>Ga0302319_10017552_pt1 | contig 13099 bp, 13 predicted proteins | sample Bog_T0_2_FD_203319 | JGI IMG/M metagenome (GOLD analysis project Ga0302319, IMG submission 203319) | Peat permafrost microbial communities from Stordalen Mire near Abisko, Sweden - Bog_T0_2 | ecosystem: Environmental > Terrestrial > Soil > Wetlands > Peat | place: Sweden: Abisko, Stordalen Mire...
CGACTGTACGCTCACGCCGAGGATGGTCAGGTCCCGGGTGTCGAGGATCAGCTGCGTCGCCTGCGGATCGAGCCGGTCGAGTTCCATCGCAATGGCGCCCTGCAGCTGCTGCACATCGAAATCGAGGGTCAGCGACAGCTCGATGTGCCGGGTGCGGAACTGCTGGACGTTGGCGAAGGACCAGTCATCGCCGGGCGCCGGCGCCGCGGCTGCCCGTGACCACGACAGCCACGCCCCGCAGGCCAGCAGCAGGACGACCCTGGCTGCGCAGCGGCGGATGCTCATCAGTGCTTCCCGGCGGCATCCGGGCTGCGCTGGCCCAGCAGTTCGCGATAGCTCTTCTCATCGATCAGCAGTCCGGTCTTGCCGTCCCAGTTGGAGCCGGCCGGCAGCGTGTTGGCGACGAGGCGCGCCGCCCCGACGACTTCCTCGACGCCGTCATGTCCGCTGGAGACGGGCACGGGCAGCGCACGCGGAGTGCGTGCCAGCGTGCCGATGCGCTGCCAGTCGAGCTCTGCGTCGCCGGCGTGGATCCGGCGTGCGGCTTCGGGCTGCGACCTGGACTTCAGCAACTGGTCGAGCAGCCGCCGGCGGTGACTGTTCCAGTCGCGTGTGTCGTCCTCGAGGGCTGTGTAGGCCTGCAGGTAGAGCGTGCGGTCGCGCCAGCCGAACAGGTACGGCTGGTTGACGACGGTTACTTTCGTGCCGACCGGAATCAGCTCGAAGAACACCGCGATGTCCTCCGGATAAAGCCGCATGCACCCATGGCTCGAGCGCATGCCCACGCCGTAGGGCTTGTTGGTGCCGTGGATCAGGTAGCCCGGCCAGTCGAGCCGGAACTCGTACTGGCCCAGCGGATTGTCGGGGCCCGCGGGCACGCGCTCCGGCAGCTTCTCACCGTCCTTCGCATGCTCGTCGCGCACCGATTTCGGCACGATCCAGACCGGGTCCTTCTGTCGGGCGGTGATCCGGGTCGTGCCCTCGGGCGTCTTCCAGCCGACCTTGCCGATGCCGATCGGGTGGGTGTAGACCAGCTGCGGCTCCCCGCGCTTGTGGGGCGGGAAATAGAAAATGCGCATCGCCGCGATGTTGACCACGACGCCCTCGCGCGGTGCGACCGGCAGCACGAACTGCGTCGGCACGACGACCTCGCTGCCGACGCCCGGCAGCCACGGATCGACCCCCGGATTCGCGAGCAGCATCTCCTCATACCCGACGTCGAAGCGGCGCGCGATATCCGGCAGCGTGTCGTCGGGCCCGACGACGGTCCGCTGCACGGCGCCGACGACGTCACCGTCGGCAGCGCCCAGCTGGAAGCGGTGCATCGCGACCGGGCGCGGCAGTTCCACGGCCGGCGCGGGCTTCAGTGCCGGCGGGGCGACGGGCGGCGGCGGCGCGTGTCCGCGCAGCAGCGAACAGCCGCCCAGAATCAGAACGGACGCCAGCGCGGCCGGTAGCGGTGTGCGGTGCAAATCAGGCCCCCGTTATGTCATGACCTGCGCCGGAGTCTACCACCGAAAAAAAAAGCCCCGGGGTTTGAACCCGGGGCTGGAGGTGCGGACTTCAATGAAGGGAAGTAAAGCCCGCCAGGGGATCAGTGCAGCTGGTGCCACTGCAGGACCTGGATGTCCCGCTCTTCGAGGTCGAAGCTGCGTGCCAGCACTCGCGCAATCTCCCGCTCGTCACCCGCCTCGGAAGGCTGGCCGAGCAGTTCCACGACGCCACGGTATTCGCTGTAGTCCACCGCGCCGTCCTGCTGCGCAATGAAGTGGGTATAGTACTTGGCGCTCATGTGGCGATAGGTTATGACCTTGGGAGCGCCGCGCGCTGTGAACGACTGCACAAGCCCTGACACAATTATGCGAAACGGATCACGCCCCGGTGACGGCGGCGGCTGAACGCCGATGTCGCGCTACCGCCCGCCCCAGCCCGCAGGCTCGAAGTACATCACCCCCGAGGGAGCACGCCGGCTGCGCGAGGAACTCGACCTGCTGTGGCGCGACGAGCGGCCGCGCGTGACGCTTGCCGTGGCCGCCGCCGCCGCACAGGGCGATCGCTCGGAAAACGCGGAATACACCTACGGCAAGAAGCGCCTGCACGAGATCGACCGGCGCGTGCGCTTCCTGCGCAAGCGGCTCGACGGCATGACCGTCGTCGACCCGCTGCTGGCGGGCGGGCAGCGCGACGCAGACCGGGTGTATTTCGGCGCCTGGGTGCAGGTGCAATACCCGGATGCGGCGCTGCGCTGGTACCGGATCGTGGGCCCCGACGAGTTCGACATGGATGCCGACTACGTCAGCATGGACTCCCCGCTCGGTCGCAGCCTGTTGCGCAAACGGCTGGACGATGAGGTCAGCGTCGAGCTGCCCGCAGGACCCACGACCCTCGTCGTCGTCGCGCTCAGCTACGCCGCTAGACCACCCTGACGTTCTTGAACTGCCACGGATCGGCCGTGTCCAGGTCCTCGGCGAACAGCTCGCCGCGCTGGTGCAGCGGCGTCCAGTCCGTATAGGCACCGACGACCTTGCCGAGGTACGGCCGGCAGATCGCCAGCGGGCGCTCGTGGTCCATCTCATCGGGCTCGACGATGCCGCGATCCGGGTGCTCCATCGCCCAGATCATGCCGGAAAGCGCCGCGCTGGTGACCTGCAGGCTGGTCGCGCTGTTGTGAGGTGCGAGCGAGCGCGCTTCGCCGATCGACAGCTGCGAGCCGTACCAGTAGGCATTGCGGGCATGTCCCGCCAGCAGCACGCCGAGCTCATCGACACCCTCGGTGATCTCGTCGAGCAGGATCCGCTTGTGGTCCTGGATGTGCCAGTTGCGCCCGGCCAGCTCATGCACCGATATCACCGCACTGTCGCTGGGATGGTAGGCGTAATGCGAGGTCGGGCGGTAGGCCACGCGGTCGCCGTCCATGACCGTGTAATAGTCGGCGAGCGAGATCGCCTCGGAGTGCGTGATCAGGAAGCCGTGGAAATGGCCCGCTGCCGGCGTCCAGGTGCGCACCCGGGTGCTCGCGCCGGGTCGCTGCAGGTAGATCGCGCAGCCGCTGCCGCGGCTGTGACGGCCGCCATCGGCGGGAAAGTGCCGCTCGTGCGAGCCCCAGCCGAGTTCCGCCGGCTGCGCGCCTTCGCTGACGAAGCCATCGACCGACCAGGTATTGACGAACTCGTTCGGCCGCTTAGGCTTGTTGGTGAGCTGCGTATCGCGCTCGGCGATGTGCATGACCTTGATGCCGAGGCGCTGCGCCAGACGCGCCCAACCCTGCCGGTCGGTTGGCGCAGCCGCAGCAACCCCGGTGTCGGCGGCGATGTTCAGCAGCGCCTGCTTGACCATATGCGACACGAGGCCGGGGTTCGCGCCATGGGTCAGCACCGCCGTGGGACCGCCGCTGCGCTCCCGGCGCAGCTCCAGTGCCGCGAGGCGCAGCGCGTAGTTGCTGCGCATCTCGACCGACAGCGAGGGGTCGGTGTAACCGCCCGCCCAGGGCTCGATGCAGGTATCGAGATACAGGGCGCCGCGCTCGCGGGCCAGGCGGATCAGCGCGATGCTCGACACGTCGACCGACAGGTTCAGCAGGAAATCCCCAGCATCCAGCAGCGGCTCCAGGACCTGGCGGTAATTATCCTGGGTCAGCGCCGCCTTGACGAAGCGCACGCCGAATTTCGCGGCCTCTTCCCGTCCCTTGTCCTCGGCGGTGACGACCGTGATGCGCGCCGCCGACGTGCCGATGTGACGCAGCACCAGCGGCAGGACGCCCTGGCCTATGCTGCCGAAACCGACAAAGACAATCTTGCCGGGGAATTGCACGTGGATCGTGTGTTCGCTCATCTTGGGGTCACTCGCTGTTGCGCTGTGCGCTGTTGTAAGTCCACGCCAGAGTACCTGCCCGCAGCCGCGGAACTCAACTTTCGCGCCAGTGCGGCGGGTAGGTGCGGTCGTAGCCCGGGAGTGCCTCGATGCGCTGGATCCAGCGCGCCAGTGCCGGATAGTTCCTCTCCATCGGCAGGAAGCGCGTGCCGAGGTCGGCAGCCGCAGCGCGCGTCAGGCAGCGGCGCAGCAGCTGGATCCACGGGAAGATGACCATGTCGGTCGCCGAGTAACTGGCGCCCACGATCCACTCCTCCTTGCTGAGCCGGCCTTCGATGGTGCGCGCCTCGCGCGCCACGACATGCATCGCGTCGGTCAGGAGCTCGACGTCGGCCGCGACGCGGTCGGCGAGGATCGCCTCGACGATGCGCCCGAGCGCGGGTTCCGCATAGGCCTGGAACTCGCAGATCACGCGCATGATCACGCCGGCCTCCTCCGGGCTCGTGCCGAAGATCGGCATCGCGGGATACTTGACGTCGAGGTAGTAAAGGACTGCCACCGACTCGAACACGACGTAGTCGCCGTCCTTCAGCACCGGCACGCGCCCCCGCGGATTCATCTTCAGCATGGCCGGCGACTGGTGTTCCTGCTTGTCGAAATGCAGCAAACGGGACTCGTACGGCAGCCGCTTGTGTTCCAGCGCCAGCTGGACGCGCCACGAGAACGGGCTGCCGCTACCCCAGTACAGTGTGATCGCCATGCGGCGATTGTAGCGGATGAAGTTCTCGACTGGCCGCGTTAAGCTCAACGAAGGTGCCCTACACGACGCTGATCGACGTACCCAGTCTCGCCCGGCTCGACGCTGACCCGGGAGTCGCGATCGTGGACTGCCGTTTCGACCTCGCCGACCCCGCCGCCGGAAAGCTCGCCTGGCTCGCCGGTCACATCCCGGGCGCCCTCTTCGCCGATCTTGGGCTCGACCTGTCCGCGCCGCCGGGACCGGCGAGCGGCCGCCATCCTCTGCCCGATCCCGCCCGGCTGGCCCTGCGCCTCGGCGAACTGGGCGTCGGCAATGATTCCCAGGTCATCGTCTATGACCAGTCGAGCGGTGCCTTTGCGGCGCGGCTATGGTGGCTGCTGCGCTGGATGGGACATGGGTCCGTCGCGGTGCTGGACGGCGGCTTCGCTGCCTGGTGCGCACAGGGCGGCGCGGTGCAATCCGGGGCTACCGCAGTGCGGTCGCGCCGCTTCGCGGCCGCAAGCGCGCAGCTGACGACGGCCGACAGCGCAGCGGTCGTGGTCGCGGCGACGCGCGGCGACCGGCTCATCGTCGATGCGCGCGCTCCCGAGCGCTTCAGTGGCGAGGTGGAACCGATCGACGCCGTCGCCGGGCACGTGCCGGGCGCCATGAACGCACCGTTCACCGGCAACCTGGGACCCGATGGCCGCTTCCTGCCGCCTGCAGTGCTGCGCGAGCGCTGGAGCGGTATCCTCGGGCAGGCGGCACCCGGGGAGGTGATCGCGATGTGCGGCTCCGGCGTCACGGCCTGCCACAACCTGCTGGCACTGGAAGTGGCCGGATTTCCGGGCGCCGCGCTCTACCCCGGCTCATGGAGCGAGTGGATCCGCGACCCCGCCCGTCCCGTCGCCCGCGGCAGCTGAAAAACGATCATTTACATGCAGCGTCAATTTGTTATCGTGCGCTGCCAATGAATACCCCGGCGCGGAAACTGAACCTGAATCCCTCGTGGAAGATCGAGCAGTCGCTCGACCTGTACCAGGTCGAGGCCTGGGGCAAGGGCTATTTATCGATCAACGAGGAAGGCCACGTCGTGGTGCGCCCCGACATGGACCCGGCGCGCGAGATCGACCTGCACGACGTCGTCACGGGACTCAAGGCGCGCGACCTGCACACGCCGCTCGTCATCCGGTTCTCCGACATCCTTGCGCACCGCCTGCGGCATCTCGCCGATGCGTTCGCGACCGCGATAGCGGAGAACGACTACCACAACCGCTACGCGGCGGTGTTCCCGATCAAGGTCAACCAGCAGCGGCTCGTCGTCGAAGAAGTCTACCGCTACGGCAAGGAATTCGGCTTCGGCCTCGAGGTCGGTTCGAAGCCGGAACTGCTGGCGGTCATGTCCATCACCGAGGATGCGCCGGACCGGATCGTCGTCTGCAACGGCTTCAAGGACGACAGTTATATAGAGGCCGTGATCCTCGCCACCAAGCTCGGCCGCACGATCATCCCGGTCGTCGAGAATTACGAGGAAATCCACCTGATCCTCAAGCACGCGCAGGGCTATGGCGTACGGCCGAAGATCGGCGTGCGCGTGAAGCTCGCGAGCGAGGGTGCGGGGCGCTGGCGCGACTCGGCCGGCGAGAAGTCGAAGTTCGGCTTGTTTATAAGCGAGATCCTCGACCTGCATGCCTTGCTGAAGGAGCACGACATGCTCGACTGCCTGCAGCTCGTGCACTGCCACCCGGGGAGCCAGCTGCAGGACATCCGCCGGGTCAAGGAGGCGATCAACGAACTCGCGCACGTCTACGCCGAGCTCAAGCTGATGGGCGCGGGGCTGCAGTACATCGACGTCGGCGGCGGTCTCGGCGTCGACTACGACGGCAGCGGCACGAACTACGAATCATCGATGAACTACACGCTGAACGAGTATGCGAGCGACGTCGTCTACCGCATCAAGGCGGTCTGCGACGAACGCGACGTGCCGCACCCGATGATCGTCAGCGAGTCGGGCCGCGCGATCGCCGCACACCACAGCCTGCTGGTGTTCAATACGCTCGGCGCCTCGAAGCTCGACCAGTTCAAGGTCACGGGCGCCATCGAGGAGGACTACCGTGGCGCCGAGGAGGTGCCGCAGCCGGTGCGCGACCTGTTCGACAGCTACCGTTCGGTGGCCGATCGCCGGCTGGTCGAGTGTTACCACGACGCGATGCAGGCGCGCGAACAGGCGCTGCAGATGTTCAACCTGGGGTATCTGAGCCTCGAGTTCCGCGGACTCGCCGAGCGCCTGTACTGGGCGACCTGTACGAAGATCCGCGACCACTGCCGCAAGCTCGACAAGCTGCCGGAGGAGCTGCAGGACCTGGAGTCGATGCTCAGCGACATCTATTTCTGCAATTTCTCCATCTTCCAGTCGCTACCGGACAGCTGGGCGATCGGGCACCTGTTCCCGATCATGCCAATCCAGCGTCTCGGCGAACGCCCGACCCGCAACGCGGTGCTGGCCGACATCACCTGCGACTCCGACGGCAAGATCGACCACTTCGTCAGCGCGCGCGAGACCAAGCGCACCCTGGAGGTGCACGAACTGGCGGCCGGCGAGGAGTACTACCTCGCCGCTTTCCTGGTCGGCGCCTACCAGGAGACGCTCGGCGACCTGCACAACCTGTTCGGCGACACGCATGTCGTCCATATCCGGCTCCATGACGAGGGCGGCTGGTGGATCGAGGAGATCGTCAAGGGCGACACCGCGACCAAGGTCCTCGAATATATGGAATATGACACCGACGAGCTGTATCCCCGGCTGGCCCGGGACTGCGAACGGGCGGTTCGCGAGGGTCGCATGACGCTGACCGAGGCCCAGGCGGTCAAGCGGTTCTACGAGACGGAGCTCGGCGGTTATGCCTATCTGGAAGGGGAATAATCATTAAGAACCCCTGTTTGCCAACTTTCGGGGCCTGGCGTAGGATCATTTGACAGGCTCGTTCTCTAGCTGGATGGGTTAGTGCACGACCGAAGGTACAGATCTTCGTTGCCAGGGAGTTTTTGGACGATGGTCTGCGTTTAAAAAAACGCGCGCAGGCGGGCGCCAGGCCCTTAATCTCGTGCGCATTGTCAGTGAGACAAGATGAATGACGACGATTTACGTTGGCAACCTGCCTTTCACCGCGACTGAAGACGAAGTTCGCAGCCTCTTCGAACGCTACGGCAAAGTAGACTCGGTCAAGCTCATCAACGATCGCGAGACGGGCCGCCCCCGCGGTTTCGCGTTTGTCGACATGCCCCAGGCCGAAGCGCAGAACGCGATCCAGCAGACGAATGGCTTCCAGTTGGGCGGCCGGCCCCTGCGAGTCAACGAGGCACAGGAACGTGCGCCGCGTCGGCCGCCTGGTGGCGGTGGCGGCGGTGGCGGTGGCGGTGGCGGTGGCGGCGGTGGCGGCGGCTCCCGTCGCTGGCGCTGAACCCGACCCGGACCCCGAAAGACAGCCCGGATGGGCAGACGCTGCGGCGGCGTTGTAGCCCCTCCGGTCCCATCCTGAACGTGCGGTCGCCCGGACCGGATCACGTCGTGCATCTCATGTTTTGCGGAACCTCATGATCAAACCCGCCCGCCTTTCCAGCCTGCGGGTCCACCGCGGCCGCGTCATCTCCGTCACAACCGAGCGCGTGCGTTACGGCAATGGCCGCGAGTACGACCTGGACCTGATCCATCATCCTGGCGCCGCCGCTGTCGTCCCGGTCGACGCCGAGGGGCGCGTCTGCGTGGTCCGGCAGTACCGGATCGGCATCGAGGACTTCATGTGGGAGATTCCGGCCGGCAAACTGGACACCGGCGAGCCGCCTGACAGCTGTGCGGTCCGCGAACTGCGCGAGGAGACCGGCATCGTCGCAGCGCGTTGGACCTCGCTCGGGCTGTTCATTCCCGCACCCGGAATCTATACCGAGAAGATCCACCTGTACCTCGCTGAAGGCCTCGAGATCGGCCCTCCGGCGCCCGATGTCGACGAGGAACTGGAACTTCAATGGCTGCCGCTGGAGAGCGCTACGGCCAAGGTACTTTCCGGGGAATGGAACGACGGCAAGACGGTCGTCGGGCTACTGCGCGCCCAATACCAGCTCAAACTGTGATGTGGCTCCGGTTTCCGCGATCGGCGCGTTGACACGGCGGTGCGCGGAGGCAATATCGGTGCCATGAAAGATGAAATGCCCAAATTCCGCGTGCGTCGCCTGCCGGTGACGGACGGCGCGGGTCCCGTGCCGGGCGTCCCCGTGACCGATACGGCCCCGACGACCGCCACCGTACGCCCCGTGGAGGTGCGCAAGCCGTCCGGCCAGGTCCAGCACGACGCGCGGGGCAATGCAGTCTGGCACTGGGCCGAGCGCACCGCGAGCCAGCAGCGCGACCCGAATTCGACCACGCAGCCGCTGCACATCCTGGAGAACCCCAGCCTGTCGCTGGCCGAGGATGCGCCGACGCCGTTCGATGCCGTCAAGCCGAACCCGCTCGGTGTCGTCAAGGGCTACAACCCCTACGACAGCGGCAAGCTCGACAAGAAGAAAAAGGATGCACCGGCGAAGAAGGACCTGCGCAAGCTCAGCGAGTGGATCGCGCTGCGCAACCAGGTCGCCAAGAACGACCCGCTCGAGGACTAGGTCCGGCCCCACAGCTCCCTGGCACCGCCGCAGCGGCAGCGCTCCCTCAGAGGTTCAGTGCGCGAGCGCCAGCCGCCCCTGGCTGACCGGCTCGACCCCCAGTCCGCGCAGCAGGCCGTGCGCACGCCGACTGCCGGTCTTCATCCAGATCTCGTACAACCTGAGGACGTCCGCGTCCGAATGCTGGTAGCCGCTGTCGCTGATCTCGTTCAGCGCATCGACGAGGCGCTGGAAGTTGGCGCTGAGTTCCGCGTAGATCGCCGCGACGCAGCGGCCCCGCCACGATCGCTGCAGTGCCTCGGCCAGCGAGCCGTAGGCGCTGCCGCCCATCGCGATGTGGTAGTCGATGTCGATCAGTTTCCGCGCAAAACTGCGCGCGAAGAACCCGGCAACGAAGAGCGAGACGTCGCCGAGCCGCTGCAGACTGCGCTGGCGCGCATCCGGGGTCGGCGCCTCGAGCGCCTCGGCGAGCATCTGCGCGAGCGGCTTGATGCGCAGGCCCTCCGCCGTCTGTTCATAGAAGGAGTCGGCGCGGGCGAACACCGTCAGCATGTTCACCACATAGGCTTCTGCGCTGGGGTCCAGCGCAAGGCGCTGGTGCTCGCTCGCGGTATGGAAGGCATCGCGGAAGAATTCCCGCAAAGAGCTGACCGCCATCACCGACCCGGAAGGTTCAGAACCCATGCGCAGCGTCCTTGTGTTACCAGTCCATGACCATCCTATCGACAGTCGGTCGTCGTAGTGAAGAGGTCAGCGACGAAAAATCGGAACTGCGTTCGATCAGCAGTCCTGCAGGCCGAGTGCCAGCTTGCGGTCACGCGAGCAGCGGCTCTGACAACGCTCAAATGAAAGCGGCAATCAGACTGGTACAAACAGGCCCACTTTCAGTTCACGAAACACGACGCTCGTTTTAATTCGCTTGATGATGGGATGTCTCGAGACAAGTTCGGCGGTGAGCCGGTCGTAGTCGGAGATTTCCGGGACGATGACGATCAGCAACAGGTCCGCGTCGCCACTGATGTAGTACGCCTGCTGAACTTCCGGCTGTTCCTGCAGGAGTCCAACCAGGGCACCGAGCTGATCGGCGCGATCACGTTCGAGTTCAACATGGGCAATGATGCGAAGACGCGGACCCAGCTTATCAATCGCGACGATGGCTACCTCGCGATCGATGATCCCGGCCTCCCGCAGCTGCCGCAGGCGGCGCAGAACCGCCGACCCCGACAGGCCAACGGCCGCGCCGAGTGCTTCGGCCGAAGCGTGCGCGTCGCGCTGAACCAGGTTGAGCAGCTCCAGATCAAATTTATCCAAGTCGGGCACCCTATTTCCACGTCATGAGCATAAACAAGCCGATATTCGGCGCCGAATTCAATTTTAGCGCTGAAAGTCGCACTTCGGGTTGACTAAGATGAATGTCGATCGAACCAATGGGAAATCAGCACATGGCAACGCCGAAAAACGCAAGCCCTTCGATGGAGACCCGTGTTGTCTGGTCTGCGGAGGAAGGGCCTTTTCCTTACAACGCGGCAGTAGTGCCCATTGTCTCAGCTGCAACCTTCGCTTACCCGGACCTTGCAAGCTGGGAGGCGGTTGCTACGCACCGGGCGCCCGGTCACATTTACTCGCGCAACACCAATCCAACGGTATCCGTGCTCGAGCAGAAAGTGGCGTCACTGGATGGCACGGAGCAGGCATTGGCCTTTGCAACAGGGATGGCGGCAATCAGTTCGACTCTCCTCGCTCTTCTCTCTCCGGGTGATCGCGTCGTGTCGATAAAGGACACCTACGGCGGCACCAACGTACTGTTTGAGGAGTTCCTGCCGCGGTTCTCGATCGCCGTTACCCTGTGCGATACGAGCGATACCGACCGCATCGAAAGCGAGATTCGCCGCGGCTGTCGGCTGGTCTACCTGGAGACCCCCACCAACCCGACACTCAAGGTGGTGGACATCGCCCGTGTAGCATCGGTCGCGCACGAACACGGCGCTATCGTGGTGACCGACAATACCTTTGCCACTCCGATCAATCAGCGCCCGGCCGCGCTCGGCAGCGACCTGATCGTCTATAGCGCCACGAAGTTTCTGGCAGGCCACTCCGATGTCCTGGGGGGCCTGGTTTCCGGGCGCCGTGATCTGATAGACACGATCTTCCACTATCGTGAAATCATCGGCGGAATTTTGCATGCCGACGCCGCCTACGCAATCCTGCGCGGGCTGAAGACCCTGGCACTTCGCATCGAACGCAGCAACGCGAACGCCGGCGCCATCGCCGAGCACCTCGCACACCACCCCAAGGTTGCCCAGGTGTTCTATCCGGGATTGGCCGCGCATCCCGGTCACGCAATTGCGCAGCGTCAGATGAGCGGTTTTGGCGGTGTCATGGCGTTCGCGCCGCAAGGCGGCTTCGAACAGGTTCGCAGCGTCCTCGACCGTCTGCAATGGGCGCAGCGGGCTGCACACCTTGGTGGTGTGGCCACGACCGCGGGGCCGCCGGCAGTCACCAGCCACGTCGAGCTGACGGCAGCCGAGCGTGCTCGTGCGGGTATACCCGAAAACCTGATCCGCTACTCGGTGGGAATTGAAGGCCTCCATGATCTTCTCGCCGACCTTGATCAGGCACTTGCGGCAATCTGAACCAAGGGACGGAGTGCACCCCAGTGACATAGACGCCGGGTACCCACCATAGGTATTCCCGCACTGCCGCGAAACGTCGCAGCATCGCCACAAAGCGGTTATGGGGCGCGGCGATGCACGCGGCAGAGCCGTCTTCAAAAACCCGAGATCGCCTTCGCGCTGCCGTTCGCCCGAAACTCTTTCATTTTTCAGCATGCCCGCAGGGAGCATCAGGACTCGTCCAATCCGTATCCGCCGTGAATGGTGGCGCGGGCTGCCGCACGTGGTCCGGGGCGCTATCATAATTCTGGATCTCGTAGACCCGGGACATGCTGTTGTTGAAGTCAGGGAGGCGCTTATTGACCTCCTCGGCTTCGGCTGCGGTGATCTCCGGCACTGACGAGCGGATGCTCATGGCGGTGCGTACCACATTGTCGCGCAGATCGGAGACGCGCCAGTAGTCCACCCCGCCCAGATGCCTGTTCTCGGGATCCGCATCATAGTCCCAAGCCCAGTGAGCCGGCGGGGAAGGAAGATGAATGGCGGTGGCATAACAGTTGTACCGCGGATACTTAGTTACCCACGGGGCGGTCTGATCCTGTTCCTTCGGTCGATGAAATTCGTCGGGGGGCGTAAATCCGGCTCCAAACAACGTCAGGCTGTGACCGTCGGTGTCATTGCCGGTCCAGTCGAGCTTCCCCTCGCCCGTCACGGTCAGTAGTAGCGTCGCCCGCTGCTCATCAAAGTGCCAGGAGACTGCGGCAGGTTCAATCCACCCGTCTGACTGGCGCCAGTAGTAGCGGACGGCGTTGTTGGAATCCTCGGCAGACATCACCATCAGCTTCGAGCGGATCTGCAGCGCATTATCACCGCGCATGACCTGCTGGACCTTCACAGTTGCCTTATGGTCAAAACCTTTCCCCGCATCGGCATCGATCACTACGATCGAGTCAGGCAGTTTTGGCGGCCTCGCTGGTACGCTTTCGAGCTCACTGCCCGCAGAACGTACGGGGAGCGCCCAACGGAATACCGGCGGAGGAATCTGCGCGAGAGTCTTGTCGCCAGTGCGTGACCCGTCGAGCCAGTAGGCGTTTTCCCCGGCGTTGGCTCGCACAAGCACATGATCGAAGAGGCCGGGCGATGGTAGCCGCTCATTGGTTCCGTCGCCCCCGCGGGTGTTGACGAGAACCGCCTCGCCGGAGATCCCGAGTTCCCGCAGAATAGCGAGCAGTAGCGCCGACTTCGCTTTGCAGTCCCCGAATCGGCGCTCCCAGGTCTGGTCCGC
>Ga0302319_10017555_pt1 | contig 13097 bp, 10 predicted proteins | sample Bog_T0_2_FD_203319 | JGI IMG/M metagenome (GOLD analysis project Ga0302319, IMG submission 203319) | Peat permafrost microbial communities from Stordalen Mire near Abisko, Sweden - Bog_T0_2 | ecosystem: Environmental > Terrestrial > Soil > Wetlands > Peat | place: Sweden: Abisko, Stordalen Mire...
GACGTAGAGCGAGCGGCCGGGTGCGACGCGATTGGAGGAGAGATGATTCCATGCGCGGAGTTGTTCGACGGTGACGCCGAAGCGATCGGCGACGGTGACGAGGGTGTCGCTGCGGCGGATGGTGTAGCGCTGGCCGGGAGTGAGTCTGCTGGCGGCGGTGATGGGGATGACGAGTTCGTCGCCGGGTTCGACGGGATCGGTCAGAGAATTGTAGGAAGTGATTTCCGCGACGTGGGCGTGAAGTGCGTCGGCGATCTGGTCGAGGGTCTCGCCGTTCTTCACGACGTGGAAGCGCCAGCTGGTGCGATCTTCTTCGGGAATATTTTTGAGGCGCGCGAGGAACGTGTCGTGCGTGCCGGGCGGGATGTGGAGGCCGTAGGGAATGTCGCTGGGCGTGCTGAGGCGGAGTAGTGCGGGATTGAGTGCGACGATTTCGGGGAGGGTGGCTCCGGTGAGGTCGCTGACGAGGCGCATGTCGATGGAGTAATTCGTGGTGACGTCGTCGGAGAGGATGGGGGCGTCGGGCACCACATCGGTGAGGCCGTACTGCTCGGGATTTTTCGCCATGATGGCGGCGGCGATGATGCTGGGCACGTAGGCCTTGGTGGCGGCGGGAAGAGCGTTGAGGCGGTAGAGCTGCCAGAAGTCCGCGTAGCCAGTTTTGGCGACGGCGTGCTGAACGCGGCCGGGTCCCCAGTTGTACGCGGCCATGGCGAGATACCAATCGCCGAACTGGTTGTAGAGGGACTTCATGTAGCGGGCGTAGGCGAGGGTGGACTGCTCGGGGTCGAAGCGCTCGTCGAAGAAGCCGTTGCGCTCGAGGCCGTAGGCTCCGCGGAAGGGCATGAACTGCCACATGCCTCCGGCGCCGGAACCTGCGTTGACGACCTGGGGCTGGAAGCCGGACTCGGCGACGCCTAAGTAGATGAGGTCCTGGGGTACTCCTTGCGCGGCTAGATCCTTGGCGATCATGGCGCGATATTTTCCGGCGCGCTCGAGGGAGCGGGCGAGGTGGGCGTGGCCGTCGCGGTTATTGGTGAAGTAGCTGATCCAGCCGGCGACGTAGTCGTTGACGACGAGGGGGAGATCGGACTGGGTGGTTTTGAGTTCGGCGGCGATCTTGCCGACCAGCTCGGGGTTGGACTTGAAGGTGACTTCGCTGGCGGCTTCGGCGGGAGCTTCGTCGATCTGGCCGGAGAAGCCGTTGCCTTGCTTGAGGGCGACTAGCTCGAGGGAGTTGATGGAGGAGAGGAGTTGGTCGAATTCGTCGGAGAGCTGCGGATCGTCTTTGAGGTCCATGCCGCTAGAGAGCATGGTGTCGACGGCTACGTCGAAGTCCAGGCGGGCGGCGTCGAGGCGGTTGGCGTTGTAGTTGGCGACTCCGGATTGATAGCTGGCCTCGGCTTTGGCGATGAGGGCTTGCACCTTTTGTGCGTGCTGGGCGGCGAGGATGAGCTTGGCGGACTGGTCGGCTTGCGACTGGGCCTGGGTGGTGACCTGTTGTCGCTGCTGAAGCTCGGGGGCCGTTGCGTTGGCGGGCGCGCTGCCGGGGGTGGCGGTGCTGCTGGCGTCGCTGGGGCAACCGGCGAGGGGCAACAAGGCGAACAGCATGCAGGTCACGGCGAGGGACGGATGCCAGAAGCGGAAGGTAGTTTTCGAGGTCGACATCAACCTAGACATTATAGGTTGGACGGTTGTTTGAGGGAGTTGGAGGGAGGGTGGGGGCGTGGTGTTAAGATGGAGGTTAGGGCTAATCGCACTCTTCATGGATCCAAAGCACATTCGTAATTTCGCGATCATCGCGCACATTGATCATGGCAAATCTACGCTTTCGGACCGGCTGCTGGAGCTGACCGGGAGCTTGACTTCGCGCGAGATGCAGGCACAGGTGCTGGACGCTATGGACCTGGAGCGCGAGCGAGGGATCACGATCAAGGCGCACACGGTGCGGATGATGTATACCGCGTCGGATGGCGAGACGTATCAGCTGAACTTGATTGATACGCCGGGGCATGTGGACTTCAGCTACGAGGTTTCGCGGTCGCTGGCTTCGTGCGAGGGCGCGCTGCTGGTGGTGGATGCGTCGCAGGGGGTGGAGGCGCAGACGCTGGCGAATGCGTATCTCGCGATTGCGGGTGGGCTGGAGATTCTGCCGATCATCAACAAGATTGATTTGCCGAGCGCAGATATTGAGCGCACGAAGGCGATGATCGAGAAGTCGGTGGGGCTTCCGGCGGACGATGCTGTTTGCGTGAGTGCGAAGACGGGGTTGAACGTCGAGCAGATTCTGGAGGCGGTGGTGATGCTGCTTCCTCCGCCAAAGGGCGATGCCGAGGCTCCGCTGCAGGCGCTAATTTTTGATTCCTGGTTCGATGCGTATCGCGGCGTGATTGTGCTGGCTCGCATTATCAATGGGCGGCTGAAAAAGGGCGACCGGATCAAGATTATGTCGAATGGACGGCAGTTCGACGTGGAGTCGATGGGCGTGATGACACCGAAGCCTGTGGTGCTGAACGAGCTGAGCGCGGGCGAGGTTGGGTTCTTTGTGGCGACGATCAAGAACGTCGCCGATACCAAGGTGGGCGACACGATTACGCATGTGGATCGGCCATGCGCTGAGGCGCTGCCGGGGTTTGAAGATATTAAGAGCATGGTGTTTGCCGGACTTTATACCGTCGACACGCATGAGCATGGGATGCTGCGGGATGCGCTGGAAAAGCTGCGGCTGAACGACGCTAGCTTTAATTTTGAGCCGGAGTCGTCGGTGGCGCTGGGGTTTGGATTTCGCTGCGGATTTCTTGGGCTGCTGCATTTGGAGATTATTCAGGAGCGGCTGGAGCGCGAATACAATCTTGACCTGATCATTACGGCTCCTGGGGTGCAGTACAAAATTACGATGACGGATGGATCGGTGCTGAGCGTGGATAATCCTTCGCGCTGGCCGGATCCTACGGAGATCGAAGAGATTGAAGAGCCTGTGATCCTGGCGAAGAGTATGTCGGCAACATCTTGAAGCTGGTGGAGGATAAGCGCGGACGGCAGCAGAATATTGAGTACGTGAGCGAGACTCGCGTGATGCTGACGTACGAGTTGCCGCTGAATGAGATTGTGCTTGATTTCTACGATCGGCTGAAGTCGGTGTCGCGGGGGTATGCGTCGCTGGACTATCACTTGTCGGGGATGTGGGTTTCGCCGATGGTGAAGATGGATATTTTGATTGGTGGGGATCCGGTGGACGCGCTGTCAATCATCGTGCACAAGGACGCTGCGTATGACCGCGGCAAGTTGCTGGTGGAGAAGATGCGCGAGCTGATTCCTCGGCAGATGTTTGAGGTGGCGATCCAGGCGGCGATTGGGTCGAAGGTGATTGCGCGATCGACCGTGACCGCGATTCGGAAGAACGTGATTGCGAAGTGCTATGGCGGGGATATCAGCCGCAAGAAAAAGCTGCTGGATAAACAGAAGGAAGGCAAGAAACGCATGAAGCGGATTGGGAAAGTTGATATTCCGCAGGAGGCGTTTTTGGCGGTGTTGAAGGTGGGGGAAGATTAGGATATAACTCCGTTCAAGTGGAGGCTTCGATGCCCACGGAGCGGCTGAGCCAGCGGCAGGACCGCGCACTCTTCTTTCTGGAAGTGCTGATTGTGTTCGGTCTTTTCTGGGCCGACATTCATCACTGGCGGCACGTCGTTGTCTTCAGTAAGACGCCCTATCTGCTTGTTCTCGGATGGATTTCGTTGCGGGTGCGCGGCGTGACGTGGCGTTCCATCGGCTTCTCGCGACCATCCAGTTGGGGGAGGGTGGTTGTTTACGGACTTGTTGCTGGGGCGGCGATGGAATGCCTGGAGATCTTTGCCACGCAGCCGCTCCTGATGCACCTGCTGCACGCTCCGCCGGACTTGTCCGTGCTCTCGGACCTTCGCGGCAACGTGATGCTGCTGGCGGTAGCGTTGCTCTTGACCTGGACGCTGGCGGCGTTCGGCGAGGAGTTGGTATGGCGAGGATATGTTTTGAACCGCATCGCCGACGTGATCGCGTTGGCGCGGCTGCGCTGGCCTGTTGCCGTGGTGTTGTCATCAGCGGTTTTCGGCCTGGCCCATTTCGATCAAGGATGGACCGGCGTGCTTGAGAACGCTATTGACGGAGCGCTGCTGGCGGGGCTGTATTTTGCGAGCGGGCGCATTTTGTGGGTGCCCATCCTTGCGCATGGCGTCACCGATAGTCTGGATTGCCTGCTTATCTTTTCTGGTCACTATCCCAAGATGTAGCTGCTGGTAAACGTAAGAATGGAGGCCATAAGGCCTCCATTCTTTCTGCTTTGTCTCTGCGCTGCGTTCCGCTGGTTAGTTGTGGGGTGCGGTTGCGGGTGCGCGGCGCGGAGTTGCTGCGGGTGCCTGCGGCGGGGGAGCGGTTATGCCGGAAGCGGTGTTGTAGGCATCGATGGTGGCCTGTGTGATGTCGGTCTCACGCTGCCACCAGAGGACGGTGGGAAGCTGTTGCTGGCCGCCGATGTTGAGGAGGAGCGTGAAGCCATGCTCCTGCGCATACTTGACTGCCGTGCCACCGAACTTCTGCGCTACCTTGCCATAGGCTTCCTGAACATCGGTGTTGTAGGAGTTCTGCGCATCTTCTACGTCGCGCTGAAGCGCCTTGGTCTTGTCGTCGATGGACTTGAGACGGGCTGCGCGCTCCTCGTCGGAGATGGTGGTGGGGAGAGCCTGGTACTGCTTCTTGAGCGAATCGAGCTCGGTGGACTGAGTATCGATGGTCGCCTTTTTGGGCTCGTACTTCTTTTGGATGTCGAGGACGGCGCGCTGACCTTCGTTGGTCGCGACGACACCTTGCTCGAAGGCGATGACGGCGACCTTTGCGGGGATCGCTTCCGGCTTGATTTCAGCCTGTGCGGCAGGAGCTGCAGCAGGGCGGGGGGTGGTTGCCGGGGCTTTGGGGGATTGTGCCACGAGGGAGGAGGCTGCGAGGCCAGTTGCCAGCGCAGTAACAAAGACAAAGGTACGATTCATGCGGTGTTTGAGACTCCTTACAAGGATCCGGATTCCGGAGATTTCAGCTGGGTTACTCGCTGGGGTATTCCTGGGGCAAAGCGCCGCAGGGAAAGGTTGCCGAGCCTTACTCCGCCCGTTGGAACACTGTGAGAGTGTTGTCCGCTTGGTCTGTCTCATCGAAAGATGTAGGACAGGGTTGCGGGCGCGAGAGGACAGACGACTGACCGCAATTATATAGGACAGGTCGAGGGGAGGGTCAATGGTGCAGGGGCGTCGGAAGGGCTGGGGGCCGAGAGTCTTCCGAAAAACGGAGATTTGCGTGGTGGAGTTCCGATTTTTGGTGGGATTGAATTGGTCGATTCGGGATTTTATGAGGAAACAGGCGGTTTTGGTTTGGTACGGGAATTGCAACAGTAAATAGTGTTCGAGATCAAAGTAGCTCATCGAAACACATGAATGGGCGCTTGACTCGAGGATGTTTGGAACCTGAGCAGTTCACGGGTACAGGGACGTCGATATCCCCAAATAGAGGGATGTCCGCCCGCCAAGCTAAGGTTTTCCGGGCGCTTCGGCGCAGTGAAGACCAATTTGGAGGCCAGTGACTGGCTGTTAGGGGCTAGGGCCATCTTCCGGGGAGGGGGGTGGCCCAATGGCTTTCAGGGAATACCTTGGGGATAAAGCCCCTGTTCCTTGCAAGCCATGAAGCCCAAGGAGACCCGAAGCTGAAGCGTCGGGCTACTAGCCTTGGGGTGCCTGATCGGTGGATTTGCGGGGAGGCTTGAGGCCCGACTAAATAATTGTTGCGCTTCCACAGTTCCCAGCGTAAGATCGTGATGGTTCGAAGGCTTAGGGGTTACTAGCGCCGTGAGTCTACCGGTAGTTAGGTACTCGACGAGCTTTCGGAGCAAGCGTGGGATCCCGCAGATGCTCCTAGTGCAGTAAGAGCATGAGGGTGCGCGGATCGTGACCGAGTGATCCGGGCTCGACCGATAGCGTTCTACGAAGATATGGACCAAGATGAGGTTCAACCGAATTTAGCGAACGAGAGAGTCGCTCCGACAGTGCAGCTGAGCCGAAAGCAAAGATTAAGGCTGAGTTGATTTGGGTAGGAAGTGCAACGCGAAGGGTAACCTATCCCCCAATGAAATTGGAATGAACGACATTTTAGGGGCAGCAAGCCGTTTGCCGGGCGAGGCATGCGGGCTGGGAATGGTCTGAGAGCGCGAGCACTGGACTGGCAGCAATTTTCAGCAAGAAGCACAAATCATTTTCGAGTCAACGCTTGAGAGAGACTACGATTGACCCGTTTCGGAGACAGTCCCGGTCAAGTCCGAAGAGGACTGAAGGACCAAGGCAAGGACTTGTCCGATACGCCTCAAGCACCCAATTGCAAGGGGAAACCACAGCACCATGGCAGAGCAGAATGCGGTAGAGCCTTCGTCGTACAACGCGACGGAGGAGTATAGCGGCGATTTTGGCAACGGCGACTTCGACTCTTCTGAGTCTGGAGAGGCCAATGACGGCAGCCAGCCCGGGCCGGGTATGGGTCAGAGCAAGAGCAGTCGGCGGCGTCGTCGCAAGCGGAAGAACAAGGTTGCCGGAGACGGCACGACGGTTGCCAGCGGCGAGGGCGAATCGAGCCCACCGGTTGTGCCGATGGTGATGGAAGGCGAGAGCTTGGCGCTAGCCGCATCGGCTGCGCCACCGGCGTCGCGTCGACCGCAGAGGGAAGGCGGCAGTGGACAGCAGGCTCAGGGGGCCGCACAGCCGCAGGGTGGTCGTCAGCAAGAGGGCCAAGGCCCGGGCGGCAAGCGCTGGAAGAAGAAATTCAGGGATCGGGAACGGCGGCCGGGTAGCGGCGGCAGTAACGGTGGCGGCGCGGTTCGGAGCGAGAATCCGGGCAACGACTTCCGTGCAGAGCCTAGCTCGTCGAATGGAAACGGGTACGGCGGCGGCGGTGGTTATCGTCCTGACAACTTTGGCAACCAGGCTGGCGGGTTCAAGCGCAAAGGCAAGGGCGGCGGCGGACAGTCGCGGGAGCGCGGGTTCGTTGGGCCGATGGATCATAGCTATCGGGTGGGCGGAGAGTTTGGCGATGCTCCTCCGTCGACGATTCAGCTGGGACAGGCGCGTCGAGGCGGGCATCGTCATACTGGCGATTCGCAGCCAATTGATCGCTCGATGCCGCGGCCGATTCCTATTCCCGAGGGCGCGCAGACGCACATCTACTTCTTTATCGAAGAGCTTTTCTTCCAGGCCAAGATCCAGGAGTCGGCTAAGAAGCTGGGCGTGAAGGTGTCGTTCATCAAGAACGAGAAGGACGCGGTTGCGGCGCTGACGGACAGCGAAGAGAACAAGCCGGCGCTGATCGTTTTCGATTTGAACAATGTTAATGCGAAGCCTCTGACGCTGATTCCGAAGCTGAAGACCAAGTTGAAGCGGACGGCTTCGATCATTGGATTCCTGTCGCATTTGCAGGGCGATCTGAAGGCGAAGGCTGTGGAGGCGGGTTGCGATGTCGTGATGCCGCGGGCCGCGTTCTCGCAGAATCTTCCGAACCTTCTGCGGCGGTATGGCGTGGAAGAGACAGAGGAAGTCAACTTCAACTGCTAAAGGCAGTGAGTAGAGAGTAAGTAGTAAGGAGTAGAAGGCGCTTGATTCGCTGGCTAAGTTTGCCGGCGGATCGGGCGCCTTTTCTTTTTGGGGCGCGATAGGGGGCGGCCGGGCGGGCTTCCTTGAGGGAGGGGGTGGCATCCTACGTAAGAGAGGATTTCGATATGCCTACTACCCATCATTCAGCAGCGGCGGAACGTCATTTACAGGCTGCTCATGCGCACGAGGCGGCGGCCGCTTCGCACACGCAAAACGACCACCTGGCAGCGCATGAGCAGTCGAAGCTGGCGGTCGAGCACACGCGCGAGGCGCACAAGCTGACGGAAGAGTTGTCGAAGGAGCTGGAGACTCGCTAGTCGGGGCGTGAAGACGTCGGGGGTTAGAACTCCCACAGGCCTTTCGGCTGGGGGCGGCCGTTGCGGATGTCGCGCAGACGGAAGAACGCGAAGTCGGTGAGGACGATCAGGAAGGCAAGAGTGGCCGCAGCCACGAGCACCGGTGCGATGATTCCGGTGGCGAGCAGCTTCAGTGGCTTCTTCCAAGGGGGGCTGGGTGCGTCAGGATCGTCGTCTTGGCGATCATCGAGATCATCGGCGGCCTGAGGCTGATGCTCCGCGATGCGCACTATATCGTCTATGTCCGGAAATTGCTGTGCCATATCGCTCATTCTATTCGGCCTCGGTCTTACATACTCTAGTGAGGATTTGGGATATTACTGGTAACAAAAGAGATGCAAGCAGGTAGGGGGAATCAAGTTAGCTACCCGCGAGACGACACTAAATCTCAGACTACGTAATTTTGGCGGAATCCCCAGATGCCGGGGTTTGTGAGGCAGAATGGGGTCTATGGCGAACGTAGTGAAGACGTGGTGTGGTTGGGCCGAAAGCGATGAGGGGATGCGGGCTTATCACGACGAGGAGTGGGGCGTGCCGCTGCGCGATGGGCGAGCGTTGTGGGAGTTGCTGATGTTGGAAGGGTTCCAGGCAGGGCTGTCGTGGAACATCATTCTCCGGAAACGGGAGGGATTTCGGAAGGCATTTAGGGGGTTCGATCCGAAGAAGGTGTCTCGATTTGGGGCAAAGGATATTGAGCGGTTGATGGCGGATGAGGGGATTGTGCGGGCGCGGGCAAAGATTGACGCAACGATCGCGGGGGCGAAGATTTACAACGAGATGGAGGCGTCGGGCGAGGGGTTTGCGGAGTGGGCGTGGGGGCTGGTGGGGGGACGGCCGGTGCAGGACTCGTGGGACCAGAGCGGTGGGGCGGAGACGCGGGGGAGGATTCCGGCGGCGACCGAACTGTCGGAGGCGGTGTCGAAGGAGCTGAAGAAGAAGGGGTTCAAGTTTGTGGGGCCGGTGATTGTGTATGCGTGGATGCAGGCCGCGGGGATGGTGAATGATCACGCGACGGAATGCTGGCGGCGGAAGACGGTGGAGAGGCTGGGGAAATCCGGGGCGAAGTGACGCGGGTGAGCGGCGAGGCGGGTCATCGAACGCTGCGGGGTGAGACGGGTGAGTTAGAACTCCCAGAGTCGCTTAGGCTCTGGCTGACCCGCGATGAGCTGACGTACTCGGAAGTTGGCGAAGTCGATCATCACGACCATGAGTGCGCCGAGAAGGGTAACGAGGGCCAGGGGAGCGAGGAATGTGTAGGCGAGAGCCTTGTAGGCACCTGCGAAGGCGAGAAAAACAGGGTTAGAGCCGGTTAGGTACATGCGCAGAAAATCTCCGTGTGGTCCGGCAGCGATGTACTTCTCTAGGGCTGAGCAGGATGTTCGGTTTTAAGTTTAACCAAGTTGAACACGATCTGCCCGAATGTAGAACACAATTCGTGTGGATGGACCCCAGTTGGTCAGTAACTGGCGGACATCGTGAGGGTGCGGGGCGGGTGCAAACGGCTGTGAATCAGTGGGGTGCAGATGCTACCGAGGCGCCGACTGGGTCGACGCCTCGGTAAAGTTCAGTCCCCGAATTATTTGCCGGTGTAGGGGTTGCCGGTGTAGGGGTTGGGAGTGCCGGGGGTTCCTACCGGGGGTGCGGGCGGGTTGTAGGGGCGCGCTGGCTCGATGGGGCGTGGCGCGTCGGGGCCGGGGGCGTTGGGAATGGCACCTCCGCGGAGGCCGGCGAGGATCTGTGTCTGGAAGTCGTTGGAGGCTCCGGGATTGTTGGGGAGGAAGAGGGTGTTGGTGCCGCCGCGGGTGCCGATGTCGCGGAGGGTGTCGAAGTACTGGGTGAGGAGGACGAGGGCCATGACTTCCCCGGCGGAGGAGCCGGGGACGCCGGCCTGGAAGTGCTCGATGGAGGAAGAAAGGCCGTCGATGATGGCCTGGCGCTCGCGGGCGATGCCGTTGCCCTGTAGGGCTTTGGATTCAGCTTCGGCCTCGGCTTGCTTGACCTTGAGGATCTTCTCGGCCTCACCACGGGCCTGGGCGGCGACTTGTGCGCGCTGGGCGGCGTTGATGTCGTTCATCGCGGCCTTGACCTTGTCGTCGGGGATGATGTCGGTGACGAGGGCGTTGAGGATGTTGAAGCCGAAGCCGGACATGGTGGCGTCGAGCTCGGTTTTGACGGCGATGGAGATTCCGGATTGCTGCTCGAAGGTTTCGTCGAGGGTGAGCTTGGGGACGTGGCCGAGGATGCTGTTGAAGACGAAGGACTCGATCTGCTTTTGCGGGGCAGAGAGGCGGTAGAAGGCGTCGTAGATCTTGTCGTCGAGGACCTGGTATTGGACGCTGACGGGGATCTGGACGAAGACGTTGTCGTGGGTCTTGGTCTCGACCTGGAATTGGGCTTGCTTGACCTGGAGGTCTACGAAGAAGACTCGCTCGGCGAAGGGGAGAAGGACGTGGGGACCGGGGCGGGTGATGCGGTCAAACTTGCCGAAACGCTCGACAACGCCGGCGGTGAACGTGCGGACCTGGTAGTAGGTTTTGGCGATAACGATGAGGACCAGAACTGCGATAACGAAGGCGAAAATCAGGACTACTGGCATGCGTGTGCCCTTTCGAGGTACAGAGGGAGGATATACCCGGGGGCGTCAGGGAGCTGTAAGTATCTGGTCGAACGCCGATTCTGGCAGCCCCTCGCAAATGATGATCTTCAGAGCTGAGGTGCTGGAATTAGCCAGGGCGGACGCTAATGTAGGTCTCGTTCGCCAGTGATCTGCCATCCATCCTGCGTGCGTTTGAGGGTGAGGAAGGAGGAGATTCGCTGTTCGGACACGCGGACGGAGTTCGTCTGCGTCATGACGATCTTGTTGAGCAGGACGGAGGCTTCGGCTGCCGTCCGTTTTTGGATGGAGATGTGTTCAATTTTGAAGGTCCATAAGCCTTGTCGTTTCTGGATGGCGTCCTGCTTGTCCTGGTAGACGGCATCGCGGGTGGCCTGCTCGAGGGCTCGATAGGGACGGACGTCGTCGGCGTAGAAGCTGGCCTGGGACTTTGCGTCGCGGGTGCGTTCGGTGGCCGCCCACTTCTCGAGCCAACGGATGATGTCTTCCGGGCGGGCGGGCGGTTGGGCGACGGTGCCTGAAGGATTGAGGTCTACCTTTGGGAGCGGAGCGAGTGCCCAGTGGTGGATCTCTGGCGGAGGAAGAGGCTTCGGCGTCGCGGTGGTTACGGCCGGAGTTGGCTTGGGAGTGTTGCTGCTTCGCGAGTGGTCATGGAGGTGCGAGATTTCGACGACGGCACACAGGACGGCGATGAGGGAGGCGGCGATCAGGGACATGGCGCGGAAGCCAGGGCGGTGCGGCACATCGAGCGATTGGAAAACAGGGTTTGGATCGGGAACGAGCGGGGATTCGGCAGGAGGTGTCTCGACTTCGGAGGATGAGTCTGGTGGGGTTGAGTCTGGGGGCGTTGAGTCTGGGTGGGTGTTGACGTCTGCGTCGGATTCGGCGGGGGTAGGGTCAAGGGCGGGTTCGATTGGAGGCTCTGAACCTTCCGGGGACTTGGTGTTTTCGGAGGTGGGTGCTTGCTGCTCGGCTGCTTCGGTTTGAGCGTTGAAACCTTCGGGTGCTAGATCGAGTTCGGCGCGCAGATTGGCGAAGACAGATTCGAATCTTGAGTACACGGTGTCGTTCTGGGATTCTTCCGAGAGGAACCACGTGTATTGATATTCCGCGTCGACCTGCACGGTGGTTGCACCTTCGCGAACGTCGATATCGAAGGTGGCTTTGTCCGAGAGGTTGACCTTGCTTCGCGAAGTACCGATGCCCAACGCGACTACCCGCTTTTCGAAACGACGGATCTCCCACGCCTCTCGCTTGAGAGATTTCTCGAGGGCCCAGGCGACCGCGACTGGAGAGCGATCTTCGATAATTTTAGTTAGTTGAAATCTCATGCGGGGCCCCTGAGAGGATCGACGCAGAAACATCTGGAGAAGCGGATAACAGCGGAGCGCGCACGATGAAACGTTTGGGAGCGGCACCTAGGCAATCGAACAGGAAACAGGTGATTTAGATTAATTCCGGTTGTAGTTCTATGGCAAGGATGTCGGATCGATCCGGGTGACGATCTTGGTTGAATTGACGCTGTAGCGGTAGGTGCCTCCGGGCACGACGAGCTGAATTTCTGTGTGGGGTTTCATGGTTCTGAGAGGTCTGAAGAAGGTGTCTCGATGGCCGGCGAGACCTACGGTGGCGAGGCGGCGGAGACGCTCTTGGTACAGAATTACAGGCTGATCGACGGAGGTTTGCGCTTCGCGTATCGGCATACGCTGTTTAGCGTGAATGCTACGAACCTTGCGGATCGGCGGTATGTGGCTACCTGCACGGGGATAAGCGCTTGCTTCTACGAGTGTGAGCGCAATGTGGTGGGAACTGCGGCGTATCGGTTCTAGCTGCGGAAGTGGATTGAGGCGTTCGTCCAGAAGTTTCGGGCGGCCGATCTGGTTGCGATAAGGGGGTGGTGCGGGTGGCAGTGGTGAGAACCCACTCATCCGCATGATGCCGCGTATGAATGGGGCACCCGGCGATGAATAGGCACTGGCCATTGGTTACGACAAGCCGACATATCGTTACTAATCCGGGTTCGATGAGGACATGGCGATTTCGGATCCACGGAAGCCACGATTGAATAGGTTAATTCCACGCTGCCATTCGTTACGTTGCCAACTGATGAAATCGTCTAAGCCTATCACTTGGCAGCTCGCTTGCTTGTCTTCCTTCTGTTCTTCCACAATGCAAGGCCGCCTATCCACGCAAACAGTGCCGCTGCTGCTCCCCAGCCTGCTCCGCCGGGTAGCATATACCTGAACCACGCGATCGGGTCCTTCCAGAAAGAGTGTTTGAGTGTGACGCTCAGCTTCTCAACATTGACGGTCACGTTGTAGGTCTTCTCCGCCAGAATTGGCTCAACCGCAGCCGTGCCGTCCCTGTGGACCAGGGAGATACGGATCTGAAGCATCTCGGACGGCGCTGCGTGGGCGGGCGTGACACTCCACATCCAGGTGGCATACCCGTCGTTGGGTATGAACTGCACAG
>Ga0302319_10017556_pt1 | contig 13096 bp, 9 predicted proteins | sample Bog_T0_2_FD_203319 | JGI IMG/M metagenome (GOLD analysis project Ga0302319, IMG submission 203319) | Peat permafrost microbial communities from Stordalen Mire near Abisko, Sweden - Bog_T0_2 | ecosystem: Environmental > Terrestrial > Soil > Wetlands > Peat | place: Sweden: Abisko, Stordalen Mire...
TGGTGGTATGCGATCCGGTGCCGTTTGCGGTGGGGCCATGCGAAGCAGACGTGCCCGCGCCTGTCGTGTGCGAGCCGGTGGTCCCGGTTGTGTGCGACGCGCCGCCGCCGCCGGACGGTCTGGACGGCGCCGCCTTGGGTGCCGGCGCGGCCTTAGGTGCTGGCGCAGACTTGGTTGTCCCGGCAAATGCACTCACCAGGCCGGCTACTCCCAGCAATCCGCAAAGAATCAGCGCAGCTGATCCATTTTTCATCATCTTCATCACTTTGAATTGAAACTGAATGTTCATCGACTCCTCATTCCGCTGCCTTGCCCGCGCTCCTTCGGGGATGCGGGCGCGCTATTCAACGTTGCTGACTTTTCCGTTCGTGAAAGTCACTTTCATGTCCTTGTAGTAGTAAATTTCCTTCGCTCCCAGCTTCGCGATCCGCGTGGGCTGTCCGAAACCGGCCGCCACCTGGTCTTTGGTCTGGCCAATCGCGATCGTCGGCGGGGGGGCGTCAGCAGGCGGCGGGGGGGGGGCGATGGCCGCCATCGGCGCTGCTGGAGCTGCTGCCGGCGCGGGAGCCTGGGCCGCCTGGTCGCCTTGGCCGCCCTTGTCACCCTTGTCCCCTTTATCACCCTTGTCGCTGTCGTCCGCTGGCTGGACCGTAATCACCTCGGAGACCGTCTTCACAAAATCGTCAACCGGCGGCACCGGGCCCTTCGGGAACGAGAACTTGATCTCTCCGAAATAGCGGGTGTCGTTGTAGGGGTCGCTGAACGTACTCACCAGGATTCCATCTTTTTGAAGGGAAACCCCGGTGATCCAGAACTTTTCTCCGGCAACAAACTTGCGCGATGTGCAGCCGTTGTTGGCCGCGTCCGTCACACTGCCGCCACCGCCAAAAGGAAGATGTCCCTTGAGAAACGACTTCGCGGCGTCCTTGGCGCGGTTGTTGTAGTTCGCCGCTAGCACTCCGCTGCTATAAGTGTTCGAGAACGCGTACGACGAGGTCGAACTGCACATCATCAAACCGTCTTTATGCAACACCACCACGTCGCCGGCGGTCACAATGTCGGAGTGGTCGGCCGCAGCTTTTGTCAGCTTGATCTGAGAGACAAGCTTCTCCTGGATCAATGTTCCAGGGTCCCCTACCTGTGCCTCAATCCCAACACTCAACAACGCTGCCATAGCAGCGAATGCCACTGCGCCAAGCCTATGAACGTGAGCCATATGCCTCTTCCATTTTTCTTTCAGGGTTTCCAGGGGAAGTATCTTGCTGGTTGGAAAAAAGTACCGTACAGTCACTGCGAATGTCAAGATAATTGTCCTGGCGACAGACCCTCGCAACGGCTTGTCAACACAGTAGCATCCTTGTATCGCCAAGCCTGTTTATTCTTATGCAAATACCTTGAACACCGGGTGAATTCTCTAGGTCTTTTGCTTCATAACTTTAAGGAACAGATGATACTCGGGTTGCAACGCCACCAAGCAGGTAACTTACTCAAGTAACTATTTTTCCTGATTTTAATGGCCGCATTTACTCTTCCGGCCGTTCAGCCGCAGGTCCCTTATCGCTGCTCCCGTTCGTCGCCCCACCTGCATCCGTCGCATCGGGTTGCTTCAACGCTTCCGCGTCTAATCCGTGCTCATGCCGATAGTGCTCCACCGGCATCTTCCCGTCCCACCACGCCCAATTCATCGGATACACGTCGGGATCGAAGAACACCTGGTAGAAATGCCAGACCACGATCGCAAGCGTCGCCAGGATAGCTTCGTAGAAGTGCACCGATGTGGCGACATCGATCCACCATCGCGCCAGCAGATTGCCCACCCAAACCTTGGCCCATAGCATGATTCCTGTCACTGCCATCAAACCAGTACCCCAGACCAGCGCCCAATACTCCGCTTTTTCTGCGTAGTTGAAGCGGCCGAACTGCGGTCTTGTCTTGCTCAGGCCCAGGTAATACAGCATGGTGCCCCATGCATCGAACGCATCATTCGGCCGGGGCGCGAAGTCTCGAATCAACCGCCGCCCGTCCCTGCAAGCCACAAGGTAGAAGAGGTGATAGATGCCTGCGCCGATCAGGATAACTCCCGCAACGCGATGGGTAATGCTGCGCAGCCTCTCACCCATCCCCAGCATTTCGGCAAACCATGAATTCGGAAACTTCAGCGCAAATCCCGTGATGACCAGAATAATGAAGCTGGCCAGCAACACCAGGTGTTGCCAGCGCTGATTGGTCGTCATGCGCACCATGCTCGGGTTTTGCATCCTCCGCCTGGACGCCGCCTTGCTGCGCCAGATGATTGCGTTATGCAGAAACATCGCGCCAATCACGGCAAAGATCAATGCCAGATAGACCCATCGCACCCAGCGCACTGCGACGGAGCCAATGTCTTTTGACTGGCCCCTCTCAATATGCACTCTATTCAAGGTAAATTTCTGGGTAACTCCCTGGTGGCATTTCCCGCAGGTCACGCCCAGGTTCGCGCGATTGATTGTTGAGCGCGGATCGCTGGAGGGCAGAATGTTATGCACCCCGTGACAACTGGAGCAGTTGGCCGCGACCACTGAGCCGCCCTCCGCGGCCAGCCCGTGATAACTGTCGAAATAAGTCGTAACCCGGTTTCCAGGAATGCCAAACTCCTGCGAGAGCCGCACACCTTCGTGGCAACGCGCGCACGTGTCTCTGGAAAGATTCTGCTGCGAGGCAGGTGAGTTGGGGTCGGCATGCGACTTGATCGAATGTATTCCGTGGCAGTCCGTGCAAACCGGGGCCTGCCCGTTGCCACGCGCCACCGCCTGCCCATGAATGCTCTCGAGGAAGGTCGTCTTGACCTCCGCGTGGCAAGTGCCGCAAGTCGCCGGAACGTTGAATTTGTAGATTGGCGATTTGGCGTCGTTGGCCGGAAGAATCTCGTGCGAACCGTGACAATCGGTGCACACCGCGGCCTTTTTCGATCCCTTTTCGGTGGCGCGCCCATGCACGCTCTCCTGGTAAGAGATGAACGGCTGGGCGCTTTCCCCGTTTGATTCCATCAGAAACTTCTGTCCGTGGCACCTGCCGCATGTGTAGGGAATATTGGCGTGATTGACCGGCGATTTCCGATCGTCCGCGGCCAGAATCTCGTGCGCGCCTCCGTGACAGTCCTCGCAGCTTGCCGCCGATTTGCCGGCCTCGCTCGCCTTGCCGTGAGTGCTATGTGAGTAAGCCGCCTGCGCATCTGCGTGGCACTGCGCGCATGTCACCTTCTGCGGAGTGGTCTCATGGACCAGGCTCTTCACATCTTTATGGCAATCCACGCACGACAACATCGAGCCATGGATTGAGTGCTTCAGCTTGCCTGGGTCCACGTACAGGCTCACTGTCTTGCCGCCCACTTCCGTAGTCAGGCTAGCGTCGGAGTGGCAGCCAAGACAGTCTTGATCCTTGAGTTTTTGTCCGGCGCAAGGTGCACTGGCCCATACAAAGAGGCATAGAAAGAAGAGTCCGGCTAAGACCCTTATGCCATCGCGCTTCTTCAACCTGCGGAACCCGTGCACGCTTTGCCTCTTACTCCCTGATATAGGCGCTCAGGGTCAGCACGAGAAGAGTCAGTCCAATCAAAATCGCCGTGAATCCAATCACTCTGGCAAAGTTGATCCACCAGGTAGCCGGCGCCGGACCAATTCTCGACTCCAGCTTCCCTTCGTTCGCCAGCTTTTCAAACTCCTCCGGCCGCTTGTGCTTGAACTCCTCTTCGCTCTCCACGCCGGTAAAAATGACCATGTCCATCGGAAACGTGTCTGGCCGCAGATGCGTATTGACGAAGTGAATTGAGAAGATGAACAGAATAGCCAGCAGTCCTTCTTCGCTGTGTATAACCAGTACCGCGTTCAGCGCCCATCCCGGCAGGAACCGCGCAAAGAACGGCGCAAACCACATCGCGTAGCCTGAGAAGCCGATGATCAGCATTCCCCAGAACACCGCCCAGTAATCGAACTTCTCCCAGTAGGCATAGCGCCCAAACGTAGGCCGCTTGCCCAGCCCAACAAACCAGCGCATGTGCCCCACCAGGTCCTTCACATCCTTCCAGTTGGCCACCATGGAATTCGGCCCCCAGAAGATGCCCTTCTCGCGGTGTAGGACGCCACGCGTGAAGATGTCCTTCAGGTGGATCAGAAATGCGACTGTCAAAACCAACGCACAAAGCTTGTGAAAGAAGATGATTGCGCCAAATCCACCCACGGCCGACGCAAACTTTCGCGCCCAGAAGCTCTGGCTGAATCGCATCGGAAGGCCGGTTGCCGCCAGCCCGAGAAATGTGCTGAACAGCACCCCGTGCATATACCTCTGCGCAGACGTGAAGCGCGTGAAAAATCGCTGTTCCCCCGCTCCGCTCTGTGCTCCATTCTCCGCGCTGGCCACCGCTCGTTGCACTGGATCAGGCATGATTGTCTCCCTCTGTCGATTTCCTCTTCACCTGTTCACAATATCGTGTGAATCAAGAAGAACGTGAGCACGCTCACCAGCAGAAGGTTCATGAACAACCCGATGTAGTAGAGAGCCGGATTCAGCTTCCGGTTGTGCGCATTCGCGTGCGGCTGGTATTGAACAAAACTTTCATTGGCGCCTGCGTGACACCTGCCGCATGTCTTCACCAGGTTCGCCTTGTTGATTGGCGATTGAGGATCGGATGCCGGCAGAATTTCATGCGCCCCGTGGCAGTCCCAGCAACGCGCTGTCTCCACGTATCCACCCAGCGAACCAAGCTGCGAGTGGAAGGTGTCGCGGTACGTGCTGAACTTATCCTTGTGGCAATTTCCGCAGATGGGCGTGGACTGCATGCGAAACGCCGCGGCCGTTGGCTGCTCGATGGCGTGCGCCGTGTGGCAGTCTGAGCAGACCGGTGCGTCCAGATGGCCGCTCGCAATCGCCTTGCCATGCACCCCGCGTTCGTAATCTGCCGTGATGCCCGCGTGGCAGCTTCCGCATGTCTTCGGAATGTTGGCCTTGTAGGTCTGGCTCTGTGGATCCTTTTGGCTCAGGATGTGATGCGATCCATGGCAACTCTGGCAGTTTGCCGCCACCAGTAGCCCTTCTTTGCTGAGCGCGAACCCATGAATGGAGTCAATGTACAACGGGTAGACGCTTGCAAGACCGTGCTTCTTGGCCATCCCCTCAGTGCCGTGGCATGTGCCGCAGGTGCGCGGAACATTGAGCGGATAAACCGCCGACCTGGCATCGCTCTTCGGGAAGATGGAGTGGGCGTCACCGTGACAGCTCGTGCACGGATGGTCCTTCCCATCAGCGTGTACGCTTCCTGCCAGACCCGCCGCCTGGTCGGCATGGCAGGTCTCGCATTTGACCGGCGTCACCTTCTCCGGGTGCGGATACTCCTTGATGTCAGCATGGCAATTGGCGCATTCAAGGCTGCCGTGGATGCTCGAATGAAACTTCTGCGCGTCCACGCTTATGCTGTGCCCGGTCCCGTCCTGCATGCCTGCGTCGCCGTGGCAGGACAGGCAGTCCGCCTGGGCCATCACAGCGCGGGGCGAGGCGATTAGCACCAGTGCGGATGCTGCCAGTGTCAATGTGATCCAGGAAACGGTCTTCATCGAATCTCCGGTCGAACCTACCGTTTCAAGGTGCGCAAGAGAAAGAATGGGGTCGTCTTTTCCTGTTTCACTCCGCACGGTCAGGGCTAGCTTTGTGTGCTCCCTACTTCTGAAGCGTCCGAATGTACGAAATCACATCCTTGACCTGGGCATCGGTCAGCTTGTCCTTGTACGCGGGCATCTTGCCCTTGCCGTCCTTGGTCGAGGTAATGAACTGGGCATCGGACGCCTTCACCATCTCCGGAGCCTTGAACGAAAGCACCTTGAAATTCTTTGCCGTTGGCGTTGTAGCAAGCCCGTCGGCACCGTGGCACATCGCGCACTTGGCTTTATAGACGTCCGCACCGGGCGCCTGCGCGAACACAGGTCCAGCAATAAGGGTAGCCAGCAGGATCAAGCCCGCCGTTCTGATTTTTTGAGTCATGGTGTCGCTCCTTAGCCCGTTGTAGGCTGCATCACAGTCAAGTACATCTTTAGGCCTTTCGTTTTGAGTCCGTATGTGATGGACACTACATCTGGGTATGACGCCCCTCACATTGCGTGCAGAAGACTGCCCCATCCGTCTGAATTTCGCCTGGCATTGAAGCCATTTCGCCAGAGTGATAGGGGTCACAGGCCGCGAAGCGCCTGGTCAAGCACAATGGGCCCGCTGCCGGAGGACCACTTCTATGGGCACTGTTGTGATATCGGAAATGAAGACCATGCTCGCTCTCCCGGGAGATGCGGTGCGGCAGATTCAATGGCGATTCGCCGATCGTTTTGATTTGCAGATGCTCGTTCAGTCAGCCCGCAGCGTCGCGCGCGGAACCGTCGCGCGCCTTGTGGCTGCCGGAGAGCGCAATACGCACGAGTGGACCCCGGCCAAAGGAGAGATGCTCGAAGCCTTCGATCGAGCCGGCATCACCGCGGCCTTCATGGAGCCCGAGGAGGGCGGATTCATTGCGGGTCCAAAAAATCTGGCGTTGGCCCTGGCCGCGTTTGAGCTGGCCTGGGTCGACGGCGGCGCCGCCACCGCCAGCCTCGCCAGTTTCCTGGCACTCTCGCCTATCCACGAGCGCGGAACGCAAGCGCAAGTTAGGCGTTACAAGACACTCGCTGCTCCTCCTCAAGCAGGTGAAGACCGCAAGCCATGGCGCGGAGCATTCGCCCTCACTGAACCCATCCCCTACGTCGGCGTCGATACCGGCATGTTGAGCGGCAAGCTCCGCATTGCTGAATGGAGAGACGGTGAGGAGCCCTGGCTGCAGGTGGACAAGCGCGGCCGCTTCATCACCAACATCGCTTTCGCCAACTTCGTCACTGCCGCCGTTAACTCATGCGATCCCCGCATCAAGGGTAGTTGCGTCGTCATTCTGGAAGAGGATGATGAAGGCACATTCGATCGCGGAACGCCCACCAAAAAGCTGGTCCACCAACTCTCCTCCACCGGCGATCCCATCTTCAATCTCAAGATTCCTGCCAGCCGCATCGTGGGCGGATACGCCATCAAAGACGGCATCATCGTTCCCAACTTCAGTCACGGCGAAGTGATCGACGCAGTCTTCCGCCGCACCCGCGTCCCCGTGGGCCTGATGACCGCGGCTAAGCTGCTTTCGGCCGTCGAGCCTGTCATCCGGTACCAGCGCCAGCGGTTCCGCGGGGCTGAGGGGTCCACACCCGGCTCCATCCGCTATGAGCAGGGCATCCAGCAGCGCGAAGACGCGCTCCATCGCCTCGTCGATGTCTGGGCCGCTGGCGAAGCCGCGACATCCCTCGGTTTTGCCGCCGCACGCCTGTTCGACGCCCTCGATCCGCTCGAAAAACACAAGACCGCCATCCTGAAAGACCGCGGCATACAGGGCGGTCGCGCTGAAATGAAAGCTCTCAAAGAGAGCGAACAGCGCGCCGTCGAGCTACTTTCGCTTCGGGCCAACAGTCCCCGTCATTCGCGCCGCCCTGCTTTTGAGACTGCTCTTGAAGCCGATCCTCTCGTCCAGTTCGTCCTGATGGACGCCGAAGCCAACGTGATTTGTCCCGCGACCAAGCTGTGGAACACCGGCCATGGCGCCAACATGATGCGTGAGGCCGTGAGCCTGATGGGCGGCTACGGAATCACGGAAGACTGCCCAGGTTTCCTCGCCAACAAGTGGATGGACGCGCAGTTGGAAGCAACCTATGAAGGCCCTGAAGCGGTCCAGCGCCGACAGTTGACCGTGACCATGACCTCTGAGGTTTTCCTGGCCCAATTTCGTGCGTGGAGCGCCGAAATGCGCCGCGTCGCTTCTGACCGGCCCGGAACCGGCGCCTGCACCCTGGCCTCCGCCATGAACCTGTGGCTCTGGACACTGAATTACCTTCGACAAACCACCGACCCCGCCGGGAGCAAGCTTTATCACGGCCAGCGTCAGGGTGTAACGTTTGCGCTCGCTGACGCTCTGTGCTGGCTGCTTGCCTCGCGTTATCAAATCCTCGATGTTCGCGAACTGGAGATTCACGGTGCAGACGACCCGGTCGCCGCCGATGGTCTCGCCGGCACCGTGCAATTCCTCTCAGACCTCTGCCACACCCAAGCCGCTCAAGCCGCCGGCGAAGTCTCCCGCATCTGCGCCGAACTTGTGTTCGGATACAATCGCCACCCGGCATGGGACGAAGTAGATCACCGCAACTGCTTCCTCGCCAGCGAGCTTGAAGCGTACGAAGAGACCATGCCCGGCATCACGGCCTGCGCTGTCGATGTGCTCGCAGCCGACGGCGCGCATCCGCCCAAGGCCGGTCCCTGCGCTGGTTGCAACGGCAACAGCGAATTCCTTCGCCTCCAGAACAAATTGACCGCATGCCTGAGCGGTTCTCGCCTGGCCAAGGACCGCGCTGCCGACACGGTAAGTAAAGTCATGATTCCTGAAACCCTGGACTATCCCGCATGAGTCCCGCATCCAGTGCGATCGAAGCGTCAACCGATGCTTCGGAGATCGACCGCCAGACCATGGAAGTTGATATCGCGTGCGTGGGCTTCGGCCCCGCCATGGGCGGCTTTCTCACCGCTCTCACGCAGGCGTGGACCCGGCATCCGGAAGATCCCGCCTTCGAAAGCAAAGTCTTCCCCGGAATGCCCCTGCAGGTTCTTTGTTACGAGCGTGCCGACGACATCGCAACAGGCGTAAGCGGTGTGGTCACCCAGGCGGAGGGAATTCGCGCCAGTTTTCCAGGCCTCAACCCCGCTGATATTCCCATGGCCGTCGAGGTCAGGCGGGAACGCGTCTTCTATCTGCTGGACCCCATCGGCGCCAGCCGCCGCAGCTTGACCCTGCACGCCGCCGACGCTGCCCTGCGCGGCCTCCGTTCCTTGTTTGGGGTTCGGGACCAGGCCTTCGAGCTGCCCTGGACTCCAGGGTTTCTACACAAACACGGCGGGCTCGTCCTCTCCATGGGCCAATTCAACCAGTGGGTCGGATCACAAATTGTGGCCGCAGGCCTCGCGCAAATTTGGGTCGGCACGCCAGTTTCCGCCCCTATCTTTTCCGGCAACGCCGTTCAAGGTTTGCGGCTCACCGATCAGGGCGTAGACCGCTCCGGCGCCCCGGCAGAGGGTTTCCTGCCCGGAGCGGATGTGCGCGCTCAACTGACCGTCGTTGGCGATGGACCTGTGGGCGCCGTGTCGCAATCGATCGACGAGCGGCTCGGCATGCCCAAAGGCCATGCACATCGAGAATGGGCGCTGGGCATGAAGATGGTGATCGAACTGCCGGAGACATCAAGTCCCGAAAACCCACCTCTCGAGTCCGGCACCGTCTGGCACACCTTCGGTTATCCGGAACCGGAGATCTTCGGATTCCTCTATGTGCATCCCGACCGCCTCGTCTCCGTGGGCATCTTCGTGCACTCCTGGATGGGCGACCCGTCGCGCACCGCCTACCGCTATCTGCAGCACTACATTCAGCATCCCGCCTTATGGCGCTACCTCAAACACGGCACCCTGCGCTCGTGGGGAGCCAAGTCTCTCAATGAATCAGGCAAGCAGGGCGAGCCGTTCCTCGCAGGCGACGGTTACGCCCGCATCGGCGAGGGCTCGGGCAGCACCAACATGCTCACCGGCTCCGGCGTAGACGAAGCCTGGACCACCGGCACGCAACTGGCCGATGCAGTAGTGGAGATCTTGCGCGCGGGCAAGCCCTTCACCAAGGAAAACCTTGCGTCTACATATGAAACTCGCCGCCGCGCAAGCTCGGTGGAGCGGGGCGCTCGCCAAGCTGAGCACGCCCGCAATGGATTCCATGGCGGGCTCATTCGCGGCATGATCGGGATGGCTCTTGCGGGGCTTACGCGCGGCCGTCTCTCAATCCCAGCCCGCATCCCGCCGGCCCAAAAACAAATCCAGCCATTCTTCTCGCGCACCGGCGCTGACCTCACGCTCAACGATGCTGCAGTTCTGGCACTGGCTGATGGACGCCCGCTCCACGATGCCCTGCTCTCAGCACGCGGCTGGCCCGAGATTCCTTTCGATGGCCGCCTTTTGGTTACTCAACAAGATGCACTCTTGATGGGCGGCAAGGTGCAAGCCATGCCCGGCTTCGCCGATCACGTCGTCTTCCTGAACCCCAAACTATGCGTCGTTTGCGCTGAGAAAAGCTGCATCGCCATGTGTTCCGGCCAGGCCATCACGCAAGGCCACGACGGCACGCCCGCATTCGAACGCGAAAAATGCATTCATTGCGGCGCATGCCTCTGGAACTGCAGCCAGTCGCTCGATGGCGAGCACTCGAACATTCAGTTTCGCGCCGGCGCGGGCGGCTTGCACTCCGCCGAAAATTGAGACCTAATGCCTGACAAACAGGAGCAGAGAAATGCCCAATCCACTCCACATCGTCGTCTGCGCCGGCATCGTTCCCGATCCGCTGCAAACTCTCGAACCCATCACCACCCCCACTGGTCCGGGTCTGAAAAACGAAATGGTCCTGCCCGCAGTCCTCGACCCCTGGGCCGCGAGCGCCCTTTATGAAGCCGCCAGCATAGCGTCCAAAAATCCCGGCGGTAAAGTCTGGCTCGTCTCGCTCGGCCCCAAGGCCAAGCTGCAGCAGGTCATGATGACCATCGCCCAGAAAGTCAGCTTTGAACTGGTCCCCATCGACGGCCCCATCGGCGGATTTCCTGACGCGCACGCGACCGCAGCCGCGCTCGCTGAAACCATCGCCGCCCTCCCCGGCCTCGACCGCGAACATCTCCTCCTCTTCGGCGGATGGGAGTCGGCAGCCCGCGGCGCAGGCGTCACCCTCCAGTTGGTTGGTGAGCGCCTCGGCATCAGCGACCAGTTCCAAGGTGTAGACCAGATCACCCTCCGTGAAGACGGCTCCTTCGAAGTCCTTGAACGCGTCGAAGGCGGCCGTCACCAGGTTTCCATCTGCCTCGGGGCGCCCGCCGTCCTCGGCTGGGCCACCGGCAACCTTCCTGAGCCACGCAACAATCCGCAAGTGGGCATGGCCAACATGCGCACCATCATGCCCGCCCTGCAAAAGGCCAAACCCACAACACTGCCGGCCAACGGCTTGCACTATATTTCCGTCAGCCTGCCCAAACAGCAGCGGACAACCAGGGTGGTCAAAGACCTCTCGCCCGATGAAATTGCCGTCGAGCTCGTCGAGTGGATTGGAGCCGAATAACCATGGAAACCATACTTGTACTCACCCACGCTGACGATACTGGCGCATCTCTCACCAAGGCCTCGCTCGAAACCGTGACCGCCGGCATTGAACTGGCGAGCCAGCTCGATGCCCCTCTCACCATCGGTATCGTAGCCGTCGACGCCGCAGCCGCAGCCAAAACTCTCGCGTCCACCCGGGCCCGTCTCTTTGCAGTCTCCGGCGAGCCGTTTTCCCAACCGCGTTACGCCACCGACGCCGCCGCCTGCGAAGCTCTATGCCGCGCCGCGGGAGCCACCATCATCCTCGCTCCCGGCAGCTCGCGCTTTGCCCGCGTCGCAGCAGGCGTGGCTAACCGCCTCGGCGGCGTTATCGACACACACATCACCAGCCTCCAGGCCGACGAGAACAACAGAACGAAGGCCCTCGAAGTTACGCGCTGGTTTTATCGCCAACGCGTCGAAGCCGGCCTCACCCGCGAAGCGCGCCCTTGGTTCCTGCTCCTCGATGCAGGTACCCACCCTGCCTTCGCCAGCCCATCCGCCCCAGTGCAAATCGAGCAGGTCGCCGTTCAGCTCCCCCCGCTTCGCACCTCCGTGATCGGACTCCGCACGCCGGGAATGGATGCCCAACCCGGGGCCCCCGGCGACCAGCCTTCGTCGCGCGGGTGGCAAACCATTCGACCCGACGCCAAACTCCTCTTCGTCGCCGGAGCTGGCTGGACAAAGAAGCAGCCCGACGGACAAGCCCACGCCCCCGAAGCCGGCGAGCTGATTCTCGGCTTCGTACAAGCTGCCGGCGCATCGCTCGGCAGCAGTAAATCGCTCGTCGACCAGGGCAGCGAAGGAAACTCCGTACTTCCATTTCTGACGCATTTAAATCAGATTGGGCAAACCGGCGCCACGCCGCGCCACGCCAAAGGCCTCTCCACCTGCTGCCACGGCGAAGAACCCCACGTCGTCGGCTGGCGCTTCATCGCCGACCGTCGCGCCATCTCGCTCGACCCCAACTGCGGCTGGACCCGCGGCAAGGCCGACGTGGTCTACGTCGCCGACGCCTTTCAGGTCATGGCCAAAGTGAATGAACTGATTCAACCCGTCAAGGCCTGACTGAAGCTCACGTAAGCAGAATTCCAATCAATCGAAGCCGGTGCAAACTCATTGCGCCGGCTTCCAATTCATCAAAAAATAACCTTCCATCCACTCGCCATCTCCGCCCCTCCCACATTCCTTGACCTGCGTCAAAACCGCGCAGAACAAAGGCTTCGCGCCCTCCATCCGGCCATTCCAACTGTGTTAATTTAGGTACGGGAGTACGCGTAATCCATGTCTTCAATTACCTCGTTCATCAAGCATCACTATCGTCATTTCAATGCCGCGGCCCTCGTCGACGCAGCGGAAGCTTACAACAAGCACCTCGCCAACGGTGGAAAAATGTTTGTCACCATTGGCGGCGCCATGAGCACGGCCGAACTGGGCCTCTCGCTCGCCGAAATGATCCGTCAGGACAAGATTCACGGCATCTGTTGCACCGGCGCCAATCTTGAAGAAGATGTCTTCAATCTCGTCGCGCATGATTTCTATGAGCGCGTCCCCCACTACCGCGACCTGACGCCCGCCGACGAAGCCAAACTCCTAGCCCGCCACATGAACCGTGTCACCGACACCTGCATTCCTGAGATGGAGGCTATGCGCCGCATCGAGAACGAAGTCCTCAAGGAATGGGTCCGCGCCGACCAGGCCAATGAGCGCTACTTCCCGCACCAGTTCATGTACAAGATCCTCCTCTCCGGCGACCTGGAAAAGTCCTACCAGATCGACCCGAAGAATAGCTGGCTTCTCGCCGCCGCCAAGAAGAATCTGCCCGTGTTTGTCCCAGGCTGGGAAGACGCAACCCTGG
>Ga0302319_10017558_pt1 | contig 13095 bp, 5 predicted proteins | sample Bog_T0_2_FD_203319 | JGI IMG/M metagenome (GOLD analysis project Ga0302319, IMG submission 203319) | Peat permafrost microbial communities from Stordalen Mire near Abisko, Sweden - Bog_T0_2 | ecosystem: Environmental > Terrestrial > Soil > Wetlands > Peat | place: Sweden: Abisko, Stordalen Mire...
CCCAGCCGCCCAGGCCGCGTCGCAGAGATTCATTACAGACCGCCTGCGCCTCGTCGAAGCGGGACGCGCGTTTATAAGCCCGTGCCAGCACGATGTAGCTGAATCCGCTGTCTGGCGCGACCGTGCGCGACCGCTCACCCGCTTCAATCGCCTCAGGGTATCGTCCAACCTGCGTATACGCGTTGGCGAGCGTTGCCCATACCCAGCCCTTCAGCGGATAGCTCTTCAGCCAGAGCACATAGTTGCGGATAGCGAGTTCGGTGTCCTCCTGCACGATCTCGTAGTAGCGCGCGGTGATGATGAATTGCTCACTGGCGCTGACAGGCTGGTGCAGTTCATAGGCCTTGGCGAAGGCGTCCTTCGCGGCGTCCATGTTGTGCCGGTTCCCTTGCACCACGCCGATGCTCTCATAGGCCATGGCGAAGTTAGGATCGATTTGGATGGCGCGCTCAAGGTAGGCCAGCGCGTCGTCCTGGTCGCCGCTGTGCAGACCATGCGAGTAGGCCAGCAGCGCATCGAAGGACGGCGTCGTCGACTGTTCAATCGGCACATCGAAACTTTCCACCGAGCGCAGCGATTCACCCAGCTTGCGGCGCATCCTGACTGCGGCGTCGCCCAGCGCGTCCAGCACCCCATCCTTGCCCGCGGCGTCACTCTGCAAGGCCACCAGCCTCTTCCCGGTGATGCAGTTGGTGGCGTCCAGCAGGATGACATAGCGGCTGTCCAGGCGGATAACCGATCCGCTGAGAACCGCCTGCCCCTCGTTCCGCTCGCAGACCTCTCGCGCCAGGGGCGCTGTAAGCCGCTCGTCCGGCGAGCGCTCCATCGCCTGCAGTGTCCGCCGCGTCTCCGCCAGCGAGACCGTCGTCAACAAGGGAGACTGCTCCAGGTCGATCTCCAGCGCATTCTTCAGGACAAAGTCAAAGACCTCGTCGCCGGTGCGGTTGTCAAAGTCCGCAATCACGATCTTACGAATGTCACCGGATCGTGGCTGCCGGGCCCGTTGCCAAACCAGCCACGCGCCGGCTGCAATCACCGCCAGCCCAAGCACACACCCCACCATGCGGAGCCGCGTCAACCTGCGTCGCGGCATGGGCAGTGCATCGCGTCGCGGCGTGACCTCTTCCATCACCACGCGCGCCCGCTCGCGCACCGTCTGCACAATCACATCGCCCCCGTGGGCCTGGGGGACAGCCGCTGTTGACGACTCCCGCTCCACTGCTGCCGTGAATTGATAACCCTGGCGAGGGATGGTCACAATGACATCCGCACGGTCCCCCAGCGCCTTGCGCAGGCCGGAGATGTGCTGGGCCAGGTTGCCCTCCTCGACAAACGCGCTGGGCCACACTGCCTGCAGCAGCTCTTCCTTCTCCACCACCCGCCCGGGATTCCTCACCAGGTAGGTCAGCACGTCAAAGCCCTTCGACGAGAGGCCCACCACCCGGCCCTCGCGAACGAGCGTGCGCTTCAGCGGGTCCAGGACGAACCCTTCGAAGCGATACAAGTCATTTCGCGACAAGAACATGCCCGCCCTTCAAAACTTTTCACAACAATTCAGAATCGTGCAGGACTTCAACGGACGGAGTGCGCTCTCTTATTCACATCATTCAGCCGCAGGCACTACCGCGAGGAACTTCGTTGAGACGGTTTTTTCGAAATGTATCAGTCCGCGAGCAGCCGGTAAAGGAGACAGACGATGCAGCCTCTGCCGTTCGGCGTGTCGAGATCACCCTGGAGCGGGAGACGGTCACGGTACTCCGCCCCGGCGCCACCGTTGTGTCCGATGGGGAGGTTTGCTGCGCCTGCTGCGGACAGCCGCTTCCGGCTTCTCAGACCGTCTGTCCGTTACTTCATGAAGGCGCCCCAACCCCAACGCTGCCTAACCCTGCAACCCCAACCACAGAAACAAAAGAGGTGAAGTGATGATCATCGGCAAACTGCAAACCACCCTCCGGAGCACCCATGCCACCCGGTGCATCCTCACCCTCTTGACCCTGGCGACGCTCGGCCTTGCCGCCCGCGCCCAGCAACCGGCGGTAGCTTCAGCCACGGCACATCGGGTCGCGACGGCTTCCGCTGCGGCCGCCGCGCCAAAGCCAGGACCCGTCGGGGAAGAAGCCGAGACACCAGCCGCGAACGATGCTGCCCATCAGGGTATCCATGTTCATGGCCATTGGGTGCTCCAGGTGAAGAACCCCGATGGCACGCTCGGCGAGCGCAGAGAGTTTGAGAACTCGCTGGTCACGACGTATTACACCTACAACGGACAGTACGTGTCGACCTCGGGTGCTGCCCTCTTGGTGGCGGCGATGGCAGGGACCATCGCCATGAGCGATCCGTCCATCGGCTTTGTCAGCGGCACATTGAGCGGGGACCCCAGCCGATGGTGTTTAGGTCAGTTCCAGGGCGTTCCATACATTAGTGGGATCACCTGCTATGGTTTCACCACGGCCGTCAGCGTGTTTTACCTCAACAACCCACAAGGCTTTTCGGGTGCCACGTATGGATTGGTCTCTCAACAGTTAGGGGCTAACACCTCTGTGTCCTACACGCCGACCGCCAGTATGGTGATCTCTGGGAACTTTGCCGTCCCCTCTGGCCTGACATCGATCTCGGCGGTGCAAACCCTCTTGAGTGGCTGCGTCCCGGCTGGCAACGCGAACGAAAGTAACTATAACGCGATCTTTGGGACCGCTGCGGTCCGCAGTGCTGACGTCTCTCCAAAGGCTTGTACCAATAGTGGGCCCGGAGGGGAGGCCGCTGTCGAGGCTGCGTTGACGTCGACAGCGCTGACAAACAGCCAGGGGGTCGCGTCCCCACTGGCCGTCAACCCCGGTTCCATCGTCCAGGTGACCGTCACCATCAGCTTCTCCTAAGCACTTCAAGGCAAAGAAGGCTTGGAGGAGGCGGTCCATGGCGCGCGGGCGGCACATATCGACAATCTGGTTGGCAGGACGGCTGCTTGCCCCTGCGCTGGTCCTGCTGCTGGGGATGAGCGGAGCCGCGCGCGCCCAGAGTGCCCTGCAAATCTCCACGCCCGCATTCCCGCTCACCCCTGTCGGCCAGTCCGTCACGCAGAACGTCACCCTCACCGTCGCCCCCGGCGGCAATGTGGTGGTCTTCAACTCCATCCAGCTTGCGCCGGGGGTTAGCGACTATACCCTCGGCAACATCACCGGCTGCGTGATCGACAGCACAACCACCTACACCGACGGCGCCACCTGCACCATCCCCGTAACTTTTACGCCCACGCTGCCCGGCAACGCGGGCGCTCCGCAGCCCATCGCGCGGGCTGCTGCGCTGCAGATCAACGACGCTGAAAACTACCTGCCGCTGTCGCACTCCATCGGCCTGATCGGCAGCGCGACGATGCCACGCGCGGTCATCGTGCCCGGCAACATCAGCGACCTGGTCGGCAACGATGGAACCCCCACTGTCGGCTTCGGCGGCGATAACGGCCCTGCCAGCGGCGCGGTCTTCAATGCTCCAACAAACATCGCGGTCGACAGCATGGGCAACATCTACATCGCCGATACAGCGAACTGCGTGGTGCGTGTGGTGAACAAAGCCACCCAGACGATCAGCACCTTCGCAGGCGTTGCGCCTTCGCCCACGCCCAACTGCGGCCCCGGCATGGACAACCTCTCTGCGACCGGGTCGCAGTTGAATCAGCCGACGGGCATCGCGGTTGACGCCGGTGGGAACGTGTACATCGCAGACACCGGCAACGGCGCGGTCCGCATGGTGAATCCCATCACCGGCATCATCACCACGGTCGCGGGACAGTTGAACACCCCCGGCTACGGCGGCGACGGCTACCTGGCCATCTATGGGCAGTTGCTGAACCCCACCGGCCTTGCCGTCGATGGCTACGGCGACATCTTCGTCGCGGACACCGGCAACTATGCGGTGCGCGAGGTCTCGCCGGTCACCGGCTACATCAACACCATCGCGGGCACGCCGACACAGCAGGGTTCGTTTTCGGGTGGCACGCCTGGCGGGCCGGCCACGAGCTTCTCGCTCGGCAATCCCCAGGCCGTCACGGTGGACTCCGTCGGCAACGTGTACATCGCCGACAGTGTCTTCCACGGCGTATTTCAAGTTGCCCGCAGCACCCAGACGATCAGCGAACAGTTCATTCCGGTGGGCGCCGTCGCCGGCCTGGCGGTCGATGCCTCGGACACGCTTTATTACGCGATCCCGAGTTTGTGCTCCGTGGCCAAGTCCGTAGTCGGCACGGCGCTACCCATCCCGGTCGCCGGCAGCGGCTACTGCGCGCCCAGCGGCGACGGCGGCTCCGCTCTGCTGGCAGGTGTGAACAATCCGAACGATGTCGTCGTCGACGGCACCGGCAGCCTCTACATCCTGGAGAGCGACGGCGTCCGCTTTGTGGACAGCACCGGCACGCAGCCGACCACGGTTGCATTTGGGCCGCAGCAGATCCTCACTACCTCGCCCGCCGGGGGCGTGCTGCTGTTCAACGGCGATGTCGCCACGTCGGCGGGCGGCACGCCGAACCCGTTGGATGTCTACTTCTCCGGCGGCATCGCCACGCCGTTTTCCCTTGCTGCGCCGGCCATTGGGGTGGACTGCTCTCAGGCGACCACGTTGGTGCCTGTTCCGCTGAATCCGGCCGCGGCCTGCGAACTGTCCGCCACCTTCTCTCCGCAGACCGACGGCCCGTACAACGCCACCACCAGCCTCTTTCAGGGCAGCCCTGCAACCTCCACACAGATCATCAACTTCACCGGCACGGGCACCGGTACCGGCCCCACCGCCACGCTGATGCCCGCCATGCAGGGCATCGCCGCCGGCATCGATGGCGGCAGCGGCAACGCCATCTTCACCCTGACCAACACCGCCAGCGGCGCTCCGCTTACCATCTCGTCCATCGCCTTCGGCAATCCCGCCATTACCAGCTTCACCAAGTCCACCACCTGCGGCGCAACGCTGGCGCCGAACGGCACCTGCACCATCACCGTGACCTTCACACCCACCAGTGCCGGCATGGTCTCGCAGACGCTGATCGTCACCGACAACACCGCCGCCGGCTCGCAGTCGGTTACGATCAACGGCACGGGTACGGCGGCCACGGCGACGCTGACGCCGTCTTCCGGCGCGCTGACCGGTATCGTCGACGAAGTCGGCGGCAATACGGTCCCCTTCACACTGACCAATACCAGCACCACCGCCGGACTTACTGTCTCGAGCATCCAGTTCTCGAACTACAACGGCTACAACATCGCGTCCACCAACTGCTACGCCGTCGTCCCGGCGGGCCAGAACTGCACCATCAACGTCAACTATCTGCCGACATCCTTGACCGCGACCACCAGTTCCCTCGTCGTTACCAGCGATGCGAGCAACAGTCCGCAGACAGCGAGCCTCACCGGCACCTCCACCGCGCCGATCGCATCGCTTTCATCGCCGTTGACCTTCCCCAGCACACCCGTCGGCAACACCACCGCCGCCCAGACCGTCACACTCACCAACACCGGCAGCGCGACCCTGCACATCAGCAGCATCGCCTACGCAGGCGACTATGGTGGAGACTTCACCGTCAACAGCAGCGCCTGCCCCACTACGCTCGCGCCCGCCGCCACATGCAACATCACGGTGGCCTTCAACCCCGCCGCTCCCGGATCGTATAGCGGATTCATCGCCGTCACGGACGACTCCGGTGGCCAGTACATCAGCCAATATGTCACACAAAGCGTCGCTCTCAGCGGCACATCGCCCGCCATCTCAGGGACCTCCAGCTTTACCATCGCCAACACGGCCTTCCCGTCCACGCCGGTGGGCGGTGTCGGCGAGACACAGAACGTGACCCTGACCCTCAACAGCACCAGCACCGTGCTGAAGTCCATCGCCATCGCCGGCGGTTCCACCGAATACACCATCGACTCCATCACCGGCTGCACCGTCGATGGAGCAACCGCCAACCCCACCGGCACGGTCTGCACCATCGCGATCACCTTTATTCCGGCCACGGTGGGCGCGTCGCACAACACGCCGCTGGTCGTGACCACCCTGGAAAGCGGAGCGGCAGTGCCCTACGACTTCGCTCTCACCGCGCTCTCCACCGGCACCATCGCCGCGCTCACCCCCGGCATCATCGGCCCGTACGTCGCGTCCGACGGCACCTATGGCGGCTCCAGTCCGCTCAGCGGCATGGGCGGCCCGGCCACCGCCGCATCGGTCGGCTTCTTCAACGGCATCGCCATAGACTCCGCGCACAACATGTACGTCTCGGACAGCTACTACGACGTCATCTACAAGATCACCTCCAGCGGCACGATCAGCATCTATGCGGGCACGCCGTTCTCGACCGGCGGTTACATCCAGACGCTCAGCGGAGACGGTGGCCCAGCCCTCAACGCCGCGGTCGCGTTTGCAGGACCGCTGGCGCTGGACTCCGCAAACAACCTCTACGTCGGCGACACCGACTCCTTCGGCAATGAGCGCATCCGCAAGATCAATGCAACCACCGGAAACATTTCCACCGTCGTCGGCGGCGGCAGCGGTTGCGCTGCCCAGACGGACAGCTTCGGCGACGGCTGCACCGGCACCCAGGCCATTCTCAGCACCGGCGTCGGAGGCAGCGTCACGGGCCTCGCCTTTGACAACTCCGGCAACCTCTACTTCACCGCGACCAGTGCCTACACCAGCGGCAACACCGCAAGCATTGTGAACTACGCCATCCGCAGGTGGAACCCCACAACCAACATCGTCAGCCTTGCCGCCGGTGCCGTGGGACAGACAGCCGGCACGGGAGCAGACGGTGGCAATGCCGTCGGCGCCAAGATCACACCCAGCACCATGGCCTTTGACAGCAATAACAATCTGCTCGCATTGGACACCGGCATCTACGTCCGCCAGATCACGCCGAGCGGAACCATCTCTACGATCGCGGGCGCACCCGGCAGCACCCCGTATCCGGGGTCCATAGGCTCTCAGCCCTGCACAGGGGGCTTAATCAACAGTGCGACGCAACACTCCTCCGGCAACGGAGGCCCGGCGACTGCCGCTAAATTCTGTTACCTCACCGGCATCGCAGTGGACGCCGCCAATAACATCTACCTCAACGACTACTCCGCCAGCGAGATCCGCCGCATCGACTCCGCCACAGGCACCATCGTCGAGGTCAGCGGTGCCAGCAGCATCCAGGGCGTAGACTTCGGCGACTACAACGAGGTCCTCGGCAACAACGACGGCTCCGCGCGCGATGCCTCCCTGCGCTACCCGCAGGACATCCGCCTCGACGCTGCGGCCAACATCTACATCATGGAGGCCGAAGGCGAGGTGCGCTGGATCAACGTCTCCCAGTCCGCGCTCGACTTCACACCGTCCTTCAACCCCAACCCGCCCTTCAACCGCGAGGCCGTCAACATCGGCACGCTGACCGGACCGCAGCAGGTCACGGTCGTCAACGCGGGCAACTCCGGCAACGTCACCTTCAACACGCCCTTCACCACGCCGCCGCTCTTCGGCATCAACACCGCAGACTACACCCGCGACACCGGTGCCGCCGACTGCATCTCCACCAACACCGGCATGTCCCCCGGCAACGAGTGCCCCATCAACATCGACTTCACGCCCACCGTCGCCGGCACTCCCATCCAGGACACAGATTCCGTAAGCGACAATGCAGGCACCCAGACCATCACAATGATCGGGTATGCCTCCGGAGCTGCGCAGCTCTCACTGCTGCCGGCCATCCAGATATTCCAGGGCAACCTCAACACGGCCATCGGCCCGCAGACCTTCACGCTCACCAACAACACCCCCAGCAGCCTCGGCATCACCGGTATCACACTCACCGGCCCCAACTCTGCACACTTCTCCCTGACCAACGCCGAGACCAACAACTGCGGCAGCTCCGTCGCAGCCAATAGCAGTTGCACCATCTCCGTCACCTTCCAGTCCGCCAACGCGGGCCAGTTCCTCGCGCAGGTCAACGTCGCCTACAGTCAGAACATCGGCTTCGGCAGCTACCCCGGCTCGCTCACGTCCAACCTGCTCGGCATTGCCGGCACTCCCGAAGGCCAGTTCGCCGCCTACCAGGTCGCAGCCAACCCTGGACTCTTCGGCAACCAGAGCGTCGGCACCACCAGCAGCGCGCACAGCTTCACCTTCACCAGCACCGGCACCATCGCGCTCAACATCTCCTCCATCGCGATCACCGGCACCAACGCCAACCAGTTTGCGATCACCAGCAACACCTGTCCGGCGATGCTGCAACCCGGCGTCTCCTGCGTCATCTCGGTCACCTTCACGCCCACCGCGGTAAGTGGCAGCAATCCCTACACCGCCGCCATCACGGTCACCGACAACGCGGCAGACTCACCGCAGACCGCTGCACTCAGTGGGTATGGATACAACGGCACGCTGAACATTTCCGAAGTCATCCACGTGACAGACACTCCTGTCGAGACACCCAGCACGCTGCTGCCCATCACCGAAGTCATCCACGTGACAGATGCTGCCGTCGAAACGCTCAGCACGCTGCTGCCCATCACCGAAGTCATCCACGTAACGGATGTTCCAGACGAAACGCTCAGCACACTGCTGCCCATCAGCGAGACGATCCATGTGAGCGATCAGATCTCCGGCACCGGCTTCTCCGCCGTGATCTTCCTGCCGACCACGCTCAGCTTCGGCAACGTTGCCTTGGGAGCCAGCCCACAACTTGGCCTGCAGATCATCAACTCCACCAGCAGCGGCCTAAGCCTGTCGTCTCTCAGCCTCACCGGCAGCGGCGAGTTCAGCCTGCACGCCGGCACCTGCCCACAGACCATCGCAGCGGGCAACTCGTGCGTCCTACAGGCGCAGTTCAGTCCCACCGCCACGGGCAGCGCATCCGCTCTGGTCAGCGCGGCCGGCTCGCTCAGCACTGTCCCGCTCTCGGGCACAGGAGTCGCTGTCCTGATCGTGACGCCGCAGAGCACATCGCGCAGCTTTGGAACCGCCAATCCCACATTCATCTACTCCGTCACCGGCTTCGTCAACGGCGACAGCAGCGCCGTGGTCAGCGGCGCGCCGTCTCTTTCAACAACGGCGACGCGGAAATCGCCCGCCGGAGTCTATCCCATCACCGCGACCACAGGCACACTGACTGCGCCGTCCTATTACGTCTTCAGCTTCGCGAGCGGCAGCCTCACGGTCAACGGCAGCGCAGCGCAGACCATCGTCTTCACCCTGCCGTCGTCCATCTCCATCACCCACCCGCAGCTCACGCTGACGGCCCACAGCACCTCCGGCCTGCCGGTCAGCTACACGGCTACCGGAGCCACGATCTCCGGATCGACGCTCACGCTCACCGGCACCGGACCGGTGACAGTCACCGCCTCGCAATCCGGCAATGCAACCTTGGCTCCGGCAGCCAACGTTGTCCAGAGCTTTACGGTGACGCAATGACCAGAAGATCCACGGTATCGATGAGAGTTTGTATCGCGGCCGTGAGCCTGTGCCTGCTCACACTCGCGATGACCGGCTGCGGCACCGGAATGGCCCCGGGGATTAACAGCACAACCCTCCCTGTAGCCTCACCGACTCTGCACGGACGCGTGCAGGGCGGCCAGCAGCCCGTCTCGAATGCCATCATCCAGCTGTATGCCGTCGGCATCACCGGCACCAAGTCGCAGGGAACGCCGCTGATCGGAAGCACTGTCACCTCCGACCAGAACGGCAACTTCGTCATCACCGGCGACTGGAACTGCACCTCCAACACTGCGGCCTACGGCAACAATCCCCTGCTCTACATCACCTCCTACGGAGGCAACCCGGGTCTGGCCAGCGGCACCAACAACACCGTCGCCAACATGATGGCCGCGCTGGGTCCGTGCAACAGAGTTACCGCCTCCACATCCATCTTTATGGATGAGCTGACCACCGTCGCCGCAGCCTATGCGCTCGCACCCTTCATGGCCGATATCACGCACGTCGGCGCGCAGGGCGCGAACACAGTCGGCCTGGTCAACGCCTTCCAGACCGCCAACCTGCTGGTCAGCACGGTCACCGGAAGCGCTCCCGGTAGCCTGCCCGCGAACGCAACCGCTCCCATCAGCGAACTCAACACGCTGGCCGACATCCTCTCCGGCTGCGTCAACTCCACCGGCACGGACGGCACCTGTGGTGCGCTCTTCACTGCGGCCACGCCGTCCGGCGGCACCCCACCCACGAACATCGTCGGCGTCATCCTGAACATTGCCGCCAATCCCGCCGCCATCGCGGGTCCGGTCTTTGGCAGGATGCCGCCATCGCCGCCCTTCCAGCCAACCCTGACGAATGTTCCCAGCGATTTCACCCTGGCGCTGAAGTTCACCGGCGGCGGTCTGGCGTCGCCTGCGGGCCTTGCTCTGGACGGGTCCGGCAACATCTGGGTCGCCAACGCCTCCGGCAACAGCGTCACCGAACTCAGCAGCACCGGCGCTCTGGTCACCGGGGCCGCAGGCTACACCGGCAGCAACAACATACTGGGAGCGCAGGCCATCGCGCTCGACCGAACCGGCAACGTCTGGATCGCGGACACGCTGCTCAGCTCCGTCGTGAAGCTCACCGTGACCGCCGGCACCATTCAATCCAGCGCGAGCTTCACCGCCGGAGGCATCCAGGGCCCCACGTCGCTGGCCATCGATAGCCAGAACAACGTCTGGATCAGCAACTTCGCCGGTGCCTCCGTCACCGAACTCAACAGCTCCGGCAACGCCGTCGGCTCCAGCCCGCTCACTGCGAGTGGTACTTTGGAGGCCCCCTTCGGCATCGCCATCGACTCCGCCGGCAATGCATGGGTCTCCGACAACCAGTCTTCCGTGGTCGCCGAGTTCAGCAACAACCAGACGCTGCTGAGCGGCGCCGGCTACACCGACAGCGCCATCCTCGCACCGGAGGGCGTCGCTCTCGACGCAGCATCGCGTGCCTGGATCGCGGACAGCGGCACCAACGCGGCCAGCTATCTGGTCTCGACCGCGGGGTCTGAGCCCACTCCCTTCACCGGCGGCGGCCTCGCCGTGCCCGCGGCCGTGGCCGTGGACGGCAACGGCACTATCTGGATCGCCAACAGCCAGACCGCAGGCAGCATCACCAAGATCGTCTACGGACAGTCCGCGCCGCTCTCGCCGGCTGCGGGTTTGGCTGTGCTCAACATTCCTTCCGCCATCGCCGTGGACCCGTCCGGTAACGTGTGGACCGCCAACACAGGAGACAACAGCGTCTCCGAGATCGTCGGCATCGCGGCCCCCACGATTCAGCCACTGGCCGCCGCCGCTGGACCCTAGAGCCTGTCTATTCTCGAAAGGGTTATCTCAGCCGATTCGATGGCTTCGGCGCCATAGTCATGATGAAGACTTTGGCACAGCTGGCAACGGTTCTCCTGCGAGACTCTTACGCGCCAGTCCGGCAAGGAAGTCGTTGAAGGGGACTATATCTTCTCCGACACTCGCAGGTTCGAGGGCGTTCATGTAAGCGTTGCGGTCCCTACTGGTATGACCGTCCAGGGGTATCCGCCCGATGCCAGCATTACGTTCATCAGGAAGCGACCGATGCGTCCGTTTCCGTCCATGTACGGATGAATGTAGACAAAGAGAAAATGTCCCAGCACGACCCGCACCGCCGGGTGCGCTTCTTCGCGGAGGAGATCGAAGAATGCCGGCATGGCGTCCCGCACCGCGTCGCGGTTGAGCGGGACGTGCATGGACTTCCGAATATAGACCTGACTATTGCGATACCCGGCAAGGTCCGCGGGTGTCAGGATGCCGGATGTAACGCTGGGCGCAAAGAGTTCCCGATACCAGTCCCCGTGCTCTTCATCCGCAACCTGTCCCGGATTGTCGCCACGAAGAACTCGCCCAACGCCCTCGCGCACGGACTGAAATGCCAGCCAGTAACCCCGCGCCGCCATCGCGTTCCGTTGATCGCGGTCGCCCTCGTTCGTCTCAGGATTCCACGACCCCGCACGAACTCGCTCAATCAGCTGTGGGGTGACGCGGTAGCCTTCGATGGACAGGGAGTGGTAAGCGTCGGCGACATAGGTTTCGCTGACGCGCTTCAGGTAGGCCGCAACACTGCGCGGTTTCCCCGGAGCTTGGGGGAATCGCTCAATCACTGGCTCCCGCATCTTCTGCCAAAGCAGCCGTATTCGGTTTACATACGGGGATGCTTCGCGGGGCGAGGGACGAGGTTCGGTCTATCGGCGAACGGGTCATTTTCCCGAACAGCATAACCGGCGGCTGTCATTGTCTTCACAATGTCATCCGCGATGCGGTCGCGCCCGATGTTGCGGAAGGCCCCTGCCAAACGCCCCGCAATGATGGTGTGTCCGCCCCTCAGCAACCGGGCCAGGAGGCCCGAGGCATCGCGGATCGTCAACAGGACCGCGCGAACGTCGGTTGAGTTGTGCGAGTAGAAATTGGGAGAGCATTCGATGAGGGCGGACTCAGGCGAGAAGACCTGTAGGCCGCCCAAGATCTGTCGATCCGCAGCTGCCGGCAGAGAGGAGCGGAGATCGAGAAGGGACGTGCCGTGCGGGAGCTTGGTAACGGCATTCCGGGCCTTCGGCGCGCGCACCATCAGCTGGCGCGGCACCGTCCAGTTGCCGGCATGGAGCGACAGAGATTGCTCGGGTGAGAGACACCACTCCTTCCCAAAGCGTTCTTTCAGATAGACCGCGCAGAACCGCCAGTAGGAGGCGTACCAGGCCGTGCTCTCACCCGTGGCATCGACTGGGCGGCTAGGAATGAGCCAGCCCTTGATAACCGTTTGCAGAAAGCCCAGAGCGAGCAGCCGTTCTCTGTGTGTGCGAGACATATCCCTTGCACGAATCGCTGCGCCACCGTCCATCCTTTGGAGCTTGGCAAGAGCCTCCAAAGACTGCGTTAGGGAGACTCTGCACAAGTTCTGCGACCTTGCTGTGATTGATTAGTCTGATAGCCAAGAGGTGAGTTTCGATGAAGCAGCAGAGTCTGGCGAGTCAGGTTGTGTTTGAGAAGTACGGCGGAAGAGCCGGCGGGAGCTTTTCCTGGATGAGATGGAGAAGGTCGTTCCGTGGTCCGCGCTGGAAGCACTGGTGCGACCGCACTATGCGAAGGCTGGCAACGG
>Ga0302319_10017562_pt1 | contig 13094 bp, 5 predicted proteins | sample Bog_T0_2_FD_203319 | JGI IMG/M metagenome (GOLD analysis project Ga0302319, IMG submission 203319) | Peat permafrost microbial communities from Stordalen Mire near Abisko, Sweden - Bog_T0_2 | ecosystem: Environmental > Terrestrial > Soil > Wetlands > Peat | place: Sweden: Abisko, Stordalen Mire...
AACACCCTAACCATCACGGGCGCAGGTTCGGTTGTGGTGACGGCCAATCAGGCAGGCAACGCAAACTACGCTGCTGCCAGTGCCGTTTCGCAGACCATCAAGGTCTCAAAGGCCGCCGCAACGGCCGTTGTCGCCTCCTCTGAAGCCGCGGGAATCTACGGCGCATCGGTCACCTTGACGGCAACTCTGACAGGTTCGGTCAACACGCCAACCGGCTCGGTAACCTTCCAATGCGGATCAACCGCGCTCGGAACCAGCTCGTTGAGCAGCGGCGTGGCCACACTGACAATCACCACGCTTCCCGTAGGTACTGACAGCCTGAAGGCGAGTTACGCCGGCGACGCCAATTACAGCGCCGCAACCTCGGCCGCGATCAACGTCACGGTCAGCAAGGCGCCGCAGACGATCGACTTTGTCCGGCTTGCTGCAACCCTGGCCTACGGAGCGGGCCCAATGAAGCTTGTGGCAGCGGCATCCTCAGGCCTTCCAGTCACCTTCAGCGCAACCGGACCGGCTACATTGACCGGCGCCACGTTGACCATCGCGGGAGCGGGCACGGTTGTGGTTACGGCTGCCCAGCCCGGCAATGGAAACTACGCCGCGGCTGCGCCGGTTTCACAAACCATCGCAATTACAAAAGGGATCCCCGCCATCGCGCTTGCAGCGTCGGCTGCCGCAGTCGTCCTGGGTAAATCGGTCACTCTTACCGCGACGCTGACCGGCGGAGGCGTGAAGCCCAGCGGTTCGGTCAGCTTCTTGAACGGAACGGCTGTACTCGGCAATGGGACGCTGAATGCCAGCGGCGTGGCCACGCTCGCTGTCTCAACTCTCCCCGCTGGAACTTACAGCATCTCCGCCAGCTATGCAGGCGACAGCCGTTATGCTTCCGCGACCTCCACGGCACTCACAGAGACCGTCACCCTGCCCGCGCCAACGATCAAACTGGCGTCATCCTCCTCATCGGTGAGCTATGGCTCGCCGGTGACCTTGACGGCCACACTTACCGGCAGCGGCGCCAGGCCAGGCGGCACAGTGTCCTTCCTCAGCGGAACCGCGTCTTTGGGTACCGGCACGGTGAACAGCAGCGGTGTTGCCACGTTCGCGTTGAACTCGCTTCCCGTTGGCAAGGCCAGCATCGCGGCCAGCTACAGTGGCGACAGCAACTACGCGCCCGCCGCATCCAGCGTCATCGTCGTTACAGTGAACAAAGCTACGCCTGCAGCCAGCTTGACGGCATCGGCCAACACGATCGCTGCCGGGGCGCAGGTCACATTCACGGCGACTGTGGCGGGCCCTGGCTTGGTTGCGCCAAGCGGATCAGTGACCTTTGTGGACGGCACCACCGCGCTGGGCGCCGGCAGCCTTTCAAGCGGCGCAGCCACCTATTCCACCAGCAAACTGACAAAGGGATCGCACACCATCACGGCAAAGTACGGGGGAGATGGCAACTACCTGGTGGTCACCTCCGGAGCCGTCAAGGTCACCGTCACCGCCGGCAATTGACAAGACTGGGTCTTCCCCGCTTGCGTCCCGCGGACAGTGCAATTTGAGCGAATTTGTTCTGGAAGGAATCCCGCAATGACAAAGAGACTCGGACTGGATCGCCGCGATTTTCTCAAGCAGGCTGCCGTGGCGATCGGTGCTGCAACCCTGCCTGAACGCGGGTCAAGTTTGGCCCAGGATCGTGTCCCGCACTCCGCCTTGGCGCATGATTGTCGCGGGGAGGATATTGGCTACCCGAGAGAGTTTCGTGGGCGGCAACTGCGGATGATCTCCTTTCCGCTCGGTGGAGTCGCCGCCGGCAGTATCGGCTTGGGTGGCCGCGGCCAGCTTGTCAACTGGGAGATATTCAACAGGCCCAACAAGGGCTATCGCCCGTCGTATGCCTTTCCTTCCATCTGGGCGCAGGCGGCGGGTGGCAAGCCGGTTACGCGCGTGCTTGAGTCCCGCATTCAGCCGCCCTACGAAGGCCAGGACGGCCTGGGTTCCGGCAACGCGCCAGGGTTGAGCCGGCTCGATTCTGCCGTTTTCACCGGCGAGTATCCGCTTGCGCACATCGATTTCGAGGATCGTACTCTGCCGGTTGAAGTGAAGCTCGACGCCTTCTCGCCTTTCATCCCTCACGATCCGGACGACTCCGGCCTTCCGGTAGCCATCCTTCGCTATTCGGTTAGGAATCCCGGCCGCGCGGCAGCAAAGGTGAGCATTGCATTTTCCATTGAGAATCCCGTTACCTCCAAGGCGGACAATGGCGGAGCCGCTCAACAACAGGCAGACCAGGGGCGCAAGAACGAATTCCGCTCCGCGAACGAATTGGCTGGGCTGGTGATGAGCAACTCAGCCCTGGCCCTCGACGATCCCATGGCAGGCGAGTTTGTCTTGGGGGCGGTTCCCGGCGGCGCGAAGGTGTCGCACTGGACCGGTTGGCCCGCCGGCCGCTGGTGGAACGCGCCACTTCATTTCTGGGACTATTTCTCAAAGGCCGGCGAACTCGATGCCGAGCCGGGTGCGCGCAACATCGTTGGCGCCTTGTGCCTGAGCAGGACCATCCCCGCCGGAAAGACGGCGAACTTCGAGTTCCTGCTTGGCTGGCGCTTCCCCAATCGCACACCCGATTGGTGCGGCTGGGAGGCGCCGCATGGCGAGGGAAAGACCATCATCGGCAATGCCTATGCGGTTCGATTCAAGAGCGCGTGGGACGCTGTGGCCTACGCCGCGGAACATCGCCATGACCTGGAAGCCAGGACCCGTCTGTTCGCCGATGCTCTGCGCGCCAGCACGCTGCCGGCGGTCGTCAAGGAGGCAGCCAGCGCCAACCTCTCCACCCTCGCTACCACCACCTGCTTTCGTACCGCCGATGGCGAGTTTCATGGCTTTGAGGGCAGCGACGATACGCGGGGCTGCTGCTTTGGCAACTGCACCCACGTCTGGAACTACGAGACAGTTACGCCCTTTCTGTTTCCTTCCTTCGCCAGGTCGCTGCGCAGAAATGCTTTCGGCTACTCCATGGATGAAGCCGGCGCGATTCATTTCAGGCAACTGCTGCCGGAAGGCAAGGGCCGGTCCGGGTTTGCGGCCGCCGACGGACAGATGGGACAGATCATCCATGCATGGCTCGACTGGAAGATCTCCGGCGACCGGGAACTCTTGCGCAAGACCTGGCCGCCAACCAGGAAGGCGCTGGAGTTCGCCTGGGTGCCCGGCGGGTGGGACGCCAATCAAGATGGCGTGATGGAGGGCGTGCAGCACAATACCTACGATGTCGAGTTTTACGGCCCCAACCCGATGTGCGGCATCTACTACCTTGGCGCGTTGCGCGCCGCGGAAGAGATGGCGCGTGCAGCAGGGGACGCAGCCGCTGCTCAGACGTACAGAGCCCTTTTCGAAAAAGGAAGCAGTTGGATTGACGCCAATCTCTTCAACGGAGAGTTCTATATCCAGAAACCGCGTGGCTATCGCAAGGAAGAGATCGCGGATCACCTGCGCAGTGACATGGGATCGGAGAACACGGAATCCCCGGAATACCAGGTAGGCGCTGGCTGCCTGGTGGACCAGTTGATGGGCCAGTATCTCGCGGACATCGGCGGTCTGGGGCCTCTTGTCTCGCCGGAGAAAATACGCGCCACGCTGCAATCCATTTACCGCTACAACTACAAGCGCAGTCTGGTCCAGCACGATAACACGGAGCGTACCTTCGCCCTCAATGACGAAGCTTCGGTGGTGATCTGCGACTATGGCAAAGCCGAACGGCCCTTCGTGCCCTTTCCCTATTTTGCCGAGACCATGACCGGGTTTGAATACACGGCGGCCGCGTTGATGATCTCCTGGGGCATGGTGGAAGAAGGCCTGGAGTGCGTGCGCAATACGCGCTTGCGCTACGACGGCGAGAAGCGGAACCCCTGGGACGAGGCCGAGTGCGGCCACCACTACGCCCGGGCCATGGCCGCATGGTCGTCCGTGGTGGCGCTCAGCGGCTTCAGCTACGACGGCGCGCGGGCGGCGGTCGTTGCCATTCCCCGCATTGCCGAAGCAGCTTTTCAATGCTTCTGGTCAACCGGAACCGGTTGGGGCACATTTGCCCTTCGAAACTCAACCGGGGTGACTCAGCTTTCGATCAAGATCCTGGCGGGAACCCTTGCCTGCCGCAGTTGCGAGTTTGTTGCGTCTGGGAAAACAGCTTCCGTGGCAATCGCCGGCAGGACCGTGCAATCCCATTCAGCCTGGCGCGACGGACGCGCGGTGGTCAGCCTCGAGGATACTGCCAGGTTGATCGCCAACGACGAGATCCGCATCGAGGTCCGTGCGTGACAGAGAGTCCTGAGAAAAGGCCTTGGATCGTGATCGTTGGAGGTTTTCTCGGAGCAGGCAAGACCAGCCTCATCCTTGCAGCCGCCAAAGTCCTGGAGCGGCGCGGCATGTGCTGTGCCGCCATCCTGAACGACCAGGGCAACGAGTTGGTCGACCGGCGTCACGCCGAGAGCCGGGGCCTGATGGCTCGCGAAGTGTCCGGAGGCTGCTTCTGCTGCAAGCTCTCCGGGCTGGTGTCTGCAATCGAGGAGCTGCGCCCTTGGTCTCCGGATGTCATCTTCGCCGAGCCGGTGGGAAGCTGCACAGACATCTTGGCCACTGTCTTTGCCCCATTGCGTGAGGAGTTCGATCGCTATCGTCTGGCGCCGTTTACCGTGCTGGTCGATCCGTCCCGGGCCGCGGCGCTGCTCTCCATTGACGCAGATCCCGACCTCTCCTTTCTCTTCCAAAAGCAACTGCAAGAGGCTGACCTCGTCTGCCTGACCAAATCCGATGTGTATCCGCAAGCCGTGGAGATTCCGGGCATCGCATCCCGGCGCATCAGTGCCGCGGCAGCGGAAGGCGTGGAGGCGTGGCTGGACGAAATCCTGATCGATGGCGTCAAGGCAGGAAGCACGATCCTCGACATCGACTACGCGCGCTATGCGCAGGCCGAGGCATCGCTCGCCTGGCTCAACCTAAGTTTCGTCCTCGAGTCCGAACCGGCCATCGCTCCAGCCTTCGCCATCGGCCCCTTCCTTGATCGATTGGACAGATCGTTGGCGGAGGCAGGCATTGCAATCGTGCACCTGAAAGTCTTTGCGTCGTCCGCATGCGGCTGGGTAAAAGCTGCCATCTGCGCCAACGGCGACGAGCCGCGCCTGGAAGGCAGCCTCGATGCATCGCCGTCAGCCCGCCATGAGTTGCTGGTGAACCTTCGTGCGAAAGGCGACCCAGCCCAGGTGCGGAAGATCGTGAATGCCCAATTGGGTAGGCTGCCCGGCCAGGTGCTGAGCGTGCACCTCGATTGCTTCAGTCCTTCTGCTCCACGGCCCGAGCGGCGCATCCCTCCAACGCACCTGCCCGGCTGAGATCCATGGGCCGCGACCATGAGGTCACGGACAGCCAATGCCGGCAATCGAGTGCTTGCCCACTGCCGGCTTGGTGGTTGAGCAAGCCGCAACGGCGGGCGCCGCGGCTCCGCCTCCGGTCACGGTCAACGTGGGGACAGTTGAACGGTCTGCCGATCTCCTTTGTACACGACCACCCTGTCTGGATCGCCTGCAGGTTCAACTCCCGTCCCGTGGTTCTTCTTCACCAGCACCACCTGGAAACTTCGCGTCCGTAGCATGCCGGGGAACGCGCCCTTCCTGGCGTCGACCGTGAGCTGGCGTCTGCTGTCGTCCCAGTGAAATGCAATAGTCGAATAGACCCCCTTCTCGTAGTCGTAGTTGTCGTTCTCGTCCTCGTACAGCGTGAAGTTGCCATCGGCTCCAGGGTAGATGCGCAACTCGATGGGGTCGGCGGGCTTTTCCGCGGCGTATTGAACCATCGGCCCCATCGGCACAATGGATCCAGCCCTGATCAGCAGCGGCATCTTCTCGATCGGAGCATCTGCGGCAATGCTTCTGCCGCCATCCATCGTCTCCCCCGTCCAGAAATCGATCCACGAACTTCCGGCAGGCAGATAGACACTCCGGGTCTTCTGTCGCTGCACAACGACAGCTTCGTGAGCGTGAATCGCAGGAGTCTTCCAGTAGACCTGGGCTCTGAATGCGCCCAGCGAGCTGTTCGCCGTTTCGAACTTGAAGTCGTACTTCTGACCCGCCACCAGCGTCACAGGCTCGGTCCAGGATTCCATCGAGTCGTAGTTGTGCGGAACCTCCTTGCCATCCAGATACACTCGCCTGGGCCCAAAGCTCTTCAGGTTGAAGCGATAACGCCCGCTCTCAGAGGGGATCAGCTTGCCTTCCCAACGGATGGAGAACTTGGGGTTGGGGATGAAACTGGCCCAGCCCGTATACCAATCCAGATTCACATCCGGCTCTACAGCTTCGTGGCACAGGTTCTTGAACTCGTCGTCGCAATAGTACTTCGCGTTCAGGCCGGGTTTGCCGTCCACGGTTGTGAACTGGCCTGGGCCGACTAACTCGCCAAGCTCAGGCGGGCGATGCTCCTGGTACTCGGTGACCGGCGCAACCAGGATTGCCGGGCCGAACATATACTCGTCGTCGATCGAGTAGGTCTTGTGGTCGCCGGTGAAATCCATCGCCAGGCCGCGCATGATCGAGTACCCGTTGTGCGTAACCTGCCAGCCGAGCGAGTAGATGTAGGGCAAAAGACGGTAACGCAGACGGTCGAATTTCTCCAGCACGGGAGTGTACGCGCCAAACTCCCAAATCTCGCGCGGAGTCTCGGAACCGTGCGACCGGAAGATGGGGCTGAACGCACCGAACTGGAACATGCGCGTATAGAGCTCCTGGTACGCGGGGTCTTTGCCGCCGTTCATGAAGACACCGCCCTGGCATCCGAGCGAATAGCCGCCGATGTCGAAGGTCCAGTAGGGAATGCCCGACATGCTGTGATTGACGCCGGCCGATATCTGCTTCTTGTAGACATCCCAACTGGACCCAATGTCTCCGGACCACGTGGTTGCCGCGGCCCGCTGCTGGCCGGCGAAGGTTGAGCGCGTGAGAATGTAGACCCGCTTGCGGTCTGTCTCTTTTCTCTGGTTCTTGTAGATCGCGTCCGTGTCGAGCAGCGAGTATGGATTGAGATAGCGAGCGAAGGTGCCGAGATGGTTGTCCTTGACGCGCTTCATCTCGTACTCCTCGCCCTCCTTGGTCAGCGCGTTCACCATGTCCGGCTCGGTCGAATCCATCCACCACCCGTCAACGCCTTTGGAGAAAAGTCCCTCGCTTGCGTATTTCCAATAGAGGTCGGTGGCGGCGGGATTGTAGACATCGAAGTACTTGAACCCGGCCCACCCCACTGTGGGAAACAGGTACCCACGCTTGTCCATGTCCTTGTAGATCTGCGAGGACGGACCCAGCCCGGCCCAGATTGAGATCATCAGGTGGAAGTGCTGGCTGTGCAACTTGTCGATCATCTCCTTGGGACGCGGGTACTTCGTTTCATCGAAGATCATGCCGCCCCAATTGTCGTTGTTGCCCCAGTAGTTCCAATCCTGCACGATGTTGTCGATCGGGATTTGGCGGTCGCGATACTGCTGCGCAATGCCCAGCAGTTCGTCGCGCGTTGCGTAGTGTTCCTTGCTCTGCCAGTAACCGTAGGCCCACTTGCCGTACAGCGGGGCCTCGCCGGTCAGTCGCCGGTAGCCCGCAATCTCCTCGTCGATGGTGGGACCGTAGAAGAAGTAGTAGTCGATGTTATCGGCAACTTCGGACCACAACGATGTTGTCGTGCCGCTGTCGTCAAAGATTGTTTTGGAGTAGTTATCCCACAGAATTCCATATCCGGCGGTCGAAACCAGGAAGGGCGTCACCGCCTCCGTATTGGACTGCACCAGCTTCACCGTCATCCCGCGATAATTCATCGCGCCTGACTGATGCTGCCCCAGGCCATAGACGCCTTCATCGGCGCTCAGCTTGAAGTTCTGCTGAACGCTGAAGGCCGATCGCTCCCGCTCTACCTGGGCGGGTGTGAAAGTGGCCCGGCCCTGCTCCTGCAACACCGCGTGGCCGCCACGGTCGAGATACTGGATGGCTCCATCGCTCTTGCTCAGGAGCACCCTGATCTTCCCGGAACTCAGAGTGACCTCTGAAGGGGTCTCCTCGAAATGGATGTTCAGCTCCGGCAGGTTCTTCTGAATCACGGCCAGGCTGACCTTTTCAGACGTGCCGCTGGCCGGCCATTTCATCACGCGCACGGTGCTGTCGGCATAGAACTGCACCCTGACGTTCCAGTCGCCCGTTGTCAGTTGAATGCCATTCTGGATATGTCGACTCCCAATCTGCGCCGGAGCCGCCTTCCCATCCTGCGCGGACGGAGAGAGACTCAAACAGGTTGCCGGCAAAAACATGAGGCAAAGAACCGGACAGAGGGCAGCAAGCCGCGAGGCTGGAGCGAGTGGTCTCATCCCGCATGATCCTTTCTTGTTCCGCATGGTCCGGGCAGATGCCAGGCCAGTTGTCAAAGCGAAGCGCGAGAACATTATGCCATGCGAGCCTGCTGCATGCCCCTGGGTCCTTGCAGCCGCCGCCGGAGGCCCGATCCAACCTCTGGCGCGCCTCCGCGGAGAACGCGTCTACTCGGAATGCGTCGGCACGCGCGCGCAGGCAACACGCCGCCGCGCGGGGATACTGTCCAGTTGCATATATTGCACGCCTCCGCGCCTGACCAGAAACCGGACTCCTTTGTCGCGGTGCGTCGCGATCAGAAAGCGCTTGCCCAGTGCGCGGAGGCTATCCCGCAGCTTGTTGACCATCTTGTTGACGTGTTCGGGATTGTAATCCCGCCCCCCAATCTCACGCAGGTGGTCCAGGATCTCCCGGCGCGTACGAAACGCGACAAACTCATCCCCATTGCGCCCCGGAGCCTGCCGCGGAACCAGAAACATCAGAAGACTCGCGAGCCGCGATCCCAACGTGAACCACTCTTCGTCATCGTCAAAGGCGAACCACACAGAAGAATCCGGACACTCGCCGATCCGCAGGTTCCACACACCCTGTCCGTCCACAATCTCCTTGGGCCTGACGGGAACCATGGGCTGCCCACCCGGCAGCGGCACCCGGAAGTACGCGCAAGCGAATTGCTCGGCCAGACGGAAACGGGCGGCCTGCCGTTTAGCGACAGCGCAGGCAGTTTCGGCCTGGTCAACCTGCCGGTCAGCGGTCCCTTGGCCCAGTCGGAGCAAATGGCAGAGCTCCTTGAGGAAGAGCTCCCAGTTTCTGCAATCATCCGGAGACGACATCGCCTTTCCCCCCCGCCAGCCCCCCCAAAAACCGGGCCAACCGGGCACCCCAGCGGGGCCCGGGACCCACCCATCGGCAGGACCAACATGAGAAAGCTCTCACACACGAATCCTGACAACACGCTGGAGCAGATTGGGGGGGCATCGAGAGATACGAGGGCGCGGATTCACGCCCTATTTTCAATAAGCTGAGGGGGAAACTCGCATGCGATGTTCCGGTGCAGGGCGCCATTGAGGGTAATATGTTACTGCCCGTTAACAGTCACCCTGCAGGGACTTCAACGGGCGGGCACAACAGCGATCTTGCAGCCGGCGAGTTTCAGGCGAAGCCCCGCCTTAGCCACCTCGATAATTCCATTGAAGCTACGGCGCTGCAGATGATCGCGGAAGAAAGCCACCGCGTTCGCATTCCCCTTCACGGGACAGACGCCTTTCGGCCACAGCCGTACATCCGGCAACAGGTCCTTGATCGACATGTCCGGCCGCCCATCCAGGCAGTACTTCACGCAGACAGCAACCGCCGCCGCATAATCCACCGAGCCGAACTCTACTTCGTCATCGTCAAAGAGCAGGTATCGAATATCGTCGGCCGTATGAAGGGAGCCAGTGTCCGTTGCGACCGAAATCCGAGAGGGGATCCGCAGTAGATTCCGGCTCTTGTGCAGGAAAAGGCCCTTCTCTTCGATCTCCGGCCTCCACGGCTGGGCGGGCTTATGCACCTTGGCTGACACGGAGAGGATCGCCTCAACCCTGGTTGACCAGTCAATCGTCTCCAGGCCCGCGACCCGAGCATATTCATTTCTGCGGTCCATGCCCCACTCGAAGGACGTGACCCACTGCGCCGCGCCAAGGGTTCCCAGGCTGCTGCCGCCGGCAATCACCACTACCGTCACTGTACGTCCGCCCACCTTGATCGGGACTCTCTGGACGATCGCGTGGTCGTACCGTCGCGTCGCGTCCTGCACGGTCGGGTATTCGAAACGGCCAGCCTTCGGACGGTTCTGGCCAACGCAGAAGAAATCCTCCTCCCCGCCTGAGGATGGCGGCTCGATTGAATACCGAAGATCGGCGGGCAGACGGTCGATGATCTTGCAATCCTTGAACATGCTGGGGCGGCCGATAAAGCAGATTGCCTCCGCGCGATCCAACCCAACGTCAGCCCAATCCGGGGAGTTAAGCGCGACATGCCGGAACACCGTCTGCGGGTACCGGTCGGATGGCAAGTGGCGAGCTACCTCCACCAGTGCCTGCACATCGCGAACATATTCGTTGTCGCAAACCGTCACGACCAGCGAGCGTTTCGCTGCCTTTGACTCGGCGCCGGTATGCCGGAACGAGCGAAACAGCCAGTCGTGAAAACTCTCCTCCGGGGCGCGGCCCGGCATATGAAGCACTTCGTCCAGGCAGATTGCGCCCGTCGTGCGGACATCGATGTCGGGCTCCTCCAGGAGCAGTGCCCGCAACTCGTTCACTTCCTTGGGAGAGAACGGGCGTTCGGAGTGCTCCCGGGGGAGTGACTTCCAGAAATGCTTGCGCGACGCCGGTGTACCGCTGCGAAGTCCCCGGTGCAGAGTCTCGAAATCCATTTCGCTTGCCCACCAGATCAAGGATTATACTTGCCGACCCGCCAACCCCTTCGCTCTGCAAAAAACGTGTCCAGGGAAGTGTCGTCAATGGCCTGGACGATCCGCATTTGCGGGTTGGCCGCGCTCCAGCCTCGGCCCCGCGGCCAACCGCAGGAACCAGTGCGAGAAACCCAGAGAAGGCGAAGGGAACAACGGATCTGAAACTCCATACGCCCGTGCGCAGTATAGCCGTCTCTCAAGTCTTGGTCGGGTGCCCGCTCAGCGACAGAAAGAAGGCAAAACAAAACACGGAGAGAGTCTACCAAGGATGAGCGGTCAGGGGGAGTGATTCGTCAGCCAGGCCCGCATCAGGCATCTGAGAGAGGCTGACGGTGCCAACGGTCCGCATTGCGGGGTCTTGCTGCTCCTTGAACCACCGTGCGATGGCTGGGTTCAGCCATGCCGCTATCGCGGTGGCCGGAGCTGGGACAGGGGTCGGTGTCTCGCTGCGATGCGGACGCTTTCGCGCTGTCTTACTGCATTCTGCTCTGCAACATCGCCCTGCGGTAGAAAACCCGCGCGCAAGCGTCTTGAAAGGCAGCCGGCCGTCCCGAGCGCCGGTCGTTCACTGCCGCTGAATGAACCTCGCAGGCAACGGCGATCAGTTCTGCAACCTCTCTCTCATTCACGTGGATGGTCGAACGGTTTCCGCGATTCTCAAAGAGCTTGCGCGCAACCACTTTGCCAAAATCCTGTTGAACGTCGAGTCTCAATGTTGTTCCCCTTATGAAGGATGAAGTGCCTGCCCAAAGGGCAACTTCCTGCGGTGTGCAGCTTCAGCCATGCACAATCAGATTCTCCTTTTTTGGTAACCAGAACGGAATCCCACAAAGACGCACAACCGGAACCGTCTGGTAGTATGCCCACCCCCCAAAGGTGGTAGAGACAAGTACCCCCCTGACCTGCCTCAGGCCCGATTCACACGTTCAGGAAGATGGCAGCAGGCGTCCCCGGTGCCGCAGTCTAAAGTGCTGATTGCACTAAGGAATCGATACCCTGTGCCGGACGTTGCGGGGCAGGGGAATCGTGTCTTTTGCTCTCGCTTGCCGGCTGAAGGGAGTCGGCCAGGCGCATTGTCTGGTTCATTCTCCCGCCAGGACACCCGGTTACTACCCGGGCACCCGGTTATCATGCGTAGGACCATCCTGCAGCAGCGCCGGCAATCGCCAGAAGCTCCGCCTGCCCCGAAAAGAGCACGAATTGAAGTCTACTGTGGACTCCAGATCCGGAACTGCCCTCCCACGTGCATCAGGCTCATCAGGTAAAGCATGCCATCGTAGTAACGATTCTGCCCGGAAGGAATTGGAGCGTTCCACAGTGCCTCAGTGAATTGCTTCTCCTGCTTTCGGTCGGTTGCAGCCAGTCCCGCCACGGCATTGGTCCCCATCAACCCGATCGGATGGTCCTCATGCGTCAGCCCGGGAGTCGCTCCCATGTCCTTCCCATCCAGCGTGTAAACCGGCCCGTACTTGTCCAGGCCCTGCGCCAGAAAGAAGTGCTGGATGCGGTCGCTCAACTGCTGCTCGGCAGGCGCCTTGTGCCACCACGACCAGTCCACGCTCCAGTTGCTGGCCGTGCGCCAGGCGTCGTAGCCAAACTCGCCCGACTGCGGGAACCGCGTAATGTGCGGCGTGCCGTCAAAGTTCGCGTAACTCGGCGCAAGGCCCGTCTTCGGGTCGGTCGTCTTCACAAAAAACGCCCGGCTCACCTCCGCTGCCTTCTCCCAGAACGCCCGGTCCTCCGCCGGCCCCCAGCGCGCCCATAACTCGTAGAACGCCGGAAGATGATACGAGGGATCCGTGAAGGGATGAGGCATGATCCCCGGCACGAACAGGATCTCGGCGCTCTGCTCGTCCACCTCTGCGCCCACGCTCCGCGGCCCAAACTTCGTCGGCCCGGTAATGACCGCGCGGTGCCGCATCGCAGTCAACAACCGCTCCGCCTCCGCGTGATAGTCGTAGATGCCATGCCCGCCCGGCCAGCGATTCCCCGCAAACAACAGAGCCATGGCAAAGTACTCCTCGCCATCCGGCGCAGGCGTCTCTTCGTTCGGCGTCCCGTCGGTCTTGCACGACCAGGAGAAGTATCCAAAGGACGGATGCTTCGGGTCGCCGATGTACATGTAGGTCTTCACCCAGTTCCAGATCGCGTCAAACTCTGCCTTCTTGCCCAACTCGACCGTGATCGTCATCCCGTACGACACGCCTTCGGTGCGCACATCGTGGTTGGCCCAGTCGGTCACATACATC
>Ga0302319_10017567_pt1 | contig 13091 bp, 7 predicted proteins | sample Bog_T0_2_FD_203319 | JGI IMG/M metagenome (GOLD analysis project Ga0302319, IMG submission 203319) | Peat permafrost microbial communities from Stordalen Mire near Abisko, Sweden - Bog_T0_2 | ecosystem: Environmental > Terrestrial > Soil > Wetlands > Peat | place: Sweden: Abisko, Stordalen Mire...
GATCTCCACTTCGCAGGCGCTCGGAATCAGATCATCGCTCATCATGCTGATGGTCATTGCGCCGGCCCCTGTCCATAGGAAGCACCTGGCCCGTGTTTGCGACGATGGTGCTTGTCACCCAGTTCGCGCGGAATGGCCTGCGCATCTGGGCGCACTCCGAGGGTGTAGTAAGCCATCTTCGCAACGTATTCCAGAATTACCGCGTTGTGGGCTGCCTCGGCAGCGTCGATTCCCCAGCAAAAGGGAGCGTGTCCAGCCACCAGCGCAGCGGGAATCGCCATGGCGTCGGCATTCTTAAAAATAAGGCAGATCGCGATACCCGTGTTTTTCTCATAGTCCTTAGCGACTTCATCGGCGGAGAGAGTATCGGTAACGGGTATCGGACCATGAAAATAGTCGGCGTGCGTCGTGCCGAAACACGGGATCGGACGGCGCGCCTGGGCCCACGCTGTGGCAAATTCGGAGTGCGTGTGGGCGACTCCACCTACGGCTGGAAGCCGGCGGTAGAGTTCAATGTGGGTCGCCAGATCGGATGACGGACGCAAAGTCCCCTCGATGACCTTGCCGTCGAGGTCGGCGATCACAATCTGCTCGGCAGTCAGGTCTTCGTAGGGGACGCCGCTGGGCTTAATCGCAATCAATCCGTCTTGTCGCGAGATGCCGCTCGCGTTGCCGAAGGTGTAGAGCACCAGTCCGCGGCGGACCAGTTCGAGATTGGCATGCAATACTTCCTCGCGCAGGCTCTTCAGCAACATTGCTCTTCGCTTTCATCCCCAAAAATTCGATGCGAAACCCTTACCCAACTTTACCCACTGCCCTGTCTCCGCTGGTCAACCAGCGACCCCGTTGAGGATACATCTTGCCGCCGGCTAGCTGGCACCCAAAGCGCGCTGCCGCGAGATCACCTGCCGGCACTCACACGCCTAACGACGGGGGCGCTGCGTCCTCTTCGGAACCGAATTGCGCGTTGGACTTGCCGCTCAATGTAAACACAATGTTCGCGCCATTCACGATGTCGGCATGATTGAACCACAGTTTGCGATGGGGCTTGCCGTTGAAAGTGACCGACTGGATATACGGGTCGCCCGGAGAATCCCGCTTCGCTTCGACCACGAGCTTTTTGCCGTTGCCGAGTTCGACTTCCGCGCGGTCGAACAGCGGACTCCCGAGAACATAGTTCCCGCTGGCCGGATCCACCGCGTAGAAGCCGAGCGCGCTGATCACATACCAGGCCGACATTTGCCCGCAGTCTTCGTTGCCGGCCAGGCCGTCCGGTTGATCGTCGTATTCCAGATCCAGCAACTGACGCACCCGGGCCTGAGTTTTGTGCGGCACCCCGGCGTAACAGTACAGGTACGCCATATGATGGCAGGGCTCGTTGCCGTGAGCGTACTGCCCGACCATGCCGGCGATATCCCAAGGGGCATCGGCGGGTAGTTCGGAACTTGCGGTGAACAGCCCATCCAACTTCTCGATAAAGGCCTGGCGCCCACCGAAAAGTTTGATCAGACCCGCCGGGTCGTGTTGAACGGTGAATGTGGTCTGCCATGGGTCCGACTCAGTGTAGTCGCGCCACTTTTTGGAATAACCCATTTCATTCGGCAGGAACGGCTCTGTCCATTGGCCGCTTTCCAGCCGCGGCCGCATGAAGCCGGTGGTGGGGTCGAAGAGGTTTTTATAGTTCAGGGCGCGTTCGACCAGCACTTTGTAGTCGTCCAGTTCGCCCACGGCGCGGGCAATATGCGCCACCGCCCAGTCGTCATAGGCATATTCCATGGTCTTGCTGACCGCTTCTTCTTCCCGGTCGCTGGGAATGTAGCCCAACTTCCGGTAGTAGCCTAGCCCCCGGTAGTCGTCAACCATCGCACGTTTCCGGAGGGCCGGATAGACTTTGCTGAAGTCAATTCCCTGGAAGCCTTTGCTGTGGGCTTCGGCATAAACGGAACTGGCATGGTAGCCGGTCATGCAGAAGGTTTCTTTCGCCTGCAAGGGCCAGATGGGAACACCATCCGGGCTTTCCTGGGCCATGCGGATCAGGCAGTTGACGAAGTCGGGCACGCGCTCGCTCTGGAATAGCGTGTACATCGGATGCGCCGCGCGAAATGTGTCCCACAAGGAAAACGTGCTGTAATTGTGAACGCCGCCCGGGAGTTGATGAATCTTGCCATCCATTCCCCGGTACTGCCCGTCTGCGTCGTCCATCAGCGTGGGCGCGACCATCATGTGATAAAGAGCGGTGTAGAAAATCCGCTTATGGCGCGCGTTCGAAGTTTCAATTTTTATCCTCGAGAGATTCCTGTTCCAAGCTACATGGGCCGAATGTCGCACCGCGTCGAAATCCCAGCCGGGAATCTCTGCCTCGAGGTTCTTGCGTGCGCCCTCTTCACTCACACTCGAGAGGCCAGTCTTGACGAGTATGATTTCGCCGTCCCCGGTCTGGAAATGCGTCAGGCATTTCAGCGACGTGCCCCTGGCTTCGCGTAGGTTATCGTCGAAAGGCTTGCTGTCGGAAACGATTTCTGCGGAACCGAACGGCTTCGAGAACCGCAGGGCGAAATAAATCTCGCGTCCGGGGGCCCAGCCTTGAACGCTCCGGCCACCCACGATCGTATCGTTGCCGACAATTTTTAAATGCGCCCACAATATCGGATAGTTCGACCAGGCATGGACCAGATCGAGTATGAAATGGCTGCTGTCACTTTGGGGAAAGGTGTAGCGATGGATGCCGGCGCGCTCCGTTGCGCTCAATTCTGCGCGGATGCGGTAATCGCGCAGCAGTACTGAGTAATAACCCGGCTCGGCGATCTCTTCCTCGTGGCTGAAACGCGAACGGTAGCCTTCCCCGGGATTCTGCCGCAACCCGGGCATCGTTTTCGTGGAGCCGGTCCCCGGCATCAGCAGAAAATCCAGCATGTCGGAGTTGCCCGTCCCGCTCAAATGCGTGTGGCTGAAACCCATGATCGAACTGTCGGAATAGTGATAGCCGGAACACCAATCCCAGCCTTCGTTGTAGGTATCAGGACTGAGTTGCACCATACCGAAGGGAACCGTGGCGCCCGGGTAGGTATGCCCGTGGCCTCCCGTGCCAATCGCGATTTTGACGTTCCTCGTAAAATCTTCCGGATCGGAAGACCCTGCGCGAGACCCAGATAGTACCGTCGGGATTTTGCCGGTCGGGATTTTGGGGGTCAATGTACGCAGACCGAGTAGACGTGACAGAGGGAGGATCGACAGACCAGCCGCGAAGCTACGCCGCGATATCACGATGGTCCTCCTTTCACGAGAATTTCCGGGTTGCCAAGCTGGCACAGACCAGCCACGAAGACGCTGGATTCTTCCGGCAGCAGGAAGCTCTACGGAATGGTCGCACTTCTGCAATGTTAACTTGTGCGAGCCCGGATCGGTCTGTAAGGATTTCGAAGAAATCTCTAAGGAAAACACCGCATGGGCGTCCGCCTCGTGTTCCTGGTGATGCTAAGCTCACAAAACTTCTTAGAATCTTTACAGAAGTTGCGATGTTAAGCCTCGTAACATAGAAATATCTCGCTCGTTGATCTCTGCCGGGTGGGTCTGGCTGCCGAGTCAAACGCGAACTCTTATCTCAAGAGAGGGCCCTGTGACCATATCGAGACGCGTCTTCCTCAAGGGAGGAGCTACAGCGGCTACGGTCGCGGCGCTGCCCTCGGCCCTTGCGGCCGCAGAACAGACCGCGCCGCAGGAAGGCTCCGCCGAAGGCCTGCGCTTCCGCCGCATCGCCGACCGAATCCACGTAACGGCACAGAACGGCATCGAAGTTAATTTTCTTCTTGATGGGAAATGGTTAAAAGGCATTGCTGGAGTGTCGCTTCACGGCAAGCTTTTACGCAATGCGAGCGAGTGCGTCTGGCCGGAGATGGCAACCCCCTACGGCGCGGAAGTGTGCGGTTTTGAGCTCCAGGACGTGCGGACCGAGGCCGGGGCAATTGTGATTTCGACTCGGCCCTACTATCGCGTGATCCACCGCATGGAATGGACCGAGCATGCCATGCACCCGCTGACCAACACAACCTCCTGGTCCAAGGGGCCTTCGAGCCCCGAAGGAAGCCTTTTCGATTGGATTCTTCGCGAGGTCAATGAGACCTATGACGGCGTGCCCTACGCGGGTTTTTCCTATGCCTTTCGTTACAGTGGCCCCCAGCATCCGATTTATCAGATCGAGGATAAAGCGACGTGGGAACTGGGTGGCGATATTGCAGGTAACGGCTTCATCATGCGTGGCGGCGGCGAGCCCCATGTGCGTTTCGACCAGAAGAACACTTATTACTCGGGCTGGGACCTGCCCGGCATCGCCAATCCGCATGTGTTCCAGCACAAGCCGCTCTACACCCAGATGCAGGGATTCACGTTTCAGTACGACGACAGCCACGTTCTGCTGACGGTGCATGACCACCCATCGCATGTTCGCTCGCTGTTCCAGAGGCAAGCGGGGCAGGCCATGCTGCTGCACTTCAATCAATACTGTTTCGATCTGACTGAGCGGCATACTACGCCTGCCCGGAAAATCATGGCTGGCGCAAGGAAGGACCAGAGCGAAACCACACTTGCCAACCATTATCTACGGGTGCGCGATTTGCTGCAGGAGCAGCATCGCAAATATTACGGGTTGAAGTACGACAAGGCGCGACCTGTTTCGCATATGGAAGCCCGGGGGCTGGCGCAAATGGAAAAGTTCAAACCGGTCCTCGACCAGCTTAAGCAATGGGGGATCAACCGGGCTTTCATCATGCCGATCTGGCGCAGTCCGGACACGGACATCAACCCGCGCTTTGAAAAAGATCGTGACCGCTTCGGCATCTTTGGCAATCTCTGCTGTCCGCTCGAACTCGAGATCGCGGATTGCTATGGGGGCTGGGAAGGCCTGCGCAACGTCACGCGGCATGCCGCCTCACTGAACATAGAGACGTTCACGTGGCACGCCTCTCATTTTTCGTCGATCACGCCGTTGCTCGATAAAATCCCCGACCTGTTCTGTCGCGATGTGAATGGCCAGTTCAACCGCAACAACTATGGACATGTATTGTGGGCGGTGAACCAGCGCAGCCCGCGTTATCAGGAATACTTGATGGCCGCCTATCGCAAGGCCAAAGATTGCGGCCTTAACGGCATCTTTCACGACAGCCACTTCAATCTCGCGACCGACACCATCAATTTCCTGCACCTCGATTATTACAACGAAGGTAAGCCTGTGCCCCGCGCAGAGTTTCACTTTCCCTCCGACGTGCAGGGGCAGGACCAGATTCTTTCCATGCATGACACGGCGCTGCACCTGCAAAGCCGCCTGCAAAACGAGTATGGCTTTTTTTATTATGTGGAGTCCGAGGGCGCGATGGGAACTTCCTGGTCGACGCCGGAGTATGCCGATATCCGGGGGAATGAATATATCTACAGCAACCTTGATTCAGGATTCGACGCGCACGGTTTCGCGAAGTCAGGCGACGACGTGGTGATGGCTTATTTCCGCGCCCTGTCGGTGCGGCTGACCTATCAGGTCGGCATCGAACCGAACCTGTTTCCCGCCGCAGGTTCGATCGCGCCCTGGTGGCAGCCCGACGCGATGGTGCCGCTCAATATGGCTTTCGCGCGAGTGGAAGATCACATGGAAGAGATGTGGGTTCTGGATCGGAGCAACGGGATCCTTTGGAAAGGTCCGGGAACGGAAGTTCTTTTCGCGTACAAGGATTTCGACTATCCGGTGAATGGGGCTGCCGAGGTGCTCAATGCCATTACGAATACGACTTACAAGGCGGGAAACGAATTGGCGGCCAAAGCGATGGGGATCTATCTGCTGAAACTTGGTTAGCGACGCAACCATTCTCGTAAAACAACCTCTGCATATTAAGGAAACGACGCAATGTTTCTTGTCAGCAAGAAGTACCGGGTGTGGATGTTCGCACTGTGGATGGTTTGGACCGTTTCGCTTGCCTCCGCTCAGACCAGCAGTGATGTCGAAAAGCGCGTGGATTCCCTGCTTCGCTCCATGACCCTCGACGAGAAGATCAAACTTCTCGGCGGAACTGAAACGTTGAACAGTTCGCCCTTGCCCAGACTCGGCATCCCCGCACTGCGCATGTCGGATGGACCAGTCGGCGTTCACGATTACGGGCCCACCACGGCGTATCCCGCCGGCATCGCTCTCGCTGCATCCTGGGATCCCGAACTCGCGCGGCGAGTGGGAGAAAGCATGGGCGATGACGCTCGCGCGCGCGGGGTTCATTTCATCCTTGGGCCCGGTCTGAATATCTACCGCGCTCCCATGGCCGGACGCAACTTTGAATACTTGGGAGAGGATCCTTACCTCGCTTCTCGAATCGTCGTTCCCTTGGTAGCAGGAATTCAGGACCGGGGAGTCGTTGCCACCATCAAACATTTTGCCGGCAACAATCAGGAATACGATCGCCAGAAGATCAGCTCCGACATCGATGAGCGCACCCTGCGCGAAATCTATCTTCCAGCATTCGAAGCCGCGGTAAAGGACGCTAGGACGGGCGCAATCATGGACGCCTATAACCTTGTGAACGGCGTCTATATGACCGAGAACAATCATCTGAACAACGAAATCGTGAAGCGGGAGTGGGGCTTTGACGGCATTGTCATGTCCGATTGGGGGGCCACTCACGATGGCATCGCCGCCGCCAACGGCGGGCTGGACCTGGAAATGCCGTCTGCCGCTTATATGACTCCGCAAGTTCTTCTTCCGGCGATGCAGAACGGCCAAGTCTCCCTGGCAACCATCGACGACAAGGTCAGGCGAATTCTGCGCAAAGCGATCCAGTTCGGATTTCTCGATCGCTCACAGATGGACACCAGCATTCCCCTCTACAACCAGCACAGCCGTGAAGTGGCGCTCGAAGAAGCGCGCGGAAGCATGGTCCTGCTGAAGAATGAGAATCGCATCCTTCCCCTCGACAAGAACAAAATCAAAACTATCGCGGTCATTGGACCGGAAGCGTATCCAGCCGTGGTTGGCGGCGGAGGCAGTTCGTCGGTCGCGCCCTTCAACGCCGTCAGCTATCTGGAAGGCATCTCGAACTACCTGGGCCCGGATGTCCACGTTTTAAGCGCGACGGATGAACTGACGCTCGACGAAGTCGTCAGCCGAACGAACCTGGTGTCCTCCCCCGGCGGGCTTAAGGGGCTCAAGGCGGAATACTTCGACAACCACGAACTCAAAGACCCTCCGGCCCTCACCCGCACCGACGAAAAGATCGATTTCGACTGGGGCGAAGGCAGCTACGCCAGCGGAGGCAATTCCGATCACTTTTCCGCGCGCTGGACGGGCTACTTCATTCCGGAACTCAGCGCGGACTATCGGTTCTACCTCTCTCCAAACGACGGCGCCAGGCTTTACGTCAACGATAAGCTCGTTCTCGATGACACCGGAAGCCATGCCAAGAACCTGGTGTTCTACCACGCGGCCCTGCAACAAAAATTGGCCTACAAGATTCGTGTGGAATATTTCAAGAACGCGCGCACGGCGGCAGTACGCTTTGGCATTGTTCCCGCGGAACAGCCTGCGCTGATGGGATCTGCCGGACGCACTTTGGGTATAAAAGAGAAAGAAGCCGCTGCCCAGGCCGATGCCGTTATCCTCTGCGTGGGATTCACTCCGTGGTTGGAAGGAGAGGCCTCGGATCGCACCTTCCGCCTTCCCGGAGATCAAGACGAACTGATCCAGCAGATCGCCGCCATCAACAAGAATGTAATTGTTGTGGTAACGGCAGGCGGCAATGTCGCTATGACCGACTGGATCGACAAGGTGCCGGGCCTGATTCACGCATGGTATCCCGGAGAGGAAGGCGGCGTCGCTTTGGCGCAATTATTGTTTGGAGAATTCAGTCCGTCGGGTAAATTGCCGGTTTCATTTGAGCGCCGATGGGAAGACAACGCCGTATACAACAGCTACTACCCCAAGAACGGAGAGCGGCGCGTCGAGTACAAAGAAGGTGTCTTTCTCGGCTATCGTTTTTTCGACCGCTCCGATGTCAAGCCCCTTTTCCCCTTTGGCTACGGATTGTCTTATACAACTTTTAAGTACGGCAATCTCGATGTGACTCCAGCTTCAGGCGATCTGAGCGCTCCGGTTACGATTTCTTTCGATGTGACGAATACAGGCCCAGTGGCAGGATCGGAAATCGCTGAGGTGTACGTGGGCGATTCGCACTCGAGCGTTCCGCGTCCGGCCAAGGAACTCAAGGGGTTTTCCAAAGTGCCGCTGCAACCTGGCGCAACCAAGCGCGTCACGCTCAATCTTGACCGCCGGGCATTCTCTTTCTATGACGTGAAAAAAGGCGATTGGAACGCGGAAGCCGGAACGTTCGCAATCCTGGTGGGGAGCTCATCGGCGCAGATCGAATTACGGGGAAGCTTCTCACTCAAACCCTGAAGAGGAAGACGCGAAGATCATCCGCGCGCCGCCACCAGGTCCCATCCTAGCGAGTAAGAGGTTCGAACGAGGGAGGAAGTTCACGAATTTCCTTCGACGGCTCCGCGCTCAATGTGAACTCCAGCAACGATGCCTTCTTCACACGCTCCCAATCAAGCCATAAGCTGCGTACCGGTGTCCCGTCCAATACTATGTTCTGGATATAGCTTTTCTCGGGCGCTCCGACGGCGCGAATGTGCAACTCATGACCACCCAGGTTCAATGTCACGGATGGAAATTCGGGCGTGTTCACGGTCAAGCCGCCTACCCCGGGAATTTCCGGATAGATTCCGAGATAGGCGAAGACAGCCCAGGACGATGTCGCACCCAGATCGTCGTTTCCCGGCAGACCACCCGCAGAATCAGTAAAGAGATCATGCAGCGTCTTCTTCACAACTTCCTGGGTGCGCCAGGGATGTCCCGTCCAGTTGTAAATCCAGGGATCGCCGAAGCACGGTTCGTTGCTGATGAAAAAATGCGGAGTGTAACCACTGCCCGTCCATCTGCCATATTCGCTGAAGAAGTCGTCGAGCCGCTGATTGGCCGCATCGGGGCCGCCCACGGCTTCGATCACGCCCGACAAATCGTAGGGCACCATCCAGGTATATTGCGCGCTATTCCCTTCCACGAAACCGTCCGTCTTGGCGTAGGAAAAATCGGGCAAGAACTCCCCGTCTTCATCGCGGGCCCGGATGTATTTTGTCTGTGGATCAAAGAGGTTTCGCCAATTTGCAGAGCGGGCCAGCATACGCTGCGCCGTCGCCGTGTCGCCCAGAGCTTTGGCAAATTGAGAGAGGGCGAAATCTGCGCTCGTATCTTCGAGCGTGACCGAGGCCGCTCCTGTGGTCGCGGGCAAGTCGGCCCGTTGCCGGATATACCCTTTGCTTAAATAATCCTCAAGTCCAGGACGCTCGGGATACAAACGAACATGGGCCTGCGGATCGTCGGCCCCTTTGATCATGGCGGCCAAGGCCCCGCGCGTGTTAAAGTCGCGCCCGCCAAAGGCATAAATGCTGGCCAGGATCGGGACCGACGGGTCGCCCACCATCACGCCGCTTTCGTCATTGGCCACCGGCCAGATGGGCAGTCCCCCGCCCTGCTGCGCGTCTAACACCAACGACTGCGCCATGTCGCTGGCAATATCCGGAAACAACATCGCGATCAACTGCACCTCACAGCGGTAAATGTCCCATCCGGAATAATTGGCGTACTGCTTGCCTGATTTTCTACGACGCACTTTGTTGTCGAAACCAATGTAGTCGCCGTTGACATCGCTAAACACCGACGGGTGCAGCAGCGCGTGGTATAAAGCGGTGTAGAAAATCCGGCGCTGCGCTTCTGTGCCGCCCTCAATCCGCGCGTGCCCGAGCGCGACATTCCATTCTTCCCGTGCTTCTTTGCGGATTCTGGCAAAATCCCATCCCGGAATTTCCTGCTTCAAGTTCATGCTGGCGTTGGCTGCGCTCACATAGGAGATTCCTACTTTGAGGCGAACTGTCCGGACCGCTGGCGAAAAACTCAGATATGCCCCGGCGCGTGGCCCACTCTCCGCAGCGCTTCCGGGCTTCACCTGCAACTCATCGAAAGTCCCGGCGGATTCCGGCTCCTGGTCCACCTCCAGCGCAAAGAACACGCGGTAGTGGTTTTCGTTTCCACAAAACTCATCGCTCTCGACCGATCCGGTCACCGTCCGCTTTCGGACGTGGATTTCTGTCTGGTTGACACGGGTCAGATTCCGGCTGAGATCAATCAGTAGGCTGCGCGCTTCTTTAGAGTTGGGGGAGTCTGGAAAACTGAATTCTGCGATCCCCGAATGGACCGCCGCAGCGAGTTGTACCCCGATCCCGGACGCAAGTTTGACTGCGTAATATCCCGGCTGCGCCACCTGGTCTTCCGGTTTATACGTAGCCTGATAGGGCTGCGAATGCCTTGGTGGTGGAAGCTGCACTGGGCCGAGAATCGGGAGGATCGGAACATCCCCATAAACGCTGCACCCAGGGCCGCTCAGATGAGTCAGGCTGAAACCTCGCGTTGCCGTGCCTTCATAGCGATAGAACGTGCCGTCCGCACGATCCGGACCCCAATACAGCATCCCGAAAGGTCGCACTGCTCCCGGCAGCGTGTTGGCGTTGTCCCGGATCCAACTGGTCGAAGTGCCAATGAATGGGTTGACCTGCGAAGCCAGATCGCCGCTGGACTGTGCGCTAGCTGCAACGCAAAGCAGCAAAAAGGAAAGTAAGGCAGCCTTCATAAACTTTTTTCCCTCGTAGTACCGGACAGTTTTATCAATATCGAAGCATGCGGCGGAATCTCGATCGAGTAGCCGTCGAGGGAATTGGGGCCAGACCTTTCCGGGACTGATCGCGGATGGTGGCATTTGGCATCAATCTGAGATAGTCCAGTTGCTGGAGATCATCAGTGGCGAGATTCATCCGAGTCGACGGCCAGCATCACTTCGATCGCCTGCCGCAGAGCGTGGGGCTCGAACACTTTCTTCCAATCGGAACGAATGATTTCTTTCATCCCCCAATCAATGGCAATCTTGGCAGCGTCGGAAAACGGAGATTTTTCAGCTCCGAAGGCAATCGCAATCGCGATCCGGGCATGCCCGGCCATGAAGGCCATGGCGGCTTCCGGAGGCACACCTTTGCCCACGGCCTCATCCAGAGAAGCTTTCATTAAACACGCGGCGGTCGCCACCACAATTTCCGACATCGCCGGCTCGAGCAGGGCAAACTGCTCCGGGGTCACTCGATGTGCCGTTTCTACTGGCGAAAACATGGCCTTGCAAATTTCCACTCCTTGTAGAAATTGCGATTCGGAGCCATGAATCAGAGACACCAGGATGTCCTGCACGGCAACTCCGCCAAAATAATCGCGCCGCTGTTCGGCGGTGGCCTGCTCGGCAAAAAGCCCAGGGTGGCAGGGATGAGTAATCATGAAAGTCAGGCTTCCGGGGCTGGGCAACTCGTTTACGTAGGCTGCGGCCGCATCCAGCATGATCAATGTCGCGCCGCTTGCCATTCGCGGGACGAGCTTGCGGGAGATGCGGCCGATTAAGGCATCGGGCACGGCGAGCACCACGAAATCAGCTTCGTGAAGGGCGGACTCGGCGGGAAGGACTTGAAACCCATCCCGCTCCAACTGCCGCGCCCGAGCGTTGTCGCTTTCGCAGAGGAGCACGCGAAACCGGGAATCACCTCGGATCTTTTCCGCCGCCCGTGTTCCCATCTTCCCGCCCGCACCCACTATCACAACCGTCTGCTGCATGGCGCTATCCTTAACACTCTTGATTTTCAGTGCGAAATGTATTGACGCAAATACCGAATGCTTTCTTCAGCCCATGCCTGCTCCAGCGCCATGGTCGCTGCAAGATCAACCTGCTCGGGAGTCCACAGCTCAAGAACTGCATTGGGGTCTGCCTTGACCGACTTCAATTCTCCTAAAATCCACGGCAAATCCATTTGACCTTCGCCCGCGGGTCGCCCCTCCACGATGAAACCCATGCGATGCCACGCGCGCTCGACCACAAAATCTTTTATGTGGAAGCACATGGTATGCCTCGCTAAAGTCTTCACCACCTGTTGCGTACCTTCTGGTATGGCCAGAGAATTCGTGGTGTCCAACGTGATTCCGATCCTCGGATTGGCCAGCGCATCCAGAGTGTCGGCAAGGTCCTGGGCCGGGATGTTGCCGTTTTCCAGAGCTAACCGGATGCGATGCCGCTCCAAATCGGGGCCTATCTCTCGCAAACATTCCAGTAGCTCCTCGCCAGTAGGGACACCGCCGCCGGGCAACTCCGGCACAGTTCGAATCAGCCCACAGCCGAGGCGCACAGCAAGTTTGAGTATGAGGTGAAGGCGGCGGGCATCGATTCCGCGAGTACCCATCTCCAATTCAATAGTTGCGTCTTTTGCGTAATCCGCGACTTCCCGCAACTGGTTTTCGCTGAGTCGCTCCAGCGCTAGATTCGGACCAAACTGCACTACATGCACGCCTAACTGGCGTGCCTTCGACAACAATCCGAGAGCGTTCATGGGGGCAGCAGGTTGCGCGCCGTCAAACCCAATCGACCACATATAGGTGTAGGTCCCAATCCCCAGTTTCACGACGGCGTCCTCATATGCGGTCGAGCCTCATCATTGCGAGGGGAGGAAGCTCTACCTCGGCACCCTTCTCTCCGATCGCGATGCGTTCGCCTGCGGCGGCGCGGAATGCCTCGGGTGAACTCATGGCAAATTCTGCGCTTTGTGCATCCAACAGCTTCACCTGGAAAGTGCTTCGGTCGGCACCGGGGACCAGCTGGATGGTTTGGGTTTCCGCAGTTACATTCGCCAGGATAATGCGCAATGCACCTGCCTTGCTCAATGCGAGTCCCTGCGCTTTGAGCGGATTGGAAGAGGAACAAAGCACCGCCTCGCCCCCCCGAAATTCCGCGACATCGGCGAACAAGTGGTACACGGGGAATACCGAACCAGGCAGGGATGGGAATTTTGCCGGAAACTGCGGGCCCTCCTCGCCTTCCATCACTCCAGCCCAGCCTACGGTTTCGTAAAACGTTGTGCTGAAGATCTCAGCCTCAATGAGGTTGCGAAGAGTTCCCAGGGTCCACACGGCTCCCAGCAGGGAC
>Ga0302319_10017569_pt1 | contig 13091 bp, 13 predicted proteins | sample Bog_T0_2_FD_203319 | JGI IMG/M metagenome (GOLD analysis project Ga0302319, IMG submission 203319) | Peat permafrost microbial communities from Stordalen Mire near Abisko, Sweden - Bog_T0_2 | ecosystem: Environmental > Terrestrial > Soil > Wetlands > Peat | place: Sweden: Abisko, Stordalen Mire...
GCTGCCATGGTACGAACAACGTGAGACAGGTACCGGGTTCAGGTTCAGCGGCAATCTGTTTCGCGGCGTGGCGGAGAGACGGCCCGAGCACTGCGATAGTATCGACGTCCATCTCCGCTACCTTCGCGCATTCGCCCAAAGCGCAGGATGGCGTAGCGCTGCGGACCAGATTCTTCCGGCCACTTCGAGTCCCAACTATCAACCACTCAGTCTCCATTTCAGTCAGGGTTGTTAGATCTGAATACCTAAATGTGTACCATCATCCGCCAGTTCACGCGCCCTCCGGGCGATGGCGGGCCACCATTCGAGAAGCCGCCCGTAGGATCGCAGTATTGACTGAATCGCGGGTATCAACTCATCATCGTTTTGTAGCATCAGGTCGGCGGGTCGCGAAAAATCGAACTCGCCGGCGCGTCGCATACCCTCGATGCGGGTCGTTACGTCGTCGGTCCACGGCGCGGACGCGTAACCATCCTCCGCCAACAAGCCCTCCAGCATTTCGATCCGGGCGGAACGGTGAGAACACGCCATTAGCGTAAGGACTTCCGCCAGTTCGGGCGCGGCCTTTGCCGCCAATTGCTGAAACCAAGCCCCGAGTTCTGAAATCGGCTCTGCTTGGCCCGGCGCCGGACGCCACGCCGACGTGCACCAAAGAATTACGTCAGACATTCGGAACTCCACATCACTGGCCAAGGAGTAATGTCGTTCGGCCGGCGGATTGTGAACCAGCGTAAATGGGAGGTGGGCGGCATAGGCGTCGGCCGAACAAACCGACACAGTTCGGGCAAACACCCCATCTTCGTTGTTAAAGTCCGGGATGAACGGTGGCAGAAGAGCTGCTCCCTCTGCCGCCCGGTTATCGAGCCCCAGAAACATTCCGACTGAAAGTGCATCCGCGTGCGTGATAGTAGTGCGCAACGCCTGTCGGACGACTTTTCTCGACCGGAGGAAGCTTTCATACCGGTCGTTGAGAGCTTGGATTCGGCGACGCGTCTGCGGCGAGCGGTTAGAGAGGATGCCTAGGTCGGAATAAAAGCCGCTGTCGCCGACAGTTCCGTTCGACGTGATAGCAATGCGGCCGGTCTTGTCAATCAGGCTGGTCAGGCAGTGACTGCACATCGTATCGAGGTCAACGCCTTCAGCTTGCGCGGCGGCGTGCACGGCGTATGGCAATTCCCGACCCAGCTGCGCCTCGTGAGCGGCGAGCACGTCCATGCGGTCGGAAATCGAAAACGCCGCGGCATTTTCCTGCGAATCAAAACACCATATCTCCTCGGGCCGCTCGTGTCCGGCAACAACGGTACCGCGGGCTGTTTCACTTACCCGCCCTGAACAGCACAATGTATCGTCATCCACGCTGAGCACGAGCGATCCTAATGTTTGGAGAAGCATCGTATTTCGGTTGGCCCCCGGGTGGCGGTCCGAATGTCTCGAACCCTGGAAGAGGTACTTAATGACGTCTGCGGGTAGTCCGCCACCGTTCGCCAGCAGCGCTGAGAACTCCGTCTTTCGTTCGAGTCCGGCCCAAAACACCCGGATTGGGCGCCTTCGGAGGGGGGCGCCAAAAATGGGGCTGAGGCCATCCCCGTCCTCCGAGACGAATACGGCAGCGTTCTTTCCGCAGCGATCCAAGTCTTGAGAAAAGGAGTTGAGTGCACGCAGGGCGACCTGCGGTCTTCCGGCAGTCGGGATTGCCAGCCAGTCAATCGTCGACGGCGCGGCGGGCGACCTGCTCGACCCGGTAAGCTCGTCCAACGAAATCAGTGCGCCACGCTCATGAAGTTCGATGTACAGCCGCCGCAGCGCCTCTCTGGAAATCGACGGAATTAATTTCGAAGCGTGATCGGCGGCCTCGTCAATAGTCCGGAACGCGGTCCACAAAGTCACCGCCACTGCTTCCGTGCTGGTGGTCGCCCTGTTGAAACCCGCCAGTGGAAAGTGAAGCAGTTCTCGGCCCGGCCCTTGCCTGAAGCGCAGACAGGGTCGGCACCTGTATTTTCCTAATGGAGAATCGGATATGCGCATGGGAACTTGTCCTTACGCGAAACTGCGGGAAAAGCGGGGCCGGATATCCTCTCGGTAGGCTGGCGGTAATCGCCCCGTCTCAGTTAGGCGTCGGTTCCTTATTGACGTTGTCTACCACTACGTAGTCCATGGATTCGGACGCTGACTCCACACGCAGGCCGAGGTCGGCCAACCCCTGGAGGACAGTTTCAGTGGGGTCGTTATCATCCTGGGCCGGGGCGCTTGGGTTGCCTGAGTACGCGGTCGAGCGGAAAGCCAGCTTAAAGTCGTACTTTCCCGGCAGGCCCGTGCCGTCGACCACGGCGCGTCCCAATGCGGGTCCCAACCACTTGGCCAACTCTCCAACGGTTGCGTTCTGCCCCCTCAGGAGCATTCGCCCATTGGATGTCCGGCCCAATACACCGCTGTATGAAGGGGGCAGACTCGGAAACCCCTCATTGTCTGCCGCGCCGATCGCGACTCCGGGGCTGCTGTCTACGGATGCTGGACGCGATGGCGTGAGCTTCGCCCCCCCTTTGGCTATTACGATACGGTCGAGCGCCTTAGATCGCCTCTCAACGTGAGTCTTCAGCGCGAAACGCTCTTCCAGGAGCGCCTTGAGCATTGCAGGAACATCTTCTTTCCGACTGCCCGGCTCTACGCTAGCCGTTATGTCGTAGAAAGTATGCAGAACGGGCTGAGTGCCTACTACGCTGTCCCCCTCGACCTCGAAGGCCATAGAGATCAGGACGGCCAGCGGCATTCTGGAAAATCTAATTCGCAATGGATCGGCAGTCCCCGGTCCCCCTGATCGGGAGGGCGCCAATCGCTGATCGACCTCCACCTGCGGGGTCAAATGGATGGCTGCCACACCAAATCTTGAACTCTGACCATTAACGGAGGTCAAAGGAGACGCCAGCAGCGCCCCAATCTCAAGAAAAGACCGTCTGTTCATTTTGTCTCTCCACGGACCCGTTCGCCTGCAAGTTCTCTTGAATAGCGTACATCAGCGGTCAGCCATTTGCCCTTTGCACAAATGACGATCCGACCATCCATTCGCGTTGTGGCCCCTTGGCCGTATGGCTTTCCGTGGTAGGAACAGGTGGCGTCAACCTGTGGGCTGATGACCAGACGGTAACCTCCCCAAGATGTAATTAACATGGCCCCTAGGAACGTGGCCAAGGCCAGTATTGCCTTTGAATCCTTCATTTTCGTCCTCGGTCGGAAACGATCACGGCACCAACCGGCGGTGGCAGATGGGGCACTTCGAGCAACCCCGGCAATGACATACCAAAGAATTTCTCGGCGCCGGTCTTCTTGGATCCGTCCAATGCCCCAACCCAAACCCTCTCGACAACACCGCTCTTGTTAACCACAACCGTCTGGGGGGTGACCCCCAAATCAAGCCATTTGGGGAGCCGTGTCGAGTCTGGCACTACTATTTCGAAGGGAAGGGGGTTTTTCTCCCGGTACGCTGCCAGTTTGTCCGCAGTCGGAGAAACGCCCACTACCCGGTATCGCCGTCCGATTGTTCTGATGTTCTCAATATTCCTCGCGCACCACCCACAAGTCGGAGACATAATGTACAGGATTGTTTGTTCTCCATGAAACCCAAGTTCCCGGAGCCCTCCCGGTGACTCCACCAATGCAACGGGAGTAACCTTGGCACCGACCTTGGTGCCGCCCACTTCGCCCGGCCTCACTGACGCGCTGTTTCTAATGTGGAGGCCCAGGGCCACATTAAGGGTAAGTGAACCCAAGAGCACTCCCAGACCGCACATCACACCGATATTGGCTGCCAACCACTTTCCTGTAGACTGCACGTGCCGCCTCCTCGATAGAAATTTGCAGGGTCGCTTTCTCTCGCGGGCGACCCTGCTAATGGTTACGAACAGTTACGAACAACCGCAAAGCCACACGTTAGGTATATAGTTGCACTGCTGCGGTGCATTGTAATTGGGGCCGCAGTAACTTGGAATGCACGCAAAATAGCTGTACAGTTGGCCGGCGTAGTAGCAGCCGCCGTCGTCGGCTGCAGCGTCGGGGGGGGAAGTGAGCATGAATGCACCGGCGGCTATCGCTGCAAGTGCCGCCGTCGATGTTCCGATCAATTTGTTCTTTGTCACCATTTCAGTCTCCTTGTTTGTTTTAGCCGTCCATCAAGCCGCAACCCTACTACAACTACGAGCAGCCGCAGTGAGTCATAGAACCATTCACACATTGCACTACCGGGATGCCAAAGGCGAACTCGCAAGTAGCGTCCGAGTGGCATGCACCTGCTGTGTAGTACAGGCCGTCAACGTCGTAGATGCAGCCGTCGCCTGCCGTTGCCGCAGGTGGCGAAACGAGGCAAAAGACGCCCGCCGCGACAGCCGCGACGGCGGCTGCTGACGCTCCGATCACTTTTCCATTTCCTGTCATTGAGGTCTCCTGAAGTTCTCCTTTGATGTCCGCAACGGATCGCGTAACTTCTCCAGAATATAGCTGGACTGCTTAATCCGCACTATCCATTTTGAGATATTCATTGCCAATTTAAGACATATGCACATTTTTTGCCCTGCGATATTCCGTTGGGCTGGCACCAAACTGCCCGATGAAGTCATCCACGAAGTGGCCGCAGTGATTGAAGCCGACCCTTGTCATGATCTCCTTAACGCGTAGATGAGACGTGCCGAGTAGTTCGGCAGCCCGATCTAGTCTTGTGACTTTTAGCAATGCCATTGGCGTTCGACCGAAATGTCGGGAGAAAAGTCTGTCGAGTTGGCGACCGCTCAGGTTGACGTGGATCGCTAACTTCTCCAAGCTCCATTGCTCCGCATATCTCAATTGGACAAGTTGCAGGACCTCCCAGACCCGCGCGTCCGGTGCGTCACGCCCGTCAGCATCCATCGCCACCTCTGATCGCGTGGCAACTAAATTGCGGGGGGGGCTCCTCGCTTCGCCAGGCTCATTTTCGGATGTGGGAGACCAGTATTGAGCGAATTGGGCGCACTGGGCACGTAGGTTTTTCCTCGGCGTCGAGAATACCACAAACGATCGACCGTAATCAAGCTATTAAGACTCTTATATCCGGGATTGCAAACATTGTAAACAGGAATACTTCAACATTCTGCTAGGTAGCATCAGGCGGCGCTAGGCGGCGGCAAGCAGCGCACAGATATTCTCCATAGGCTCCATGCGAACCATCCCCGCTGTCCACAACCAGTTCAGCACCGTCCGGGCGACCGAATTTGCGCACCCGCCTTCCTCCCATTCGACCCGGTGTCTGAATGGCTGCGGGCAAACGCTTTGTCTTGCGTCAAATACCCTTACTTCCTTTGGCTGCCGCCGACATCTCGTTCACCAGCAGCCCCATCTTCGGGTGGCTGGGCTCGAAAACAGCCTTAAGTCCATATTCTTCTATGGTTTCTGACGTTGTGGGGCCGATCGAGCCGATGTGGGCGAAGCGCAGTCCCTCCATGACCTTCGCCGCGATGCCATCGTCCTCCGCGACCTTCATCAGATTGATAAGCTGCATCGACGTGGTGATGAGCACGATGTCGAACTCCCGATTCGCCAGTCGGGTCGCGGCCTCCCGCAGCGGGGCGGTATCTTCCGGCAACGCCCAGCCGTAGATTCGCACCGAGGTCACCTCGCGTCCCTGAGCCTTCAGGCCCGCGATCAGATCGGGATTCGACTTGCCATACTCCTGCAGCGCAATCCGTTTTTCTTCGCGCCCGGCCATGATCTCCAGCAGTTCGCGCCATGTATTCGGCTCGGCCACCTGAATCTGGGGGACGAAACCGATCTCGCGGACCACCACCGAAGGCTTGGGTCCCCGAACGACGATCGTGGTCTTGCCCAGCGCTGCCTTGAGTTCGGGCTCCGGATACCGAGTCAGCAGCGTCTTCCAGAGCAGTCGCGTACCCACGCCGGTCAGCAGGATCACGCAGTCGAACTCGCCCGCCAGCAAGCGGCGGCCGAATTCAAAGGCCTCTCCGTGCTCCTGAAGTTCCACCTCCCGCATGGAAGGCGCCACAAAGGGCTTTCCCCCCTGTTTGCGGATCAGCGTGGACATTTCGCCGGCCCGGCGGCTTTCGAGAGACAGGATACGTGCGCCGTGGAAGCCCATGGCTTATGTTAGCGTTCCGCTGCGTACGAGGTGCTCAGAGTCGCTGAGGATTGCGCCAGGACATGTCGGCAGGGCGGCAGGTAGTTGATTCCGACTGTTGCAGAGACGCAATAGTGCGCTTCCTTACGGCGGGCGACGCGCTGCATTCTCGAAACCCGGTGATATTGAGGCCCTTAGTAACGCGCGCATCCTTCCCGCCGTCCAGTTAGCTGACAGCTATAAGTGGAAGTGAGCGGCTGGAAGGAATAAAGTGGAAATGCACATAAGATCGACGCTCCGGCCCCGTGCGCCGCGCGTTACACGGCTGATGAGCCTTTTGGTTCCTGTCACCGTGGCACTCCTCGTGACCTCGGCCGTCGGAAGTCAGGCGCCCGCAAGCCCGGTCGCCTCATCCAATGCTCCTGACGGTTCGGTGCCTCTTAAGTTCGAATCGGCCTCGGTGAAGCTCCATCCGGCGCCGCCGAATTATTATCTGTTGAAGAATTATCGCCACGCCCCGCCCTATGTGATCCCCACGAGTAACCACTTCACCGACAGCGCCCACTTTCAGGATCTGGTCATGGAAGCTTATGGCTTGACCGAAAGCCAGATTCGTTTCCTGCCCGCATGGGCGCTCGCGCCGTACGGCCAGATCTGGGATGTCGACGCAATCGCGGGCGGCGGGGTAACGCCCACGCCGCAGCAGTTTCAGGAGATGCTGCAGGCTCTGCTTGCGGATCGCTTTCAGCTGAAAGTGCACCGCGAAACGAAGACGAAGATGTCGGTTTACGCTCTCGTGGTGGACAAGAAGGAACCGAAGTTCCACGAATTTCATGCGAAGGCGCCGGAGCCGGGAACACCGAACTTCGCCGGCACTACGATCTTCGCCCTCGCGCGTTTCCTGAGCCTGAATGTCGAGTTCCCTGTGGTGGACCGCACCGGCCTGCCTGCCGTTCCCTACGATTTCGACCTCGACACCATCATGAACTATCACGAACTGGACCGGGAACAGCAGGACGACCCACTGAGCGCGCAGGATTATATCCACACCACGGTCCAGCATGAACTGGGGCTGCGGATGGAACCGCGTAAAGAAGACTGGCAATACCTGATCGTCGACCACGCCGAGCAGCCTTCGGATAAATAGATCAATCGCAATCGGTCAGCGACCCCCGTGAAGTAACCTGAAGGTTGGACGCCTGCACTTCCGCGCGCGTCTTTTCAACTATGGCCGAATCCCCTATCACTCCTCGTCAGAAAGACTTTGCCGCCTGGTATCAGGATGTCGTACTCCAGGGGGACATGGCGGAGCCGGCGGAAATCGTCAAAGGCTGCATGGTCATCCGGCCCAACGGTTACGCCGTTTGGGAAGGACTGCAGCGCGAACTCGACGCGCGCTTCAAGGCTACCGGCCACGAAAACGTCTACTTTCCGCTGCTGATTCCTCAGAGTTTTCTCCAGAAGGAAGCGGAGCACGTGGAAGGTTTCGCGCCGGAACTCGCCGTGGTTACCATCGCAGGCGGCAAGAAGCTCGAGGAGCCCTACGTCATCCGGCCGACGTCGGAAACCATCATCGGCCACTTCTTCGCCCGCTGGGTGCAGAGCTACCGCGATCTGCCACTGCTCTATAACCAGTGGGCTAATGTGATCCGTTGGGAACTGCGCACGCGCATGTTCCTGCGCACGACTGAATTCCTCTGGCAGGAAGGCCATACCGCGCACTCCAGCCATGCCGAAGCGCAGGAAGAAGTGTTGCGCATGCTCGATGTTTACGCCGACGTGGCGGAAAACATCATGGCGATGCCCGTCATCCGGGGCGTCAAGACGAAGACCGAGAAGTTCGCCGGCGCGCTGCGCAGTTTCTCCATCGAAGCCATGATGCAGAACGGTCTCGCTCTTCAGGCGGGTACCAGTCATGACCTCGGTCAGAACTTCGGCAAGGCGTTCGACGTGAAATTCCAGAGCAAGGAAGGTCAGCTCGAATACGTGTGGCAGACCAGTTGGGGCGTCTCCACGCGGCTGATTGGCGGCCTGATTATGAGCCATTCGGACGACAAGGGCCTGGTGCTGCCCCCGAAGCTTGCGCCGAAGAAATCCGTGATCGTTCCGATCTTCCGCAAGGATGAAGAACGCGCGGCGGTGCTCGAAGCCGCCCACCGGATTGCCGCCGACGTCGGCGCCAAAGTGGACGATCGCGAAGGCCTCAACCCCGGCGCGAAATTCTTCCACTGGGAACGCCGCGGCATTCCTGTTGTGCTGGAACTCGGGCCGCGCGATCTCGCAAGCGGCAATATTGTGCTCAAGCGGCGCGATACGGGCACCAAGCAGGTCATGCCGCAGGAGAACATTGTGGCGAGCGTGGCCAGTACTCTGGACGTCATGCAGACCGACATGCTGGCGGCGGCGAAAGCGCGGCTGAAGGCCAACACGGTCCTGGCGAATTCGATCGAAGAAGTGGAGTCGATCCTGCGCGAGATCACGGCGGAAAAGGGTGGCGGCAAGTTCGTCATGGCCCATCTCAAAGACGACGCCGCCTGCGATGCGCGCCTCAAGGAATTCAAGGCTACGGTCCGCAATATTCCGCTGGTGGATGAATACGATGGCGCCGGCAAGTGCATCGTCACGGGCGAAGAAGTGGATCGCCGCGTGGTGATTGCCAAGTCGTATTAGTGCCGGCTCCGGCCGACAATCCTCCGGACGATCGTACGGCTGGCCCCGGTCAGATCCGGGTCGTCCAATGTCAGCGGACGCACCGATTCGAGTCGTAAACCATCAATGCGCCACAGTCCGTAGCTGAACCACTCCGGGCTGTAATATGACCACCACCGCACGCCAATCCACGCGCGCTGGTCGTAGATCTTCCTCGCCCAGGTCCGGGTGACGGCGTAGTCGCGGCTGACAACGTCCGACGGGCGCAGTCCGAGCGCCAGTAGTTGTGCCGGGTCGTTCAGGTTGCACACAGCCGCGTCGGGCGCCAAACGATACTGCGCGATCGCGCGAACGCTTCCCGGCAATGCGGGGCTGCCTTCGAGCATGCCCGCCGTCCATTCGGGAAAGCGTCCGAAGGCCTCCGCTGCCGCCCCGGCTGCCGAGTCGCTCAGATGAAGAACGGAGTATCGGCCCGGTCCGTCAATTCTGCCGCCGCCCTGAGAAGGAATGTGCAGTGCCCCGCCAGGATCTGCCACGTGCGCTTGTGGCAGAAAAGGGAAAACGCGAAAGAGGCTCATCACGCGGTTCACCCGCCCTCAGGCGTAAGCGCCTGCCGCGATACCGTCAATCGCGCGAATGACCGGCGCCGCACCTTCCGTGACCAGCACGTCGATCGGACGCGCGCCGCCCAGCAAGGGCTCCGAACCCGTCCACGTAGATGCCAATCTTCCCGCGCGCCAGATCAAGCACCTCATCGAACGTCGGGATCCGCGTGCGGGCAAACTCCGCGCCCATTTTCACCCCGGCGTCGAGAGCCTCGATCTGGTCGAATGTCATCGCGCTGACCTTACCCGTGCCATTGGTGCAGCGGTCCACCGTGTCGTCGTGACTGAGCACCAGCTTTCCGTCGATCGTCGTCCGCACATCCACTTCAATAAAGTCCGCGCCCACGCGGACCGCCTCCCGAAATGCAGGTATTGTGTTCTCCGGGCGCTGCAGGTGTTCGCCACGATGGGAGATCGCCACGATCTGACGTGTCTGCGCCACTGCGGGCAGACAGGCGATGAGAAATAAACCAGTGGATCGCTTTCATGTTTCATGACCTCGGGCAAAAGCAAAACGGGCGGGATGAGTTCTCTCATCCCGCCCGTCTCTTCAATCGTTTGCAAAGCGGCTAGAACGTCAGCCGGATTGCCACCTGTCCCTTGCGGGCGCTGGTGCCGTCCGGAAACGCGCCGGTCGCATTGCCAACGCCGTATCCGACCTGCGGCTTGATGATCCCGCCGGAAGCCGTGAACGCCGTGGTTGCGGCGCCGGTGTTGTACTGCGTGTTGAACACGTTGAACGCTTCAAACTTGATCGCCAGTTTGACACGGTCGCTGATCGGAATATTCCGGGTCAGGCGACCGTCCACCGTGTACTGACGCGAAAGCGGCAGGCTGTTCACGGGCCAGAACGGCACACGGCCCCATCCGCCGGATCCATTGATGCTGGTCGTATACAACAGGGGCGTGGACGTAAACTGGGTGCCGCTCACACTGATGCTGCCGGAAAGCGGTTCGCCCGAAGCCAGCGTCGTGATTGTCGACAGTTCCCAGCCATTGACGAAGTACTTCGCAAACGTGCTGTTGCTGTCCGTGAACTTCGGATTCCACATCCAGTTGATTACTGCGCGGTGACGCTGATCGGTCCCGGAACTGCCCTTGTCGGCCATGTAGTTCATGCCGTTGTTGTACAGGCCGGACTGGGCGTAAGCAACCGTCGTGCTGCCGCCGCTCTGCTGCGCGTCGTCAATCGCGTGCGACCACGTGTAGGACACCATGGCGTTCAGCGTCCTGGCGAACCGGCGATGGAACTGCACCGCCAGTCCGTTATACCAGGAATCGCCACCGTTCGCCACTTCGTAAATGTGGCTGTAGCGCGGGTCGATTTTGTTGGCGGTGGTCCAGACGGGGGTCGTGAACGTACCCGTCGGGTTCCCGTTTGAGTCGTCAATCGTGTAGGTGGCCGTGGTGGTCGGGTTGCTCAGATTCACGTCGGGCGAGGTGATCAGGTGAAGGCCCCGCGTGTAGATGTAGCTGGCGGTCAGATCCATATTGCGGCCAAACTGTCTCTGTACCGAAGCCGTGCCTTGTTCGGAGTACGGATTGCGGAAATTCGGCGCCGCGAAAGTAAGCGAAACCGTGCCCGCCGGGAAACCGCTGGAACTCCCGAGGACATTCGGGAAGACCGGCGCGCCTGCCTGCGTCGGTGTCACCGAAATGCTCGTCTGATACTTGCTGTTGCCGAGGAACAGCGAGTCGATTCCGTCCGTGATATACGGCGCATAGAAGTATCCGAAACCGCCGCGGATCACCGTCTTGTCGTCGATCTGATACGCCAGTCCGATGCGCGGAGCGAAGTCCGCATTGGTTCCCGGAATGTGGCCCGTCAGCGGATAGTTGGGATCCACCATCGTCGGTTGCGGCAGAATCGTCTTTTCGTAACGGATGCCGTAGTTAACGGTCAGCTTACGGGTGGCCTTCCAGCTGTCCAGAGCGAAGATATCGAACTCTTTCGTGTGGAGATCCTGGATCGGATTGCCGAATTCCTGCGAGAAGCTGCTCCAGTGCTTCGCGCCCGTTGTATTACCCGTGAGATCTTCCGCGAAAGTTGTCAGGGTCGAATAGCTGAAGCTGCCGTTGCCGTTAAACAACTGGTTGATCCAGTCTTCGGTCGTCGTGAAGTCGTAGCCAACTTTGAACGAGTGAGAACCCTTCACCAGGCTCAGACTGTACGCGAGTTCGTAGCGCGATTCGCTCGGGAATGTACGGGGATAAGCCTGCGCCGCGCCCACGGTGGCACTTGCCACGGTCAGGTAGACCAGACCAGTCGATGGCACCGTCGAAATCGCCGGGTCCGACAAACGGTCCTTAAACCAGCCAAAACGGAAGTTGCCCACCGCCGTTGGACTGATGGTGCTCGTCCAGATAGCGGTGCCATAACGTGTTTCAACCGTGGAGTTGCCGTTGTTTCCCAGCAGCGCTCCCGACGGCGCCACGATCAGACCGTTCTGAATGCCGTTCGGCGAACGCCAGTGCATGATGTTGAAGCTCAGCGTCAGGGTATTCCGGTCGTTGATGTGGTAATCCAGCTTCGCAAATCCCATCACCGACGAAATCTGACGTGGAACCAGCACGCCGATCTGTGCCTGAATGAACGCGATCGCGGCTGCGCACTGGGCCGCCGTTGCCGGGGCTACGCAATTCGCCGGATTCACATGCTGCCCGGTCGAATCGGAGATCAGCGTCGAAGTGATTTCGTTGAGACCCGGGAAGTTGCGCTTCACTAATTCGAAATTGCTGAAGTAAAAAAGCTTGTCTTTCGTGATGGAGCCCCCCAGCGTAGCACCGGCCTGGTGGCGCCATTCCGGAGGAGCGAAGTCGTGCGCATAGCGATCGGCGGCCTCAAGGGTGCGGTTCCGGAAGAACTCGTATGCGGTACCGTGCGTGTCATTGGTGCCGCTGCGGGTGACCGTGTTGATAATGCCGCCCATGGCACGCCCGTATTCCGCGGAATAGCCGTCGGAAACCACTTCGAACTCCTGCACTGCATCTTCGGAGATCTGGGTGCTGATGCGCGTGCGGCCGGCGTTTTCGCTGTAAAAAGAATTGGTCGTCAGGTTGCCGTCCGTCAGGAACGCATTGCCGGCCGAAATCCCGTGGAAGCTGACCAGCCCGAAGGTTCCGTCGCGAACCACGCCCGGCGTCAGCAGCGCGAAGGTGTCGGCGCGGCGTCCGTTGATGGGAAGGTTGTCGATCTTATCCTGGTCGACCACGTCGGTCACGCCGCTCTTGTCGCTTTCGATCAGCGGCGCATCGGCCGTCACGTCGACGGTGGTGGCGGTCGTCGATACCGTAAGCGCCACCGAGAGATCCACAATCTGCCCCACGTTGAGCGAAATGCCCTTCGCGGAGTACTTCACGAAGCCTGCCTTCGAGACTTCTACCGAATATCCCGAAGAAGGCGTAAGCGCCGGAGCGCTGAACACGCCGGCAGCGTTCGATTCCAGTTCGCGTCGAATGCCTTTCGACTCGTTTGCGACAATCACCGTTGCAGCTGGCACAACCGCACCCGACGCATCATGCACCGAGCCCGTAATGGAACTAAGGCCGGCCTGCGCAAAGATGTTCACTGCGCCCGCGCTTATCAACACACATAACACTAAGAGTTTTTTCATTGTTTTTTTTGTAGCTCCCTGAAGTTTGGTTCTCGCAACTGTAAAACAACAACACCACCACAGAGTGGATAGGGCGGGTCCGGTTAGACCTTTCCCATTTGTAACGTCATATAGCCAGTGTACCCCCAT
>Ga0302319_10017570_pt1 | contig 13091 bp, 11 predicted proteins | sample Bog_T0_2_FD_203319 | JGI IMG/M metagenome (GOLD analysis project Ga0302319, IMG submission 203319) | Peat permafrost microbial communities from Stordalen Mire near Abisko, Sweden - Bog_T0_2 | ecosystem: Environmental > Terrestrial > Soil > Wetlands > Peat | place: Sweden: Abisko, Stordalen Mire...
TACGGTGTGCGGATCTTCACCTCGCAAATGGGCCAGGGCTTCGCGCATCGCCGGCGCCAAAATTTCCAGGCACTCGCGCACCGCCGTCGGTTTGCCGGGCAAATTCACAATCAATGTCCGGCCACGCGTGCCCGCCACGGCGCGGGATAAAATAGCCGTCTTTACCTTGGCGAACGACTGCGCCCGCATGATTTCGCCGAAGCCGGGCAATTCCTTTTCCAAAACCGCCCGGGTCGCTTCCGGCGTGACATCGCGCGCTGAAATTCCCGTGCCACCCGTCGTTATGATTAAATCGCATTTTGCGGCATCCGCAAATTGTTTCAGCGTCGTGGAGATTAATTCCACTTCATCCGGCACAATCGCCGATTCAAAGTTTGCGGTGCCACCGAGAAATTCCCGCAGGGCCTGTTCAATTTCCGGTCCGCTGCGGTCCTCGTAAATTCCCGCGCTGGCGCGGTCGCTGATGGTGATGCGCCCGATTTTCATTCCTTGGTTTTCTCCACCACGCGAATGCGCTCGATGCGCATCGTCCGGTCCACGGCCTTGCTCATGTCATAAAGCGTGAGCGCCGCCACGCTCACGCCGGTTAAAGCCTCCATTTCCACACCGGTTTGGGCGCTGGTTTCGGCCACGCAACAAATCTCAATCGCATTGCGCCGCACTTTAAAATTGATTGCCACATGATTTAAAGCCAGCGGATGGCACAGGGGAATTAATTCGGCGGTCCGCTTGGCGGCCTGAATGCCGGCGATTTGCGCCACGGTCAAAACGTCGCCTTTCGGTAAGGCATTTTTCTTAAGCGCGCGGATGGTCGCCGGCGCGCAAGTCAGTTGTCCAGCCGCCACGGCGCGACGGCGTTGAACCGGTTTCCCGCCCACGTTCACCATCCGGGCGTTGCCACGCGGATCCAGATGCGAAAATGTTTTTTTTAGTTTCATTGGTGGCTCAAAGATTTGGCGCCAGAAAATCCACCGCTGCGCCCGCCGTCATCGAATGGCAATTGGGCGGAACCCGAACCAGTGCATTGGCCTCCGCCAGGCAAGTCACGTCGCCGGAACTCGCCCATGGCAACGGATGCAATCCGGCCAGGTCGAGCCGGGCCGGCCAGAGGGTTTCGCGCGGACAGGCCGCATCGTCCAGAGGAACTGCCAGCTGTCCGCGCCGGAATGACGGCGCCTTTTCGCCGGTGAGAGTTGCCAGCGCCGCCGCGACGGCAAAGTGAAAACAGACGAAGTGGGACAGCGGGTTGCCCGGCAGGCCAAACGCCACGCGGCCTTTGCTCACTCCAAATATCAATGGTTTGCCCGGACGGACATTGACCTGGGAAAAAACAGTTTCAAAATTCAGCCATTCCAGAAATGGCCGCGTAAAATCCTTTTCGCCCACGCTCGCGCCGCCGGAAATCAAAACCATGTCGGCGTGCTCGATTTCGGCCTGCCACTGGTTGACTGCCACTTTTGCCGCCGCGAAATCCTCCGGCAAATGTTTTTGAAATACTTCGCACTGCCAGGGCTGCAGCAGGCTGCGGATCAAAATGGAATTACTGTCGCGGATTTGTCCCCGCTCCGGCTTTTGACCAGGCGGAATAATTTCGTCGCCCGTGGTAAAGTGCGCAACCCGCGGGCGCGGGCTTACCAGCGGCTGCGTACAACCCACCGAGGCGAGGAGCGCCAGTTTGCCGGCGTCCAACCGCACGCCGCCGGTGAGCAGCGGTTGGCCGGCCTTTGCCTCCCCGCCAGACCGGCGGACATTTGCCCCGGGTTCAAGCCGGCTGATTTTTATCGTTTCATCCTTGCGCTCGACGTGCTCCTGCATCACCACGCGCAAATCGGCGCACGGCAGCGCCGTGCCGGTCGCCACGCGCACCGTTTCACCCACCTTGAGTTGGCGCGGTTTCCAGTCCGCCGCGTGCAGCGTGTCCACGATTTGAAAGCGGTCGGAACGGTCGGTCATCAAAATCGCGTAGCCGTCGCGCGTCGAGCGGTCGCAGGCAGGCATATCTTCCGCCGCACAGACCGGCTCGCGCAGCACGCGGCCAAGCGATACTTCGAGCGCCACGCGCACCGGCGGCAACGGCTGGCAACGCGCCTGCACCTCCGCGATGCTTTCCTGAAGTGAACAAAGGGAGGAGCGATTATCCGCGGCCGATTGGCGATGCGGCCGGACTCCCGTTGGGTTTTGGCCATCCGACCTGGGCTCCGATTGGACAACTGGCAGCGCCCGCCGTTTCCAAATTGGGACGTCCTGCTTCAGGCGCGCCATGAACTCCACCAGCAGCTCAAACGCCGAGCCACGATGCTTCGCGGCCACGCCCACGTAAACGGCCGTTTCACCCACCGGCACGATGCCAATCCGGTGAATCACCCGCACTGCCAGACAGGGGTGCCGGGCGGAGATTTCCTCGAGCAACCGCCGGATTTCCCGTTCGGCCATTTCCGGGTAAACCTCGTATTCCAGCGCAGAAATCGCGGTGTCGTTTTCTGCGGCGCGAACGATGCCGCGAAATTCCGCCCACGCGCCGACACCACCCGCTTCCGGGGGCGGGATCGTTTCCGCAACCGGCGCCTTGGTGAGCTGCAAGGTGATTTCCATGGAACGGAATTAACCACCCGACACAGGCGGAATCAAAGCCACTTCATCGTCCGGGTTAAAAAGCATTTGTGGGTCGGCATATTCCTGGTTGCAGGCCAGCCGGACGCTGGCGCGGTGGTCGGCGAGCGCGGGAAATTTTCCAAGCAATGCCCCCCAGAGTTGTTCGGAACTCAATGGTTGAGCCACGGCAAGCTCAACCGAATTGCAGTTTGTTGCATCCTTAAGCTGGGCAAAAAATAGAACACGCATACGCAATGAAAGTTTACGCGGCGGATTCAAGCAACCATTTTCCACCGGCAAAAATCAGCATGGCGGCCAGGACACTGCCGAAATTTGCGACCCGCACCGCCACCTTGCTGAAAGGCGGCGCCACCCCGACGGGTGCGAGTGCGGCGAGACAGGCCGTCGGGCCGCCGTGGCCGACTGACGAATAAAAGCATGCGACCGTGAACACGGCAGCAAGCAGGAAGATCCAGTTGAGCGCGGTCAGGTCGTGCAAGGTTGCGGGCGTTCGGTCAAATTGGTTTTGCCGACAGCGGCTAAATTTCGACAAGGCCTTTGAGCCACGGCACGAAAATGCAATCGGTCGCGAATTTTGTCAAAAGGAATGAGAATGGAAGGAATTTAATCGGATTCAATTTCAACCACATCGCCGGCATGGATGACGCCGCCCTGCAACACGGAGGCATAGGCACCGATGCGCGCCTGGTTGTGGCGCGCGGCAGTTTTCAGAATACCGACGTCCCTGGGCAAATCGCCCTGGGGCAGGGTGGTCATAACGCAGCGGCCACAGGGGCCGGTGATTTTTAATTTTACTTCGCCGCCGATGGCGATAATTTTGTCGTCCCATTCATTTTCGGGGAAACCCTTTAATTCGGAGTCGGTTTGGATCACCAGATTGGGGCGAAAGCGGCGCGGTTCAAACCGGCCTTCAGGATACAGCGCGCGGTAACTGTCGAGCGTCGCCGTCGTCAGCAGATGAATCATGCCCAGGTCGAAAAACGTTTCGGCGGGCATGGCTTCGTCGGTCACCACATCGCGTCGCGCCAGGCCGTCAATGTCCGGCCAGTATTCTTCCAGGGTACCGGTGGCCGTGGCGCTTTTCAAAAAGCGAACCGGCTGGCCGAGGCTGGACGATAGTTGCGAGGCGATGTTCTGGTCATCGGTTGAGACTGAGGTGCCGTTGGGAAAGGTGATGCGTACCGGCGGCAGGGAATCCCCGCTGATCGGGGCGGCAAAGGCCGCGCGAAACCGAAACAGCGCCGGCCATTTGGACGGATTCTTAGCACTGGCGATTTTACCAGTCCCGGCATCAGCCACGGCAAAGGCCCGGTCGCCGCGGAATCCTTTGACCCCGACCTCGGTTGCATTTAATTCCTCACCGATCATTGATTTGACCGGATAACGGTGAAGCGCCGCGACAAGACCAACTTTTCGGGCGGCCATATTTCAGGCGGTTGCCGGGGAATGGAGTTTCTGGACTTCCATGCGGATTGAGTCCACGTGCTCCGGTTTCTGGTGTCGCATTCCCATCACACGGACGATGCCAAACCAAAGATAGGCGGCAAAAGCGTACGGGAAATAATTAACCGGCGCAGCGGGAACGGGATAGACGCTGCCGACGATGGGAATCAGCAGGAGCACCATGGCCGCGGCGCACAAGGCGATGTGCCCGGCTTTCAACTCACCGCGCTTTTTGAGGAACATCGGTGCCGCCAGTACGATGAGCGTATAGGCACCAACAAAGCCAAACGCGCCCATGGTGCCCGCATCATTAAACTCATCCAGGACGGCCATGCCATTATTAACCAACACGAAATAGGACACCGTGGCCACGACGAACATCACGATTGCCATTACCGTCAGCGCGACGTGGGGGGTGCCATATTTGGGGTGCGCATGGCTGGTTTTAACGTTGACGAATTCGTGACGGCCCATCGCATACATCACCCGCGCGCCGGCGTTCATGCAAGACGATGCCAGTGCGAAAAAGCTAAACATTGCGCCCGCCGAAAGCAGCGGTCCCAAGAACGAAACACCATACATTTGTGAGAGGGTGTTCAACGGCGTGGCAATTTTGTCGAGCGTGTCCTTGCTGCCCTGCATGCCTTGCACTTCCACATAAGTGATGAAAATAAAGAAGGCGCCGGTCAGCACGAGGCTCCAGATGATGGAACGGGGAATGGTTTTAAGTGGATTGACGGCTTCCTCGCCAAAAGCGGTGGAGCTTTCGAACCCGACCAAACTGAAAATCGCCACCACCGCGCCCATGCCCAAGGTCATAAGCGATGTGCCTTTAAAATTGAATTGGGTGGTGTCAATGGCAAAATGATGATGCCCCAGAACGATGAACGCCAGCAGGAGGATGAAGGTGCAGGAAAAGGCCTCCAAACCCAGGGTAATTAAGGTTGAGATTTTTATGTCCCGATAGCCAAGATAAAAACTGGTTGCCAGGCAAAGGGCAAATAGAATCACCGGCGGGCAATTGACATGAACATACTGCAGCAGCGTGCTGGCGAAAATTGTGAACCCGGTTGTGCCGGCCAGGCCGATGAACAGATACGCCCAAAGGAGACACCAGCCGCAAAGCGCGCCGCCGCCAAATCCCAGGCCGGACATGGCATAGCTGTACATCGAACCGGAATTGGTGGTGCGTTTTGCGAACTGGTTCAGGCTCATCGCCACAAACAAAAGCATGACGGCACCCACGGCATAAGACACCCAACTAATCGCACCGGTGGTGCCGTACATGAGCGGCACGATCAATGCCGCCGTCATGGTCGGTGAAATGAGCGCGATATTTTGCGCCAGCAGTTCGGTGAAGTTAAGACAATTCGGACGCAGCTTGTTCATGGCATATCCTTTCGCTTGTTTGGATTGGTTGGTTTGGTTTTTTTAACTTTGAGTTGGTTCCGGCGCAGCCTGGCGGCGGGCATGATGTCGGGGGTTGGCGGAAATCTCTGGAATGCGGGCACCGGTATTGCACGATGCTGTCGGACCAACGGCAACAATGCGTGGCCCGCAACCGCCACCGGCGAAGCCACCAGCAGGACTTCCGCATCGCGGTCTCCCTGGGCGATCAAGCGATGCGGCTGCCGCGAATCAAAATGCGCCGCGTCGCCTGGTTCCAGATCGTAGGTTTTGCCCGCCAGCGACAGCGTCAACGCACCCGATAAAATATAAATCCATTCCTCGCCGTCATGTTGGTAATGCTCGTCTCCACGGCGCGACAACGGAACAATGACCTTGATGGGCTGGAGGTTGAAAAAACGTCCCGCATGCGACAGCGTCACGTATTTGAGCCCATTTACGCTCCTGGTATCCGCCTCAGCTGCGCGGACGACGACACACGGCACGGCTGCCGGTTCAGACTCAAAAAGTGAGGCGAGGGAGACGCCGAAGATTCGAGAAAGGGTCAGCGCGGCGGCAATGGAGGCCTGGCGGCCGCCGGATTCCAAGCGGGATAAGAAAGCCTTCGATAAACTGCTGCGGCAGGCGAGCTCCTCCAAGGTCCAGCCCCGCTTGAGCCGTAGTTCGCGGAGGCGGGCCCCAAAGGAGCAAAGCTGGGATTGAATTTGTTCCTTCAAGTCGATGTGTTGACTATCTGGCAACTCTTTTGACATATGGGCAACCTATCTCGTTGGACAGAGCACAGGAGATGCCAGAAACCGGCCCGTTGAAATCGTGGCGAAAATCCCCAATTTTTTCAGGCTGTTTCCGTTCTTTACGAAAATAATACGGCCATGGGATGAAATTTTACGTGTAGCGATTTGTCCAGCCCGCACAAATCCAGCCCAACTAATGAAATTAATTAGCATCAGCGTCCAAACCTTCGTGCCCACGGATTGAAACGGCGATGTTGCCAAATGGCCGAGGGATTTATGAAGCGGTGCTATAGCACCACCGCATCATCCACCCGCAGGATTTTGCCCGCCTCGCCGGGCGGCACGGAAGTATTCACCGCAAACCGGTAAAAATGGTTGAAGCGCTGGGCGTTGGCCCAAGGCGGCAGAAATTTTTTGCGCTGTTCCATGAATTTTTTCTGAAAATCCGCACGACTCCTGCCGGTGTCGGGGTCGCGGGTGGGCACCACGCAGCGCTGGCAGGGGTTATGGCCGAGGAAGTTCACCACACCGATTTGGAACGGCTTGAGTTCGTCGGGCGCGCCGAAGAGCTGGTCTTCACAAAATGGCGCGCCGCCGGTGAGTTCAAGATTCGTGCGAAAACGGCGGCGCAAACTTTCCAAACTCAATTCAGGGAACCACTCTTGAATTTGGCCCAGGCTGGCCTCGCTTGTGATGGTCGGGCCAAACGCCGTATGATCGTCGGGAAATCCCTTCTGCGGCTCGCGCCGCAAAGTGAGGGAAAACCCAAAGAAATCGCCCAGCCATTTTTCGATTTGCGCGGGCGCGTCGAGTGGAAATGGCGGAGAGGCGGTTCCGCCGTTTTGCCACAGGCTGACTTCCTTGATTTCTGGATCAAACGCACAGCGCAGTTCATGCACGCGGGGCGTGCGTTTGCCGTTCACAACTTTCCCATCCTGGTCGAATATTGCGTAAATGCGGTCGTTCTCCAAAATGCCTCCGGGGGTGATACGCGTTTGCTCCAGCAATGCGCCGTCCAGGGACTTGACCGGGAAGATCTGAATTCTGCGGATTTGCATCCGGCTTTCAATACAACAGTCCACGCCGCTGCGGCAATAAAAAATCAGAAGGCGGGGTGGATTTGCCGGCGGCTAGGCAAGGTTATTGGCGATCGCCAATCGAGGAGACGCCCTGGCCCTGTCGTCCTGGACTTTCGGGTTCGGAGTTCCAAAGATCGGACGAGACTTCAGGAAGGATTTCACCCAAGGCCTGATCCCAACCTTTCATCAATTCGGCGGCACTGGGAACGCTTAGCGAAATGCTTCGGGAATATTCTCGTTGAAAAATGACTTTTCCGGGGATCCCTTTCGGCGCGTCAAAAAATGTGAATTGCATTGTGAGAATTGCGAGCGGGTGCGCCGATTGACGAAAGTCGCCGAACATGCGGCTGATGTGGATCTCCACCAACGAGTCGGGTGTTATTGCGCTGCCATTGACCACAACGTCCTTGAAATTGCTTTGGCGGCGCAACCATTCGCGCACGGGATCCATAAGCTCTTCGTCCGGGGATTCCAGAAATTCCGCATAAGGATCGCGCGCGTAGGAGAATTCCCCCGTGCGATAGACCAGTGAACGACCCCCAAACGGAGCGGCAATTTCCAGTTTTCTCAAGCCGAGTACACGGTTGCCGGCGGGCTGGTTGGTGAGGCCATTTGCGGGAGGGTTAAACGTGAAGGTTTCCCGGTTCAAAGCGGGTCTGGAAAGGCAGCCAGTCAATCCCAAAACGCCAAGGAGCAGGCCGGTTGTAAAAACCGTCCTCATCCATGGGGGACTACGTAAATCATTCATATTATTGATGGAAAAGGAAGGGTCATGGTTTGGGGGACGCTGGCACGCCTTTGATAGCGGAGGGCGGCTTCCCGAACAGGAAACCCGCAGGATATGCTTTTAATTCAACTAAAATTTCATCCATGTCGTCAATCGTGCGCCGGGCATTTGCCAGGGTTTGATTCAACGAATCGAAATCAACACTCGCCAGACCGGGCTGCAGTTTTGCCAACGTCGCCTGCAACTGGCCGGCGAACCCGTCCACGTCCTGAGTCAACTTCTCCAGCTTCATTTTCTTCACGGTGTCGTCCGAGTCCGCGATCAAGGATTTGAGTTTCGTGTTGGTGTCACGCAGTTCGGCCACGAGGCCGTTCGCATTCGTGCTTAAATTTCCAAAATCGATCTGGTTTGCCTTGTCCAAGACTTTTGCCGCGGCTATCAGATCGTTTTGCAGCAATAGATTAATACCGGAGAAATCGAGGTGCTCCAAGTTGTGCAGCGATTTTTCGAGGGAAGTGAGCAGTTCGCCGAACTGGCCGGGTGCAGATGGAATGTAAATATGCCTGGGCTTCCAGGGAACCTGCGCGGGCGGATTTTCGTCCGGATTGACAACTTCGATTGAAAGGATACTCGTTCCCGTGATGCCTTGTCCCTTGAGGCGCGCCCGCAGACCACGTTTGATGGCCGCCTGAACCATCCCTTCCCGGGTTTCGCCTGGCGGCAGCGGAATTGCGTCTTCGCGCACTTCAAACTCCACCACGATGTAACTTGGCTGGGTTTCCTGATATTCGCCCCAGGAGAAGCTGATGCGGGTGACTTTTCCCACGCGCACACCCCGGAGATCCACCGCCGAACCGACCGTCAACCCGGTCACATCGCCGGCGATATAGGTCTCGTACAAACTGGTTTGTTCAAAATAGCCACGGGCGCCAAAGGCGACGATACCCAGGATTAAAATGGCCAGTCCGCAAAGGGCGAACAGTCCGAGTTTGAAATGATTGGTGGGTGTGCTCATGGTCGTTAGCGAGGCGGTGGCAACTCGATGGGATCCGGTTCGCGGTTGAAAAAGCGGCGCACCCAGGGATCATCGGCATGCTCGCGCAGCGCGGCGGGTTGGCCTTCGGTAATGACGGTCCTCGTTTGGCAGTCGAGCATGATGATGCGATCGGCGATGCTGTAAATGCTTGCCAATTCATGGGTGACAATGACGAAGGTGATTCCGCATTGGTGGGACAGCTCCTTAATCAAGTGATCAAGTCCCGCGGAAGTCACCGGGTCAAGACCGGCGGACGGTTCATCGAGAAAAAGAATTCGCGGGTCGAGTGCCATCGCGCGTGCAATCGCCGCCCTTTTTTGCATGCCGCCACTCAACTCCGAAGGCATCTTCTGCGCGGCCGCACCGAGGCCAACCTGCTTCAGCTTGGCGAGGGCGACCAACTCTTTCACCGGTTCGGGCAGGTCGGTGAACTCATTGAGGGGCAGGAGCACGTTCTCCAGGACGGTCATTGACCCGAACAACGCGCCGCCCTGGTACAGGACGCCAAATTTGCGAAACATCAGGAGGCGTTGGTCGTCCCTGGCCGCAACCATATCGGCGCCTTCAATCCACACCTCGCCTTCGTAAGGCGGATAGAGCCCAATCAGATTTTTCAGCAAGGTGCTCTTGCCGGAACCAGAGCCACCCAGGATCATGAACACTTCGCCGTGCCGGACCTGGAAATTCACGTTTTCCAGAATGATCTTGTCCCCGTAGCCAATTTTGAGGTTACGCACCGCAATGATGGGTTCAGACGCATTAGTCATCATGTGAGCATGAAGAAAACGACGGAAAACACGGCGTCCGCCATGATGATCAACAAAATGCTGGTCACGACCGCGCGGGTGGTGGAAATGCCGACGGCGCTCGGCCCCTGCTTCGTTTGCAATCCCCGCAGGCAGCCCACACCGGAGACAATCGCGCCAAACACGACGCCTTTGGCCGCGGCGAAAACCACGTCGTTTAAGTGGACCGCGGAAGACAGTTGGTGAAAAATAAGTTTCAACGGAAAACCGAGACCCAGCATGACCAGGACGCCGCCCAACACCCCCATGAAGGTCGCGTAGCAGGCCAGCAGCGGAGTGAGAAGAATCCCGGCGGTGAGGCGCTGAATGACCAGATACCGGATGGGATCCAGGCCGAGAGTTTCGAGCGCGTTCAATTCCTCATTCACTTTCATGGTGCCGATTTCGGCGGCAAAGGCCGAGCCGGAACGACCGGCGAGCAAAATGGCCGCGAGCAATGGTCCAAGTTCGCGGACGATTACCAGCCCGATCATGTTGGCCACATAGATCTGCGCGCCAAATTGTGCCAGGGGCTGGGCTGACTCGAAAGCAATGATCAGTCCAACGAGCAGGCTGATGAGCGAAACGATGGGAACCGCATTCGCGCCGGCGGTTTCAAATACGCGGCGCACTTCCGGCCAGCGCATGCGCTTACGGCTGACGAGGGTCGGCGGCAGATTTATCAGGATGTCGCCGAGAAAATTCACCTGCTCGTATAAATCAGTGGCCGCCTGCGCAACGGCGTTCCCCACCTCCGCGGGCAGGGAGTTTTTCCTGGTGCTATTTTGAGGGCGAAACGCGGTGTAGTCTGCGGGCGTGAATTCGCGAAAGACTTTTTCGAACTTGTCGTTGAATCCAACCACTGACACTTTCGCCGTGGGGGTCATTTTGCCCAAGTTCAAATACTGAAGCAAAGCGAAACCCGCGCCGTCACAATGGCTTAGTCCGCTCACATCCACTTCCAAGGTCTTGAGGTTGGGAACGCCCAGGTTCCGCTCCAGAACGCTCCAGCAGGCCGCGGCGGTTTGCGCGTCCAGCTGGTTATGAAGAACCACGCGAGCATGGCCATCCGGAGTGACCTGTACGTCCGTTTCCAATTCATTTTGTGTGGTGGTGGTCACTCGTAATTTCGTCCGCTTCAGCCCGGTTCGCGGTTGATGGGGAGCCGGACTTTGAAACGAGTTTCGCCGGGGCGGGATTCAAATTCGATTTCACCGCCATGCCGGTCGGCCACAATGCGGTTGCTGATGATCAGGCCGAGTCCGGTGCCCGTGCCGACGGGCTTGGTGGTGAAAAACGGTTCGAACAGGTGGGACTGGACCTCGGGAGGGATGCCGGAGCCGTGGTCCATGATCTCGACGACAATTTGATTGTCTTCCAGGCTGGTTCCAACGCAGATTTTCCCGGTGCCATTTACGGCGTGGATGGCGTTGTCGATAAGATTGGTCCAAACCTGGTTGAGTTCACTTCCGTAAGCCATTATTCGCGGCACCGAGCGATCAAACGCTCTGACGAGCGTGACGTTTCTTAACTTATGGCCCAGCATCGTCAGGGTGCTCTCGATGCCTTCATGGATTTCGACCTCCTGCATCGGAGACTGGTCCATATAGGAGTAGGATTTGACAGCTTTGACCAGTTCCGCGATCCGGCCGGTGCTCTGCTCCACCTGGCCGACCAGGGATTTGAGATTCAGCCGGGCTTCCAGCCATCGGATAGCATCGACGCGGGCGGCGGGCGGAAGTTGGTCGATGAGTTCCGCCAAGGCGACTGAATCCAAACCGGCATTCACGAAAGTCGGCGCGAGGTCCCAGGCACTGGCAACACCATGAACCTCCAGCCAGCGGGCGACCGTTTCCGCCCGGTCGCTACGCTCAAGATGATCCAGCCTGGGGGCATCGGCCAGCCGTTCAGATCCCGTTTGTGAAACGTTCAGCAAATGGGGCCAATCGTCGCGGCCAAGCGTTTTACTGAGCCGGCAAAGCAGGGACTGCACCGCGTCTGCGGTTTCCTGCAGATGCGCCGCGGCGCGGCGTGCCGCGGCTGCCGGATTGTTGAGTTCATGGGCCAGGCCGGCCGCCATGGTGCCGAGAGAAACGAGTTTCTCCCGTTGCTGCGAGTAACCTTCCATGTTTCGCATCCGGTTTGCCGCCGCCCGGAAAATTTCCCGACTGACTGATTTGCAGGCAGTCATCATCCGCCAAAAACCTTCCTCGTTAAGCCGGAACAATCGGGCCGGCTTTGACACCCGGACCGTCGCGAGCCAGGGAATGTCCAGGAGGAGCACGGTTTCGCCCAGATAATTTCCTGACTTGGTGACGGCCATCAGGACGGACTGGCGATCGTAGGTGCGCGTGATGCGAATTTCCCCGTCGAGCACCACGTAGAAGAAACCCGATTGCTCTCCTTCAGCAGCCAGGACAGTTCCACGAGGGGCCTCGATGATTTCGCCCCCGGCCAGACAATCCAATTGCGCATCGGTCAGCGTGGCGAACAGAGGGGTGGCACGAACTTGCCGGAGAGAGATCGCGTCAAGGCTCATGAAAGTCCGAGGTATTGGTGGACGAGCTTTACGGCCATGGCCCCCTCGCCGACCCCTGAGGTAACGCCTTTGGCCGAGCGATGACGGACATCACCGGCAACGAAGATGCCGGGGACGCTGGTCTCCAGGTAGAACGGGTCGCGATCCGCAGTCCATCCCGTTGGACGCCGCCCCTCGCGCATCAGGTGCTGGCCCGAAATCAAGTAGCCCTGCGCGTCCCGCTCCACCACGCCGGCGAGCCAGTCGGTGCGGGGGACTGCGCCGGCATAAATCAGCAGCGCGCTGGCGGACACGGTTTCCTGCGTCCGGGTTTTATTATTCTGAATGGTGATAGCTTCACAGCGATCGACACCTGCCACCGCGATGACACTGGAGTTGAACTGCACGGCGATATTTTTGGTGGCGGCAATCTGATTTTCCAAATATTGCGACATGGTGTCCGACAGGGCTTCACCACGCACCAACATTGTGACCTGACCGGCGAACCTGGAAAAATACATGGCGGCTTGACCGGCGGAATTGGCGCCGCCAACAATGTAGATATTGCCATCCCGATAGGAAAACGCGTCGGACATCGGCGCATAATAATACACGCCGGCGCCGCTAAGCCGATCAAGCCCGGGCACGTCCAGCTTGCGAAAAGCGATTCCGGTCGCGATCAGCAGCGCCCGACAACCGACCTTCGCTCCATCCGACAACGTCAACACCCGGCTGGGGCCTTCGATCCG
>Ga0302319_10017571_pt1 | contig 13089 bp, 16 predicted proteins | sample Bog_T0_2_FD_203319 | JGI IMG/M metagenome (GOLD analysis project Ga0302319, IMG submission 203319) | Peat permafrost microbial communities from Stordalen Mire near Abisko, Sweden - Bog_T0_2 | ecosystem: Environmental > Terrestrial > Soil > Wetlands > Peat | place: Sweden: Abisko, Stordalen Mire...
AAGCCTGCCTGCTTGTAGAGCTGGGCGAGCAGCTCGACCTTCTCCCGGGGTGTCCCCGCCCCGCCGCGCAGCGCGCCGCGCGTGCCCCAGCGCATCTGCGTCGGCACGGCCGCGACGTTGTCGGCCGGGTAGGCGACGATGTTGTCGCGGACGAACTCGAAGATGGCCTTCGGGTCCTTGGTGGCCACGGCGCGCGCGGCGGCGGCGGGGAGGTGGTCGGGACTACCCTGCACAGCAGTCTGTAGCTGGCTCCACACACCGAACGGCACGGCGTCGCCCACCATCGCGTCCGTCGCTGCTTCCATGCCCGCGCCCGCGTCGCCAGGCGGCATCGCCCCCGCGCTCGAGTGCGACCCCCCGCACCGGAGGAGCGAGGTCGCCATCGACGTGACCGAAAGACCGAGAAAGACGCGGCGAGAGAGGTCGCTTTCGCTCATGGGCGGACCTACTCGCACATGGACGGGTCGACCGCAACGGGACCTGTAAGGTTCGCTCGCCTGAAGCGTTCCGGCCACATGCGCGTACGCCGCCTGGCTGCCACCAGCACGTTCTCCTTGCTCCTTCTCTACGCCGGAGCGTCCGGCGCGACGCCGCCGTCCGTGGCCGTTGCCCCCGCCGCGGCCGAGGACGCGACCATCGGTACCACCCCGGCGCGATCGGCGGCGGCGCCCCAGTCCGAGATGAGCGCCGGAGCGCGAGGCGAGTCCATCTTCGACGACGATCCGCGCGGCCGCCGCGAGGCGCCCGTCGCCACCGACCCGCCGCTCGACTGGGCCGTGCTGCACGCCGGCCTGAGACCGCACCTCGGCACCTTCGGCGGCATCGCGACCTTCGCGCTCGCGCACGAGAGGATCGAGCGCTTCTATGGGGTCGCCTCCGTCTCGACGGTCCGCAACGACGCGGGCACGTTCGTGGGCTTGAGCCAGGTCGCGCTGGGCCGCAACCTCGCGGACACGTACGTGGGCGGCTTCCAGGTGAGCCTCACGGAGAACCGCGCGCGGAGCTTCGTGGGCGTCGGGCAGACGACGCTCGCGTACAACCGGGCCGGCTCGATGGTGGGGGCCTTCCAGCTCGCGGGCTACAACCGCGCGCGGATCTTTCAAGGCGGCTTCCAGCTCGGCGGGTACAACCGGACCGACCAGGACTTCGAGGGGATCGCGCAGGTGGGAGCCTTCGACCATTCGCGCGGTGACTTCGCCGGCCTCTTCCAGCTCGGGGTCGTCAGCGCGACGGGGCCGGAGCTGTTCGGCACCGACGTCGCGCGAAGCAGCTTCTCCGGCGTGGCCCAGCTCGGCGTTGCGAGCGTCGTCGACGGACGCTTCTACGGCGTGGGTCAGGTCGGCGCCGTCAGCTACGCGTCGCGGGGCTTCAACGGGCTCGTTCAGGTCGGGGCGTTAGGGGCGCTCGCGGGGGACTTCAAAGGGCTCGCGCAGCTTGGGGCGCTCGCGATGTCCAATTCAGCGACGGGAGCTCAGATCGGCGCCGTGGCGATCACCCTGAAGGAGGCCGAGGGCGTGCAGCTGGGCGTCCTCGGCAACTACGCGAAGTCGATCGACGGCGCGCAGGTCGGGATCGTGAACCTCGCGGGCGAGATCCACGGCGTCCAGGTCGGCCTCTTCAACCACGCACGCACGCTTCGGGGCCTCCAGATCGGGCTCGTCAACCACGCGAACGACGGCGTTCTCCCGTGGTCGGCCATCGTCAACATGGGCTTCGGCGACGGGGACGGCGGCGGCACGGACGACGTGGACGGCCGCTCGCGTGCGGCGCTCCTGGAGTGAGAGCGGCTCAGGCCGCCGGAGCCTTTCCTTCGAGCTTCGCGACGTCGACGTGAAGCTTGAGGAGGCGCTTCATGAGGTCTTCACGCTCCTTCGCCGCGGGCGGCGAGTCGCTCCAGGCCTCCGTCTCGCGGATGTACTCCTCCGCACGCGCCTTCATCTCGAGGACCTCCGGCGACGCGCGCAGGGCAGATAGACGGCGCACCACGACCGAGATGGCGTCCCTTACGGGTGCGAGGCGCTGGGGGGTCAGTGGCTGCATCATGCCGGGCAGTATGGGGGTCGTCGCCGATCGCCGCCCGCACGTTCCGACGAGTGGTACGAGGGCGCAGACGAACGGCAGCCGTCGCCATTTCAATGCTGAGCTCCCGTGGGAACGGCACCCACGAAGAGCGGCGACCAACACGCAACTTTACACGGCGTGGCCTTCGTCTCGCTTGGTCGGACTCTCGCGCCGATCCAGACTGCCGCCAATGAGAACGACGAGCCCCCATGCAGTCATCCTGGCCACGACCCTCTCGTTGCTATCGGTTGCGGCCTACGCGCAGCCGCCCGAGCACCCCTCCGTCGGTGACGAAGGGAACAAGAAGTTTCCGATGCCCGCAGCGGAATTTCGCCAGCACGTGAGCGCGCGGCTGGAGAAGGCGCGCACGCGGATGGAGGAGCGCATCACCTCCGACCACCTGCCCGCCGATCAGGCGGACGCGCTTCGCGCGACCTTCAAGACCTCGGTGGCCCAGATCAACACCAAGGTCGACCAGGTGACCGCAGACGGCACCGTCACGCAGGAAGAGGGAGAGTCCGTGCACCAGCTGATGAAATCGCTCCTGCACCACGGCCAGGGCAAGTAGCTCGCGGCGACGGCGCGGTCAGTCGGCCTTCGTCGCGTCACGAGGCTCCTCGGCGTCGCGGTCTGCGGAAGCGTCCGTCACGGCCTGGTGCGAAGCGTCCGGCTTCGTCGCCGCATCCTGCGCGTGCTCCGCGGTCGGGCTGTCGGTGGAGAGCTCGGCAGCGTCGAGGATGGGGACGACGTCGACCTGGTTGCAAGCGACGAGCGCGAGGACGAGGGAGCTCGACAGGAGAGTGCGCACACGCCGATGTTAGCAGGCCGGGTCGCGAGCGGCTCCGCCCGCGAGACGGGCGCTCGAGGCCGCCTGCGCGCTCGCTGCCTGGATGGCGGGGCCGAGAGCGCGATGGCTGCAGAGGCCCGCATCCCTACGGCCCAGCGTGGCGGGCCTACGGAACGAACGGTGCATCACTCGACGAGGCCGTTGCGTACGGAGCGCATCGCCAAGAGTGGAGGCCCCCATGGCCAAGCACCTGCTGAACATCAATCACGCGAGCGCGTACGAGCTCGAAGCTGCCCTTCACAGCCGCGAGCAGGCACAGCTGATCGTGAACAAGCGCGAGCTCCTCGGCGACTTCAAGAGTTGGGACGATGTCCGGCAGAATGTGCCCGGCATGACCGACAAGGTGGTCCAGGCGCTCCGTGACGAGGGTTTGACGGTCGGCTCGGAGGCCGCTGACAAGCGCAAGGACTAAGCCTCGCGCGGCGCGACGCCATCGAAGACGAACCGGAGATCGGGCACGCGCTTCAGATCGATCGCGATGGATAGCTGCGCGCGCAGGAACGGGGTCGCGCGGTCGAGCGCGCGTTCCTTCTCGGCGCGCGCGGCGGGCGATCCATCGCGCTCCTCGCCGGGCCCCTCGGCAGGGCCCGTCACGGTGAAGTGGACGCGGGCGTGGCGGTAGTCCACCGAGAGCACGACGGCCGTGACCCAGACGTCCCCGAGGGCGGGGTCCGAGACGTCGTCGCGCAGGAGCGCGCGGAGCTCCTCGAGGATCAAACCTTCCAGACGTGCGTGCCGGTGACCGGCTCCTTCCTCGACTCTCTTCATGACTGACAGCTCCCGCGGCGGCCCGATGACGACGGCATCGCGAAAAAGAGGAAGCAAGAAACGGGTGTCCGCGTATCCATGAAGGATGCCGATGCAGTGCGCTGGGACCTGGGTCATCATACTCGCCGCGCTGGGCGTCGCCTGCGACAAGGCGCCGGCAGACGAGAGTAGGGACCCCCGCGGTCCCCCGAGCGCCGCGAGCTCGCCCGTCTCGGTGACAGCGGCTGGCTCTCCGAGCTCTCCCAGGAGCGAGCCGCCCTTCGTCGCGGTCAAGCGAGCGCCCACGGACGGCGCCTTGCCAGCGATCCTCGCTGCCGAGTCAGCCACGGCGAAGCAGAGAGGGCTCAGGCCGTACGCCGAGCTTCGCGCCGACTGGTGCGGCCCGTGCGTCGCTCTCGAAAAGAGCATGACGGACGACCGCATGCGGGACGCGTTTCGCGGTGTCTATCTCGTGCGCCTCGACGCCGACGAGTGGGACGCCAAGCTCCTCTCGCTGGCCGGGCTCGATGGGTCGGCGATACCGGTGTTCTTCGAGCTCAACGAAGCGGGCAAGCCGACCGGGCGCCGCATCGACGGAGGCGCCTGGGGCGACAACGTCGCTGCGAACATGGCGCCTCCGCTCAAGGCGTTCTTTCACCCCTAGTACCTCGACGCAGAGAATTCGAGGCGGAGCAGCCCCGAGTAGGGCTACTCGTACATCACGTACTCGGGCTCGGGCGCGAGAGAGAGCACCTCGTCCGGAGTCATGAGCTTGCTGCCGTTCGTCGTGTCCTCGTCGAAGAAGAGCTTGAACCCGGGGTGGACGACCTCCGTGAGCGTCTTGACGAGATAGTTGTAGGTGTGGATTTTTGCGCCCTTCGGTCCGAGGCCATCGACGCTCTTGATGACGACGACCCCGGGCGCGGCCTTGATGTCCGCCTCGCCCGACAGCACGTAACCGTTGACCTGGTGGAAGACGAGCGCCTTCTCCGGGAGGTCGCTCTCCTGGATGAGCCCTGACAGGTAGGCAGCGACGGCGCTGATCGTCTTGCCCGTCACGAGCCCCCAGTAGACGCCTGGCTTCTGCTTCGGCTTCATGGCCCACTCGGGGTCCAGCGCGACGCCCACATCGGGCTCCCGCAGATACTTCTCGAAATGCTTCAGCTCGTCCAGAAAGTCGGACTGGCCAGGCTGGACGTTGAGCAGCAAGATCCCGTGCGCCGCGCGAGCCGCAGCGAGGTACTCGTCGACGACCGAGTCCGGGACGCGCCGTCGCCACTTGCCATCGCCTCCAGGGACGCCCTGGACGACGACCGCGATGAGCTCGAAGACCGGCAGAGCCTTGCGGTCCTTGGCGTACTTCTGGCCTAGCGCGTCGATCTCCCGGGCCCGCTTCGCGAGGTCGCCTGCGAGCCGGCCCAGTGCAGGGCCACCCGGGGTGCCGCAGAACCCCACGAGGCGGTAGGCCGGAAACAGCTCGCGCCCGCCAAGAGGCAGCTGCGGGCGTGGCGGCGTGGGAGGGGCCGGCGGAACGGGTGGGGGTGCGGTCGGCGCTTCCGCGGGCGGTGGGGCCGGTGCTGGAGCGGGCGCAACGGGCGCTACTTCGACGGGCGGCGGTGGCAACGCGCGGACGGTCGACGGACGCATGCAGCCGCCGAGTGCCACGGTAGCGACGAGAGCACCGACTAAGGATCCAGCGAGCCGCACGCAGGCATAGTGCCCGCGACCAAGGCACCCGGGCAACTCCCGAAGCATGCCCGCGCGGTCCGACGGAAGTGAAGGGCTGCGCTCGCCGTGACCGAGGGCTGTGCAGCGACCGGTCGCCACGCTGCCATCACGCCGTCGCGAGCGCCTCGGCGACGAGCTCGTAGGATCGCTTGCGTGCCGCGTGGTCGTGCACGAGCGTCAGCACCATGATCTCATCCGCGCCCGATTCCTCGACGAGCGCCGTCAGGCGTGCCCGGACGTGCCCCACGCCGCCGAGGACCAGAGGCGCGTCCGACCCGACGCGAAGGGCCTGCTCGAATTCGTCGTACGGGTACGCGAGCGCCTCTTCCACGCTGGGCAGCGGGCGATCGCGGATGCCCTGGCGAAACCACACCATCGAGAGCTCGCTCGAGCTCGCTAGCCTCGACGCGGCCGCGTCGCTCTCGGCGCAGATGACGCCGAGCGCCAGGATCGCCCACGGCTCGCGGCGCCGGGGCGACGGGACGAAGGTCTCCCGGTAGCGCCGGAGGACGCGCGCGGCCTCTTCAGGGTTCATGTAGTGGGCGAAGGCAAAGCCCAGCCCGCGCTCGGCCGCGAGGACGGCGCCGCCGGAGTCACCGGAGCCAAGGAGCCAGAGCTCTGGCGCCGGGACGTTCGTTGGTATGGCGCGGATGGTCCCGCTCATCGCGGCGCGCGGCGGCCCGTCGTCGTCCAGGTAGCGCGTCAGCTCCGCGAGCTGCTCGGGAAAGTCCTCGGCGCCTGCGGCGTCCCGCGTTCGACGGAGCGCCGCGGCGGTGCGCGGGTCAGTCCCGGGGGCCCGGCCCAGGCCGAGGTCGATGCGGCCTGGAAAGAGCGCGTGCAGCACGCGGAAGGTCTCGGCGACCTTGAGCGGAGCGTGGTTGGGAAGCATGATGCCGCCCGAGCCGACCCGGATGGTCCGGGTCGTCGCGGCGATCTGCCCGATGAGGATCTCGGGGGCGGGACAAGCGAGGCCGCCGGCGTTGTGGTGCTCGGCGAGCCAGTAGCGGCGCAGGCCAAGCGCCTCGGCGTGTCGTCCGAGGTCGAGCGTGTTGCGAAGCGCGTCACCCGCCGTGGCGCCGGACGGGATCGGAGAGAGGTCGAGCACGGAGAGGGCCGGCGGCATGGTGATGCAGAGTACAACGCCTCCGCGCGGGAGGGGGCGCGTCGGCGCTCAGCGGACTCGCGCTCGCAAGAGGAGCTTCTCGAAGAGCGACGGTACGAAGCGCTTGGCGTAGACCGCCGCGACCTCCTTGCCGCCGATGAGGGCCTCGCTCCGGTTCGTCTCGATTACTCGGGCGATGGCACTGGCGCACCGCTCGGCCGAGATGCCGCCAGCGGTGGCGTCGTCCATCGTGCCCTGCGCCGAGCCGTCCCCCGTGAGCGCATTCCTGGAGACGTTCGTCGCGACGAACCCCGGACAGACGAGGGAGACACGGACACCGCTGGGCGCGACCTCCGCCCGAAGGGAATCGAAGAACCCGTGGAGGGCGTGCTTCGACGCCGCGTACGTCGACCGGTACGGAGAACCAATCTTGCCGACCAGGCTGCTCACGACGACGAAGTGACCCGCGCCGCGACGCAGGAAGGACGGGAGGACGGCCTTGGTGAGACCCACCGTGCCGAAGTAGTTGGTCTCCATGATCCGGCGGTCGACGTCGAGCGTCGTGTCCTTCGCGAGGCTCCGCTGGCTGATGCCGCCGTTGTGGACGAGGACATCCACTGCGCCGGCACCGAGCGTTCGCTCTGCGGCAACGCCGATGGATCCTTGATCGGCGAGATCGAGCGGCACCACGTCATGGGTGCCCGGACGCTCGCACCGTGCACGGACCGCCTCGAGCGAGCTCTCCTTGCGCGCCGACAGGACGAGCCTCGCGCCTCGCCGCGCCAGCTCGTAGGAGAGCGCCTCGCCGATTCCCGACGAGGCGCCCGTGATCCACACGCGACTGTTTGCGATGGTCGTCATGGCAAGAACGTACCCCACCGTCCAGCGAAAGGGTCGCCCTCGGGCGCCGGACCACGACCTCCCTGGAGTCAGCCCGGCGGCTCTCGCAGGTCTAGCAGGTAGAGGTCTTCGACCTTCTTCCGCGCCCACGGCGTCCGTCGCAGAAACGTCAGGCTGGACTTGATGCTCGGGTCCAACTTGAAGCACCGGATGTCGATGCGCCGCCCGAGCTCGTCCCACCCGTGACGTGCGACGAGCTCGGTCACGATGCGTTCGAGCGTGATCCCGTGGAGGGGGTCGTTCTTGCCGGAGGAGGTCATGGGGCGAGGTCTCGGAACAGGCCCTCCAGCAAGAGCGGGTTGACGATGTCGGCGCGAGCGACCGGTCCCAGGTGACCCACGCCCGCTACGGCGTGGAGGCGCGCGCCGCCGATGACCTCGGCGAGCCGCTCTGCCACCCGGCGGCTGGCTATCGGGGACAGCTCGCCGAAGAAGAGACGCGTCGGAACGGACAAGGCTGCGAACGCTTGGCTTCGTGTCGTGTCCTCCATGAGCGTCCGGACCCCTTCGCGAACGACCCATCCGATACGCCTGAACTCGGCGCGCGCCTCCTCGCGCAGCGACTGCCACGCGCCCGCGCCTCCCCAGTAGTCCACGAAGCGCCGCAGCCACGCCTCGTTCTCCTCGGCGGTGACGCCCCAGGACTCCCCCACGGCTTCGAGGGTTGCGCGGGCGTCGGCATCCTCGGGTCGGTCGAGCACGCCGAAGGCCACCGGCTCGTAGAGGGTCAGCGAGCGAATCGAGGCGGGCTGAGCGAGCGCCGCGTGGAGCGCCAGCAGGCCGCCATACGAGTGACCGACGACGTGCGCGCCTCCCTCGGCGTTCAGGAGCTCGACGACACGCGCGACGTCCGTTCGGAACGAGAACGGCTCCGGCGAGGGCCACGCGGTAGAGGCGCCGTGCCCGCTCAGATCCGGCACGACCACGCGGAGCCCTCGCCGGGCGAGCTCCGGCACGAGGCGGCGGAACTGGCGGCCCGACAGGCCGGAGCTGTGGAGGAGCAGGACGGCCGGCCCTTCGCCGGACGCCTCGACGTGAAGAGCGCTGCTTGTCATGCGAGAATCATCTTACGTCGCTACGAGCGAGCCGCGAACCGTTGCATCGTTCGGAGGCTGACGGACAGACGACGCGCGGCGCGGGAGCGGTTGCCATTCTCGAGCGCGAGAGCCGCCCGCAGGAGACGATCGATCGTCTCTTCGAGCGGCTGGTCGAGGCGCACCTCGAGCACGTCCGGCCCCCCCTTTCCTGTTCCCTGGCTCCGCGCTGCCGGCTCCTTCGGCGCTGGCGCAGAGCTGCGCATCCGCTCGGGGAGGTCGCGGACCCGCGCTTGCTTACCCTCACGCATGAGACAGAGAAGCTGGATCGCGTTGCGGAGCTCGCGGACGTTTCCCGGCCACGGGTAAGCGCGGAGCGCCGCCATCGTCGCCCGCGTCAGCCGAGGCGGCTTCGTTCCGTGCATCGCGGAGGAGTGCGCGAGAAACTGGTGCACGAGCGGCCCGATGTCGGGGATCCGTTCGCGGAGCGGAGGCACCTCCAGCGTGATGCCCTCGATCCTGTAGTAGACGTCGGCCCGGAAGCGCCCCGCCTTCACCTCGTCCTCGAGCGGACGCAGCGTCGCCGTGACGAGCCGGACGTCCACCGAGATCTTCGTCGATCCCCCGACACGCATGAACCTCCGGTTCTCGAGAAACCGGAGCAGCTTCACCTGTGCGGCGAGCGGCATCTCTCCAATCTCGTCGAGAAAGAGGGTGCCTCCTGCCGCCGCCTCGATCTTGCCGCGGGCTCGCTCGCTCGCGCCGGTGAAAGCGCCCTTCTCGTGGCCGAAGAGCTCGCTCTCGAACAGAGCCTCCGGAATCGCCGCGCAGTTGATGGGGACGAAGGGGCCGTCATGGCGATGCGAGAGGTCGTGAAGGCGACGCGCGAGGACCTCCTTTCCTGTGCCGCTCTCGCCAATGAACGTCACGACGACGTCCTTGCCGGCGACGAGCCGCAGCACCCGGTCGAGCTGGCGCATGGCCGCCGAGTGCATTGCGGGCTCGAGAACTACGTCAAGCTGTCGCTTCGAGGTGGGCACGAGCCGGTAGGGTAGCCCACTCCCCCGATTTCATCCTCGCCTCTCCGAGGGCGGCTCGGACTCGAGGCGGGTGCGAATGGCGTCGAGGATTGTCCAGCCCCACACGGGTTTGGGGACCACGAGCGGGACGAGGCCGCCCTTGGTTGGGGGAAGCGACTCGAACCGCCGCGGTTCCCGCGTGACCAGCACCGGAAGGGTCCCTGGCCTTCGCCGTCGCAGCGTCGCGAGCGCGGACATCACAGAGTCCGGCTTGAAGTCGTCCGGAAATAACAGGACGACCGACGAGGAGGGAGGCGTCGCGTCGGCCAGTTTCTCGATGCATCTCGTGCCGTTCGTGCTCGCGCCGGCGCGCCGAAGGTACGCCTCGAGCCCGTCCAGCGTCTCCGGGTTGTCGGCGACGATGGTGATATGGAGCGCGGGTTTGGTGGAGCGAGAAGCAGGCATGAGGATCACCCGAGCCCGAGGAGGTCGAGGAGCGCGTTGACGAACGTGAGCGGGTGAGGAGGACACCCGGGGACGTAGAGCGCGGGCCCGACGGCGCGGAGAAATTCTCGATCGACACCGATGCCCTCTTCGTAGAGGCCTCCCGAGATCGCGCACGCGCCGAAGGCCACGAGGAAGCGCGGATCGGGCATGGCGTCCCAGGCGAGCTGGACGGCGCTCTTCATGTGGCTAGTGAGCGGGCCGCTGAGGACGAGGCCGTCTGCGTGCCGCGGCGACGCGACCCACTCGATGCCGTAGCGTTGCACGTCGAAGTTCACGTTCGCCGCGGCGTTGAGCTCGAGCTCGCAGGCATTGCAACCGCCCGCCGATACCTGTCGTAGCTTCAGAGAGCGCCCGAAGAGCCTCGCGAAGGCCCCGGAAGCGCGGACCTGAGCGGCCTCGAGGTCCCCCTCCCGCACGATGAGGTCGCTCTCCCGCGTGGCCGCCATCCTCGGGTCCGGCGTGAACGCGATCTTTTCTCCGGGGCACGCGGTCACGCATTCGTTGCAGAAGACACAGCGACCGAGATCGAGCGCTACCGGGTCCAATCGGATCGCTCGTGTCGGGCAGGCCTCGGCGCACGCCGAGCACTCCGAAGCGCACGGAGTCGAGGCGATTCGAGGCCTCCCTCGAAATCCCGTCGGGACGGCCTTGCGGAGATCGGTGATGAACTGGGTCCCCTGCGACGCTCGGACGCGGAATGAGCTGAACATTGCTAGAGGTCGTTCCCGCAATAGGAGAGGTCGAAGCTCTTGTTGCAGATCGGGAAATCCGAGATCTCGTCGCCGCGAACGGCGATCGCGAGGCCCAGCCAGTTGCGCAAGGAGGGGTCCTGCACCTTGTAGTGGGCGAGGCCCCCGCTGGAGTCCGTTTCGATGCAGTGGACGACCTCGCCACGCCAGCCCTCCGCGACCGTGATCGAGAGCTCCGATGGGGCGAGCGCGCCGACGGAGGCGCGGCGCGGCGTCCAGGACGGAAACCTGTCGAGCGCCTGGCCGAGCCACGCGAGGGAGCCATCGAGCTCGGAGATCCGGAGCCGTGCTCTCGCCCAGCAGTCCCCGCTCGTCTCCACGCGCGCTTCGACCGGAAGAGCCGCGTAGATCCCGCGACTGCTGGACCGCTGGTCGAGAGGTATGCCGGAGCTGCGCGCCGCCATACCCACGACCCCAAGCTCGCGCGCGGTCGCCTCCGGGAGCACCCCTACGCCGCGCAGCCGATGCTGAACCGTGACCGCCGAAAGGAAGCAGTCGTTGATGAGGGCGAGGTCGGTCTTCAGTAGCTCCAGGCTCCCCCGGAGGTCCTGGAGGCCTCTCGCGTCGAGGCTCATTCCCGTGCCTCCTGGGCGCAGCGCCCCGCGTCCAAAACGGCTGCCGCAGAGCCGCATGGTTGCGTTGATGGCGGTCGTACGGAGCCTGCCGTACGTCGATGCTCCCTGGAGAAAGCCGACGTCGGCGGACAACCCGGAGAGCCCGGTGAGGTGCATCGCAACGCGCTCGAGCTCGAGCGCGACGCCCCGGGCGGCTTCGACGCCCACCTCGATGTCCACCGAGGCGAGGCCCTCGACGGCCGCAGAGTACGCCCACGCGTGCGCCACGCTCGTGTCGCCCGCGACGGTCTCCACGAGCGGCGCGAGCCGCCGCGGATCGCCACGGAGAAGGAGCGACTCGACGCCGCGATGCTGGTAGCCGAGGTGAATCTCGAGGTGCTCGACCTTCTCGCCGAGGCACATGAAGCGAAACGCGCCGGGCTCGATGACGCCCGCGTGGATCGGGCCGACGGCGACCTCGTGAACCTCCTTGCCGTCGATCCGGTAGAAAGGAAACGCGTCCATCGCGGCCAGGTCCCGATGTTCGAAGCGAATCGGCTTCAGCCACGGATGCCCGCCGATACGGACGCCGTACTGCTCGTGAAGCTCGCGCTCGAATGCGTGGAGGGCGAGAAACTCGGACGTCAGGCTGTGGTAGCCCCGCTCGGCGGTGACGACCGTGCGAAGTACGTCCAACGACCGTGCCTCCGTCTGGAGAACCGCCGTGACGAGAATCTCGCTGCTCGATCGCGCGCCGTATAGCGTCACCGGCCGAGAACCCGCCTTCAGGCGAGCCGAGACGGCGTCGCGCCAGGCCTTCGTCTCCAGCCTGGGGACGTCGGCGCTCGGGCTTCGGTACGAGACGAGCGAAGTCGTCATGGTCCCCCCAGGGAGGTGGCAACCTGCCGGAACAGGAGGTCCACACCGGACGGCATGTAGATGCCCATGGCCACGAGCGCGGCGAGGAAGACCATCTTCGGCGCCGCGGCCAGGGCGGTCTGCGGCGGCCAGGTGACCTTCTTCTTCGGTTCACCCCAGATCATCGGGAAGACCGTCCTCCCAGTAGCGACGAACGAGATGGTGATGAGCGCGCAGAACACCGCGAAGACCAGCACCTGCCCAGTACCCACGAGCCCCGACAAGATCAGCAGCTCTCCGCGGAAGCTCCCGAACGGGGGGAACCCGAGCAGCGCAAACGTCCCGATCATCAGAAAAGTCCCGCTGTAAGGGAGGTCCTTGATGAGGCCCGAGATCTCGCGCGTGTCCTTCGTGTGATAGTGGGCCTTGATCTTGCCGACCGTGAGAAAGAGAATCGCTTTGATGAAGGCGTTGCTGACGACGTAGAGAAGGAGGCCGTACGAGGCCGCCTTGCCGACGCCCAGGCCGATGGCGATGACGCCTGCGTGGTTGATCGATCCGTAGGCGATGAGGCGCTTGATGTTACGCGTGGCGATGATGCTCACCGTGGACACGGCCATCGATGCGAGGCCAATCACGACGAGCTGCGTCGAGACGAGCTCCGGATCGGCCGAGCGGTAGACCTGGACGACCCGCAGCAGACCCACGAGCGCGCAGTTGAACTGCACGGCGGCCAGGAGCGCCGTCGTCGCCGGAGGGGCCTCGTCGTAGGCCTCGGGTAGCCAGCTGTACATGGGGGCGAGGCCCAGCTTCGTTCCGAACCCCAGGAAGACCAGCGCGAGCCCTAGCTTGCGCCACGGATCTGCGGGGCCCCCCACGCGCGCGGCGAGCTCGTTCAAGAAGAAGGTGGCCTCGCGGCCGTCGGCGTCGAGGCTGCGGGCCAGGCAAAAGAACCCAATGAGCGCGAAGCCGAGCCCGACCGAC
>Ga0302319_10017572_pt1 | contig 13089 bp, 10 predicted proteins | sample Bog_T0_2_FD_203319 | JGI IMG/M metagenome (GOLD analysis project Ga0302319, IMG submission 203319) | Peat permafrost microbial communities from Stordalen Mire near Abisko, Sweden - Bog_T0_2 | ecosystem: Environmental > Terrestrial > Soil > Wetlands > Peat | place: Sweden: Abisko, Stordalen Mire...
TCGGCCATTTCCATCGACGAACTCCGACCTCGTCCAGACACACTCTCGGCCAAACGTCGACCGAAGCCAATGTGGAAGACGTCGCCGCAAAATAATGGCCGAAGCTTGGCGGGCGCCGCGCCGGCCCGGCTCAAGCCCGCGCGGCGCGCTCGGCGGCGGCGAGCGTGTTGGCCATCAGCATCGCCACCGTCATCCGGCCGACGCCGCCGGGAACCGGCGTGATCGCGCCGGCGCGCGCGGCGGCTTCGGCATAGGCGACGTCGCCGACGAGCCGCGTCTTGCCTTCGCCCTTCTCGGGCGCGACGACGCGATTGACGCCGACGTCGATGACGATCGCGCCCGGCTTGATCCAATCGCCGCGCACCATCTCCGGCCGACCGACCGCCGCCACCAGCACGTCGGCGCGGCGCGCGACCGCCGGCAGCTCGCGCGTGTGCGAGTGCGCGATCGTCACCGTGCAATTGCGTGCAAGCAGCAGTTGGGCGATCGGCTTGCCGACGAGATTGGAACGGCCGACGACGACCGCCTCGAGCCCGTCCAGCTTGCGGTCGAGCGCCTCGCACGCCTTGTCGATCATCATCATCGCGCCGGCCGGCGTGCAGGGAACGATGGCGCGATCGATCGCGCCGGTCGCGAGGAGCCCGGCGTTGACCGGATGCAGGCCGTCGACATCTTTTTCCGGCGCGATCGCTTCGACCACGCGCGCCGGCGACAAGCCGGCCGGCAACGGCAGTTGCACCAGCACGCCGTGGATCGCCGGATCGGCGTTGAGCCTGGCGATCAGCGCCAGCAGTTCGGGCTCTGTGGCGTCGGCCGGAAACGTGTGTTGCGCCGAATGGAAGCCGCAGCCCAGCGCCGCTCTGCCCTTGCTGGCGACATAGGCCTGGCTCGCCGGATCGGCGCCGACCAGAATCACCGCAAGGCCCGGCTTGACGCCGCGCGCTTCGAGCCGCCGCGCTCCTTCGGCGACGCGCGCCAGCACGCCGTCGGCGATCGCCTTGCCGTCGAGCACGAAAGCGGGCGGCGAAGATTTCGACGGCAGGGTCATCGGTCGGGCGGCGTCCGGAGCGTTGCGCGGCCGGCATCGTCGCACTGGCGCGATGTCGGCTACGCTTTCTAGCGACAGGTTTCGTCCGAGTCACGCCGCCGGCGACGGTTGCAACTCGGCGACTTTGCATCGAGGGTGACGCCGCGCTCCGCGTGAGCACTTTGGTTCAAAGCCGTTGCGCGGCTTCCCCGATCATCTGGAGACCCTTGATGTCGTTCAGAGCCGCCCTGTTCCTCGCCGCAGGCGTTGCATCCGGATCACTCTGGCTGGCGGCGCCTGCCCAGGCCGGCGAAGATTGGGGCGCGATCGCCATCGACACCACGCAAACCACGACAGCGCCGAGCTGGGGCGTTGGCGGCGGGGCCAGCGGAGACGAAGCGAACGAAAACGCGCTGAACTTCTGCCTGAAGACCGGAAGCAAGGCGGGCTGCAGGATCGTGGTGACCTATCAGCAGTGCGGCGCCTTCGCGTCGAACGGCCACGACGCCGGCTGGAGCAAGGCGCCGACGAAGACGGAAGCCGAGGACGGCGCAGTCAAGGCGTGCGGCGAAAGCGGTTGCAAATTGGTGACGTCCGACTGCAACTGAACCGCGCGCGCCGCGCCCGCTTTCGCGGCGGCCTCAGGAGAGGCCGCCGCGAACCCTTCAAATCTCAGTCCGCGGTCACGCTGTCGTCGTGAACCCGAATATTGCTGATCTTGCACCAGTCGACTTTGTACTGCTCGGTCTCGACGTCTTTGTAGATGATGCGGAACGGCACGACGCAATCGCCCTCGCTCGAATTCCAGTCCATGCCCTGCGACTCGCCGGCGTCGACGCTGACGCCGCTCCAGGTGCTCCACTTGCCGTCTTCGTAGGTCTGGAAGCCCGTGATCGGGTATTTCGATTCGTTGTGCAGCGTGAACTTGTACGTCTCGGCCAGGGCCGGCGCGGCGATCAAGGCGCTCAACAGGGCGAGCGACGTCAAAAGGCGGAAGGTCATTTCGATCTCCACTTGGGTTCACCGTCTGGCGTCGCTGACGGGTCGTCCCCGGTAGAGGATCGGCGCGCCGCCGGCAACGCAAATTCGCGAGCGCGTTTGCCGGAATCGCAGGCCGCTGCGCGCAGCAGCCTCAGGGGGCGGCGAAATAGCGGTAGACCGCCCGATGGCGCGCCCGCTCGCCCGGCGCGAGCGCGCGCATCGCCGGCTTTTCGAACAGATCGCCGGCGAAACCTTCCGGATCGCTGTAGCCGGTCCAGGCTTCGAGACAGAGGAACCGGGCGCCCGGCCGCGCCCACAGCGCCGCCTTGCCGAAGCCGGAGAAATCCATTGCGATCGCCGACCCATCCCCCTGTTCGAACCGCAGCGAGCGGCTGGCCGGATCGAGGAAGCACAAGGCGTCGGAGGCGAAGGTCTCGTCCTCCAGCGGCAGCGCTTTGCCCTTGAGCGGGATCGCGCGCGTCCTGGCGCCGATCAGGCCGCCCGGCGCAATCGCCGGGACGTAGGCGGGTTCGTCCTTCTCGAACCGGACGCAGGCGCCGGCGCGCTCCGCCCCGGCGAACGGCCAGCGGAAGCCGGGATGAAGGCCGCAGGCGTAAGGCGCCGGGGCCTCGCCAGAATTGGCGACCTCGAGCGTGATCTCCAGCGCTGCGCCGTCAAGGCGATATTCGACCGCGAGCGCAAACGCGAACGGATAGAGCGCGCGCGTCTTCGCGTTGTCGCGCAGCGTCAGCCGGGCGAAACCGCCGTCCGCCGACTCGATGGCGAAGTCCTCGCTCGCGGCGAAGCCGTGCAGCCCGAGCCGGTAGCGTCGGCCGCCGACCCGCGCGCCGTCGCGGGTCCAGCCGACCACCGGATAGAGGATCGGGCTGATATCGCGCCAGATCGCCGGATCGCCCGGCCACAGCAATTCGACGCCGCCGACGCTCCAGGCGATCGCTTCCGCGCCGCGGCGCGCGATCGCCAGTCGCGCTTCGCCGGCGGCGAGCGCGACTGCCGCTTGCGTCATGGCGCCAGCCCAGGAATTGCGGCCACCCCGACCAGCGAGTCCCTGAGGCCCGGCGCGCAGGCGATGATCGGCGCGCCGCGCCGCAGGCCGTCACCGGCGAGGTAGTCGCTGACGTAGCCGCCAGCTTCGCGCACCAGCGCGATTCCCGCCAGACAGTCCCACGGGTTGATGTGGTTTTCGACATAGCCGTCGCGCCGCCCGGAGGCGACGTAAGCGAGCGCCAGCGCGCCAGAGCCGCTGCGCGTCACTGCGGCGCCGGCGTGCACGACCCGACCCAGCAGGCCGAGAAACGCGTCGGCGCTCGAGCGCATGTTCCAGCCAACCTCGACGCCGGCCGTCTTGAGATCGGCGACAGCGGAAGCGCGGATCGCCGCGCCGTTCAGCGTCGCCCCGCCGCCGCGGCGGGCGGCGAACAACTCGTCGACCATCGGATCGTAGATCGCGCCGACCTCGGCCTGTCGATCGAGCACGGCGGCGATCGAGACGCAGAAATGCGGCGCGCCGCGGGCGAAATTCGAAGTGCCGTCGATCGGATCGACCACCCAGATCGGCGCGCCGGCCTTGCCGACCCGCCCCTCGCCTTCCTCGCCGATGAAGCCGTCTTCAGGAAAGGTTGCATGCAGCCGCGTGGCGATGAAGCGTTCAACCTCGCCGTCGACCTCGGTCAGATAGTCCTGCGGCCCCTTGAAGCCGACGGTGAACGAGGAGCGGTCGAGAAAGCGGCGCTTGGCGATCTGGCCGGCTTCGCGCGCCAACGCGCAAGCGACGAGCGAACGGTGGACGAAGGCGGACGCTTCGACGGTCAAATTCTTCGCTCCTGATGTCAAAAGTGGCTGAATGATCCGCGCCCGAACTTGAACGGGCGCCCCTCGTGATCGACGAAGCGCGGCGCCGCAGCGCCAGCGACCGCTTCGCCGATCAGGGTGACGGCGACGCCGGCCTCGGCGGCGGCCGCCTCGAACGCGGCGGCCGAGGAAGCGGGCGTCGCGACGATCAGTTCGTAATCGTCGCCGCCGCTGGCGGCGACCGGAAACAGGCTCGGATCGGCGCCGATCGCCGCGCTGGCGGCGGGCGACAACGGCAGCCGGCTCATCTCGATCGTCGCGGTGACGCCGCTGACCCTGAGCATCTTGGTCAGGTCGCCGACGAAGCCGTCGGAGATGTCCATTCCGGCGCTGGCGAGGCGCGCCACCGCGGGCGCCAGAGCGAGCCGCGGCTGCGGCAGAAGGTAACGGTCGAGCAACTGCAGGCGGTCGACGTCGGCGAGCGTCGGTCCCTGTCCGAGCCGCAGGCGCAGACCGAGCGCGGAATCGCCGATCGTGCCGGTGACGTAAAGCCGGTCGCCGGAGCGGACGCCGCTACGCGCGGCGAAGCGGCCAGGCTCGACCGCCCCGATCGCGGTGATCGCCAGCGTCAGCGGGCCCGGCGTCCTGACGGTGTCGCCGCCGATGAGCGGGCAGCGGTAGGTCGCTGCGTCCTGGCCGAGCCCCGACGCGAAGGCTGCGAGCCAGTCCGCCGTCCAATCGTCGGGCAGCGCCAGATTGAGCGCGAAGCCGAGCGGCTCGGCCCCCTTGGCGGCGAGGTCGGACAGGTTGACCCTCAGCGCCTTGCGGGCGATCGCGCCGGGCGGATCGTTGGCGAAGAAATGAACGCCGGCGACTAAAGCGTCGGTGGTGACGACCAGATCGCGCCCCGCCGGCGGCCTCAGCAGCGCGACGTCGTCCTTCAACCCGAGCCCGGCCGGGCCGGCGAGCGGCGCGAAAAATCGTGCGATCAGATCGTCTTCGCCAGGACGGTCGGGCATGGGTTCCCACTTAGCCCAAAACGCGTTGGCTGTCGCGGCCCTGTCGGCGGCCCGACCGCACCCTCGCACGAAGTTGCATCCTTATCGTCCGCCCCCTAAACCTCGCGCCGCGACTGGCCGAGGAGCCAAAAGGTGACCGACGCGTTCAATCCCCGTTCCGATTTCCTGCGCGTGCTGATCGAGCGCGGCTACCTCCACCAGTGCTCGGACTTGGCCGGCCTCGACGCGAAGGCGCTGAGCGGATCGCTGGTGGCCTATATCGGCTTCGACTGCACCGCGCCCTCGCTCCATGTCGGCTCGCTGCTGCAGATCATGATGCTGCGCTGGCTGCAGCAGACCGGCGGCAGGCCGCTGGCGCTGATGGGCGGCGGAACCACCATGGTCGGCGATCCGTCGGGCAAGGACGAGTCGCGCAAGCTGCTGAGCGTCGAGCAGATCGCGGCCAACAAGGCCGGCATTCGCAAGGTCTTCGATCGTTTCATCGCGTTCGGCAACGGCGCGCGCGACGCGGCGATGCCCGACAACGCCGAATGGCTGGCGACGCTCAACTACATCGCCTTCCTGCGCGACGTCGGCCGCCACTTCTCGGTCAACCGCATGCTGGCGATGGATTCGGTGAAGCTGCGGCTCGGCCGCGAGCACGAGCTCTCGTTTCTCGAGTTCAATTACATGTGCCTGCAGGCTTACGACTTTGTCGAGCTCAACCGCCGCTACGGCTGCGCGCTGCAGATGGGCGGCTCCGACCAGTGGGGCAACATCGTCACCGGCCTCGACCTCGGCCGCCGCATGGGAACCGAGCAGCTCTACGCGCTGACGTCGCCGCTCATCACCACGGCTTCCGGCGCCAAGATGGGCAAGACCGCCGCCGGCGCCGTCTGGCTCGACGGGTCGATGCTCGCCCCCTACGACTACTGGCAGTTCTGGCGCAACAGCGAGGACGCCGACGTCGCCCGCTTCCTCAAGCTGTTCACCCTGCTGCCGCTCGACGAGATCGCGCGGCTCGAGGCGCTCGGGGGCGCCGAGATCAACGAAGCCAAGAAGATCCTCGCCAACGAGGCGACCGCGCTGCTGCATGGTCGCGAGGCGGCGGAAGCCGCTGCGGCGACGGCGCGACAGACTTTCGAAGAAGGCGCGCTGGCCGAGTCGCTGCCGACCGTCGATGTCGCGGCGGCCGAATTCGACGCTGGGATCGGCGCGCTCACCGCCTTCGTGCGCGCCGGCCTCGTCGGTTCGACCGGCGAAGCGCGGCGTCAGATCCGCGGCGGCGCGCTGAAGATCAACGACGTCGCGCTCGCCGACGAACGCGCCGTGATCGGCCGCGCGGCGCTGCGCGCCTCCGGCGTGGTCAAGCTGTCGCTCGGCCGCAAGAAGCACGTGCTGCTGCGCGCCGTCTGAAGCGGCCGGCTACCGGACCAACCCCGTGCCGCGGCTCTGGCCGAACGCGTCGGTCGGGCCGGCGACCGCCGGCGTCGTGCCGTCGACCGCCCCGAAGACCTTGCGCAGGAACCCCGGCGTCATCGCCGACAGCGGATTGACGTAGAGCGTCGGTCCGCTGGCCGGACCGACGATGCGGTAGTTGACGCCGAACAGGCCCTCGTGCTGCCCGCCGCCAAGCAACGGGCCAAAGACTGGAATATGGGTGACGAGGCTGTTGATCTGGTAGGCCGGCACGTAGGTGCCGTTGAGATCGACGTGGTCATGGGCAAAGTCGAGATAGCCTTCGGTGGTCAGGCCTACGTTTCGGTTGAAGATCACCGCTTCGCGCAGCGCCAGGCGCCCGGGCGTACGGGTGAAGGCGGCCGACATCTTGTCGAAGCGCACCGCGCTCGAGTCGAGCGTCTGGCCGACCGCGACTCCGGCTTCGCCCGGCGCCTGCCCGGCCGCCGCGAGTTGGCGCAGCGCCGGCTCGTCGCGCAGCACGAAATTGGCGATGTTGGCGACGCCCTCCCCACCCTCGCCGTTCTGCTGCAGCGTTAGATCGAGCGCGCCGCCTTCCATGCGACCGTAGATGTCGAGAAAGCGCGCCAGCGCGCCGGCGTCGGTGACGTGAACGCGCATCACGCCCTGGTCGTCCTGTTGCGCGGTCAGGGCGCCCTCGCCGATGCGCGCCTTGGCCTGCATCGCCCGGATCGAGCCGCGCCAAACCCCGCTCATTTCGAGGTCCTTGAGCGGCTGGCCGTTGGCGCCGATGACATTGGCGATCTTGGCGTCGACGTCGATGTCCTTGCCTGCGCCGGGCGGCCCGCCGGCGCCCAGGAGGCCCTTGATCAGCGCCCGCGCGTCGAGCGTCGCGCCGCGCACCGTCGCTTTCAGCGCGCTCGGCGAGTCTTGCAATTCGACGCGCAATTCGTCGGCGGCCCAAAGACGCAATTGCGTCAGCTTGCCCGAGATCAGCGCGCCGTCGGAAGCGAACTCGGCCGAGCCGCGCATCGCAACGCCGCCGGCGTCGACGACGATCGACGACACGGCGACGCCGCCGTCGGATTCCGGTTTGAGAGTGAAGCTCGCCTTGCCCGGCTTGCCCGCCGGCTTCAGCGGACCCGTCTGCGGACTGTCGATCGAAGCGCGGGTGAGATCGATCTCGATCTCGGCGCTCGACTTCGACAGCGGCGCCTTCAGGCGCACCGGCGTCGGCCCGCTCAGCATCGTGGCGACAGGAACGCCGAGCCGGGCCCGGGCGGGACCGTCGAGAACAAGCGCCAGCGTGATCGCGCCCTCGTCGGTCGCGCCCTTGGTCGCCTCAACCGTCACCGGAACGCCGTAGATCTGGCCCTGCCCGGTGATCTTGGTCGAGCCCTGGCGGGCGTCGACCGTAAGCGCGCCCTGCTCCAGCCGCTCGTTGGCGAGGAACTTGTCGACGCGCAGGTTGGCGAGCGTCCCACTGGCGCGGAACTGCTGATCCTCCGGCCGCACGCTCTTGCCGAGCTTCAGGTCGATGGCTAGGTCGCCGTCGAATTGTCCTTTGACCAGAGCGGGATCGAGGGTGAAGCCGGCATAGTGCTTGAGCGCGTCGCGACCGAGCAGGTCGACCAGCGCGTCGGCCCCGCCCTGCAGATGGGCGCTCGCCTTGGCCGGCACGACCTCGGCCGGCGAGGTGTCGGGAACCTGGTAGGCGATGTCGGTGGCCTGGATGCGCCGGGTCGGCGACAGCTCGACCACGCCAGTCTTGGCGCCGGCCGAGAACTGGCGGCCGGTGATGCGCCCGCTGGCCTCGGCGACGGTAAGCGGCGGCAGGCCGGGCATCAAGTCGACGACGACGTCGCGCGCCGTCATCAGGCCGAGCACGCTGTTGGCCGGCACAGCCTGCTTGTGCGCGGCGAGGTCGAAGGCGGCCGCGTCCCAGTCGAGGTTCATCGAGGCGGACACGAGCTGACCGCCATGGATGTTCTGGATGCACCAGGCGCGCGCGTCGGCGTTGATGAAGCTCGGCCACAGCCGCAATACGTCGACGACCGCGCTCGGCCCGAGTTGCAGGTCGAATTTCAGCGTGGCGCCGCCGGGAGCCGTCGTCGTTTCGGCGGTCGCCGAGCCGTTGACGGTCGGGCCGCGCACCGCCAGGCGGTCCAGCACCAAGCGCCCCTGCCCGGCGTAAAAATGGGCGTCGAACGTCGCCTGCTGGATCGTGATCGGCTTTTCGCCCGGTCGCTCGGGCGCGAACACCGTGTCGCCCGATTCAAAATGGCTGATCCAGGCCGGCTCGGCGCGGGTCGGCGGCGACGCCCATCCGGTGGCGTAGAGGTGGGTCGCGCCCGACAGCAGTTGCAGATTGTCGAAACGATAGCGACGCGCCGCCGGATCCCACGCGACGTCGCCGGTCGCCTCGTCGATGAAGAACGGCTCGTGGTCGGGGTCGTCGAGCTTGAAATAGCCGGCGCCCAAGGTGAAGCGCCCGCCCATGGTCTCGATCGCCGAATTGGCCCCGAGCTTCGCTTCGAGCCGCAGCGAGATCGGCATGTCGGCTTCGAACGGCGGCCGGTTGGCGTTGAAGAGCCGCACGTCGTCGAAATCGAGATCGTGCGCGACCAGCGACACCATCCGGTCGGGGCCGCCGCGCGCCTGCGCTTCGACGCTCCAGCGCCCCTGCGGCCCCTTCGCCCCGACCGAGATCGAGGCCGTCTCGCGGGACCGCACGAAGGACAATTGGAAATCGTCGTAGACCGTGCGCTTGGCCAGCGCTTCGTTGAGCACTTCGAGATGGCCGTGGACGAGGCTGACGCGGTCGAGCGACTGGCTGGCGCCGGTCATTGCGTCGATCAGGCCGATCGCAACCAGTCCGAAATCCGGCCCCGCCGTCGACTCGGCGCCGGGGGGGAGCGGCGCCGGCAAGTCGATCGTCGCGGCGTCGGCGTCGGCGTCGGCGGCGATCGACAGCGCGCCGTCGGGCCGCACCCAAAGCCTGAGATCGAGGCCGTCGAGTTCCAGCCGGTGAACCTTGACCTCCAGCTTCAACAGCGACCAGACGTCGAGCCCAACCCGGCCGCCGGGCGCCGAAAGCACCGGGCGGCCGCCGGAATCGCGAATGGAAATGCCGCCGAAGCCGAGCGCGACGCCGCCGTCGCCGCGCATCAACGAAATGCGGCCGATCGAAACGACGTAGCGCGGTCCGAGCCGCTCCTGGAGACTGTTGGCGATGCTCGGGTTGAGGCTTTCGAGGCTGATCGGCCCCGAAGAGAGCAGAAGAGCGAGCCCGCCGATCGTCGCCGCGACCGCGAGAACCGCGACAAGGACGGCGCCGACGGCGACACGGCGCGCGCGCCGCCCGAACAGCGGCTGGCGCGGCCGCGGCAACGACACGCCTCCCCCGCCGCTGTGCAGCAGGCGCCGAATCGCGGCTCGCGCCTTGGACCGCGCCGTTGCGTCGATGCCGCCGATCAAACCCCGCAGGTCTCCGCTCGCTCAAGCCCGCCTCTCGACGGCTCGGGCCGTCGCTGCGGCCCTCGTCGCCGCGCTCGGCCAGCGAGCGACCTCGCCCGCCCGCCGGGTTTCGTCCCGACCGTTAAGCTCTTGAACCCACAGACGACGTGGGTCAATCTGGCGCTCGCCGCTCAGCGGCTTCGCGCAGCACGTTGCCGACGAAATTGGCCGAAACGAGGACGAAATGGTCACAAATCTGGACGTCGGCGATATTGCCCCCGATTTCGACCTGCCCACCGACGACGGCGGCGGCGTCCGGCTCAAGGATCTGCGTGGCCGTTTCGTCGTTCTGTTCTTTTATCCCAAGGACGACACGACCGGCTGCACGGCCGAAGCGCTCGACTTCAACCGGCTCGCGCCGCGCTTCGCCGCGGCCGGCGCCGCGCTCGTCGGCCTCTCGCCCGACAGCGTCAAGCGCCACGCCAATTTCAAGCGCAAGCACGGCCTGGCGCTGACGCTCGCCGCCGACGAAAGCCACGCGACCCTCGAAGCCTATGGCGTGTGGAAAGAGAAAAGCATGTATGGCCGCAAATACATGGGGGTCGAGCGCACGACCGCGATCGTCGACGCCAAAGGGCGCATCGCCTGCCTATGGCGAAAAGTGAAAGTGCCCGGCCACGCCGAAGAGGCGCTGGCGGCGCTGACGGCGGCGCGGACCGCATTTGCCAACCATTAACCCTAATCGGCTGTAATCGCTCGTCTGAGACCCCGATCCCCCGGGGTCGGAGTGTGTTGGCGCATGTCGTTGCGAGATCGGCGTTCTCGGCCGGCCAAGGTCAGAGCCCACTTTTACATTTCCCACGCTCACGGCGACGCCATTCGCACGATGGCGGTGCGTCCGTTCGTCCTGTGGTCGCTTGCGGCCTTCGCCGCCCTGACGCTCGTCTGGGCGGGTCTGACGACGGTCTACCTCGTCTTTCACGACGACATGCTCGCCGCGCTCGCTGCGCGCGAGGCGCAACAGCAATACGCCTACGAGGACCGCATCGCCGAGGCGCGCGCCGAGCTCGACCGGGTCTCCGGCCGGCAGTTGCTCGACCAGAGCTCGTTCGAGGGCAAGCTGCACGAATTGCTGTCGCGCCAGGCGCGGCTCGAGCAGCGCGGCGCGATCGTCGCGGCGCTCGCCGACCAGACCACCCGCAGCCTCGCCGCCGCCACGCCGCCTGCCCACGCCACTTCGCTCGCCGCCGCCAAGCCGACCGGCTCGGCGCTGTCGGCGATCGGCGTCGCCAGTCCGCTCGGCCCCGCCGACAGCGTGATCGGCCCCGCCGCCACAGCTTTCGCGCCGGTCGCCGCGGCGGCCCCGCCAAAGCCCCGGCCGATCGACGAAGCGCGGCCGCGATCGCCCGTCGGACCGCAGGCCGCCGCGGAGCTCGGCGTCGGCGCCGATCTTCTCGCCGCCGCCGACAATCCCGATCTCGGCGCCGCGGCGCGGCTGAGCCTGATTTCGGTTTCGCTCGATCGCACGGAGCGGCGACAGGCGACGGCGCTCGGCGAAATCGCCTCCGACGCCCGCGCCGGCGCGGCCAAGCTTTCGGCGGTCGTGGCGCGCGCCGGGCTCGCCGCTGACACGCTGGTCGCGCCCGCCGCCAAGGGCGGCGTCGGCGGCCCGTTCATTCCGCTCACCGTCGACCCCGACGCGCCCGCCTTCGAGAAGGCGCTCGCCAGCGCGGCGCGCGAAGTCGCCGAAGACGACCGTCTCACCCGGCTTCTGCCGATCCTGCCGGTGCGCGCGCCGCTGATCGGCGAAGCGTCGGTTTCCTCGCCCTTCGGTTACCGAACCGATCCGTTCCTCGGCCGGCCGGAGCTGCATCCGGGCGTCGACCTCGTCCAGGATTACGGCAGCGAAATTCACGCGACCGCCGGCGGACGGGTGACCCATGCCGGGCCGATGGGCGGTTACGGCGACATGGTCGAAGTCGATCACGGCAACGGCCTCGTCACCCGCTACGGCCACATGTCGGAAATCCTGGTCGCCGAAGGCCAGGAGGTGACGGCGGGCGCGCTGCTCGGCCGTCTCGGCTCGACCGGCCGTTCGACCGGCCCACACCTGCACTACGAGGTTCGGGTCGACGGCGAACCGGTCGATCCCGAACGTTTCCTCGCCGCCGGCGCGCCGCTGTTCGGCACGCCGCTCTAGCGCCAAGCGATCTGGCTCGCGCCAGCGCAACGGCGGGCGGTTCCGCCTCGCCTCCGCGCCCGCTACAGTGGCGCCATGGACCGCGTCATCGCCTCTGGGATCGAGCTGCTCGGCGTCGCGATGGCGGTGGCGATCGTCGCCCGCCGCTTGCGGCTGCCCTACACCGTCGGCCTGGTGGCGACGGGGCTCGCTCTGGCGCTGGCGCGCCTGCCGCTCGACCTCGCGCTGACCCACGATGTTTTGTTCGAGATCATCCTGCCGCCGCTGCTGTTCGAGGCCGCACTCAGCATCTCGTGGCGCGAGCTCAAGCGCGATCTCACGCTTGTGCTCGTGCTGTCGACGCTCGGCGTGCTGGTCGGCGCCGGCGTCGTCGCCGGGGGACTGGTGTGGACGCTCAACTGGCCGCTCGCGCCGGCGCTCGCCTTCGGCGCGCTGATCGCCGCCACCGATCCGATCGCGGTGATCGCCATGCTGCGCGAAGCCGGCGTCAAAGGCCGGCTGCGCCTCGTCATCGAGAGCGAAAGCCTGTTCAACGACGGCGCGGCGGCGCTGCTGTTCGCACTCATCCTCCCCGCGCTCACGCAGAGCGGCGCGCCGACGCCGCTGGCGATCGTCACCCAGGCGCTGCTGATCGGCGGCGGCGGAATTGTCGTCGGCGCCGTGGTCGGCGGGCTGGCGATCGCGCTGGCCGGGCGCACCGACGACCACCTGGTCGAGACGGCGTTGACGACCGTCGTCGCCTACGGCTCGTTTCTCATCGCCGAGCGGATCGGCGCCTCGGGCGTGCTGGCGACGGTCGCCGCCGGCCTGGTGATGGGCAATCTCGGCGGGCTGGCGTCCGGGACCGGCCGCTTCGCGTTGAGCGCGCAGGGCCGTCAGTCGATCGTCGTCTTCTGGGATTTCGCCGCCTTCGTCGCCAATTCGCTGGTGTTCCTGCTGATCGGACTGGCGATGGCGGACGCGGCGACGCGCGGCGCGGGGTTTGGCGCCGGCTCGATTGTGGTCGTCGTCGCGCTGGCGCTCGTCGGCCGCGCCGCCACCGTCTATCCGATCGCGCTCGCCTTCGCTCCGACCCGCTGGGCGTTCGGCTGGCGCGAAGCGCATTTTCTGTGGTGGAGCGGGCTGCGCGGCGCGTTGGCGCTGGCGCTGGCGTTGGCGCTGCCGCCCGAAGCCCCCTATCGCGACGCGATTCTTGT
>Ga0302319_10017573_pt1 | contig 13088 bp, 8 predicted proteins | sample Bog_T0_2_FD_203319 | JGI IMG/M metagenome (GOLD analysis project Ga0302319, IMG submission 203319) | Peat permafrost microbial communities from Stordalen Mire near Abisko, Sweden - Bog_T0_2 | ecosystem: Environmental > Terrestrial > Soil > Wetlands > Peat | place: Sweden: Abisko, Stordalen Mire...
TGCGCGCGACGGCCTTCCAGCAACGGGTGTGGCGGGCGCTGCTGGCGATTCCGCGCGGAGAGACGCGGACGTATGCGGAGATCGCGGAGGCCGTGGGGTCGCCGCAGGCGGTGCGCGCCGTCGGCACTGCATGTGGCGCCAATCTGCTGGCTGTTGTGGTTCCCTGCCATCGCGTGGTGGGGGCCGACGGCAGGCTTACGGGCTATCGCTGGGGGACCGAGCGCAAGCGGCGGCTGCTGGAGATGGAGCGCGGCGAGTAGCTCCGCCCCCACATCTCAAAATCGAGATGTGGGGCACCCGCTTCCATCCAGTAGGCGGCTGGCGCGTCTAAAATCAGTGAAGTGCGCCTCTGCGCCGGCGAAGGTTCCTGTCCAATGAAGATGAAGCTGCGTCCTGTACTGCTGGTCCTTCTGATCCTTGGTGCTTTTTACTATGTCTCCACGCGGCTGATGCCGGTGGGAGCGCTGGCCGGCCTGCTGCATCGGGGCATGGCGCAGATCGCAGGCTCGACCGAGTCGACGATTCACGGGCCGCTGGGGAACTTCACGCTGACCGAGGCCTCGGCCGCGCCGGCCTTTGACAGCGAAGAGGAGCAGAATATCGCCGTCTACAAGAAGGCGCTGCCCAGCGTGGTGAACATCACGTCCACCGAGGTCGCGTATGACTTCTTCTACCGCCCCTACCCGCAGCAGGGGCAGGGGTCGGGGTTCATCCTCGACAAGCAGGGGCACATCCTGACCAACTACCACGTCATCGACAACGCGCAACTGGTCGAGGTGACGCTGTGGAACAAGAAGAAGTACAAGGCAACGGTGGTGGGCCAGGACCGCAATCACGACATCGCGCTGCTGCAGATCCAGGGTGCGCCCGATCTGGAGCCGGCGACGCTCGCAGACTCGGTGGGCCTGGTGGTTGGACAGCGGGTGTATGCCATCGGCAACCCGTTCGGTCTATCGGGGACCATGACCCGCGGCATCATATCCGCGATACGTTCGATCGGCATGCCCAGCGGTAACAAGATTGAGGACGCCATCCAGACCGACGCGGCAGTGAACCCGGGCAACTCCGGCGGGCCGCTGCTGAACTCGCACGGCGACGTCATCGGGATTACGACGCTGATCGCCTCCAACCCCAACGGTGGCGCGGACCAGTCCGCGGGCATCGGTTTTGCAATTCCGATTGCGACCGCGAAGTCCGTGCTGGACGACTTTGCCAAGTATGGGCACGCGCGGCGGCCGTCGCTCGATATATCGACCTTCCCGCTTGGACCCGAGGACTCTGAACAGTTGGGGATGCCCGCGGTTCCGGGCGTCCTGGTGGAGAGGGCGCTGCCCGGAGGCGCCGCCGAGCGCGCCGGAGTCCACGGCGGCAACCAGAAGGTCTACGCGGGCAATACGCCGGTGATGGTCGGCGGCGACCTGATCGTCGGCTTTGACGGCGAGGAGATTGCCACGCCGCAGGACCTGGCCGCTGCGCTGAACTCGCACCATCCCGGCGATGTGGTTACGCTGACCGTCTACCGCGGGCAGCGGCAGCTCAACATCAAGGTCACGCTCTCTGACGCGAAGGAGACAAACGGTGGACAGGAAACCTAGAAGCAGTGACTAGGGACTAGGGAGTAGGGAGTAGGGAGTAGAAAAGCAAAGCGAATGCAAACGGCCCGGAAGCGATTCCGGGCCGTTCGGCTTTGCAGGTTGGTGGTGCGGGTTAGAAGAACAGCTTGGCGGAGAACTGCATCTGACGGGCGGAGTAGAGCCCGTTGTTGGTACCCGACGGTGCGGCGAAGGCCGAGAGGCCTGTACCGGTGTAGGGGACGATGCAACCCTGCTGCGTGGAGCCCGCCGGGGCGGCGATGACCTGGCACTTCTCGGTAGCGGAGGTCGAGTTCGGCGTGAGGAACGTGGAGTAGCTTCCGTTTACGCCGGTCACGATCTTGTGGTTGAGGAGGTTGAACGCGTCCGCCGAGAACTGCAGGTAGATCTTCTCCCATATGGGGAAGTCGCGGGAGAGGCGGAAGTCAAAGTCGTTGAAGCCCGGGCCGACGATGCTGTTGCGCTCTATTTGCGGAGGACGGCCAGTGGTGGGCGAACCCGAGCCGGAGCTCATGGCGCCGCCGTAGATTCCGCCATCGTCACCGTAGCTGGTGGGATTGGTGGAACCCGCGAAGACCGTCCCGGTCATAGCCAGAGAGATGGGCTGTCCGGCGGTTGCGATCTCTGAGCCGGAGAAGGTCCACTCGTCAATTGCCTGCTTGACGATCTTGCTGCTCTCAAAGAGCTGGGGCTTGTAGACGAACGTCAGCGTAAAGCGGTTGCGGACGTCGAGATCCGACAGGCCGTTCTCCGCACGAATGTTATTGGGATCGAGCGGTGTGTCGCCACCGTAGAAGGTGCCAAAGGTGCCGGCAACCTGGCTGGTATCCGTGGCGCGGGACCAGGTGTAGTTGCCGATAATCTCCAGCCCGTTCGCGAAGGGGCGGCGGACGGTGGCGGCCAGGCCGTTGTACCAGGTGTTGGCTACGCTGTAGCCGGTGTTGAAGGTGGCCAGGGCCATGTTGCGCCGGTCAGAGGGAAGATAGACCGGCACCGTGATCGTCGAGGTGACGTTGTTGTTGGCATCCTGAATCGCGTAGGTCTTGATGCCGTGGGGGGTCTGGCCGATGAGGTTGGAGTCGACGAAGACCGGCAGACGCATACCGCGGGTGCCGACGTATCCGACCGAAAGGCTCATCTTGCCGGGAAGGGACTGCTCGACGGAGAGATCCACTTCATGGGTATAGGGCGGAACGAAGTTGGGGTCGAGGCCGTGGAAGCTGTAGGCAGGCGTGGCGTTCACGGTGGTGACGGTCGGACCCGTGCCACCGGTGGGATGCAGCGAGCCGGAGAGAGCCGGGCCGGTGGGCAGGAACGGTACGTTGGGGAAGGCGAGCCGGGTTCCGGCGACTGGGACCGTAGCGCAGTTGGTGGTCGTGGTACCCGTGGTGGCATTGCAGCCGGAGTAGTTGTAGTTCAACTGGACGACGCCATTCTCCACGCGGTCCGCATAGTAGGTGCTGCCCTGGTTGAGTGCGGAGAACAGACCGTAGCCGCCGCGCACCACGGTACCAGTAAACGGAGTCCAGGCGAAGCCGAAGCGCGGCTGGACGCGGCTGGTGTTCTTGATGGTCTGGGTGTACTCGGTGGAGATGGGCGGGAAGAGGTTGTTGACCAAAGGCGCGCTGGGCGTGACCTGGATGTCGTAACGTACACCCGCGGTCAACACGAACTTGGGCGTGACCTTCCAGGAGTCCTCTGCGAAGCCGTCAAACATCTTCATCCAGAAGTCGTCCTTGCCCTGCGTACCAGCAGCGGTGTTCACCTGGTCGACAGTCTGTACGAAGGTGTTGTAGTGGTAGCCGGCGTAGGGATCATTATCTCCGGTCTGGCCGGCGAAGGCGTCCTGCGCGTAGCTCTGGAAGTTCACCGTGGTGGTGGAGCCGCCGTAGCTGTAAATGCCGCCGCCCTGGAAGAGGTTGATCATGACCTCGTGGACGATGTTGACGTCGCCACCGAACTTGAAGGAGTGGTGGCCCTTGGTGGTGGAGAAGACGTCGGTGAACTGGATGCGGTGCTCATCGGGCTCGGCGATACGGGGCAGAGCGTTGGGCATGCCGAAGGTGGCGACACCAGTAGAGACCGAGGGGCCGGCTGCGTTGGCGCCCGCGGTCTCCAGATCACGACCGAACTGGAAGTGAACCTGATTGACCGAGGCCTTGCCAATCTGGGTGGTGAAACCCGCGACCAGAAAGCGCTCGTGGTAGCTGGTGGGCGCGTTCGTTGAGGGCGAGCTGTTGGAGAAGGTGTTGGCCGGGCTGTAGCCGTAGGTGCTGTCGTAGTCGACGAAGTTGTAGTCGACAAAGGCGTCGTTGCGGCTGTTCAGGTGGTAGTCCAGGCGCGGAAAGAAGAGGTTCTCCTTCTGGAAGCGGCCGGGAGCAGCCGTGGAGACGGTCTGCAGGAAGGTGATGGCGTTGAGGCACTGGGTAGCCGTGATACCGGTGGTGCCGGTGTAACCGGCGGTACCAACGACCGGGCACTGCGCCGGGGTGATGGTGTTGGACGCGGTGTAGACGCCGGAGGGCGTAGTGGAGATGGTGTTGGAGTCCGTGTAGAGAACCTTGCCCACCTTGCGGAAGCCGTCATAGGTGAAGAAGTAAAAGAGCTTGTCCTTGATGATGGGGCCGCCGACCGAGCCGCCGAACTGCTGCTGCTGGTGGGTGGGCTGGGTGAGCAGGAAGGAGTTGCCACCGTTGTGCAGCGCCTGGAACTTGCTGTAGGGATCAAGCGCATTCAGATCCGGGTAACGGAGCAGGTAGAACAGGTCGCCATGGATCGCGTTGGTGCCGTTCTTGGTGATGGCGTTGACCTGACCGCCAGCAGCCTGGCCGAACTCGACCGAGTAGTTGGAGGTCTCCGCCTGGAACTCCTTGATGGAGTCGATGGAGTAGACGTAGGGGGCACCGGACGAACGACCACGGGCCTCGGAGAAGAGCATCTCGTTGTTGTTCGAGCCGTCCACGTAGTTCTGGTTGTAGAGGCCGCTGATGCCGTGGAAGCTGACCAGGCCCGAGCCGCCGTCCTGTACGACGTTCGGGGTGTTCAGAACGAAGGCGCTCCAATTGCGGGTGGCGACGGGGAGATTCACGAGCAGGGTGGGATCGAAGGTCTGCGAGACTTCGGTCTTTTGCGTGTCGAGGATGGGGCTTTCGCCGCTGACTTCGACTGTCTCTGTAACCGAGCTGGCGGGCAGCACTTCGTCGATGGTGAGGATCTCACCGACGGTGAGCAGCAGGTTCTTGCGCTCGACCTTGCCGAAGGAGGCGGCCGTGGCGGTGACGGAGTAGTGACCCGGGAGAAGGAAGGGCGCGGTGTAGATGCCGGCGCTGTCGGTGACGGCGGAACGGGGGACACCGGTATCGGTATTGGTCACGACGACGGTCGCGCCGGGAACGACGCCGCCGGTAGCGTCGGTAATGGTACCGGTGATATTGCCGTTGCCGGAGGTCTGCGCTGCAATCGGCAGAGCGCAACAGGCGACCAGAGCGGTCGCAAGGACATAACGCAGGCGGTTAGAAAGGGAGAATGACATAGGCGGCACAGGCTCCTGTAGGGTTGCGACTGCGGTGACGCCGGGTGGAAGACACGAATAGCGGACCTCCTGAATGGGGCTACGCTTAAGGTTTCGGACCGGCGGAAATTTCAATGAAGGAATCACCTTCATCATTACTGATAGTGGGGGTGCTGTCAATGGTGGGACCCCGGATCCTGCCGAAACGTTGGTAACCAGCGAAGAAAACAAAGGGTTTACCGGCGCAGGGATGGGACGCCCCCGCTCAGCTTGCGCGAATGCGTATCCCCATTCGTACACCTGAGGGCCGGGCCTAAGTGCGGGGTCTTGTTAGTGCAGGGTCTTGGGAATGACGGCGAACTGCAGGAGTATCTCGAAGGGGATGATGTCCAGCGTGGCCTCGTGCGTGGCTTCGAGGACGACCGGGCAGGCAGCGCCGGCGCGATGCACGTCCAGCCAGCGGGCCGCGCAGACGCACCAGCGGTCGCCCGGACGCAGGCCGGGAAAGCCATACTGCGGCATGGGCGTGGAGAGATCATTGCCCAGCCGCGCGGAGGCGGCGAGGAACTCCTCGGTGACGATGCAGCAGACCGTGTGCAGGCCCAGGTCGTCGGGGCCGGTGTTGCAGCAGTTGTCGCGATAGAAGCCGGTGAGCGGGGCGTCGGCGGAGTTGCCGCCGCAGGTTTCGAGCGGCTGGCCGAGGACGTTCTTCTGGGTAGAGAGCTTCGCGCCGGTAGTGTCCATAGGGTGATTGTAGACCGTGTCCGGCGTCATGCTCCGACGGTGAGGACAGGCTCCATGGTTGGATGCGGGGCGGCGGCGTTGGCCGGAAGCGTCACGCGGATGGTGGTGCCGTGATATTGGCGGGAGGTGCTGGAGCGCAACTGGAGCCGGCCTCCCTGCTCTTCCACGATGCCGCGCGTGACCCACAGGCCGAGCCCGGTGCCGCGCTCTCCCTTGGTGGTGAAGAAGGGCTCAAAGACGTGGGTGAGGTTCGCGCGCTCGATGCCGTGGCCGGTGTCCGATACGGTGATGACCGCGCAGTTCTCACAGAGACGGGCGCGGACAAGGATCTGGCCGCTATCGCCCTCCATCGCTTCCAGAGCATTGCCGACGATATTCGCAAAGACCTGGCGCAGGGAGGGATCGTACTGGACGGAGCTGATCTCCGGGGAGAGACGGGTGATGATCTCAACGTGTTGCTGCGAGGCGCGCGATTGAAAGAGCTGTACCACCTCATCGAGGAGTGTGTGGAGGTCGAGCGTGCGTCCGGGGACCTTGCGATAGAAGCTGAGCGTGGAGCGGGTGATGTGGCCCACGCGATCGAGCTCGCGCGCGGCGAAGGCGATCAGCTCCTGCGACTGCGGCGAGAGTTCCTGGTCCTGCAGCAGGTAGAAGATATTGGTCAGGGCTTCGAGCGGGTTGTTGATCTCGTGCGCCAGCGTGTTGGCCATGCGTCCGGCGGCAGCGAGCCGTTCAGAGTTGATGAGCCGGGTCATCAGGTCGGCGGTCTCGCGCTCGGCGGCTTTGCGCGCCGAGATGTCTTCGACGACCCAGAAGACGGTTGTCTTGGGTTCGTCGGCGGAGTGGGTATCCTGCCGCAGCAGAGAGGCCGTCAGCTGCGCGGGAAAGGTGCTGCCGTCGCTGCGCATCACGGTCCGCTCCACGCGGTAGCCCAGCCGGGAGCCGGCCAGCATCTCGACGTAGAGTTCCGCATCAACCGTGCGCTCGGACGGTAGCAGGAAGTCCCAGAGGCGCAGCGACAGGAGCTTGTCAATCGGGACATCAAGGCTTTCGGCGAGGCGCTGGTTGACGAGCAGGAAGCGGCCCTCCGTGGAAGTGTGAGCCATGCCGACTGCGGCCTGGTTGAAGGTCGCCGAAAAGCGCTGCTGGGCGAGCCGGAGTTCGAGCTCGGTGTGAAGCCGCTCATGGCGCAGGCCGATGCGTTCCAGCCAGCGGTAAGCAGCGACCAGCAGCACGAAGTCGAGGAAGAACGCGACGGCAAAGCTGAGGATGACCTGGCGGCGGGCTGCGTTGACGTTGACCGTACGCTGAACGAGCAGCCTCTGCTCCTCTGCCTCGATCGCGCGGATGCTGATCTGCACGCTCTCCACGCGGTCCGGTGTGTCCTGGATGACCGGCTGGAGAAAGACGGGGTCGATCATGCCGTTGGGATGGCCGTGGCGGACGGCGATGCCTTCATCGAGTACGGCCATCTTGGCATCGACGCGCGTGCGCAACTCAACGATGCGCTGCTGTTGGGAGGGATTGTCGCCGGTGAGTGCCTGTACCCGGCGTATGCTTTCGCTGATGCCGCGGTTGGCGTCTTTGTACTGCTGCTCGAAGGCAGGGGAGGCAGTGAGGATATAGCCACGCGCGGCGGACTCCGCCGTGCGCACCTGGGCGACCAGTTGCTCGGTGCCGTTGATGACCTCCAGGGTATGCGCGAGCCACTCCTGGGAATCAAGCAACGTTCGCAAGGCCTGCGCCGCCAGCCAGGTGTTCAGCAAAACAATGACGATGGCACCGAACAGCGCTGGACGGTACCAACCTTTTTTCCCCATGCAAACTCCCCTGTAAGGAGATGAGCCTTTTGACCCGGACGGTTGTGTAAAGGGTGGCAGAAATATTCACCCTGTAGCCACAATCTCACCCTAAGAAGCAATTTACTGGAAAAATTGCTTTACAACCCAACAGATGGCGCGTACTGTATGCGGTCACACGGGCCACGTCGTTTATTCATCTGCTGAGGTTTTCCCATGACTCTGCGTCTGCCGAGGTATCTGCGCATCGCCCTGCTGGCTGTTCCGACCCTCCTGATGGCTCACCGGGCGTCCTGCCAGGAGGTGACCGGCAACAAGAACGTGGTCGTCCTGCGCGTCTACTTCCACGATTACGCGGACACGTCGCGCTACACGCAGGCGCAGATCCAGACGTTCTTTTCGGACATCAACACGCTGTGGGGCACGCACAGCTCTTACGGGAACTTCTCGATTACAGCGCGGGTCAGCACACTGTTCCAACTGCCCGGCAATCGCAGCGACTACATTGATACGCCTCCCGACTCAGGCGGAGACCTGTCCAGCGGAGGCAAGTTCAACAAGGTGCTGACGGACGCCATCGCGGCCTCGCCCAGCGGGATCGACTGGACCAATGTGAGTGCCGTACTCGTGGTGATGGCGGAGACCAACCCGGCAAACTTCCATCGCGGACAAGGGACCAAGTGCAATCTGCCGATGGGGCCGGGATCCAGCAATACTCCGCTGGTGGGTTGCGCTATCTTCAGCGAGAATCCCAGCCAGACCGATGCCCAGGTATGGGGGAGGTTCGCGCACGAGATCGGCCACGCCTTCCAGCGGACGGCGTTTCATCCCAGCAACTACAACAGCGCCTTTGAGCAGATGGACGCGAACTATCCGGGACAGACCGGAGTCTTCGAGAAGCAGAGTTCTGTCGATTTCTCCTGGATGCCGGACTCCAAGTACCTGGTGGTGCAGCCTTCCTCGGGCGGAGTGCGGACGGCGCTCTACGCCGAGGAGTATGACCCCGCCGGAAGACCGAATATTCAGGCGATCCGCGCCTATCTCACCGGCCAGGGAAGCGCGTATTACCTGATCAGCGTCCGGCGCAAGGTGCTGGGGGACGACCTGAACGCCTTCTTTTCACCAGCTGGCATCCCCGATGAGGGCGTGCTGATTGAGCGCGTCACTCCGGGCGCCTCGCAGGAGGTGACGCTGCAGGGCAATGGCGGCGACCGCAACAAGCTCTGGCACGCCGGTGACAAGTACACCAATGCAGCGGACGGAATCTTCATCGATGTGGTGCAGAAGATCGACGCAGACGACTACTTTGTCAACGTTTATTACACCAAGCAGGCGAACAAGCCGGACATCGGGATGAACTCGTGGGAGGAGCCGCCGGGCAATACCTACGAGACCACCGACATCTGGATTGACAGCCCGGTGAATGGCTATGGTGTGTTTCGCTATGGGACGTGGTCGGACCTGATGGGCGGGACCGTGCCCAAGGGCAACGGTGACGATCCCGCCATCGGCCAGGTGAACCGCATCTATGCGCGGGTAAGAAACTATGGAACCGCCACCGCCAGCAATGTGGTGGTGCACTTTGACGTAACCAACCCCATCGGTTTGGGAATCAATGGATCGAATGGGTTCCAGCAGTTGGGCACCGTGACCAAGGCGCAGTTCCCGGGGTTGGCCTCCATCGCCCCCGGCGCCAGCACCGATGTGTATATCGAGTGGACTCCGAATGCGACACTGACACCGCAGCAGATTGCAGAAGGCACCTTCTACTTCCACACCTGCGTGCGCGTGCGGATGGACCACCTGCCCAATGAGACGATCTTCGGCAATCAGGACGGCAATGGCCAGCAGGAGAACATCTTCTACTTCCAGGCGCCCACTCCGGGCGGAGGCGCGCCCTCGATGCAAAAGACCATCATCCATCTGAAGAATGATTCCGTGAGCGAGAGCAAGTACTTCTACCTGAACTACGACCGGTCAGAGGTTCCGGACGGATGGAAGGTGCGCATCAACAACGGCGAGCCGGGAATCCAGTTGGCGGCGAATGAGAGCAGGGACATTCCTGTGGAGGTCCTGCCGGCCACGCCGATGGCGGTGGGCAAGGTGGCGTCCGTGGTGATTACGGCGTCGAGCCTGCACCTGCTGGTGAGCGACAAGGACCCCAACGACAAGCATCCCGAGTTCAAGACGCTGGGAGGAGTGCGCGTGGAGGGCCATGCCGTGGCTCCGGCGAAGATCGAATGTACGGCGGCCAACGGCAAGGACGGCGTGACGTTCCATGGCGTGCTGAAGCTACCACCCGACCAGAAGATTGCCGAGAACCAGCGGACGGTCATGCTGGACGGCGTGGGTCCGGCGAACAATCTGCTGCCGAAGGAGACGGGCCATGCCGTGGTGAACTCGGACGGCGTGTTCGCCGGCCTGGCTCCACGCACCAAGTTCGACAAAGCGGTGTGCATGTTCGCAGGAACGGACACGATTAGCAGCGCCATCAGCGGCATTATCCCGGTGGCGCCGTAGGCAGAGCTACTTCGCCGCCATCGCCAACTGCTGCTGATACTCCTCGTAGGGGCCCTTGTGGTCGGTGATGTGGAAGTCGGTGGGGCCGCCCTCGAAGTGCCAGACGCGCGTGCCCGCCTCTTCGATCAGGTCCTGATCGTGCGTGACCAGCAGCACCGTGCCCTCATACTTCTGGATCGCCTGATTGAGCGCGTTGATGGCTTCGAGGTCGAGGTGGTTGGTGGGCTCGTCCATCACCAGCACGTTGGGCTTGAGCAGCATGATCTTGCAGAAGAGCAGCCGCGCGGCTTCGCCGCCGGAGAGAGCTTCGGTCTTCTTCATGCCCTCTTCGCCCTTGAAGAGCATCTGGCCGAGGATGCCGCGGATGTCCTCCTTGGTCGCCTTGGGGTCAAAGGTGTGCAGCCACTCGGCGACGGTCGTGCCTTTCGGGATGGATGCAGTGTGGTCCTGCGCGAAGTAGCCGATCTGCGCCTCATGCCCCCATTTGACCGTGCCGGAGTCGATCGAGACGTCCTTCTCTTCCACGCCGGGGCCGTTGGCCAGCAGCGCTTTAATCAGAGTGGACTTGCCCTGGCCGTTACGGCCGACGAGGACGATCTTCTCGCCGCGCAGCACTGCCGCGGAGAAGTTGCGGATGACGTGCTCGGTCGTGCCGTCGGGCTGCGTGTAACTCTTGTTGACCTTCTCGAACTCGAGGACGTGTTTGCCGCTGGGCCGCTCGATCTTGAAGCTGATGAAAGGCCGCGCGATGTTGGAGCGCGCCAGCTCGGTGGTCGCGAGGCGCTCGACTTCCTTCTTGCGCGAGTTCACCTGCGACGAGCGCGTGCCGGCGGAGAAGCGGGCGATAAATTCATTGAGTTGCGCGATCTTCTTCTCGCGCTGCTCGTTCTGCGATTCGATGCGGGTGCGGATGCTGGTCTTCTGCAGCACCATGTCGTCGTAGCCGCCGGTGTAGGTGATGATGGTCTCGTAGTCGATGTCGGCGATGTGCGTGCAGACGTTGTTCAGAAAGTGCCGGTCGTGCGAGATGGTGATGACCGTACCGGTGTAGTGGTTGAGGAAGTCCTCCAGCCAGTGGATGGAGTCGAGGTCGAGCGAGTTGGTCGGCTCGTCGAGGAGCAGTGCCTGCGGGTTGCCGAAGAGCGCCTGCGCCAGCAGCACGCGGACCTTCTGACCGCCCTGTAGCTCGCTCATCTTGCGCTCGTGCAGCTCGTCGGGGATGTCGAGCCCCTGCAGCAGCACCGCGGCGTTGGACTCCGCCTCATAGCCGTCCTCGTCGCCGACGATGCCTTCGAGCTCGCCGAGTCGCGAGCCGTCCTCGTCGGTCATCTCGGGCTTGTTGTAGATGATCTCGCGCTCTTCCATCGCCGCCCACAGGGCCTTGTTGCCCATGATGACGGTGTCGACCACGCGAAAGGCGTCAAACTCATACTGGTTCTGCTTGAGCACGCCGATCTTCTTGGGGCGCACGACGGTGCCCTTCTGCGCGTCGAGCTCGCCGGTGAGCACCTTCATGAAGGTGGACTTGCCCGCGCCGTTGGGGCCCGTAAGGCCGTAGCGGCGATCGGAGGTGAAGGTCACCGAGACGTCTTCGAAGAGCAGCTTCGCGCCGTAGCGCATGGTCACATTGGAGACAGATATCATCACTACTATTTTCGCATGGAGGCAGAAAACGGGGCCCTAGCCGCCAACGCATCATTCACGATCAGACAGTCGCTATGCCAATAGTTGTTGAGGCGTGAATGCGACAGGTGTATTCAATCGCACTAGTAATTCAGGCGTCAGTGCAACAAAGACACCAGCTTCTTGAAAGAAGAGAGCCTTTGTCGATGAGGATGCAAGTTGGGCAATGATCACTCCGAGGAGCCAGTAAAGTTGCGGTGCCTGCTCGCTGCCAACTCCTCCCGGAAATTCCGCCGAAAACCTTGTTGTAGCGTGGTGGCCTGCCCAGAGCGGGACTTCGAGTTCACCGAGATGTTCCGAGGCTAATGGGTAATCGCTATAAATGATGGGGTAATATGCATCGCCCATCTTGAGCAGCGCGCCTTGGCTGTCAATAGCAGTCGCGAAAAAAGTGACTGGGTCATAGGGTCTATGCCATGCAGCTTGCATTGCTTTATTTAGTTCTTCGGTTGTGAATCGCTTGGCACGATCCTGAAGAAGATAAATTCTGATCCCACTCGCAGAAGGGGATCTGTTTACCTGTTTATGTCTGAGGAGTCCACGAAACATAGCAGCATCTTATGCTGCTGTCGGTGGTCTGAAAATTATTCTATCTGGGCGAAGATTTCTCTTGACGAAAGGCTCTAGCAGATGTAATTAACTCATAGGTTATATAACCGATAGGTTCAGTACAGCAATGAGCGACTCCATCAGCTCGACTTTCGCCGCCCTCGCCGACCCCACCCGGCGGGCGATCCTGGCGCGGCTGGCGCTGGGGGAGACCTCCGTCACCGAGCTGGCCGAGCCGTTCGCGATGAGTATGCCGGCGGTCTCCAAGCACCTGCGCGTGCTGGAGCGCGCGGGGCTGATTGCGCGGAGCCGCGAGGCCCAGTGGCGCCCCTGCAAGCTAAAGGCCGAGCCGCTGCGCCAGGCCGCCGGCTGGCTGGATGAGTACCGCAGGTTCTGGGAAGAGAGCTTCGACCGGCTGGACGAGTACCTGCAGCGAGTCCAGGCGGAGCAGAAGCAGACCAAGGGAAGGACGAAGCAAAAAAAGGAGAAGAGTCATGGCCGCAGCAATAGCAAGCGATGAGATGAAGGCGACGGAGCGGGAGATCGTGATGACGCGGGTCTTCGCCGCGCCGCGCGCGATGGTGTGGGGAGCATTCGCCGATCCATGGCAGGTGAGCCAGTGGTGGGGACCGAAGGGCTTCCGCTCGACCATGACGGAGATGGACCTGCGGGCCGGCGGCAAGTGGCGCC
>Ga0302319_10017576_pt1 | contig 13088 bp, 5 predicted proteins | sample Bog_T0_2_FD_203319 | JGI IMG/M metagenome (GOLD analysis project Ga0302319, IMG submission 203319) | Peat permafrost microbial communities from Stordalen Mire near Abisko, Sweden - Bog_T0_2 | ecosystem: Environmental > Terrestrial > Soil > Wetlands > Peat | place: Sweden: Abisko, Stordalen Mire...
ACAGCCCCCTCAGAATCGGCGTAATCACCATCGCGCTCGACCATAATTGATGGCTCGTACTGCGCCCCATCGGAATATTGAAATCGCCGCTCAGCAGTTCCGTCACGGCGCCCAGATCCTGCGCCTGGGTCAGGTTCACGTTCTCCATCAGCAGTTGATAGCCCGCCAGCGGCTGCCCGCCGCGATACTCCGCCAGCGCCGCCCAGCCCGTAAACAGCGGCCACACCGAGCCCTGGTGATAGCTCATGCCGTCGTAGATCTTCTCATCGGAAGATACGTCGCGCAGTCCCCAATCGGTATTGAGCGTGTGCGCCGCGAACTGCTTCAAACATCCTTCCGGATGAGCGAGCACAGTATTCCCGTTCGGCATCTCCGGATCCCACCACGCCATCGCCGGATACACAGTGCTGGTGCGGTCCTGCGACCCATCAGCATTGCGGCCGAACGCGTAGCACTCCTTGTCCTGGTCGTAATACTCCTTCTCAATCGTCTTGCCGATTGCGTCTGCGCGTTGATGTGCCGCCGCCGCTTTCTCCGGATTTTTCAGCAGTGTCTCTAACTGCCCCATCGCCGCCGACGCCTGCTGGTCCAGCAATGCCAGGTAAATCTCCTGGTGCGGCAAGCCGCCCGGCCAGCTCTCCACCCATCCAGTTCCTTGCGAGTTGTCGTAAATCCCATCCCCATCCGTATCGTGCGTCGTCTCAAACGCCCACGCCTTCTCAATCGCATCGCGATTCGCCGCAACAAAACCAACATCACCGCTCGCTCGAACGTAGTCAGCCACAGCCAGCAGGAACAGCGGCGTTGAGTCCGCCGCCGCATACATATAAGGGAACGCCTGCCAATCAATCGCTGCCGCCGTTTGCGAATACTCATGCATGATCTTGCCGTCCCCGCGCTGGCGATGAATCAGAAACTCCAGCTCAGATTTCGACAACGCGAAGTCCCCATAGCCATTGATCGCGTACAGCGTGTAAAGCGAGTCCCGCCCGAAGAACCACCCAAACCCCGGCCGCGCCGAATCGCCTGAAGAATAATAGCCCGCCACCAGCGCCGTCTCATCCGTCCCCTGCACGCGCGTGCGCAGTTGCTCAATCGAAACTGTAGCCCATTCAAAGGCTTCATTCAGCGCCTTGTCCGGCGTATCAATTGAAGTTGAATTCGCCAGCAGCTTTTTGTAGCGCTCCGCATGGGCCGCATAGCCGGCCGCGATGCCGTCATTGAGCTGCGTCATCGTTGTTCCCAACGCAGCCTTAGTTGCAGTAGCAGTCGTGGTCCCCACTGCCATCAGCAACGGAAACAGCCTGCCATGATCCCGTACCGGATCGATGTGCAGCTTCATCTCGACGGGATAAACATGCGGCCGCTCCTGATACGGTGCCAGGATCCCCGGCTTCGCTCCTGGAATCGTGATTGCTCCGGCCAAATCGGGGTAGTCGCTGTGCAGGATGTAGAACCCTCCCCGCGAGTCCCATTCCGCGTCAGGCACGCCCTCGTTGCGTTCCGGCCACATCCACCGCAACTCCGGTGTAAAGCGAAACGTGAAGTCCGTAGGATGCAGGCAATCGAACTCAAACAGCACCACCGGACCTGTTTGAGCCACAGCGCTAGATCCACCCGCGACACCCGGCCCATCGTTCGGCGAAAACATGATCTGCCGCACCGTAAACCCGACGTGCGCATACGTGATGATGGTGCGATCCGGGCGCACCTCAATTTCAGCCGCCAGCTGATTCACATCAATGGGAACCGAGTACCCTTCAATCTCCGCTTCGATGGTCAGATTTGAAAGCAGCTTCACCGGCAGCACCCACGCCTCGAACGTCCCATCCTGCTGCCCCAGGATGACCCCGCGCTCCCCCGCCACCGTAAACGGCTTCTGCGACTCCGCATGCGCCCGAATCACCAGGCCGCTGGTATCAAGCGGCATAGCCGAGATGGAATTAAGCGTCTGACCCAGGGCTGCGGAAGAGACAGCAATAAACATGGCCGTAGCCATGCAGAACGTAGAGCGCCATCTGTACATCGCGTGTCCTTTTGTCTGCGACTTGAAGCCAACAGTCTATAGCGGGCCCGTTGTCCGCGTACACACTCCGCGACACTAATCTACAAGGTCTGTGGACTCGGCTCCTAACGCCTTAAGGACGTGGTTTCTAGGTCGAATATCGCTGAGATTCGCAGGCCAACATCTCGTTTCCCATATTCCAATATGCATTTTCGTAGGTTGAGGTGGATTTGCATCGTAGTATCTACGGCATAAAGAGAGGTTTACCGACAATGGCATAGCAATTGCAGCACCTGTTGGGTCCCTAGGAGATCCCGCCCAATGCGAAACCTGTCTGCCAAGACCATTCTGTTGGCAATCATTTGCTTAATTTCCACTCACCTGAGAGCTCAGGATTTTGCTTCTATTACCGGCACTGTGACCGATCCAAGCGGAGCAGTGGTGTCGGGAACGAACGTTACGCTCGAAAATCCCTCCACCAGCGTGATCTACAAGGCGGTGACCAATAGCCGGGGCGAATACACCATTCAAAACGTACAGCCCGGACCCGGATACAAAATTACATTCGAAGCTCAAGGTTTCAAGTCCGTGATTGTAACAAGCATCTATCTGAACGTCAGCAACACTCGCACGCAGAATGCAAAGTTAACCGTGGGAGGCGCCTCGCAGACCATCGAAGTTTCGGCTGCTGCTGAGGCGGTCACTCTCGATTCGACCGACGCAACCGTGGGCAACAATTTCCAGGTGCAATTCCTGAACGAGTTGCCGGTCGAAGATCGGTCGAATCCTTCAGCATTGTTCTATCAGCAACCCGGCGTGACCCTGGATGGGGCGGTCACCGGCGCCCGCACGGATCAGACCAACGTCACCGTAGACGGCTTGGAAGTAAACGACAACGCTACTGGTCAATTTGGCGCCATCGTCGCCAACGCCCCTGTGGATTCGATCCAGGAATTCCGAGGCACAACCGCGAATCCTCTGTCGAGCTCGGGTGAAGGCTCCGGAGGCCAATACGACCTCGTCACTCGCAGCGGGACCAATCAGTTCCATGGGGCGCTGGTTGAATACCACCGTGATACCGCTCTCGAAGCCAACGATTGGTTCAATAACAACAGCGGCACGCCGCGGCCCCCACTTATTCGCAACCAGTTCGGCGGCAACGCCGGCGGTCCCATCTGGAAGGAGAAGGCATTCTTCTTTTTTGACTGGGATAGTCGGCGCGACACACTGAGCAACCTTGAAGAGCGAACCGTGCCAATGGGGACAGACACTTCAGGGTACCGTGGCGGCGAGGTAGCTTACGTCAACTCCGGGGGTGCTGTCGTCACACTGACACCGACCAAAGTCGCAAATCTCGATCCCAACGGAATTGGATGGGACCAGGCTGAACTCGCGCTCTTTCAAAAGCGGTACCCGATCGCGAACGACCTGAGCGGCGACTACGGAGATTTGGTGAATACGGCCGGCTTCCGGTTCAACGCTCCGTTCCCCTACGTTTTCAACGACTACGTTTCCAGGGTTGACTTCAACCTGAATGAGAAAATGAAAGTGTTCGGGCGCGGAACCGTCGCAAGGCAGAATTCAACTCAAGCCGGCATCCAATTCCCCGGCGATCCACCCACCTACCCGTTTTTCGATAAGAGCTATGCCTGGGTTGCCGGACATACCTGGACCATCAGCAATAACAAACTGAACCAGTTTGAGTATGGCGAGACCTATGAGGATTTCAGCTTCAATGCCGTCTACAATCCTCAGGGCGATAATCAATTTGGATATAGCGGCCTGACCGGCCCTTACGCAAGCGGCAGCAACTCCCAGGACCGAACCTTTCCGATTCCCGTCATTCGCGACGATTTTAGCTGGCAAAAGGGCAGGCACAGCTTTACGTTTGGTGGCACGTTCAAGTGGGAAACTCCAAACGCGTTCGCCGCCGAAAATTTTAATTTTCCAAGCGTAGGCGTTACCGGCAACACTTACCTCACGGCTCTGAACCCCACCCTGCGGCCACCTGATATCAGCAGCGATGCAACCACCATCTGGGATAGCGCCTTCTCCACGGCCTTAGGTGTTGTGGCCTCGGTAAGCAGTAACTTTAATTACAACAATAAAGCGCAGGTGCAGCCGCAAGGCACCGGTCTTGACTTGAATTACCGCTACTACGAGACGGAAGTCTACTTTAGCGACACATGGAAAGTGACCCCCAACCTGGACATCACTTATGGCGTGCGCTATCAGAACTACACGGTTCCTTATGAGACACGCGGTGAGGAAGCAATCACCAATCTGAATTCGAACGGAACGACAATACCGTTCTCGTTTGACACATATTGGAAGGATCGCGTAGCGCAAACCACGTCGGGCAACACTGACAATAGCAGTCTTCCATTCCTGCAGTTCATCTACGGGGGGAAGGCAAACCACCAGCCAAGCTATTTCCATCCCAACAACAAGGATTTCGCTCCGCGCGTCGCTTTTGCCTACAGCCCAGGATCAGATAAACACACGGTCTTCAGAGGCGGAATTGGAGTCATTTACGATCACTCCCTCATTAATGCATTGCAGTTCCAGCAACTGCAAACATCTTATGTATTCGAATCGAGCAACGTTAATCTGTTTGGAGTGCCGGGAGACGCCACTGGCACTCTCCAGACTGCTCCTCGCTTCACAGGCGTAGATACCCCGCCTCCGGCACCAGCCGCTCCCGCTGTGACCACTCCCTACATTCCTTTTGTCTATCAGGGCTATCCTTACGGACTTCCGTACGGCGAATTCAACCTCATGATGGACACCAATCTGAAGACGCCGTATAACATCCAATACGATTTCGGATTTCAGCACGAATTCCCGCAACGCTATATCTTGAAAATCGACTACGTGGCGCGCCTCGGCAGACGGCTACTTGCAGAGGCAGACGCCAGTCAGCTGCTCGACTTCCCGGATAACACGGGCGGATCAACACAGTCAATGGGCGGCGCCATGGCGGGCATCACCACGCAACTTCGCCAGAACGCCGGCCTCGGTGCACTGGGCGCAATTCTCGCTCTCACTCCGGAGCCTTGGTTTGAAGACATGTTGCCCGGCTATGTCGACTATGTGAACGCCAACAATGGCACGAGCCTCACCAGCAACACGCAAGCTCTGGCGTATGCTGCCTATCCCTTGCCGCAACGAGGAGATTTCTCTGACACCATTCAGGCCATCGCTGCGGCCGGATTTCTGCCCACTAACGCTGGCATGGCCTCTCAGTTTGCAAGCAACACCGTATGGACAAACAAGGGTTCATCCAATTACAACGGCATGCTTGTGACATTGCATAAGAATGCCGGCTACGGCCTGCAGTTTGATATCAATTACACTTGGTCCCACTCCATTGATAACGTATCTGCCCCCGCAAACTTTATCGCCTCGAGCAGCGGCTACGGATTCATCTGCGATATAGCTCGACCTCGGGAGTGCCGAGGCAACTCGAACTTCGATGTTGCCAATTACCTGAACGGCAATTTCATCTACGAGCTTCCGTTCGGTCGCGGCCGGACCTTTGGCGCAACCGTTCCCTACTGGGCTAATGAAGCCATCGGTGGATGGGAAATAAGTGGTCTTCCCAGTTGGCACACCGGCAACGCCTACAACGCATCGGCGAATGCATACATCACTAGTTTCGCCAACAATGCACCCGCAACCTTAATCGGCCCGATCGTGGACCTCAAAACTCACGTAAACGGTGGCAGTGGCTCAGCGCTCTCAGCTTACTCAAACGCAACCGCGGCACTCTCGGATTTTACGGGTCCCACCGGTTTTGATGTGGGAACCCGCAACAATCTTCGTGGTCCCGGATGGTTCAATCTAGATCTTGGGTTGGGCAAGACTTTCCCCGTCTACAAGGAAGGCGTCAACCTCAAGTTTCGATGCGACGCATTCAACTCAACAAATCATCCGAGCTTCGCGCTTCCTTCCGCCGTCGACATCACACAGGCCAACGGTGTTCCATTCGGCACTATTAGCAGCACAGCCAGTGCCGCTCGCGTATTGCAGCTCTCCCTGCGACTGGAATTCTGAGCACATTACCAGCTCGAACGCAAAAAGCCCCGGCGAGTGCCGGGGCTTTTTGCGTCATCGCAGTCTCAAATGTGAGAAGCAAAAGCGCAAAGGACGAAATTATAGTTTCAGAAAATCCAGCGCGCGGATCAGATAGCTCTTCAAATCGCGGCGTTGAACCACGGCGTCAAGGAAGCCCTTTTCCAGCAGAAATTCCGAACGCTGAAATCCCTCCGGAAGCTTCTGGCGGATGGTTTGCTCAATCACACGCGGACCTGCAAACCCGATCAGCGCGCCCGGCTCCGCGATGTTCAAATCACCCAGCATCGCGAAGCTGGCAGTCACACCCCCGGTAGTAGGATCGGTGAGCACGCAGACGTACGGCACCTTCGCATCGTCCAATTGGCCCAGCGCGGTGGAGATCTTTGCCATCTGCATCAGGCTCACAACGCCTTCCATCATGCGCGCTCCGCCGGATGCAGCAACCACGATCAACGCCTTGCGTTCAAGACGAGCGCGATCAACAGCACGGGCGATTGTTTCGCCCACCACAGCTCCCATGGAGCCGCCGATAAACCCGTATTCCATCGCACTGAGAACAACCGAATGTGGACCAAGCTGACCAACCGCATTCAGGATCGCGTCATTCAGACCGGTATCCTCCTGCGCTTTCCGCAGCCGCTGCCTGTAGGGCTTTACATCCGTAAAGTTGAGCGGATCTGTGGAGCGAAGTCCCCCGTCAACTAGTTCGTAACCGGGCTCGAGCAGCAGCTCGATACGCTGGCGCGCCCCTATTTTGAAATGATGCTGGCACTTGGGGCAGACGTTCAGGTTCGCTTCAAGGTCGGCCCGAAAGATGGCCGCGCGGCAGCCCACACACTTGATCCAAAGACCTTCAGTGCGAACCGTCTTTCTTCTATCAAAGGGAATCGGGGCGCCTCCCGGTCCGGAGCCGGAATCGTACTCGCCATTCTCACGCTTGAACCAGGACATTCAAACTCTTTCTCAAAATCGATGCGGGATTCGTCTTGCCACGCAGCTTACCAGGGCAATCTCCGGCGGTCACGCCCAATCAATATTCTATGCCGCGCTGGGCGAGGACGCCTTTTTGGTAAGCATGTTTTACCTCGCGCATTTCAGTCACCGTATCGGCTAGCTCCACCAGCAGGGGATGCGCGTTGCGACCAGTCAGGATGACGTGAACCATCTCCGGCCGACCTCGCAATGCATCAGCCACCACCGCCGGATCAAGCATTCCAAAGCCGATCGCATAGTTGATTTCATCAAGGATCACCATGTCCCAGTCGCCGGAGTAGATGGCCTCCCGTGCTTCATCCCACGCGGCCTCAACCAGGCGCACGTCTTCAGGATCAGTTTCAGCACCACCCACCTTCACAAAGCCGCGGCCCATTTGCTTGAGGGTGAAACTGTCTCCAAACGCCTTTACCGCGTCCAGCTCGCCGTAGTGCCATGAGCCTTTCAGGAACTGCAGCATCAGCACCCGCATGCCGTTGCCCACCGCGCGCAAAGCAGTGCCCATGGCAGCCGTGGTCTTGCCCTTGCCGGGCCCGGTCGTAATAAGGATGAGCCCTTTGCGGGAATCAGTCATATTCAAATATCGTAGCCCGAAATTGACGCCGCCTGCCAAGTCGGCACTCCGGACCGAAACCAACTGCTCGTCGGCCCCGCCAACAGAACACCCCGACTGGACCGCAAATCCTCAATGGCCTGCGTGATACGGATGCCCAGTGAGAATTGTAAATGCCCGGTAGAGCTGTTCAGCCATCACAACGCGAGCCAGCGCGTGAGCCATCGTCATGGGACCAAGAGACAGAAGCAGATTGGCGCGTTGACGAGCCAAAGAGGACCACCCGCTGGCGGGACCGATGGCGAAAACAATGCTCTGAGCTCCCTCATCTCTACGCGCACCAAGCCACGCTGCGAAGCTTTCAGAGTTCATTTGGCGCCCTAAGCTGTCAAGAAGCACGCTCACGGCTGGGGTTCGACCTTGCTGTCGGCTGAGCCATTCCAGCATCGCGTTCTCCGTCCTGAAAGACTCGCACTGGCAACGGGCGAATTTTGAGCATCGTTCCATATAGACTTGGGCAAGAGCTTCAAATCCATCTTTCGAGCTGGCCCGAGCGCCGACGTGAACAAGGGTAAGAAGCATCAGGAGGAGAATAGCGCACGACGGCGCGCGCTGTTCTCAGGGACGGAAGGTAGCGACAGCAAAAAACCCATTTTCTGGATATGAAGTCTTACTTCTCCGCAATTTCATATTTGCAATCGGCTATACCGTCCCTTCAAGCGAGATAAGACATTATTTATGAATAAGAAGAAGTTTCTTATGAGCCCCGAAGAGATTGGCCCTCGCAATGCAGCTATATATGCAAACCGACTAGGCGGATAACTTCGGAGGGGCTCGATTTCACAGAGGCTCTTAACTGGAGTCGATCCAAACTCTCTTCTTAACGCCAGTTCCTTAGTCATTCTGTTCACGCGCGGGCCAAATCGATCCCGCCACACCTAGAAGTTCAGTATCCGAAGCGAGAGCCTTCGCACCCGGACCTTATCCGAATACAAAAACCTATTGGAGGTATTATGCGACTTACCCGGTTTCGTGCTGCAACACTAACTTTTGGGGCCATTCTGATGTTGGTGGTCGGGACCCCCTTGTTGCAATTCGCAGGTTTCGCCCAGTCAACGACTGCAGCGGGCGCGATTCAAGGCACGATCACGGACCCGAAGGGCGGAATTTTGCCCGGGGCGGAAGTCACAATTACCAGCGTCGCAACAGGTTCCAAGAAGGTCATTGTCACGGATTCGTCCGGCTTCTACAGTGCCGCTTCGCTGGTTCCGGGTGTGTACACAGTCGTCGTCTCAGACGTTGGCTTTGCCAAGGTGAGCACAACGGTTACTGTTCAGATTGGAACCACGACAAACGGCAATCTTAGTTTGAAGCTGGGTTCCGCAACAGAAGAAGTGATCGTCAGCTCTGAAGAGCTGCAGGTCAACACGGTTCAATCGACGGTGCAGGGCGTCTTGACAGCTGCTCAGATCGACAACCTCCCCATCAGCGGACGCAACTTCCTTGACCTGTCGCAGCTGGAGCCGGGTGTGCAGTTACAAAGCGGGGATACGTTTGATCCCACCAAGGCCGGCTACTCTTCAATCTCTTTCAACGGCGTTAACGGGCGCACGGCCCGCATCATGCTGGATGGCCAGGACATCTCAGACGAAACCGTCGGCACCACAACCTTGAATGTCAGCCAGGGGTCGATAGAGGAGTTTCAGATCAGCCGCTCCTCGTTGGACATTTCAAACGAACTCACAAGTTCCGGAGCGGTGACGGTGAGCACGCGCGCAGGAACCAACAAATTTCACGGCCAGGGCTTTGGGCTCTTTCGCGACGAGCGGTCCGGCGCTGCTGCCGCTCCGGGAGGAACCGACTATCCTTTCCAGCGCAACCAGATGGGCGGGCGCCTAGGTGGCCCGGTTCTGAAGGACAAGCTATTCTTATTCGGAAGCGCTGAACGAGTTAAGCAAGACTCGACGAACTCCTATCAAGTGGCACCGCCTTTCACGTCCTACAGCGGTTTCTTTGGCGCTCCATTCCGCGACAACTACTATGTGGGCAGAGCCGATTACAACGCTCCCAAGGGCATTCACACTTTCTTCCGAATCGCATACGAAGATAACTTGAACGATGCAACATACGGCTACGGCTTTTCCCGATATGGCAACAAAGACAACACGCCTGCCATGGCGGGGGGTGCGGATTTTGTAACCGGCAAATTCACTCACAGCGTTCGCGGCAGCTATCTGAAGTTTCATAATCAGATTGCGGATGAATCCACAGGTCTTGAGAATCCGACGCCTGGCGTGGAGTTGTTCATCCAGAACTTGATTACCGGCCCCAACCTTCTGGCTCCTCAGCAGACCTATCAATCTGACAAGCAGATTCGTTACGACGCTGGCGTAACCGCGAAATCCCACGTGTTCAACTTCGGGTTCAGTCTTAACCGTATCCAGGGTGGCGGATTCGCCAGCTTCTTCGGTATCGCGCCTCAACTTCAAGCCGATTTCGGGGATGGTCCACTTGATCCTACGCAGGCTGGCAATCCCGGCAATTACTCCATGAGCTACGTAGTCATGGGTAATGGACTCGGATCAAGCACTGAGAAGCCGGGATTTGGATACCCCGCAGGTGGCCAGGACGACTGGCGGATCGGAATCTACTTCGGCGACACCTGGAAGATCACACCCAAGTTGACGGTTAACTATGGGCTTCGGTACGGACGTGATACGGGCCGAAGTGACGCGGACCTCGCTCCAATTCCCTGCTCGGATGCCGTCGCTCTGAACGGACCCGCGTCGCCGTGCACAAGCGGTAATCTTCTGGATGCTCTCGAACCTGGACTCGGAGCTTCTGTTCGCCAGCCCAACCTGGATTACGGTCCAAAGGCCGGCTTTGCCTACGACCTTAAAGGAGACGGCAAAACCGTCATCCGCGGCGGACTGGGGCTCTACTTTGAGAACAACATCTTCAACAACGTGCTTTGGGATCGTCCCGTAAAGCTCGCAAAAGGTCTTTTCTTTAGCGACGACTATCTGCCGGGCGGCACAACTAGCGTCACGTTGCCTGGTGGAAGCACCGTTAGTTCGCTCACGGTCGGCAGCCAGACGCTTTCAATTGCTCAGATCTTCGCCCCGTATGCGTCAGGAAATGCGCTGCCTGTAAGTGAATTGGCGCCGTTCATCGCGCTTCTCCAGCAGGACTATCAGGCCGCTACCCAGAAGGCAGGGCCAGCGGCCAACCCAGGCTACGTAGCCAACTCGCTCGCAGTTGGCGGTCATAGCCCATTCGACAGCGGCAACATCCTGTACGCACCGCACTTTCAAACCGCGCGCTCGATCCAGATCAACATTGGAGTTCAGCGGGAAGTTTGGAAGGGCGGAATCTTCTCCGCGGATTATCTGCGGAACATTGGCGAACACTTTATGGTGTTGATTGACAAGAACCACGTGGGCGATGCATCGACCCTGAATGCTTCGGCCGCCAACAATGCAATAAGCAATACGCTCGCGGCCTGCAGCACTTCATCTGTAATCATCAGCACGATCGATCAGGCGATTCAAAACTGCCCCGGCTTGCACGGGACCGGGGGAGCCGTAATCAGCGACTTTGCCAACAATGGTCTCGACTCGGGCAACGGTCCCTTCCTAAGCAGTGAACCTGCCGCTATCTATGGACTTACAGCGAACACGGGAGCTGCGTTCCCGGGCATTAACCCCGGATTCGGCGCAATGTACTTTAACTATCCAGGCGGCAAGTCGCTCTACAACGGCCTGCAGACCAACCTTCGCCAGAGTTCACGAGTCCCGCTTCCGGGCCTGAAGGCGTCGAGTTTCGAAATCTCCTATTCGTTATCGCGCTTCGTCAGTTCGGGAGGATCAGATCAGAACTTCACTCCGAACGCTGTTGACTGGAACAATCCACTTAGCTTCGTGGGTCCCGCAGGAACTGACCGCACCCACCAACTTTCTTACGGCGGCAACTTCACTTGGCTTGGTGGAATCAGCACGGGGTTCATCGGCCACTACTATTCGGCATTGCCAACCACCCTTTATCTGGATACCGCCGGCAATACAACGGGCGAGATCTTCAACTCGGACGTAACAGGTGACGGTACAACTGGCGACATCCTGCCCGGGTACAAGGCCGGAGCCTTCATGCGCACAGTTCAGCCCACGCAATTGGCTAATGTTATCGCTGACTATAACCTCGCCCGCGCCGGGCGACTGACTCCCGCGGGCCAGGCGCTCGTCAACGGCGGCCTTATGACGTCGGCGGAACTCTCGGCTTTGGGAGGCGTAACTCGAAATATTGCGCCGCCGCCTCCGGGCAACACAGGGAACGGCAGCCTTCGCACCTTCGACTTGACTTTGGGGCGGCCAACCCACCTCCGTTGGCTGGGAGAAGGCGCGAATCTCGAGCCCACGATCAGTGCATTCAATGTATTCAATCTGAGCAACTTTAGTACGCTGACCGGAAACCTCTACAGCAGCCAGCAGCCCGGGACAGTTAATGGCACGGACACTGCCTACAACGGTGCTGACGGCTTCAACCGCAACGCGGTCAGGCTGGGCAACGGATCAGGCGTTTTCGGCCAGGGCGTAGCCCGTGTACTCGAGTTCGGATTGAAGTTCAACTTCTAAACCTAACGGAGGACCTGTTGAAAGGGCGCCGAACGCGGCGCCCTTTCAACTCGCAAATGTGAAGGTTGAATCCATGATTTGAACGGTTTCTCACGATAATCCCCAAAACGGGAGAAGGTGCCTATTTTCTGGATACCCCGGCTTATTTCTCCGTAATTTCATAGTATTTAAATTTGTCTTCCGCCAACCTCTTCATACAACGCCTTTGTTTTCAGAGATCAAACAAATTTTCCCGCAATCGTCGACATTGGCACTTGTCATGCAGTACTCCTAGTACTCGTGAGGTTTCTCTTTTCATTGAGTGAAAATACCGATCTTCCCCCGGATAGTGTTTTGCGATTATCCAATACTGGGATCAAGACACGCGCTCATCTCCTCCTTTCAACGAATCAAGTCTTTTTGCCTATCAATTTCATCCGGTTCCCCAGCCGGACGCTGAACCTAAGAATGTGGATTGTGCGATCGCATATCCACTGCACGAAAATCGGTAAATCTATTCATCAAGGATGGAAAACCACATGAAGTTTGGTATCGAATATCTGAAGCGAATCGCCACACCCCTATGGCTGGCCCTGTCACTTGTTCTTCTTCTGGCGCCGGCAGTTGTTGCGCAGGAGACCACGGGTGGTCTTCAGGGCACTGTAAAAGATCCTTCCGGCGCCGTGATTGCGGGAGCCACAGTGCGCGTCACGACTCCGACACTGGTCGGATACAAAGAGATTGTGACGGATGCGGCGGGCTATTACCGTTTCGCGAACCTTCCTCCGGGTTCATATACCATCCTGGTGAAAGCAACAGGATTCGATACATTAAAGCGCGAGAACGTGGA
>Ga0302319_10017584_pt1 | contig 13084 bp, 10 predicted proteins | sample Bog_T0_2_FD_203319 | JGI IMG/M metagenome (GOLD analysis project Ga0302319, IMG submission 203319) | Peat permafrost microbial communities from Stordalen Mire near Abisko, Sweden - Bog_T0_2 | ecosystem: Environmental > Terrestrial > Soil > Wetlands > Peat | place: Sweden: Abisko, Stordalen Mire...
GTTGCGCGCCGTGATTCTGATGCCCTCCGCGAATCCGAACGAAGTCGCGGTCTTTCTGTATGAAAATGCGCGGCTGCGCGGGCCGGTCGGATTCTCGACCCTCGGCATGAGAATCCAGAATGAGCAGGCGGGATCGACTTCGCTGTTTGCACAGCCGATGGCGATCGAGCCAGTTCCGGAGAACAGGGATCAGGGATCAGAGATCAGGGATCAGGGGTCAGGGATCGGCCCGGAAGGTTCAGGAGAGAAGGAAACGCACGCTGAAGCGACGGCTGAGGCGAGCATTAGCTTGCCGATGAAGTTTGCTCGGAGCGTGCTTGAGACGCGCATGGAGGCGGCGCTGGCTTCGTTGGAAGGAGGCTCCGAGTCCCCGTCATCCACCGTTGGCCAGGGCCATCTGGCGCTGCTCAAACGCTGGTATTATCGCCCCGAAGCCCGGCGGGAAGGCGAAATCTTTTTCCCCGATGCTGAATGCAAATGGCCGGTGAGGGCATTACTGCGCGGCGCGGGGCGGGTTGCGGGGAAGACGCTGGCATCCGCGCAACGCACCTAAGACAGGACTGAAGCCACAGCGCATACCAGCCGCGCAGGTGGCCATGGCACAAATCGCTCCAGTGGTTATTGCTACTGGCCACTCTCCCGTGGGTACAATTATGCTTGTGACCCACCCGGAACGCCGCGATGCGGAGGGGGCCGGCGCCGGCGATGTTTCGAAATGTACTTGAGCCGGGTCAACCTTGCAGAGGATTCGCCTATGAGTCGCGTATCGTGCAACTTGCTCGTTTGTCCAATGCTGTTTCTATTGCTTTGCGCAGCGCCGGGACAATCCCAAGTCGCAGGCACGCGCGCTGCCGCCACGCCCATTCTGATCGAGTTATTCACCTCGGAAGGTTGTTCCAGCTGCCCTCCCGCTGATGCCTGGCTGCAAACCCTGGACAGCACTCAACCGATTGCCGGCGCCCAGATGATCGTGCTCAGTGAACACGTGGACTACTGGAACCACGACGGCTGGAAGGACCCATACTCCTCGTCCTTCTTTACAGACCGGCAAAGTGCCTACGTGCGCGCGCTGGGGATAAGCAGCCCGTATACCCCGCAGGTGATCGTCGATGGAACGAACGAGGCGCACCTTGACAATCAGCAGCAAATCTCTCAGGTCTTTCTGAAAGCCGCGAAGACACCGCATGTTCCTGTGAGCATTGGGGCCGCCAGCGTGGAGGGAAATTCTCCCGCTGTGGTCCGGGCCCACATTGAAGCGGTCGGAACGGCAAGCAAGCACAGTGCCGATGTGTACGCCGCAATCGCTCTCGATCATGCGGAGTCGCAGGTATTACGCGGAGAAAACGGCGGCCATCGCCTCAAGCATGTCGCCGTTGTCGAGGAACTCGTCAGGATCGGTAAGCTGGAAAAGGGAAAGACCTTCACCCAGGACTATCAAGGGAGGCTTAAGCCGGGCGAGGACCCAAAGAACCTGCGCCTGATTGTTTTCGTGCAGGAGCCTGGTCAAGGCGAGGTGCTTGGCTCGGCACTTCAGGAAATTCGCCCCCAGCCAACCAGGGAATCAGCTTCCCGCTAAAGGCATTTTCCGAAAAGTTGCAGACCGAAAGCGCAACCTTGATCCGACGCGACCAGCAGGAAGCGGCGGCGCGGCGCTTAACCCGGTATTTCGGAAAATGCCTTTGAAGGCACAGGTCATTCCAGACTCCCATCCATCTCCGCTGATACACTGGCCCAGCAAGGAGATTTCCCCAGAGACCCCATGGTAGAGCTGTTGCCATCCATACTTTCCGCTGACTTCGCCCACCTGGCCGACCAGATTGCCGCGGCCGAGCGGGGCGGCGGCACGGTTATCCACGTGGACATCATGGACGGCCACTTCGTGCCCAACATCACCATTGGGCCGCCAGTCGTGAAGAGCCTGCGCAAGGTCACAGCCCTGCCCCTCGATTGCCACCTGATGATCGAGAACCCGAACGATTACATCTCCGCATTCGCCGATGCCGGGGCCAACTGGGTTAGCGTGCACTATGAGGCCTGCACCCACCTGCACCGATCGCTTGAGCTGATAGCCCACCACGGCATGAAGCCAGGCGTGGTGGTGAACCCGGCCACCAGGGTGGACCTGCTGATCGACATCCTGCCGATGGTTCACCATGTGCTCATCATGAGCGTGAATCCCGGTTTTGGCGGACAGGAATTCATCCCGTTCTCCCTGAATAAAATCCGGCGGGTTGCCGAGTTGCGCCAGGAACTGGGGCTGGCATTTAGAATCGAAGTGGACGGCGGAGTGGCTCACGACACGGTAGCTCAGGTCGTCCAAGCAGGAGCGGAACTGCTGGTCGCCGGGAATGCGGTGTTCGGCGCCGGCCACCCGGAACGGGATGCGCGCGATCTGCTGGCGGCAGCACGGGCGGTCGCAAACTAGGTGTTCGCCCGGAAACGTAACGTGGCAAGTCGAGTAAAATTCCAGAGTCTGGGGAAAAGGCGGATGGCCTCGCGTTGAAGGCGCCGCAGCAATGAGGTGGTATGAATCGGTTGTCGTTGAAGATTGCCGCGGTAGCTCTCGGGATTCTGGTGTTGGCCGGCGCTGCGTCCGGCGCCGACAAGAAGCCCAAGAAAAAGAAGAATGTGGACCTGAGCGCCAACCCGCTGAAGAATGTGAACTCAAAGCAGCCGGACAAGGAACTCTTCGATAAGGCCATGCTGGCGATGAAGAAAGGCCGATTCGACGTGGCTCGGCTAGACCTGCAGACCATGCTCAATACGTATCCGGAGTCGGAATACCGGATGAGGGCCAAACTCGCCGTGGGCGACAGTTGGTTCAAGGAAGGGGGAACGGCGGCTCTGACCCAGGCAGAGGCCGAGTACTCAGATTTCATCACCTTCTTTCCCGACGCTCCCGAAGCGGCCGAAGCTCAAATGAAGGTCGGCGACATTTATTACGAGCAGATGGAAAAGCCGGACCGCGACTACGTGAACGCGCAAAACGCCGAAAAAGAGTACCGGAAGATGATCAACATGTTCCCGGACTCGACGCTGGTGCCACGCGCCAAGCAGAAGCTCCGTGACGTTCAGGAAGTGCTGGGCGAGCGGGAAGCCGATATCGGCCTGTTTTATGAGAGCCGCGAGAACTATACAGCCGCCATTGCCCGTCTTGAGACGGTGGTGGATACCTATCCGCTCTATTCCAAAAGCGACCAGGCGCTGCTTGGCATTGGCGATGCCTATGCCGCTCAGGCCCATGCGGTCCAGATGGCAAAAGGCCTGAATGGCGCGATCAAGGAACGGCTGCGCGCTATCTACCTTGACAAGGCCGCAGAGGCTTACGACAAGGTCATCACACGATATCCCATGGCCCCACACGTGGAAGATGCCCGCGACCGCTTGGTGGCCATGAACCGGCCCGTTCCCGAACCGACCCAGGCAGCGGTTGCCGAGAGCGAGGCGGAAGAACAAAGCCGCCAGCCCATGCACTTTACCGACAAGACCTTCGACCTCATCAAGCACGGACCCACAGTGGTTGAAGCGGTGCATGTGGGCGAACCAAGCCTTGACGACCCCAAGCGCACGCTCGCTGCGGATATCACCAAGGAGAACGTCGCGCTGCTCAACGCCGCCAACGGCAAACCGGCCGCTCCCCTTGGCGCCGCAACGCCTACTGCTCCCAATGAACCTCCGCGCAGCGACCAACCCAATTCCGCGCCGCAGCTTCAATCTCCCGAGGGCGGAACCGGCCTCGGCGTTCAGATTTTGAGCGCGCCGTCGGGTACCACGGCTGCCGACACCAACGCCGTCGTCAAGGCAGTGGGACCCTCCAACACGGTCGTTCCCGCCGCCGAGGCACCTGCCGCGGCTCCCGACCAGATCAATGAAATCAAGCCCGGATCTGTCCCAGCCGTGGCCGCTTCCAATGACAAGAAAAAGCCCAAGCTCGACTCCGCCGACGAGTCTTCCAGCAAAAAGAAAAAGAAGAAGGGCCTGGCAAAGGTGAACCCGTTCTGACCCGGCAATTGTCTCAATCCAAACAGGCCGCGCTCGAAATGGAGTGCGGCCTGTTTGTTTGTGGAAAGCGCCGAGCCTGGACTGCGATGCGCGAGGGCCGGTGCGGGCGGAGAGAGATGAGAATGGAGCGTACGGCGAGAATTTCCAGCAGCGATCATCACTTCGCTGCCGGGCACACGCACGACGCGAATGCCTGGGCGGAATCGTTCGACATGCTGCAAACGTACTGCGGCCAAACCAATCCAAGGGGCGAATCGCCACCTACAAAAAAGTCGCGGATATAATCCTGGCTGGCTTTTGTCTTCGCGTCGGGATCGGCCTTGAACCCGGCGATCAGCTTGCTCACCGACGCAGGTGTGAATGCTTCCTCATGGTAGGTTTTGGCGTAATCGTATTCTTCCTTCCAGACGGCATCCACTCCGGTCTGGTTCGACGATGAGAATACCCGGTAATCCACCAGCGCGGCGGAAGATGTGTGGATGTGGGCAACGGTAAACGACGGCGCATTCCCGTTGATCGGCGAAATTGACGACACACCCTTGACCACTACGCCGCTTCCCGAGGCCGCATGCTGGCCCCCACTTTCGGCCGTTAAAACGTGCATCTCGTCCATGTGAGTGTGCGCAAAAATGGCCACGCGCACAACGTCACTGAACTCCACCAATTCGTCCGCCATCTTTTCCGATGAAAGAAACATCTCGGGACTTTGTCCGTGGCAGATATCCCTCATTTTTGTTACTGTTCCGTGCAAATCCACTCCCGGCGGAATGTGGCCCATCACCCAGATAGTTTCCTTGTTGCGGCGGGCATCGGCCAGTTGTTGCTCGAGCCAGGCAAGTTGCGCATCCACCGCGGTTTGGTCGGCTTTGCCAGAGCAAGTCCTGTAATTGCTCGACATGAAAATATCGTTGAGAACCAGCAGGCGACCATTCCGCATCGGAGCCGGCAGCGCGACGCTATAGTATCCGCCAGCCGCAAACGTCTCCATAGCGCTCTGCCGGTCGGGCAATGGAAACTCCTTGGCGACTTCGCCACCGACAGCCGACAGGAACTCGCTGTGCGCATTCAGCCGGTAGTCGCCGCAATCCGAGTCGTTGTTTCCCATGGCCACATAAACAGGCACGCCGGGAAGCGAGCTGCCCAGTTCTTCTATCACGTAATCCAGCGTCTTCTCCACAAATGCCCGGTAGTCGACCGGCGCGGGGTGGGGAAACAGCGCGGCATACTTGCAGTTGAATCCATGCGAAATCAGATCGCCACTCAGGGTGGCGAACTTTGCCCCGGCAGCATGAGTCTGGATGGCCCGTAAACTGGACTCGAACAGCGCGTTCGACGTATCTTCTCCGCGTGAAGGGCAACTCCGTTCCAACGATGCAAAGCGCGTCTCGCGATCGGCTGACTGCGGCGCGGCAAGAATCGCCTTCCACTCGCTCACGGGAGCAGCCACCAGTTGCGGCACTTTGCCGGGGTCCCAAAACGGCTCGAAATGGATATCGCTCAGCAGAAGCACGGGGATCGTTTCCGAAGCTGGAAGTGCGCCGGACGCCGCGGCCTGGGCATTGGCATGTTCGGAATGGGTTGGCGTGGGTTGAGTTGCTGTCGAGTTTACACTCGACTGGGCAGCGGCGCCCGCAGCCTGCAACAATATGCCGGCCAGCAAGATGCACAATCCCGCATTGGCGCGGAAGAATGCCTCCACGCTATTTCCAGCTCGATTCCCACCCATTCCAACTCCTTCGCCGCCGCTCAACTCCGCATCTATCGTCTCTTTGCAGAATATCGCAGGGGAGTTGCGGGCATCTCGACGCTCCATGGGAAGAGCCTTCGCCTGAACGCTCCAGGCCCCCATTTCAAGCCCCATCTGTTAAAGTGAGTGGGTGGTCCCCTCGCTTTGAATGCCCCTCGCTGGACGGGTGTCTTCCCGAGGTTGTCCTGGGATACCTGGGGGCTCGCCGAAGAAAAAATGCCGCACGACCTGCCCAAATCCTACGACCCCACCGCCATTGAAGATCGCTGGGCCGAGTACTGGGTCCGCGAGAACCTGTTCGCGCAGCCGACCCCCACCTTGGATTCTCCGATTGACGGCCAGTCCTTTACCATTTTGCTGCCCCCGCCCAACGTCACCGGCAATCTGCATATGGGCCACATGTTCGAGCACGCTGAGAGCGACATCCTCATCCGGTGGCGGCGTATGCGCGGTGATCGGGTGCTATGGGTTCCAGGTACGGATCATGCCGGCATAGCAACGCAAATGCTCGTCGAGCGCCAGGTAGTAAGCGAGGGCAAGACGCGCCAGCAGCTTGGCCGCGAAGCCTTTGTGGAGCGCGTGTGGGAGTGGCGTCGCCATTATGGCGGCGCAATCCTGGGCCAGATGAAGCGCCTGGGCGCATCGGTCGATTGGCAGCGCGAGTACTTTACCATGGACGACAATCTCTCCATTGCCGTCCGCGAGGCTTTCGCCCGTCTCTACGAACAGGGGCTCATCTATCGTGGCGCTTACATCGTCAACTGGTGTCCCCGCTGCCAGACGGCGATCAGCGACCTGGAAGTGGTCTACGACGAACATAAAGGCCACCTTTGGGAGATTCGGTACCCGGTTGTCGGCGAAGATGGTAAGGACAGCGGCGAGTTCCTGACCATTGCCACCACGCGGCCGGAAACCATGCTCGGCGATGTAGCTGTAGCCGTTCATCCCGAGGATGAGCGGTACCTGCATCTGAAGGGCAAGAAACTTCGTTTGCCGCTTGCTGGGCGCGAGATCCCGATCATCCTGGATGAGTGGGTGAGCCGCGACTTTGGAACCGGCGCGGTGAAGGTAACTCCTGCGCACGACCCGAACGATTTTGCGCTCGGCGAGCGTCATCATCTTCCGTCCATCAACGTCATGGACGATACCGCCCACATCAATGCGGAAGGCGGCGTCTATGCCGGTCTCGACCGCTATGTGGCCCGCAAGCGGATTGTCGCCGACCTTGAGGAACAGGGCCTGCTTGCGGGTGTAAAAGATCACACCAACAACATTGGCCATTGCGATCGATGCAAGACGGTAGTGGAGCCGCGCCTTTCCACGCAATGGTTCGTGAAGATTCAGCCGCTCGCCGACAAAGCCATCGCCGCAGTCAAGGCCGACGCGGACGGCAAGAAGGCGATACGCTTTACCCCCGAGCAGTACGAGAAGACTTACCTCAACTGGATGGAAAACATCCATGACTGGTGCATCTCTCGCCAACTGTGGTGGGGCCATCGCATCCCCGCGTGGCACTGCGGAGTCTGCCGCAAAATTACTGTCGCGCGACCCGGCGCGAGCCCGGACCCGACCGCCTGTTCCCACTGCGGCTCGACGCAGATCACGCAGGAAACCGACGTGCTGGACACATGGTTCTCCTCCGGCCTGTTGCCCGTTTCGGTCTTCGGCTGGCCCAATTTCGGCGCAAGAACCCCGGGTGCCCCCGGTCCCTCGCACTTGGGGACCGGGGATGGAGTGCCTGATCGCGCCGATTTCGACGCCTTCTACCCCACCAGCCTTCTCATCACAGGCTTCGACATTCTGTTTTTCTGGGTAGCCCGCATGATCATGCTCGGCTGCTGGTTCTCGACCGATGTGCCCATGCCCGACGGCAGCCCGCGCTCACTTGCCGACTCGGTTCCATTTCGTGAGGTTTATATCCACGCGTTGGTCCGCGATGCGAACCGCGAAAAGATGTCCAAGACCAAGGGCAACGTGGTTGACCCCATCGAGGTCGTGAAGCAGTACGGGACGGATGCGGTGCGGTTCACGCTGGCTTCGATGGCGTCGCCGGGAACGGACATTGCATTCAACGTTGCGCGGACTGAAGGCTATCGGGCTTTTGCCAATAAGATTTGGAATGCTGCGCGATTTCTGTTCCAGAATGTCGACCGCGCGGCTGAGATTGGCATTACGGTCGATCCGAGCGTGCTTGGCGGAATGCCAACGGCCGCACTTGACGCACCGCTGGAAGAACGCTGGATTGTCGCTGAACTCCACGCCACGGCGGGCAAGGTCAACCAGTCGTTGGAAGAGTACCGGTTCGACGAAGCAGCCAGCATTATCTATCAGTTCTTCTGGGGCAGCTTCTGCGATTGGTATCTGGAGATAGTCAAGCTGCGGCTCGACTTCTCTGAGACCGCCGACATGGCGAAGACAAAGGCCGCGTTAACGACGCTGGTTCAAGTCTTCGAAGCGGCGCTGCGTCTGCTCTCGCCAATCATGCCCTTCATTAGCGAAGAGCTATGGCATGCCGTCTACGATGGCGACCCGCCGGCAAAGTCGATTGCGCTTGCCAGCTATCTCGCACAGAATTATCAGAGCGATGTTTCTGATCCGCGCGCACAGTTCAGAATGATTTTGCTGCAAGATTTGATTCGTGTTGCTCGCGAAGAACGTAAAAATCGCGACATCCCTGAAAAAGAATCCGTGCCCATGATTATCATTTCGAGTTCCATTCAGGAATTCGGCACCGATTCGAATGAATTGGTCCAGCAAAACTCCGATATCATCCAAAGGCTCGCGAAGATTTCAACAATTACTTTCGCAGACCGCCGAGACACAGCGAGCGGGGACCTAAATTGGCGCTCGGTAGGATTCACGGAAATCGCACTGGTCCACAACAAGCAAATCGATGTTGCCGCCGAGCGCGAGCGCTTGAAGAAGGAAATCGCGCAACAAGAAAAGAACATCGCGAACGCTGATCGCCAATTGGGTAATGCCGGCTTTCTGGAGAAGGCTCCAGCGCATATTGTCGAGGGATTGAAGAAACAGCGGGATGAGGCCAAGCGGCTTCTGGATAAGGCACGCGGCGATCTCGACGCACTGCCTGAGTGAAGATAGGTGGTTAAGGCGCATGGATTGGTAATTCATCATGGACAGGCGCGGACGAGGACGTCCGCGCTACAGCCGGCCAGGAGGCCAGCGCTACATTCCGGGCATTACCAAAACATGCGGTCACGGTACTAGGAAATGCCTTGTGCCTGCGAAACATGCGCTCAGCACGCCCGAACCCTCGGCCTCGCGGACAGGCCGTCTTCGAAAGCTGCAATCCGGAAGGGTTTCCGGGCTGCGGCTAAACTCTGGCACCCTGATCGATTTGAGAACGACGCCGTCAAACGGTTGGAGGCGGAAGAACATTTCAAGCAAATTCAAATCGCCTGCCGGGAACTGCTGGAACACTTCGAGAGCCCGGTGGAGTGGTTTGTTGAAAGCGTCGCCGTTCCATCAGCCGAACCAGCAGCCAAACCAGCGGCAAAGGTGCGGCGTGAACCCGCGATCTCATTTGGCGGCGCGGCGGGTTGTTTCACCGCGCCGGATTTTCCCTTGTATGCGGAAAGGATCATTGCAGAGCACAATATCTATCCGGACAGAGCCCTGGCCATCGTCGACCTGTCAGGCGCTGGTTCAAAGGCCGGCAGCTTTGCACAGTACATCCTATTGACGAGTCATGGGATTTTCGTTCGAGATTATAGGGACATTGTCTCTCTGCTCTGGTATACAGACTTGGGGGCCATCTATCTCGTCGATCTACGCAAAGACGGAAAGCTCGGCATCTGGCAATCCTTTGTCGAGAGAATGTCGGGCACTGAGCAGAAGTATGCGCTTGAGATCAATCGTAAGAATCGAGAAAGTTTTTGCTCCATCGTGAACGAGGTGGATGACGGCGTGAAGAAAGTCATTTATAGCTTTCTTGTTGAAATGAAGTCGCAGTCGCGTCGCTGAACCATCGGAAGAGAAACAAATGGATTGGAAAAGTACCCGCATCGACGCATTGCTTGAGAACGCCTTGGTGGAAGACCAGGCGGTGCACGACGCCACCACCAACCTCACCATCGACCCCGACCTTCGCGCAACAGCTTCCATACTGGCCCGCCAGGAGATGGTTGTTGCGGGGTTGGGCTCGGTTTCTCGCCTGCTGGAGATTTTTGCCCGCCTCGACCCGCGCCCTCCCGCGCAAAACCGCTTTGAAGTCGTGAGCCATCCCGAGATATTCGACGGCGTCCGCGTCCGCCAGGGCCAGGTGCTTGCCGTTATCCGCCACAACGCCCGCGCGCTCCTGAGTTGCGAGCGCGTCATCCTCAACCTATTGCAGCACCTCAGCGGTATCGCCACGCTTACCCGCAAGTACGTGGACGCCATTCAGGGAACCCACGCGCGCGTGCTCGATACGCGCAAGACCGTTCCCGGCCTCAGAATCCTTGACAAGTACGCCGTGCAGTGCGGCGGCGGCACCAATCACCGCATCGATCTTGCCTCCGGCATTCTGATCAAGAACAACCACATCGCACTGGGCGGCGGCGTGCCCGCAGTGCTTACACGGGCACTGGAGAAGCGCAGAAAGGGCCAGCGCATCCAGGTGGAAGTACGCAACGCGCAGGAACTGGAAGAAGCGCTCGCATTCGGCGCGGAAGCTATCCTGCTGGATAACATGACCCCCGAGGAAGTTAAACGATCGGTGGAGCGCATCCACGAGAAGACGCAGGGAGCCAATGCACAGGAGCAGCCCGAGCACTGGATTCCCACCGAGGCCTCGGGAGGCATCGTGCTCGATAACATCCGGGCCTATGCAGAGACGGGCGTGGACTTCATCAGCGTGGGCGCGCTGACCCATTCCGCCAAGGCCGCGGACATATCCATGACCATCGACGCGGAGCCGCGTTAAGCCGTGTTCAATCTTGCCGCGCTGGAGGCCTCGAGCGAGACTGGGCTCGCGACTGGGCTCGATACTGGGCTTGGGGGCACCATCTTTGCGGGCAAGCTCCATTTCGTTCAAATTACGAACTCCACTAACATCGATGCGCTCGAAGCTGCCCGCTCCGGCGCGCCGCATGGCTCTGTCTACTTTGCCGATGAGCAACTGGCTGGGCGCGGACGCGGCGATCACGCGTGGCACTCGGCCGCCGGACAGGGGCTTTACGTCAGCGTGCTGCTTCGTCCGCAATTCCCCGCTGCCCGATTGCCGCTGTTGCCTCTTGCCGCGGGACTCGCCGCCGCGGATGCGATTCGTGTTGTGGCCGATCTGACGGTGGACTTGCGCTGGCCCAACGATGTGCTTCTGGGCCGGCGCAAGGCCGGCGGCATACTAGTGGAAGCCAGGACTGAGGCGCGGACGGATGGCGGCACTGTCGCTGTTGTCGGGATCGGCATTAACGTGCATCAGCGCGGCTTTGTCCCCGGTCTAACCACGCCCGCAACTTCACTGGATCTGGAAGCTGGCCGTCGCATCAGCCGCCAGGCTTTGCTCGTCTGCCTGCTAAAATCGCTGGAGCGCGAGACGCTCGGGCTGCTCGATCCGGCGGCGCATGAGACCATCCCTCAACGGCTGGAACAGGCCTCGACGTGGGTGCGTGGCCGGCGGGTTGAAGTCCACGGACCACAGGCCTGCACCGGGGAAACTGCTGGGTTGGATGAGAACGGGTTCCTGCTGGTGCGCACCGATACTGGATTGGTAACCGTGCAGACAGGCGGCATTCGCGCCGTGGAGAAAAGTTAGAACATGCTGCTGGCTCTCGACGTAGGCAATACAAACACGGTGCTCGGCCTCTACCGCCTCGATGGCGAGAAGCCCGAACTGACCGCGCACTGGCGAGTTACAACGCACCGCAGCCAGACTGCGGACGAATACGGCGTGCTGTTCGTCAATTTATTTGAGATGAATGGCATGGCGCCCAGCCAGGTGCATCACATCATCATCTCCTCGGTTGTTCCTCCGGTCGAGTCCACCCTGCGGCAGGTCTGCGAAACCTACTTCCACGTGCAGCCGCTGTTTGTTGAGCCGGGCATCAAAACCGGCATGCCTGTCCTCGTCGACAACCCCTCGGAACTGGGCGCGGACCGCCTTGTGAACGCCATCGCGGCCTTCGAGCGATACGGAGGACCGTGCATCGTGGTGGACTTTGGAACCGCAACCACCTTCGACGTCATCTCCGGACGCGGCGAGTATCTCGGCGGCGCAATCGCGCCGGGTCTGGGCATCAGCGCCGATGCGCTATTCTCTCACGCCGCGCGTCTCGGCCGCATCGACATCAAGCGCCCCGCCAAGGTTATCGGCACCAACACGGTCACACACTTGCAGACCGGTCTCTACTACGGCTATATCGGGCTGGTGGACGGCATTCTGGAGCGAATGGTCGCCGAACTGGGAGCGCAACCGCGCGTGATCGCCACCGGCGGCCTGGCCCGCCAAATCTCCGCAGACTCGCGCTTCATCTCCGAGATCGACGACATGCTGACGCTCGATGGCCTGCTTATACTTTTCGAGCGCAACCGCACCGCCCGACCGCGCAGCCGGCCGCAGTGAGGTGCCAGCCGTGCTGAATTACTTCAACTACTTCACCGAGATCGAAGAGCGCTTTCAGCAGCGGCGCGGATCGATCCTGCTGCTCTCTACGCTCGATTGGGCGCTGATCGAGACTTGGCGCGAAGCCGGCATTCCGCTGGACGCGGCCTTGCGCGGGATCGACGCGGCCTTCGACAAGTACGAAGCACGCCAGAAAAAGGGCCGCATGCGCCGCATCAACGGCCTGGCCTGGTGCGCACAGGCTGTGATGGAAGCAGCGGAGGAACTACGCGAAGCCTCAGCCGGCAGCGCAACGTCTTCCACCGGCGCGCGCGAGTCGGGATTCGAGCAGGATCGCGTCGCATCGCATCTTGAGTCGGCTGCAAGCGCGCTCGATATTGCGACCGTAGCCCCTGAAGCCTGCGCGGCCACTGCCGCCCGGCTTCGCGAACTGGCTACCGAGCTCCGCGCCGAAGCCTCAGCCAACTCTGCGGCGCATGATTTGGAAGCTCTGGAACGCACGCTTACCGTGCTTGAAGAGAAGTTGTTTGCCGCCCTCACCGCCGCAGCCCCAGAGGAATTGCTCGTGGCCCTGAAGGAACACGCCGCGCGCGAGCTTGCTCCCTACCGCAGCCGCATGGGCGCGGTGCAACTGCGCCAGGTAGAACGCCAGTTTGTGCAGAAGCAACTGCTGGTTCACTACTCCCTGCCACGCCTCAGCCTGTTTTATATGAGCCAGCAATGAAGCCACGCAAGCCCCAATTCGCGCAAGCCCGTCGCGGCAAGCCCGCACA
>Ga0302319_10017586_pt1 | contig 13083 bp, 10 predicted proteins | sample Bog_T0_2_FD_203319 | JGI IMG/M metagenome (GOLD analysis project Ga0302319, IMG submission 203319) | Peat permafrost microbial communities from Stordalen Mire near Abisko, Sweden - Bog_T0_2 | ecosystem: Environmental > Terrestrial > Soil > Wetlands > Peat | place: Sweden: Abisko, Stordalen Mire...
AAACCGTCGAATTCGCCCCCCATCCGCTGGTCCCCGCCCGCAATACGTCGAGCTTAATCCACGCGCCGCGCGAGCGAAAGCGCCGCGCGAACCTTCACACCAACGTCACATACCGCCGCGATAGGTTGGCTCTCTTTAAGGGAGGCGAAACCATGTCCGCCGTAGCCGACTTCCAAGCCCGCCCGGCTTCCGCCGAGGCGCAGCCGGCGAAGGTCAATTTCGACCAGCCGGTCGATCCGCGCGCGATTCTGATCTTCCTTGGCGTCATCGCCGCGGCTTTGTTCTTCATGGCCTATTCGATCTATTCGGACATAGCCGTCGCCGGCGGCGGACCGAAGGCCTTGTTGCCGTTCCTGCTGCTCGGCGTCGCCATGCTGATCGCGCTCGGCTTCGAATTCGTCAACGGCTTCCATGACACCGCCAACGCCGTCGCCACCGTAATTTATACACGCGCCCTGACGCCGCAGGTCGCGGTCGTCTGGTCGGGCTGCTGGAACCTGATCGGGGTGCTGACCTCGACCGGCGCGGTCGCCTTTGGCATCGTCTCGCTGCTGCCGGTGGAACTGATCCTGCAAGTCGGCTCCAGCGCCGGCTACGCGATGGTGTTCGCGCTGCTGATTTCGGCGATCCTCTGGAACCTCGGCACCTGGTGGCTGGGCCTTCCGGCGTCGAGTTCGCATACGCTGATCGGCTCGATCGTCGGCGTCGGGGTCGCCAATGCCTTGCTGCGCGGCCAGGACGGAACGTCCGGCGTCGATTGGGGCAAAGTCACGGAGATCGGCTACGCCCTGCTGTTTTCGCCGCTGTTCGGCTTCGTGCTCGCGGGCGGCTTGTTGCTGGTGGCCAAGGTGTTGATCCCCATTCCCGCTCTCTACAAGGCCCCCGAAACCAACGCCCCGCCGCCGCTTTGGATCCGCGGCCTGTTGATCCTCACTTGCACCGGCGTTTCGTTCTTTCACGGCTCCAACGACGGCCAGAAGGGCATGGGCCTGATCATGCTGATCCTGATCGGCGTCGCGCCGACGGCTTACGCGCTCAATCGCGCCCTGCCGGAGAGCTATACGGTCTCGTTCGTCGAGGCCTCCGACGCCGCCGCGAAGGTGATCGACGCCAAGGGCGCCGGCTTTGCGATCCTGGGCGATCCGCGCCCGGTCGTCACCGAATATGTCCATGCCCACAAGATCAGCGAAGGCACCTATCCCGCGCTCGCCGTGCTCATCAAGGACATCGGCGACCGCGTGAAGAGCTACGGCACGCTCGCCAAGACGCCCGTCGACACCGTGCAGAACGTCCGCAACGACATGTACCTGACTTCGGAAGCGATCCGCTTCATCGGCAAGGACAAGGAAAACGAACTGACGAAGGACGATGTCGCCAAGCTCAACGCCTACAAGAAATATCTCGACACTTCGACCAAATTCATCCCGACCTGGGTGAAGATCCTGGTCGCCATCGCGCTGGGCCTGGGCACCATGATCGGCTGGAAGCGCATCGTCGTCACCGTCGGCGAGAAGATCGGCAAGACCCACCTGACCTACGGCCAGGGCGCCGCCGCCGAAATTGTCGCCATGGCGACCATCGGCGCCGCCGACGGCCTTGGCCTGCCGGTCTCGACCACCCACGTGCTGTCGTCCGGCATCGCCGGCACGATGCTCGCCAACGGCTCGGGCATGCAATGGGGCACATTGCGCAACATCGCGCTCGGCTGGGTGCTGACCCTGCCAGCGGCGATATTACTGTCGGGTAGCCTGTATTTCGTGTTCAGGAATTTGTTCTGAGAGCGGGTTGGCGGGTGAGCCGCGGGGCTCGCCCATTGCGTTTGGGTGGGCGCGGGTTTAGCCCGGCGCCTCGGGGCGCCATGCTCATTCAGAAGTCGTTCCTCAACGTCGCGACGTGGATGCCCGTGACGAGCACGGGCATGACGGCGAGGGCGGCGAATGCCCCTCCCCTACCGCGCAATCTTCCGCCCCCGCGCCTTCAAATCGCTCAGCCCCAGATAGATCATCGCCGTCATCAGCGCGTCGGCATAGGCGTCGTGCTGATCGAGGACCGGCAGTTTCAGGTCCGCCAGGATTGCCTGGAATGTCAGATCGACGTGGGTTCCCGGCGGCGCGTCGGAATATTTGCGATCGTAATACAGGCCCGAGACTTCTATGCGCGCGTTCGGCAGTTCGATGCCGAGCCAGCGGCGCAAATAGCGGTCGATCATCGCGCAGTCGAATTCGAGATAATAGCCGACCAGCGGCCTCGGGCCGATGAAGCGCAGCAATGCGGGCAGAACCTCCGCCATCGCCCGCCCCACCGCCACGTCGCGTTCGCGCAGATGGTGGATCTTGATCGCCGCCGGGTTCATGCGAGCGGTGGGCCGCACCAGGACCTCGAAACGCTGGCTGGTGAGGATGCGGTTGCCCTTGATCCTGACCGCGGCGATCGAGACGATGTCGTCCCTGCGGCGGTCGAGCCCGGTCGTCTCGCAATCGATCGAAACCGCCTCGCCGGGCGGCGGCGCGTCGAACAGGAACCGATAGCTGGGGTCCTTCAGCCGGCGCAGGTGGAGCGGCCGCTTGATCCAGAGCGGCAGCATCAAAACGCGCCCAGATTGAAATGCCGGCGCAGATATTCGCGGAATTTCTTGACGATCTGCAGCGCGTCGCGCAGCAGGTCGCGCTCCATGGTCGAAAGCTCCGAGGGCCGCACCAGACTCGAACCCTCGACCGCGGCAAGCTCCGCGTCCAGCTTCAGGGTCATCAGATAGCGCAGGGCCTCGACGAGTTCGCGCGCCGTCTCGCGCCCCAGGACGCCGAGTTCGGCGAGCTTTTCCGCGCGCGCCGCGGTATTGGTCTCGGTCAGCTTGTGCTGGATCGCCAGCGAGCGGATTCCGTGCACGACCGGAAATATGCCGCCCTTCTTCAGGTCGAGCGCGTCGCCCTGGGCCTTGTCGACGACCAGATTGTTGAACAGGCCGATCGGCGAAGCGAACTGGTCGGCGGCGCGGGCGAAATGGGCGAGCAGGACGGGCTCGGCGCACATCATCTCCGCCAGTTCGGCCTTGGTGATCGCCAGCCAATCCGGATCGCCGGCGACCGCTTCGGCGTCGTAGAAGATCGCGATGTTCATGAACGCGTCGGCGTCGCGCAAAATCAGCCAGCGCCGGAAGTCGGCGCGAAAATCGTCCACCGGCTTCGACCAGACCGGATTGCGCACCATCACCTCGCCCGGACAGGGCGGGAAGCCGAAGCGCTCCAGGGCGGCGGTGAATTTCCCCCGGAAATCTTCGAGATCGGCCTGCGGGACCGGCTCGCTGAGGATCAGGCCATTGTCCTGGTCGGTGCGCATCGTCTGCTCGCCGCGCCCCTCGCTGCCCATGACGATCAGGCAGCCTTTGCGCGCAATCGAGGCCGGGGCGAGCAACCGGAAGGTCTTGGCGAGCAGATGGCGGTTGAGGTCGGAGACGATTTCGCTGACGACCTCAAACTTGACGCCCTGCCGGCGCAGCACGCGCGTCTGCGCCTGAATGTCGCTGGCGGCGCTGCTGAGTTCGTTGACCGAAGCGGCGCGGTCGATACGCGCGGCGACCATGCGGGCGTTGCCGGCGAGAAAGCTCAGCAGGTCGATGTCCTCGAGAATGCCGATATATTCGCCCTGATCGGCGACGGCGACCCGGCGCTTGTTGTGCTTGGTCATCTGCATCAGCGCGCGCGAGACGAAATCGGCGGCCTCGACGGCGATGATCTTATATTGAGCGATCGGGCCGATCGGCGCCTCCAGCGGCAGGCGCCGCAGGATCGCCGCGTCGGCGAGATCGGTCTTGGTGACGATGCCGATCCTGTCGCCGTCCTTGACCAGCAGCGCCTTGGCGCCGGTCTGATTCATCCGCCACGCCGCCGCCTCGAGGGTCGCGCTCGCTTCGATCGTCTCGGCGACCTGCAGACGCAGGTCGCGGACACGGGCGCGCATCATCGGACTGAGCCGCGCTTCGTCGGTGGCGCCGGCGGCGGCCTCCAGCTTGCGCGAGATGTCGAGGTAGAAGAAGGCGGCGAAGCGCGGATTGCGGTTGATGAGTTTCAACGCCAGTTCGCGCGGCAGCAAATGGCACAGGGTTTCTTCGCGCGCGGTGAAGGCGTTGGAGCCGCCGCCCTGCACCAGGGCGCGGCTGTCGAAGCAGTCGCCGGGACCGCGCAGGGAAACGAGTTCGTCCGCGTCCCGCTCCTCCACGGCGCCCTTGATGACGATGTAGAGGCTGTCGGGCGCACCGTCGCGAGCGATGATCGTCTCGCCCGGACGAAAATAACCGATGTCCAGCGCCGCCCGCGCGGCCTCCGCTTCGGTCGGCGTCAGACGATCGAAGGGCGCGTGCGAAATGTCGAAAGATTGCGCCAATGGGACCTCCCTGCCGTTCGCGGCGATATCAACGCCCGATGCGAGGGGTTGGCAATTGGCGATTGGTCAAAGAGCGCGAGCGTAACGGGCCAGTTTGATCGTTGCAGAGGGCACGCTTGAGAAGACCGTTTTCCATCGCATGAACGAACAGAACTTCCCGCTTGCGTTCTATCTTTGTTCTGTCATTTGATGGGCTGGCCGCAAATTTATGTGACAATAATTATGCAACCACTGAAAAAAGTGTTTGTGGCACGGTTTAACAGCCGATTCGACCGTCGAGCCTGGACCGATAATCAGCCATCATTGGGAGAAGGATATGCGCCTCAAGGTGACGAAAGTTGAGGATGGTTTGCATCCAAGCCAAGTCAGTGTGTCTGTGAACGCGGTGGATGGCGCCCACTTCCTGGTTTTGAGCAGGACCACTGTGGATTCAGCTAGCAGTGTCGAGGTGGGGAATCCAGTAGGTCACCGAGGCGGCGATGTTTTGGTCGAACTGCCGACGGAAACAGATAGTGGCGCTTGGCGTTTATGGGTAAATAGAGATAGCCTTTCAGAGAGTATTTTTGAGGCGGCCGAGTGATACTTACAGATCGTGAGATACAATTAGCAATCGGGAAATCGCAAATAGCGATTTCCCAAGCGCCAGCGCTCGATTTCTATAGTTCAACCAGCGTCGACCTTCGTCTTGGAGATCGGCTTTCAGTATTTAACGAGGGCATGAATAGCGACGCGCTCGAGCAGGTAATTGATCCTGGGCGTAACTGCAACGCCGAGAACATCATCAAACGAAATAATAATTGATATCAACGATGGTTTTGTCTTGAGACCTAATCAATTTGTTCTCGGCTGGACTTTTGAGAGCGTGAATTTTCCAATGGTTGCAAGAATCGCGGCGAGAGCCGAAGGTAAGAGCTCGTTGGCGAGGCTAGGATTGTTGATTCACTTTACGGCGCCGACAATACATTCCGGATTTAATAACTATATAGGTTTGGAGATGATCAATCACGGCACATTGCCGATAAGATTGCCGCGCGGAATGAAAATTTGCCAGCTAATTTTCGAATTGACATTTGGTACGCCAGAAAAAGCTTTCACGCCTCTGCAAACCTCTTAGTTTATACTGTTTTCCGCGCTTCCTTTGCGCTTTCTGTAGCCTCAATCCGCCAAAACCGACGATAATTCCGGTGGCTGTGATCGGCTTTGTCTGCAGCGCCTTGAGAAGCGGGACGATGTTTTCATATATGGTTGGGCAACGTCATCACCTTGGAGTCGTTACCCATCGCCTTCACAACACATACGTAAATTGTTTTAAATGGTGCGAGCACATCCGAATTCGGTCAGTTGGTTGGCCCAGGGGTGGAACTCAGCCGCAAGTCAATCGCCATTCACACGCCTTTCCGGGGGACGTCTTTCGCAACGCCTGGGGGTGACCACGCGCTTGGCCCCATGATTAAATCGCCTCGGGGTCTGGGATGCTTTCGCAAGATGATCACATAGGGCGCCAAAGGCGAGACGGTCGATGCGGAGATTTTCCGCCGCCGCAATCAAGCCGTCCTCTACCGGGGTAAGCCCTCAGTTGGACCTGCGCGCGCGCCCTGCTACAAGAATGTGTCCATACGCGGTCGAAGTCAGGCCGCGCCCGCCGGAGCTTTCATGGCCACGCTCGAAAATGTGCTCTCCACGATCGACGCCAATCAGGGCGAGGCGCTCGATCGGCTGTTCGCGCTCGTGTCGATCCCCTCGGTGTCGGCGCTTCCCGAAAACTTCCCCGATTGCGACCAGGCCGCCGATTGGCTCGTCGCGGAGCTGAAAAGCCTGGGATTCGAGGCTTCCAAGGTCGAGACGGCGGGACGGCCGATGGTCGTCGGCTCGGCCAAGGCCAAGACCCGCGACGCGCCCAACGTGCTGTTCTACGGCCATTACGATGTACAGCCCGCCGACCCGCTGTCGCTGTGGAAGACCCCGCCGTTCGAGCCGCGGCTGGAGAGCGGGCCCAATGGCGAGCGAATCGTCGGCCGCGGCGCCGCCGACGACAAGGGGCAGTTGATGACCTTCGTCGAGGCCTGCCGGGCGTTCCGCGCCAACGGCGGCCTGCCCTGCAACGTGAACATCCTGTTCGAGGGCGAGGAGGAAACCGGTTCGCCCTCGCTGCCCGCTTTCCTCGCCAGCCACGGCAAGGCGATCAAATCTGATCTGCTGCTGGTCTGCGACACCAGCATGTGGGACGCCAAGACCCCGGCGGTGACGACGATGCTGCGCGGTCTCGTCATGGAAGAGGTCATCATCCATGCCGCCAACCGCGATTTGCATTCCGGCATGTACGGCGGCGCGGCGATCAACCCGATTCGGGTGCTGACGCGCGTGCTCGCCGATCTGTTCGACGCCAATGGCGCGGTGACGCTGCCGGGCTTCTTCGACGGCGTCGAGGAATTGCCCGAGGAAGTCGCCGAGCAATGGCGCAACCTCGATTTCGACGCCGGCGCGTTCCTGGGCGAAGTCGGCCTCTCCGTGCCCGCCGGCGAAAAGGGGCGCTCTGCGCTGGAAATGATCTGGTCGCGCCCGACCTGCGACGTCAACGGCATCGTCGGCGGCTACACCGGCGAGGGCGCGAAGACGGTGCTGCCGGCCAAGGCGAGCGCCAAGGTTTCGTTCCGCCTCGTCGGCAAGCAGAACCCCGACCGCATCGCCCAATCCTTTCGCGCCCACGTAAAACAGCGGCTGCCCGCCGACGTGAAGGCCGAATTCCGCGCCATGGGCGGCAGTCCCGCCTTCGCGTTGCCGATGCGCGGCGAGGCTTTGCGTCGCGCCTGCCGTGCGCTGGAGGCGGAATGGGGCAAGCCGGCGGTGCTGGTCGGCGCGGGCGGCTCGATCCCGATCGTCGGCGCCTTCAAGCGCGAACTCGGCATGGACGCGCTGATGGTCGGCTTCGGCCTCGACGACGACGCGATCCATTCCCCCAACGAGAAATATGAGCGCAACTCCTTCCACAAGGGCGCGCGCTCCTGGGCGCGCATCCTCGCCGCGCTCGCCCAGTGAACGCTCCCGGTGTGGGCTGCGGCGCCGCGATTGTCCGCGACGGCCGGTTGCTGCTCGTCAAGCGCCGCCGCGCCCCCGAAGCCGGCCATTGGAGCCTGCCCGGCGGCAAAGTGGACTTCGGCGAAAGCGTCGCGGACGCCGTGAAGCGGGAAATCCGCGAGGAGGTCGGCCTCGAGATCGAACTTTTGCGTTCCCTCGGAATCGTGGAAATGATCGGCGTCGACGACCAGCACTGGGTTTCGCCGATCTATCTCGCCCGGGCGCCGGAGGGCGAAGCGCGCAACAACGAGCCGGAAAAGTTGGAAGCGGTCGCCTGGGCAGCGCTCGGCGCGCTACCCTCTCCGCTCTCGCTGTCCGTGCATAAAGCCCTCGCGGCTCTGGGAGCCTGAAACATGACGCTCGAAACATTCGCGCCCGGCGCCCTCGTCGGCGTCGGTGAAGCCATGGTCGAATTCGCGCCGGTCGAAGGCGGCCTTTATGCCCAAGGTTTTGCAGGCGATACGCTGAACACCTGCTGGTATCTGGCGCGCCTCGCCCCACAAAATCGCCGCGTCCGCTATTTTACGCGCGTCGGCCGCGACCCGCTTTCCGAAAAACTCGTCGACTTCCTCACCGAAAGCGGCATCGACGCCAGCGTCGTCTCGCGCGACGCGGAGCGCACGCTCGGCCTCTATCTGATCACCCTGATCGGCGCGGAACGGCGCTTCACCTACTGGCGCGATTCGTCGGCCGCGCGACGGCTCGCCGACGATCCCGCGGCGCTCGCGGCCGCGCTGGATGGCGCCGCTCTGATCCACGTTTCCGGCATCACGCTCGCGGTCATAGAGGCCGCTGGCCGTCGCAAATTGTTCGACGCCCTCGCGTTGGCCCGCAAGAGCGGCGCAATGGTGAGCTTCGATCCGAATCTGCGCCGCCTCCTGTGGCGCAACGAGACGGAATTGCGCGAAGCGATGATCGAATGCGCTGGCCATGCCGACATCGCCCTGCCGAGCTTCGACGACGAGGCCGACCTGTGGGGCGATTCCTCGCCGCGCGACAGCGCCGAGCGCCTCGCCGCGCTGGGCGTCAACGAGATCGTCGTCAAGAACGGCGCCGGCGAAGCTTACCTCCATGCCGCTGGCGTCAGCCAGGGCGTGGCGGCGAAACCGGCGAAGGACGCGCGCGACACGACCGGCGCCGGCGACTCGTTCAACGCCGGCTATCTTTCCGCCAGATTGCATGGCCTGCCCCCGGCGCAGGCTTGCGCCTTCGGCCACCGGCTCGCGGGCGAAGTCGTGCGCTGGCCCGGAGCGCTCGCCCCGCCCGCCGCGATCGAACCGATCCGCCGCCTGCTGCAAGGCATCGGCGACGCGCAATGACCGCAGAGATTTGGCGCAGCGCTGGCCCTGACGACGCACCGGCGATCGCGGAACTCACGCGCGCCGTCTACGCCAAATGGGTCCCCTTGATTGGTCGCCTGCCGTTGCCGATGCAGGTCGACTATGTCGAGGCAGTTCTACATAACGCCTTCACGCTGGTCGAGCGCGACGGCGCGCTGATCGGTCTGATCGAGACCGAGGATCACGCGGACCACCTCTATATCGTCAATGTCGCCGTCGCCGAGGCGAGCCAGGGCCAGGGCCTGGGACGCCGTCTCGTCGCCCATGCCGAGACACGCGCGCGGGCGCGTGGTTTTGATGAAGTACGGTTGATGACCAACGCGCTTTATGAGGCCAATATCCGGCTCTACGTGCTGCTCGGCTTCGAGATTTACGCGAGAGAGCCGTTTTCCAATGGCGTGCGGGTGATGATGAAGAAGAGGTTGGGCGACGGGTAGCGCGGCCAACCGCCCTATCCTGAAGCCGACTGCATGCGGCCACTGGATTGCCGCGCTTCGCTAACAACAATCAACAGGAGCGTCGGCCTCCAGGCCGACTTGGGGCCCCCGGCGACGGCGGCCTGGAGGCCGCCGCTCCTCGGGATGTCGAACCCCGTTTCATCCCTCAGGGTCGGCCGAAGGCCGGCGCCGAACTCGCAATGACGGCGACGGGCGGATCAAACAAAGAACCCGCCGCGGCGCGCCAGGCCTCGACCTCACGCGTCTCCATCAACCCACGTAGAAACGTCCAAGCGGCTTCGGCCCTGGCGGCGCCCTCGGACGAAAGCCCGTCGCCCAGTTCAAAACTCTCGCCTTTCACCGCCAGGACGAACGCCGGCGGCGGCGGGGTCTTCAACACCCGCGCGCAAATGTCGAGCAGAGACTCGGGCGACAGGGCGTGCGTCGAGGGCGTGATCTCCCTGCGCGCCACGACCTCATGAAACACAAACGGCGCGGGCCCCGCGCGCGTGGCGTCGATGAACAGGACCATGTTCGCGTCGTCGAGATCGAGCGCATGTTCGATCTGCAATTGATAGTCCTCGACGGTTCGGACGGCCTTGAAATGCTGGTCCTCGATCCGCCTCAGCAGCGCCGGTCCGATTCCATCGTCGCCGCGCGACTCATTGCCCCAACCGAAGACGACGAGGCGCATGCTCAACCCTTGGTTCCTTGCGAGACCCGAGCGCCTTCGGCGTCCAGAACCTCGATCTGTAGCGGCATCTGTCCCAGCGCGTGGGTCGCACAGGAAAGACAGGGATCGTAGGCGCGGATGGCGATCTCGACGTGGTTGAGCAAGCCTTCCGTCACCGCGCGGCCATCGAAGAATTTCGCCGCGACGGAACGGATCGCCTCGTTCATCGCCTGATTGTTGTTGGTCGTGGAGACGATCAGATTGCAATAGGTGATGACATCGTCTTCATTGACCTTGTAGTGATGGAACAAGGTTCCGCGCGGCGCCTCGATGACGCCGATCCCCTCTTCCTGGCGCGGCCCCTTGTCCGCCATCAGTTCGGCGCCCAGGATCTCGGGGTCGTCGAGCAAATCACGCGCGAGTTCGGCCGCGTGGAGCATTTCGATCATGCGCGCCCAGTGGAAGAACAAGGCGCCGTGCAGGACCTGACCGCCCCCGGCGGCGAGGAAAATCTGGCGCTCGGCTTCCGCCTGCTCCGATTTCAGCCGATCCGCGATCTGCACGCGCGCCAACGGCCCGACGCGATACCAACCAGCCTCGGCTCCCAGCGTGCGGATATGCGGGAACTTCATATAGCTCCATGGCTTGACCTCCTCGCGCAACAAAGTTGCGTAGGTCGCATAGTCGGCGTGATCGAAGATCGGGCCGCCGTCCGCGTCCCGGGCGCGCAATCCGCCGTGGTAGAAGTCGAGCGCGCCCTCGGCATCGACGAGGCCCATCATGTTGGCGCGCGATTCGCCGAAGCTCGCGTAAAATTGCGGATCGGTTTCGTGCAGACGGCGAACGAGGCCGACCGCTTCGCGGCTCCAAACGACGATCTGGTCGATGTCCGCGCGTAAAGCGTCGCGCTCCTGTTGTTTGAGACCCTTGTTCATGCCGCCGGGAATGCAACCGGTGCCATGGATGCGCTTGCCGACGATGTGGCGGATCACTTCCTGCCCGAACTTGCGCGTCAGCACGCCCATGCGGGCGAGTTCGGGAAAAGCGGCGGCTATGCCGACAATGTTGCGCTGGGCGACTTCGCTCTCGAAGCCGAGCAGCAGATCGGGCGAGGAAAGGTGGAAAAAATGCAGCGCGTGCGATTGGATGAGTTGTCCGTAATGCAACAATCGTCGCAGCTTTTCCGCGGTCGGCGTCAGCGCCGCATAGCCGGCGATGATGTCCATCGCTTTCGCCGCGGCGAGGTGATGGCTGACCGGGCAGATGCCGCACAGCCGCTGGACGACGACCGGCGCCTCCCAGTAGGGCCGGCCTTCGATGAATGCCTCGAAGCCGCGGAACTCGACGATGTGCAGCCTTGCCTGTTGGACGCGATTGTCTTTGTCCAGCAGCAGCGTCACCTTGCCGTGGCCCTCGACGCGCGTCACCGGGTCTATCGCGATTCGGCGCAGCTTTTCGGGCGCGGCGGCGGTCTCAAGAAAGGTCATCAGCGAGGCCTGGCTCAATCGTAATGGAAGATTTGCCGCTCTAGGCGCGGCATGCGCCCGAGGATGAGATCGGTCAGATATTTCCAGATCGCCTCGCCCGAAGGCGGACAACCGGGGAGGAAATAATCGACGCGGACGACTTCGTTGATGGGATAGACCTTGTCGAGTTGCAGCGGCAACTCCGGATCGTTGGGCACGGTCGAGCCGCCGCGCTCGGGATCCGCGTAGACCTTGCGCAAGATGTCGTCGATCTTGAGATGGTTGCGCATCGCCGGCAGGCCGCCGTTGATCGCGCAGGCGCCGACGGCGACGAGGATCTTGGCGTTCGCCCTGAGTTCGCGCAGCACGTGTACGTTCTCGGCGTTGCAGACGCCGCCCTCGATCAGCGCGATGTCGCAGGGTCCGCAATGTTTGATGTCGGTGAACGGCGAGCGGTCGAATTCAGCGATGCCGGCGAATTCGAAAATGAGCTCGTCGATGTCGAGGAACGACATGTGGCAACCGAAACAGCCGGCGAGCGAAGTCGTCGCCAGTCGGACTTTCACCGGAGTTTTTGGCGCGAGCGCTTCGTTCATGATCCGCTTTCCGGAATTTCGCAGACCTCGACCTCGGCGCTCATCGGCGCCCGGTCATAGGCGCGCTCGCCAATCGGCCTCTCGAAGCCTACGCGCTTGATGAGGATGGCGCCGACGGGACATACGCGGGCGGCGTGGTCGGTGACCGCGAAGTCGCTGTCGACGAGCTTGCCGCTCGGGGAATTGACGACGAGCGTCGCCTTGCCGCCGCGTCCGGCGATGCCGAACACGTTCTTTTTGTCGAGGTCGCGGCTGGCGCGCACACAGCGCTCGCAAAGGATGCAGCGATTGCGCTCGATCATCGCGTCGGGATGCGAGGCGTCGATTTCGCGGTTGGGAAAGAACTCCACGAAATGCGGGCTCATCATCTCGTATTCGTAGCCCAGAGCCTGCAGCTCGCAATTGCCGCTCTTTTCGCAGCCTGGGCAGAAATGGTTGCCCTCGATGAACAGCATCTGCACCAGCGAGCGGCGCATCGCGTCCAGCTCGGGCGTGTCGACGTCGACTTCCTGCCCCGCCGCCGCCTTGTAAGTGCAGGCGCTCTGAGTCCGGCCGTTGACGACCACCGTGCACAGCTTGCAGCCGCCATGCGGCTTGAGATCGGGGTGATGGCAAAGGTGGGGCACGAACACGCCGGCCGCCTTCGCCGCCTCGAGGATCGTTTGACCCGGCTTGAACGGCACGGGCAGTTCGTCGATATTGAATGTCGGGTCGCTCACGTCAAACCTCCGCGGCCACGTGGGCGGCGCCGTCATCCCGGTGTGCGACCCGGCGCGCGGGCTCGAGCGCGGCGTCGAGGTCCACCTCCGGCGCGAAATCGTGCGCCACCAGCCGACGCTCGAAAACCGGGCGGAACTTGTTCCAGGTGTCGCGCACCGAGTTTCCGGCGGTTTCGCCGAGCCCGCAATGGGCAGTCTTGCGCATGAAATCGGCGAGACGCATCAGATCGTTGATCTCGTAACGCGAGCCGCGCCCGGCCGCGATCTTGTCCATCAGGTTCTTCTGCACAGTGGTGCCGACGCGGCAAGGCGTGCAGAACCCGCAACTCTCGTGCGCGAAGAAATGGGCGAAATTTCGCGCCACTTCGAACATGTCGCGCTCACGGCCGAACACCAT
>Ga0302319_10017587_pt1 | contig 13083 bp, 7 predicted proteins | sample Bog_T0_2_FD_203319 | JGI IMG/M metagenome (GOLD analysis project Ga0302319, IMG submission 203319) | Peat permafrost microbial communities from Stordalen Mire near Abisko, Sweden - Bog_T0_2 | ecosystem: Environmental > Terrestrial > Soil > Wetlands > Peat | place: Sweden: Abisko, Stordalen Mire...
GGCGAACTCGATTCCGGACCACACCCCGCCGGCCTGGAGGTTTCTCATGGCTAAGGCATCGGGGCCACCCCTGGGCGCAGTGGCGTTGTGCAGGCCAAATTCCGGGTTGAAATTGTTGGCAAAAATGCTCTCCACGGCGCGATCGAAATTCTCCTTTGAAAGCGTCGCTGGCAGGCCGATCAGGCTGGCGAACCATTCGCCGGAAACCTGGTCGCTCATGCACAATTCATCCCGCGTTGCGCCATCCACCCACAAGCTGTAGTAATCACCGTTGAACAGCATCCGGTCAAAACTGGCCGAGGCTTTGGCCAGCAACTCGGACCATCGCCGCGCTTCTCCCGCCTTCCCCAGGCCGATGGCAAGCCGGATGGCGGCCCGCAAACCGCCGATCCACAGCGAGCCGATATACGATGGCGTGCCGCGCATGCGCCACTGGTCGTACGTTTGCAACCCGGTATCGTGATCCGGCAACCCGTCACCATTGGTATCCAGCGATTCGGTGAACGCCATGGCCTTGACCAGGTACGGCCACATGAACTCCAGATAATTTTTGTCCCCGGTCCACAAGTAATCCCGACAAACCATCATGACGAACTGGGGATTCAGGTCCACGCGCGCAAACCCGCCGCTATCCACCTGGTCAACGTCGCCGGAGTAATTATGCGGGACCTGGCCGCGGTCGTTCTGGTGAACGATGAGCCGTTTCATCTGTTCCAGTTTGAGCTCCGGAAACATCGCGACGATGGGAAAGCTTCCCTGGTAATCAACGTCGGTCGTCGAGAGGCCGCAGCAACCGAGGCCTTCCCAGATCGCGTAAGCGCCATCCTGCGTCCACCACGTGCTGGCCACCGCCGTGGTCAACTGCCCCGACCAGGCAAATGCCATGGCCTCGCCCAGGGAGGTGTCGGCGAGCGCGCGGGCGAAAGTCTCCGTGGCCGAACGATGCCGGCGATAGTTGGCGCACAGGAAATGGTGCACCTCCGCGGCATCCTTGAACCAATTGGCGTACATGTGCCCGAGTTCATGGCCGCTCCGCGTCAGGTGATGCGGGAAAAACCAGGCCAAAGTAAAACGGACCTCAGCCTGTTCTCCGCGAGCCAGCTTCAACGTGGACGCCAGCGCGCCGCTCCCCCAGGTCAAACGTCCGCCCTGCGGATGTGCGTCGTTGCAAAGATTGGCGCGAACCTCATAGAGTAATTTCCGATCGTCCGCTGCGGAATGCCCGGGGACCGCCGCGCGGAAATCGGCAAACACCCGCGCCAGCAGGGCATCGGATGAAAGTTCCTGAATTTTCTTTTCGACCGCGTCGTCGGAAAGTGCATCGATTTGTTCGTTCGTCGGCAGGCTCAGGCTCGGATCGGCCCCGCCGGCGGTATTGGGCAACCGGCCGTCGGCCAACAGGTCGGTCAGTATGCTGAGCAGGGTATAATTGACTCGGCTGTTGTCCCAACCGCAAACGCCAGGAAGCAGATACTTCTCAAACGTTCCGGTGATGTAGGAATGATCTCCGCCGGTCACGGAGAAACAAAGGTTGCCAATTCCGGAAGGAAAATCAGTCTGTGCACCGGTCTGGAACAGGATTCCCGTCCCATCGTCCCCGGACAGGAGCGTGTTGGTCAGACGCCGGTCAGCCAAGGCCGAAGCCAGTGGATTATCCAGGAACCCGGCCAGCGTCACCTCGACGGATTCCGGGGCGGTATTCTCGACCGTGAACACGGCATGAAAACCGGGCGTTCCCGATTCACGCGAATTCCCGGGCATGAACGGCGAAAAGAACAGCCCCGAAACCCGGACCGGGAGGGATTGGTCTTGGTAGTTAAGGCGAGTTGTGGGAAACGTTGAGAGATATTCAATGGATTCCACGTCTTGCGCATACGGAAGTGAGTATAGATCCTGTTCATCTGACCGCAGGGAGAGCCGGCGCAGGCGGCCGGATTCTCCGGCGGCGGTCTTAGTGCGAAGCACGAAGCGCAGGTATTGGGGGCCGGACGCCGGCGCCGCCGTGGTGGCACGGGCATTTTCCGCCCACGGTCCCGAATTGAAAATCTGCCATTCGTGAAAGCAGCCGTCAGCGCGGATTTCGACAAACCCCGTTCCCAGGCCGCCCAGCGGGGCGCCCGACCTCATGGGCAGCGAAGCGGGCGCGGCCAGCGGCGAGCCGCACGCGGCCGCCGGGCAGCACGGCGCGGCGCCCGGCGCTTGTGAGTCCCCGGCCCGGCCAACGGAAAAGCGAGGAGGCGCGGCGCACGAGGAAACCAAGGTCGAGCCGACAACGGTTGCGGCTTTGGTTAAAAAATTACGTCGGTCAATTCTGGTTGTCATAACTTTTGAGTTGAACCCGAGCCGCCTTTGCCCGAAGCCGAGAGGCGTCAATGGTCGGCCGGCGTCTCTTGGCCTTGGTTGGTAACACTTCCCTGCGGGGAGGCGGCCTTTGAGCGGCTTATGATTTTAGGCGAAAGTATTTCAGACAGCCATGGCCGGGTCGATGACTTTCCCGTATTTCGAATGAGAAAGCTCATCAACCCCGCCGGCATTATTAATTTCCCGGGCGTAAAATGAGAATTTTTTCAAAAAATTTGAAAGATTTTCTTTTATGGGCCGTTTAATTAAATAGAAAGCGAAGGCAATTTTGGAACCGGCCCATGATTCCCGGTGATTTTTGATCGGGCGTTCGGACTAATCGGCTCTGCGTCCAAGGGTAAAACGCCGGGCCAACGGGTTCCGGCGGGTTTTTTCCGTGCACGCCCAACGGTCAGCCAGACTGAAAACGCCGCCAGCCTTTTGCGAACAACCAAAACCAAAACCATCAAATCAAGATGAACACAAAATCCACCAATGCCGTCCCCTACAAATTAGGCAGGCTGCATCGTACTTACGATCCCCGCGTTCCGCACCTGAGCGCCCTGCTCGCCGGACAAACCATCACAGCCCCGCCGCCGGCGGTGGACTGGACCAAAGGCATGCCGGCCAATCTCGGCATGATGCTTAACGACAAGCTGGGCGACTGCACCTGCGCGGCCGTGTATCATGCGCTCCAGGTGTGGAGCTACAATGGCGGCGGCAAAATGGCAACCCAGCCGGACGCCGACGTGGAACAACTGTACGTCCAGGCCTGCGGCTACAACCCGCGCGCGCCCGGCGAGGGACCCGGCGGGAATGAGCAACACGTCCTCACGTATTGGTTCCAAACCGGCGCTCCCTTCGGCCCGAAAGGCGCCGCCCGGCAGAAGATATCCGCGTTTGTCGAAGTGGATCCGCGCAACACCAACGACGTGAAACAAACCATCAATGATTGCGGCGTTGCCTACATCGGTTTTAATGTGCCCCAGAGCGTGCAGCCGCCCGGCGAATTGCCGCCCCAGGTTTGGAATTATGTCCCGAGCCAGTCGAAGATCATCGGCGGACATGCGGTGGTATTGGCGGGCTATGACCCCAATGGCGCACGCGTGATTTCCTGGGGGCAATATTATACGATGACCTGGGAATTTTTCGCCCATTTCGTGGATGAAGTTTATGCCGTGGCCGACTCCGCCTGGATTGAAAGCAAAGGGACCACCCCCGGCGGCTTTACTCTAGCACAACTGGAAGCCCAGATGAGCGCATTGAAAGGAACTTAACCGACCATGACGGGCCGTCCCGCCAGTTCTCCGGGCGGCCCGGACTCGGAAGAGTAGTTTCGCGGCATTAACCGCATTTTACCGGTGCTCTGCCGGGCTTGCGACCTCCAGCCGTTGTTACTTTTGTTCATTGCGGTCTTTTTTCCGCTTGACGACGCGCCCCAAAGTGTATTAGTATACTAACATAATAATTAAACATTACGCAGTCGCCTATGTCATCCGGAGTTTTTGAACAGTGGTCAGTGGAATATAATTCGGGCATTCCCGTGTACCGGCAGATTATCAATCACGTCTCCGCCACGGTGGCCGCCGGCCAATTCCAGCCGGGCGACCAATTGCCGACCATCCGGACGCTGAGCGGGCAATTAAAGGTGAATCCCAATACGGTGGTGAAGGCGTATCGCGAATTGGAATTAAAGGGAATTATCGTAAGCGAGCGCGGCAGCGGTTCGTTTGTGCAAACGCCCGCTCCGGCCGGACCGGCGAAGCCGCCGACGCTGGGGCCAAAGGAAAAGCAGGCGCGCTTCAAGAATCTTTACCCGCGGCTCTTGGCGGAAGCGGCCGGGAGCGGTTTGACGGAGCAGGAACTTCTGAACTTCATTAACGAACGAAAGGCATCAACCCCATGATCACCAGAATAAGCACCAGTTGGCAGTTGCTCAAGGCATCCGTTTCCATCACTTTTCGCCACCCAAAGTTGCTTTGGTTTCCCGTGGTGGCGACGGCCGCAACCGCAGTCATCGCGATCTTCTTTCTGTCGGCGCTGGCCGTGCCACTGGCGCTCCATGACACGGGCTACAAGTTTAATCAAAAAGAACATTGGGTTGCGCTGGAGAAATATTACCTGCCCCAATCTGTGGACCGGCATTCCACCAAAATCCTGGACAACGGCAGAAAACTGGGCGTCACGAGCTCGACCACAACAAGCCAGAGCTGGACCCTGACGCCTCACGGGGCTTATACCGCGAGCATTCCGGTGATCCTTTATTTTGTTTCCATGTTTCTGGCCACGTTCTTTAACGTCGCGTTTTATCATGAAATCATAGCGGCCCTGAATGGCGACACCGTTTCGCTGCGTCGGGGCCTGGCGGCAGCGCGAAGCCGGCTGCCTGCCATCCTCGCTTGGTCGCTCATGGCGGGTTTGGTGGGCTGGGCCATTCGCTTCGTTGAACAACGACTGCCCTTCGGCGGACGGATCGTCATGGCACTGGTGGGCTTGGCGTGGAGCATCGCCGCCGTATTCGCCATTCCGGTAATCGTTCGTGAGCCCGAAACTACTAATCCGATCCGGGTTCTGAAACAATCAGCAGCGACCCTGAAACACGCATGGGGTGAGGGCCTCGCGGGTTATGTCGGTTTTTCGACCGCCGTATTCGGCCTGGTTTTGGTGTCGCTCGTGCCCCTCGCGGCGGCCGGACTACTTGCCTACGCGCTTTCGAATGGGTGGATCTTCGCCATCAGCGCGGCCTTATGGCTGATCGGTTTGGTCGGGCTCGGTTACTTGAGCGGCGTGGCGCGAAACGTCTTCCGGTGCGTGCTTTATCAATATGCCGTCGAGGGCGTGGTGCCCGAGCCCTACAACTCCGACTTGCTGGACCAAGCGTGGAAATTCAAATCAAACGCGAATTAGGGGCCGGTGCTAGAAACGGGACAAAATAAGATTGGCAGCCTTGGGTTTGAGCCCGAGGATTTTGCCGGACTGGCCAAAACGCCCCGGCGAAGACGGCGCCGGCATGAGGGCTGCAATTTTTCAAATTGACTCTTAGGCGTTTGGCCGTTTAAATGATAATCGCACCCATCTCATCAACCGAAATAGTCCAGCAAACGCCAAAGTCCACACCAATAGCTGAACAAGTATGACCATACTCATTCCGCCCGTGTGGAAAGCGGTAAAACCGCGACTTAATAATATAGCCGGGAAATTTAGGACGCCAAAGAAAAGAATAAGCACGTGCGATATTGGCGGCGCAGACCCGCCGGAAAAGAAGAACAGCATATTATCGGCCTAAAGTTGACCGTTGAGCGTGAGCTGATTAGTGACCTTTAACGGGCGCTTTCCATCCCATTATGGTATAAATTCGTCTAAGCCGCCCATATTGTAATAAAATGAAACATCCGAATCATCTCCCATTTTTCAGACAGACTCTAACCAGCCTTGCTCAGATAATGATTTTGTCATTGTTAACAGCCTCACACCAGACTGCTTCAGCCCAACAAATCCTTTGCCTCGGCGATAGCATCACGGATGGTTATCAAGTGGCTGGAGGGTATCGAACCGAATTGTACAAACAGCTGACAAATTCCGGGGCCAGCTTCGCCTTTCTGGGGAGCCAGACGGATAATCCATCGTCGACCCTTACCGCCGCGGCGCAAATTCACCATGAAGGCCATTCCGGTTATCGGACCGACCAGATCTACAATAATTTGAAGGGCAATGATGGAACCGCTGGAAATAATGGCGGTCACTGGCTCGATGGCGGCAACGGCACCGGCAGATCGGCGATATCCCCGGCGATCGTTTTGCTGCATATTGGCACTAATGACCGCACCCAGGGGGAAAACGTCCCGACCATGTACAACAAGCTCGTCACCTTGTTAAACGATCTGAAACTGGATTTACCGAATGCCACCATCTTTGTTGCCAGCCTGATTCCACGCACGGATAATGCCACCGACGAGGCCGACCAGGAAACCTACAGCTCCATGATCCCCGGATTGGTGGCGTCCATGGGCACCCATTTCCACTTTGTGGATATGCACAGCGCGGTGACGCCCGCCGAGGTCGCCGCCGGGAATAGCGGTCTTCACCCCGATCAGGCTGGATATGATGCGATGGGCAACACCTGGTTCAATGCCATGCAATCCCAACAGGGCCAAATAGCAGAAACTGATCAGTCCAACATCGGCGACAATAATCCCGGCAATCCCAACAATAGCACCTTCCACTTCACCAGCGGGGAAACGATCACCCCCAATGCCGCCTTGCTGACCAATCTTCTGACCGGCTCTACCGCCATTGGCAATGCGACTGACGAGGGAACCTTGGCCGGACTGACCGATCTAAATGTCGCCGGCCAAGGCCTCAATGGCGATAGTCTCAACGCCATGGCTTATTATGGCAATGGCACGTCTGGCTCCAGCCTCGCATCCGGCGCCACCGTGACGAATACCATCGCGTTGGGTGGAACCAGTCGCGCGCCCGGCGGTTATACGCTGGCGGACATCTCGGTGTTCAGCGGTTGGACCGATCACGCCAGCTTCAACGACCAGCATTACTCCATTTCCGTCTCCCGGGATGGGACTAATTTTGCCAGGCTATACGCGGTCGCTTACCTGCCATTCGCAGTCACCAACGATCTGGTCTATGCCGGGGATCAAGACGCATCCACTCTCGTCACCTTGACCAATCTCAATGCGAATGGACTGACCGCCGGAATCAAATCCATTCGTTTTGTATTTTCGGCCGGACTCGACACCAATGGCACAGCCCAAGCGGGCCAGTTGATCCAGGAAATTGAAGTTTTCGGAACCCCCTCCGTTACCAACGTCGTGTTGCCCGGCCAAATCGATGAATTGGATCAATCGAATATCGGCGATAACAATAGCGACGCCGCCAACAGCCAGTTTTATTTTACCAGCGGGCAAAGCTTGAACACCAGCGCCGCGCTACAGACCAATCTTTTGACCGGTTCCACCGTGACCTCCAGCACCGGCGGAGCGGACGTCGGCAGTGTCTCGGCGGTAAATGATGTGAATGCGCAGACCGGAAGCGGCGCGATCGCCTACTATGGCAATACGCTTTATGGCAGCAGTCTCACCAACGGCGGCAAAGTCATGCTGACCATCCCCTTGGGCGGCGCCACTCCCGGCTCCAATGGCTATACCTTGAGCAGCCTTTCCGTGTATGATGGATGGACTGATCACGCGTCCTTCAATGACCAGAATTATTCCGTGACCGTTTCGCGGGACGGGACCAATTATATCTTCCTCGACGCGGTCAGCTATATGCCATTTTCCGCGGCTGGCGACCTATCCAACAATCAAAGCAGTTCCACCCTGGTGACCTTGACCAATCTTAACGCCAGTGGTCTCGCCACGGGCATTAAATACATCCGGTTCACCCTGACGGCTGGCACGGATGCGAATAGCCAGCTGCAGGAAGGCCAGCTGATTCAGGAGATAGAAGTCTTTGGCGCCACCTCGCCGGCTCCGGGAGCCATCACCGAAACTGACCAGTCCAACATCGGCGACAATAACAACGACGCTGGCAACAGCGTTTTCTATTTCACCAGCGGGCGAAGCTTGAATGCCAGTGCTGCGCTGAAGAGTAATTTATTGACTGGTTCCACCGGAACCTGCAGCACGGGCGGGGCGGACGTGGGGAGCGTCGCCGCCGTGAATGATCTCGCCGCCTCCACTTCCACCGGCGACATCGATTATTATGGCAACACAGTGTTCGGCAGTTCGCTGAATCCCGCCACGGCCTCGACGCACGGCGTGGTAACCTTGACCTTTCCGCTGGGCGGCGGCCGTCCTAGCGCCTATGGCTATACGTTGACCAACATTTCCGTGTTCGATGGCTGGACCGATTACGCCTCGTTCGTTGACCAGCATTATACCATTAGCACGTCCACGGACGGAACCAACTATAGTTACCTTTATGCGGTTAACTATATGCCCTTTCTCGCCGCCAAGGATATTGCTCCTGCCGGTGACCAGGATGCCTCCACCCTGGTGACGTTGTCCAATATGACAGCCTCCAGCGTCAAGTTCATTCGGTTCACGCTATCGGCGGGAACCGATCGCAGTGGCGCTTTGCAAGCAGGCCAACTCATCCAGGAAATTGAAGTATTCGGGATTTCCACAACGCCGGCCATTCCGCAAATAACGGCCGCCACCGCCACCAACGGCAACCTGGTATTCAGCGGATCCAACGGAGTGAGCAATGGTTCATATCACCTTCTCACCTCTACGAACGCCGCGACTCCGCTGGCAAATTGGACCGTTTTATCCACGAACTCCTTCGATGCCAATGGAAACTTCAGTGTCACCAACCCGGTGAGCACAACCGTTCCGCAGCAATTCTACCTGCTCCGTTTGCCATAAGTATCTTTAGCGGAAGGGTCGCCAGAGGAGAAGGGTTTGGGAACCCGCAGCCCACTGAATCTGGACTGTAGTTTGCCTTGTCCATCAGATGGAAAATAGGATGGTGATGGTGAACAACTTTAGCTCGACAAGATTCAGAAAATAATTTTGATATCAACTGAAATCAGACAGCGACCAAAATCAACTTTGAAACCTATATGCATGTTTCACCTCATCTTACTTGGGAAATGATTTGCGCCGGAGCAATTCTACTACATGTAGCCACGGCGCCGGCGCAAAACCTTTTTGTGGCCAACGGCGGCAACAGCACCAGCGGCGATATCGTCGCCATAACGCCCGGCGGGGCGCAAAGCGTGTTTGCCTCCGGATTGAACCATCCCTCGGCGTTGGCCATGAACAGCGCCGGCAATCTGTTGGTGGCGAACTCTGCCTCGGGCAACATTTATAAATTCACTCCGGGAGGAGCGCGCAACACGTTTGCGACCGGTTTGTATGAGCCGGCGGGGCTTGCGTTTGACAGTTCTGGCAATTTGTTTGAAGTGGAGTTGGGCTCCGGAACCGCCAGCACGGGGTATTTGCATGAATTCACGCCCGCTGGCGCGGAAACCGTCTTAGCCACGGGCATATCTCCCACCGCCGTGGCCATTGACAGCGCGGGGAATGCGTTTGTGGCGGACGATGAGAGCCAGGATATCTATGAATTCACACCGGGCGGGGCACAGACCATTTTTGCCTCCGGGTTGGACCATCCCGAAGCACTCGCTTTTAATAGCGCCGGCGGCCTGTTTGAATCGGATTATCTCTCTGGCAACGTTTATGAATTCACCCCGGGAGGTGCGCGTAGCACATTCGCTTCCGGGCTGAACCTTCCTTGGGGACTGACCTTTAACAGCGCGGGCGATTTGCTGGTGGCTGGCCATGAGGCCGGCGATATCTATGAGTTCACGCCCGGCGGCACGGAAAGCGTCTTCGCTTCCGGCTTGAATGAGCCAACTGGGCTGGCTATTCAGGAAACGCCTGAACCTGGCGCCATAGCGTTGCTGATGGTTGGCACGATTGGATTGCTGGTAGGCCACTGCCGTTGGCAACGGCGAGAAGTGTGCTGACGGCCGAGAGGGATACTGGGGTGCTCGCGCGGAGGCTTTGACTGGTGGCCGGGGGCCCGGCGCTGGGGTAATTGTGGACTTGTAATAAACGAATCTTGTCGTATACCGGGCTTGGCCTGTCGCATGAGCATTTCAAGGCGCGAATCGGCGAGCCATTCGTTGCGTAAATAGAGTTGGACGTCTTGAGCTTTTGCACAGGGTTATCTCATGAAAACCAAGACTATTACCACCATTGTCACCACTCTGGCGATTGTATCCTTATGCATAGCAGGCTCGGTTGGCGCCTCGCCGAAATCGGACGCCCCGAGTCATTGCACCGTGGAGGAAGTCCACGCTGAAGTCCAGAAAACCCAGGCAGAACTTCAACCGGCACTCAGCCGGATCTCACAATTGGAGATGCAAGTAAGCTCTCTCCAAAAGGCGAACGCGAAACTCGAATCAGCAATTCAAAGATTTGGACAACCGCAGCTGGTTCCGCTGGCGAATTGACGTCCCGAGCTCTTGCTTCGGCCGATTGCCTCCGCCTCTGCCCGCGCGATCACTTAGAACCTTTTAAGAATTACTGTGGCCACTGGAAGCAAGGATTTGGGCGCCTCGGCATTCATGCATCAATGGTACCTTCTCCATTTGCCGCGAGCATTGGGTGGTGAAGTCAGTTCATCCACCAAAGTTCGGATGACGCCGGTTTATTGAGGCATCGCCCGTTTCGGCAAAGAGCAAATTCAACCATTCAAGCTGCGGAACATATTTTGCGACGGAAATTAAATACACTGTCAAGGGCATGGAAAGCAGCAACCCGACGGGGCCCCACAGCCAGGTCCAGAAAACTGCCGCCAGCAGAACGGCCAGCGGCGTAATACCCGTGGAATTTCCGTAGACGAACGGCTCCAAACAATTGGCCGTCAAGATTTCCATGACGCCGAACAGGGCCAACACCAAAGCCGGTTTGGCCCAGCCGGAACTCACCGCAAATCCCACCGCGAACGGCATCGCGCCCGCAATCCAAGGCCCGGCATAGGGAATGTACCGCAACAAGGATGTCATCAATCCCCACAGCAGGGGATTCGGTATGCCAATCGCCCAAAGACCCAGACCGATGGGTATGCCAGAGGTTAAATTTACGATGAGCTGCATCAGCAGGTACCGGCTTAGCCGGTGGGCCGTGTCCCTTAAGACGCGATTCGTTAACCTTGCATGGTGTGAGCCGACGATCCGCAGCAGCCGGGCATGTAAATCGGCGCGTCCGGCCAGCATGAAAATGCAGAACACCGTCACTAAGAAAATGGTGATCAGCACACTGAGAAAAGAACCCATCCAATTGCGAACCACCTGCAAGAGCGATGAGTTGGAAGGACGTATTTCCACGGGCACGGCCTTTTGATCGGCTGGATTTCCGCTTTTTGCCTGCGTGGAAATTGCGGCGGCAGGGGCGTTGGTGGGGGTAAGATCTTTGCGGAATTCTTGCAGCGAATTTTGCAACCGATTAATATGGCCGCCGTCGGCCATGCCGAGCTGGCGCAACTTGACGTGGATATTCTGTTGGTACTTCGGCAACTCACTGGCAAACTTGCCCAACTGGACGAAGAGGCACCACGCCAGCAGACTGATGACGAAGATGCCACTGACCACCGACACCACCGACGAAGTGGTTCTGCCCAGGCGCAGGCGCTCAAGCCAATTGGCGATCGGAGCCAGCAAAAATGCGAGCAAGATGGCCACCGCGACTGGCATCAGCACTTCTCGGGCAAAATAGGCTGAGGCAACGACCAGCAAAGCTCCCAGCAAGCTGCTCGTCTTGGATTTTTGATCCGCCTGGGGTGAGACTACTCTTTCAACAGCACGCGGATATTCCAAATTTCCGGTGGCGCTTGGGCTGTTTCCCCTGGGCAAAATGCGCATTGCGGAACTACCTCCTGCGAAAGCCGCCTGCCAACAGGACGATTATGATAATCAAAAGCACCAGGCCGGCGCCACCGCCGCCATAAGCCGGGCCACCCAAGTAAAAGCCGCCGCCTCCGAATAAGAGGAGAAGAACTACCAATAGAAGTAGAAGGTTCATAGATTTGAGTTTCCTGGGTTTTGTTAATTTCCTCGTGCCGATAAGCAGAATACGCACCAGCGATTTCGTTGTGATATTAGTCGCGCCTTCAAGTTGATCCCATGCGTGCACCAACCCGGTTAGGTGGATTGTTTCGAGTGATTTGCCTATTTTAACCGGCAGCCGAATTCAACCTCTTCCTTTATCTCATATGGAGAGCCCTTCCGAACTTTTGCACGAAGTCGTGCAATTTGCATTACCCGTCGTGGTTTGCTGAAAAGGTTTTATAAATTCAAGTTATCAGTGCGGTGGCAATAGGCGTCGAAAACCGTGAACTAGGACAGCGATGAGGATTAAGACGCCGATAAGCCGATCGGAGAGGCTGATGAGTGGCGGGGTGGTCATATTAGCCAGTAGATTTCATTCCGGTTTCTTCGCACAGTTCGGCGAACTCGTGAAATAAACAATCCACGTCGCCTTTTCGGGCCAATTGGCTGATCCACTCTGCGGGAATGGATCTCATCCCGAACGCGATTCCAGCCAACCCACCTGCGACGCAGCCTGTGGTATCGGTGTCTCCACCCAAATTGACGGCTTTGAGGACGCAGTCTTTATAGTTGGACGTGGTCAACAAACACCAAAGGCTGGCATGTAGCGTGTGAAGTACGTAGCCAGTGGAATCGACTTCGCCTTCGGGCAGTGAAACCAAATTGTCCTCCATAATCTGACGAAAACACGTAAACTCTCCAGATTGTGAACAATAAGCCGCAAACTCCGTCCGGGCCGAAGCCAACGCGGCATTGGGCGGTTCACCCAATAATAGTCGACGCACAAACATGCCGTGAAATACACAGGCCATTTGTGACCGATGGTGAGCATGGGTGATGGCCGAAGCTTTCTCAACCCGGTCGGCAAATAATGGGATTGGTTTGGCGGCAAATCGCAGAACCACCGGCAAAATCCGCATCAAAGAACCATTCCCGTTGCTGTCTTCCACGTTAACCCCCGATTCATCGGCCGGAATTCCCTTTGCGATCCGAAGAAGAGCCGTGCTCGTGGTTCCGCCGACATCAAACACTTCTCCGTTGGCGGTCCAAAGACCATCTTTCATCCAGCATACAAACCGGTCTCCCAAGTCATGGAGATTAAATTCATGATTCACCAAGCTGTCGGTAGTGCATAATATCATTGCCCCGTCATCCGACCAGGTGCCGCG
>Ga0302319_10017588_pt1 | contig 13083 bp, 8 predicted proteins | sample Bog_T0_2_FD_203319 | JGI IMG/M metagenome (GOLD analysis project Ga0302319, IMG submission 203319) | Peat permafrost microbial communities from Stordalen Mire near Abisko, Sweden - Bog_T0_2 | ecosystem: Environmental > Terrestrial > Soil > Wetlands > Peat | place: Sweden: Abisko, Stordalen Mire...
GACTTTGGCAATGATGTCCGGGAAGGGATTCGGCTGCGTGGTCGCGATACCCTGGTCAACCTCGGTGGCCGTGAAGGCCGACGGGAGCACCACGGCGCTACCCACGTACTGGTCGGGATTCTCGACCGAGAGGCCGATGGCTAGCTCGTCCGAGGCGTGATACACGAGGCGGACCTGCGGCTGGCGCGCCCAGGTGAGACCCGATTGGTAGTTCGTGTCCATGTCGTTCGAGTAGAAGATGTCAGATGGAATCGGTGAGAGGCCTACGCGATTCGGGGTCAGCATGCTCCAGTCCTGGCCGGCGAGGAGCTCCCAAGGACCGTTTTTCAGGTCCACGAAATAGACCCTCATGCGAAGCGTGTCCGAGTTGCTGGTCACGAAGAGATTCGTCGGGGCGTTGCCGAGGAAGTCCGTCTCAAGGTATCCGAGCACCTTTGTGTCCTTCACCATCGAGTCGACGCGCAGGCCCACGCGGGAATTTTGCGCGCTGAACTTGGTTTCCGAGAGCTGCCCCGTCGAGCCGTTCGAGTAAGGAACACTGCCGAAGCTGGATCCAATCGAGCTTCCCGTGGCCTCATTGCGATAGACCCCGGTGAAGTCCATGAACCCAAACGGCGTGAAGTCGGCGATGCCGATCCTAAACGAGAGCGGCGAGCTACTGGCATTTGCATTGGGGACGGGGACGCCGGCGCCGGCTGCGCCGCTGAACCCGGGTACGCCCGTGTTCGTCGAAGTCTGGACAACCACGGCGGGCGGTTGAGCGGGGGCCGGGGCGGGCTGGGAAGCCTGGCTAACGGCGAGCTCCTGCTTGAGGCTCGCCACATCCTGCTGGGAAAGGACGCCTTTCCTTACCAGAAGGTCCAGCAGCGCTTGATTGCTGTCCTGGGCAAATACAGATCCTGCGGTGAGTGCTGCCGCGGCGAGTGCCGCGAGACATACACGATGTGTTTTATGTAGCATGGTGTGAAACGATGGATGTTTGGGTGCGGGCACCTTTGTAGCCGCGCCATGTTACGGTCGTGTGGCGCAGGCGTGACGAAGGCGTGAAGAACCCTGGCGGAAACGGCCGCCGGTCCGCGAAGAACGCGGCCCAGTGGGGTGAGCGACAGCCAGGACCGGGGCAAACGGCACAAACGGGCGGCCCGTTAACTTCTTTTTCTGAACACTGACCTAAGTCTTTTTATTGCTGCGCCTTATATCACCCTATTTCCAAGGGCTGTTCCACGAGGCACTCGGAAACGGCATTAATCACATTTAATCATTTTTTCGCAGCCGTGCGGCCGAGAGCTGCTACCTTCCTTGCAAATGCGGATACTGGTGGTCGAAGACGAGCGCAAGGTGGCGGAAATGGTGGCCCGGGGCCTGAAAGCCGCGCGCTATGCCGTGGATGTAGCGGGCGACGGCGAGACCGGATGGGCCATGGCGAACACCTACCAGTATGACCTGGTGGTTCTCGACCTTCTGCTTCCGGGAATCGGGGGGCTAGAGCTCCTGAAGCGGATACGCATACGGGACCTCAAGGTGCCCGTGCTGATCCTCACGGCGATGGATAGCACGGCCAGCAAGGTGGCCAATTTCGAGGCCGGGGCGGACGACTATCTGACGAAGCCGTTCGCATTCGAGGAGCTCCTGGTCCGTGTGAAGGCGCTCCTGAGGCGGGGCCCTGTGAGCCACAACAGCGCGATCCGGGTCGAGGACCTTGAGATCGATCGCGTCAGCCAGTCGGTCCGGCGGGCTGGCAAGCGCGTGGACCTCACTCCGAAAGAGTTTGCGCTCCTTGAATACCTGGCAACCCAGCCCGGGCGGGTGTTCTCAAGGACGATGATCGTCGAGCATGTCTGGGATAACAGCTTCGAGGGATTGACCAACATCGTGGACGTCTACGTGCGCCATCTCAGGGAAAAGCTGGACGACGCCCATGCGATCAAGCTCATCCGGACGGTCCGGGGCGTCGGCTACTGCCTTGGCGAGGCCTCCGGGCCCTGAGGCGGGGCCTTGAATCAGCCGCAGCGTCCTCGTTCGGCGCCGGCTTCGGGCTCATTTGATGGCCCCGATCTGGTAGTCGAGCACCGCCTTGTCGATGAGGGTGTCGTAGCGTGCGTTGACCTGGGTAATCTCCGCGGAAGTCTGGCTCAGCTGGGCCTCGCTCAGCTCAATCACGGAAGAGCTCCCGACCTTGTAGCGCGCCTGGGCAAGGTCGAATGACTCGGTCGCATGCTTGACCAGCTGCTCCGTGGTGTGAAAGCGCTGCAGGGCGGTCTTGAAGCCGGCCCATGCAACACGAACGTCACGAGCCACGGTGTCCTCCGCCTCCCTGAGCGCCTCGTCGGCCACGCGGGCCCGGATCTGGGCCTCGTGCTCCCTGGCAATGAATGCGCCGCCCGCGAAGATGGGCACGCTCAGCTGGACGCCGGCGGCCGCGTAGTTAGCCTGAAGGTGGGAGTCGCGCCACGGGGCATTTCCGGCTGCTCCGACGGCCGCAAGGGTCGGATAGTTGGCGTCCCTCTCGGCGTCCGCTGCGCTGATGGCCGCGTCGCGCTGGTCCCTGAGGCGCAGCAGGTCCGGCCTTTCCCGCAATGCCATGTCAATCAGGCCCTCCACGGCCACGGGCAGGCCCGCGAGCTGGGGGACCTCGGTTAGGACAAAGAGCCTCTGCCTGCGGTACCCGAGGGCCTCCGACAGCGAGGCCATCGCCGACTCGAGCTGGCCCTCGGACTGCTGGACAAGGAGGTCGGCCTCCTCGACAGCGACCTGGGCGAAGCTCACGTCCAGGGAGGATTTTAGCTGATTGTCGGCCAATGCTTTGACCTGGGACATCACCAGTTTCCGGGAGGTGAGTGTCTGCCGGGCGACCGCGAGAACCGACTGTGCCTGCAGGGCCGCAAGGTAGCTCGTCTCGGCGTTCAGGACGACCTGGGCGCGGCTGGCCTCAGCGCCCGCCGTGGCCCCGCGAACCTCCGCCTTGGCGCTCGCCACGAGGCTTCCGGTTCGGCCGAAATCTGTAATAAGCTGGCTTACAACCACGCCGCCGGCCACCCGGTCATAAATAGAGGGATTGTTGAGCCCGCCCGCCAAGAGCCGGGCCCCCTCCTGGGTCGCACCCGCCCCGGTGACAAAGCCGTTCGCGACGGGGAAGTAGCCCGACCGTGTCTCATTCAGCGCCTCCTGGGCCAGGAATGCCTGCAGCTGGGCCGCCGCATACTGGGGATGGTTCTTCTGGGCGATCTCCGTCGCGTCCTGGAGGGTGAGCGTTACAGCCGGCTCGTCCGCAAACACGGGCAGGCCAGAGAGCAGCAGGGCCAGATAAAGGGATGCCGCGGCGGCTCTGGCCGCCCTCGGCTGGGCGATGGGGTTCAAGGTGCTTTTCATGGGAATGGGACCTGCGGGGCTGGTCCGGCCCCCGCGGGGGCCTCGGGCCCCGAGCGCCGCCGGTAGTACAGGTAGAATGCCGCGGGGACCAGAAACACGGTGAAGACGACCGACGCCACCATGCCTCCGATAATCGAACGCGCCAAGGGCGCGTAGGACTCGCTGCCTGCCTCCAGGGCAAGCGCCATGGGGATAAGTCCGATCACCGTGGCCAGCGAGGTCATTAGGATCGGCCTGAGGCGCACCCTCGCTGCAAATTGCACGGCCTCCTTGAGAGCCATGCCGTCCGCAATAAGGCGATGGGTGAATTCGACAATCAGGATACTATTGGAAACGACGACGCCCACCATCATCACGATGCCCATGAGCGACATGATGTTCAGGGTCGTGCCCGTCGTCGTGAGGACCAGGAGCACGCCGGTGATTCCCGGCGGCACGGCCAGCAGGATGATGAACGGGTCGATGAACGACTTAAACTGCGCGACGAGGATCAGGTACACGAGGACGACAGAGAGCAGGAGCCCAACGCCGAAGGACTGAAACGACGAGTTCATTGCCCCGACGATGCCGCGCACGTGGATCACGACGTTCGGGGGCGCCCGGGTGCCGGCGACGATCCGGTCGACCTGCCTTGCGACCCGGCTCAATTCCTCGCCGCGGGGCGAAACGTAGACGTCGATCACGCGCCTGAGCTGGTAATGGTCCACCTCGGTCGGCTTCTGGATTTCCTTGATATCGGCAATGGTGTCCAGGAGGGCGGTGCTCTTCTGGGTGCTCGACCTTACGGGGATGCTGCGGAGGTCCGCCAGGGACTTGACCGTGTTGTCCGGGTACTGGACCGTCAGCATGTATAGGTTGCCGCTCTTTGGGTCTACCCAGTAGCTCGGCGCAATCATCCCGTCGGAGGTGAGGGCCGTGATCACGTTGTCGACCACCTCATGCTCGGACAAGCCCATCTCCATGGCGTGGTAGCGGTCGATGTTAAGCTGCAGGGCGGGCGCGTGGGTGTCCTGAGGTATGAACGCGTCGCTCACCCCGGGAAGGGCCGCGGCCTGCCTCCGGATGTCCTCGGCAATCGCGTTGGCCTCGCCCAGGTCGTTGCTGCTGACCTGGACGTCGATCGGGGCCGGTATGCCCTGGTTAAGGACCGCGTCCACCAGTCCGCCTGACTGGAAATAGGTGGACAGCTCGGGCGTCTCCTTGCGCAGGGCCTCACGGACCCGGTCCATGTAGGCGTAGCTCCCGACCTTGTGCTCGTCGACCAAGCTGACCTGGACGTAGGCCGTGTTGGGAGCTGAATTGCTCGTGTAGATGGACGATAGGTCCGGCGTCGAGCCGATGTTGGCCACGACCAGCCGGAGCTCGTCGGCCGGGACGATCCGGTGGACGATGGCCTCCACCTTGGCCACCTCCTTCTCCGTCAGCTCGATCCGGGTTCCCGGGGCGGCTTTCAGGTTAATCACAAACTGCCCGGGGTCGGTCCTCGGGAAATACGCCAATCCCACCGCGGGAATGAGCCCAAGGCTCAGGAGGAACACCCCCGCGATGGCGGCGATTGTGGCCACAGGGCGGCCCAGCGCCAGCGCCTGCGCCCGGTCGAAGCGCTTCAGGAACCCATGAAAGCGGGCGTTAAACCCGTGGTTGAAACGCCCCCAGACCGAGCGGGGCGGGATCGCTGCGCTCGCATCCTCCCCCCCGTGCGCGACCTCAAGCGACTTGATCAGCTTTGCGCAGAAAAGAGGAACGACCGACATGGCCACCAGGTAGGATGCAAATAGCGACAGCACGACCCCCAGGGCGAGAGCAGTGAACAGGAACTTGCTGACGCCGGCCAGGAACGTGACCGGGAAGAACACGATCGCGGTCGTGAGCGTCGCGGCCAGCACGGCGAGCTGAACCTCACTGCCGCCCTTATCCGCGGCGACCTCGGGGGATTCCCCCAATTCCATGTGCCGGAAGATGTTCTCAAGGACGATGACCGAGTTGTCGATCAGGCGCGATAGCGCCAGCGCAAGGCCGCCAAGCACCATGGCATTGATGGAGCTGCCTCCAAATTGCAGCGCGATGAAGGTGGCAAGGAGCGACAGGGGGATCGAGAGGAATACCGCAAACGTCGCGCGGAGGTTGCCGAGGAACACTAGGATCATGAGCCCGGTAAGGACCAGGCCGATCGCCCCCTCGATCATGAGATTCTTGATCGCGGTCTTCACGAATACCGACTGGTCAAACACCACGTTCGTTATGAGCGACTTGGGTACGTCCAGCAGGTGCGTGATCGCACCCTTGATTCCGCTGACGACGGCGATCGTGTTGGCCTCGGCGCTGGACTTCAGAATCGGAAGGTAGACCGAACGCTGGCCGTCGATGCGGACGATGTTCGTCTGGATGGCAGAATCGTCGACTGCCTTGCCGATGTCGGCCACGAGCACCGGCGAGCCTTGGAACATCTTAAGCGGGAGCTTGTTGATCTCGTCCGTGGTCGCCAGCTGGCTGTTTGTGTAGAGGTTGTAGTCGAATGGCCCCACCTTAACGTCACCGGCGGGCAGAATAAGGTTGGCGTCGTTCACCGAGTGCACGACGTCCATGAGGCTGAGCTGCCTGGCCTCCATCTTGACCGGGTCCAGATAGATCTGGATCTGGCGCAGGCGCCCGCCAAAGGGCGGCGGTATCGCGCACCCGGGGACGCTCGCGATCTGGTTGCGGACATTGTATTGTCCCACGTCGTGGAGCTCGGTCTCGTTGAGCCCCTCCCCCTTGAGCGTCACGAGGCAGACCGGCAGGCTTGACGCATCAAACTTCAGGACCACGGGCGGCAGTGTACCCGGCGGGAGCCGGCGCAGGTTGGCCATCGCAAGGTTCGTGATGCCCGTCACGTCCGAGTCCGCATTGGTGCCCGGTTCAAAATAGATCTTAATCAGGCTGATCCCGGGGAGGGACCTCGACTCGATGTGGTTGATGCCGCTGGCGAGCGTGAAGAACCTCTCGTAGGTCCCCGTGATGTCGTTCTCGATCTGCTCCGGCGGCATACCCGAATAGAACGTGGCAACCACGACGACAGGAATATTCACCGGCGGAAACAGGTCCACCGGCATCCGCACGACGCTTGAGACGCCTACGACGCCCACGATCAGGCAAATGACGATGATCAGGTAGGGATACTTGAGTGCGAAGCGCGACATGGCTGATGAGTTTAGAGGCTCCTAGCGGCGGCTGGAATCGACGCCCATCCGCTCGCGGAGCGCCTCCTTTGAGAATTTTCCCGAGGCGCAGAATTGGCAGATGCGCTTCTCGCGCTCGCGAAAATCCGCCGCGGTGAGGGCCACCTGCGCTGCAACAGCGGATGGGATCGAGACGAACCCGTTCACGTCCCCGTGCAGGAGGTCTCCAGGCACGAGACGAAGACCCGCTATCTGCACGGCGACACCGGCCTCGACCACGTGGCTGAAGGCGTGCGAGGGGGAGACGTTGCCCGAATACGCGTTTAATCCAACCGATTCAAAGCCCGAGCACCCCCGGATTGCCCCGTTTGTGACCACGCCCACGAAGCCCAGCGCCTTCAGGATGCAGGCGTGGACCGGGCCAACAAGCGACCCCCTTCCGGGCCTGGCGTCTACGTCCTCCACGGCCAGGATCCGCGGCGTCGTTCCTGCCGTGAGCAACTCCCACCAGTCGGGGTGGTCCAAATAGAACGCCTTCTTCATGGGCGGCTCCGCGGATCGGACCTTTAGCGTCACCACCGCACCAACCATGGGCCGCAGCCCCGGCGTATGACAGGTGACGCGGCTGTCGCTGAAACCCTCGTTTGCAAGCCTCACACCGGTGGCGTCCACGGCGTTGGCCACCGAGCAGCTGTCGCATAACGCCAGCTTCTCAAAAAGCGCGGTGTCGATTTCGGTATTCATAGTGGGGTCACTCCTGGGTCAGGGGTTTCGTTTCGTTCGCGTTGACATTGTCCCCGGCACGGAGTCCGCCGCGGTCGCTGACGACCACGCGGTCCCCTTCATTGAGTCCGGACCGGATCTCGGCCATGTCCGCGGTCCGCATGCCCACGGAAACCTCCCGCTCCTGGACGATCCCGGTGGCGTCAACGACCGCTACCGACGGATGATCCCCTCTGGAAAGCGCCTGAAGCGGAACGGCTAGGACATGCTTCGCATCCTCGAGTGTGAGGACGATTGAAGCGTACATTCCCACCTTTAGGAGGCCGTCGGTATTGGGCACGTCCACCTCGGTGACCATGGTTCGCGTTGACCTATCGATCGCCCCGGCATCGCGCACGATTTTTCCGGTGAACTTCCGGTGAAGGGCGTCGACTGCGATCTGCACGTCCTCGCCCTTCCGGATCAACGGCGTTTCGGCCTCCGGTACGGGGAACCGGAGCCTGAGAAGGTCGTCCTCCGCAAGCTCGACGATCGGCTCGGAATTGGACGCCGTGCCCGCCTGGATAAGCGAACCCGTGTCCACGAACCGCTTGGTGACAACGCCGGCGAAGGGCGCCGTGATCCTCGTGTAGTCTATTAGCGCCGCGTAACGGTCCGCCTCGGCCTTCGCCTGGGCCAGGGCAGCCTCAGTGGCGGCGTCCTTGGATGTGGCGTCGTCCAAGTCCTGCTGTGCGACAAGCGCGGGCTGGCTGAGGTTGACCCCCTGCAGGCGGGTTGAATTGAGGTGCGCGATAGCGTGCTCAGCCTGCGCGTGCCGCTCCGAAGCCACGGCGCTCGCAAGCTGGTCGCTCAGCTCGGGCACCTCGATCGTGGCGATCAAGTCCCCCACCTTCAGCCGGTCCCCGATGTCGACGCGGATCAGGCTCACGTATCCGGAAACCTTTCCGTGCACCAGAATGTCCTGGTAGGGTTCGAATTCCGCCTGAAGGGTCATCGTGTTGGCCAGAGTCATCCTTTCGGTCCTGACAACCGCCACCACGCGGCTCGGGGGCGCCTCGGGCCGCCTCGAACATGCGCCGAGGAAGAAAAGGGCGGCGCCGGTGAGCGCCGTCCAGGGCCAGTTAGGCGTCAGAGGATGTCGTCTACGGGAGCGCGTCTTCATGGGTTCAGAAATTGAGTGGGGTTAAAGGATCCTGGTTGGCCTGCGTGTCAGGCGCCCTCATTCCAGCTTGAAGTCCACGGGGGGAGCGAGCGGCAGGAGCACCCGAAAGCGGCTGCCGGCGCCTTCGACGCTTTCAACCTCTACGCGTCCCCCGTGGGCGCTGCTGATTGACTTCACAATGGCGAGCCCGAGCCCTGCGCCACCGTCCGTCGAGGCGCGTTCCCGCCGGACCCTGAAAAACCGCTCGAAGACGTGGGGAAGCGCCTCGCTTGGTATGCCAACCCCCGAGTCGGCAACCTCCAGAAAGGCCGATCCGTTCCTCATGCCCGTGGTAAGCACAATCGCCCCGCCCGGTTCCGTATACTTGATGGCGTTGTCGAGCAGATTGACGATCACCTGCCTTAGGCGGGAGCGATCTCCGGTCACATATACCGGGGAGCTACCCTCGCATGAAAGGATGATGCGCTTGTCCTCGGCAAGAAGCGCCATTTGCTCGGCGGTGCTCACCGCTAGCGCCGAAAGATCCAGGACCGTCGATTCGCTGTGCGCCTCCCCCGCGTCAAGGCGTGAGAGCGCGAACAGCTGCTGCACGATCCTTGCGAGCCGCTCGACCTCCTCAAGCAGGCTGCCCAGCTGCTCGCGGAACTCGACCGGGGTTGCACCGTCCTTCGCGAGCGACTCAAGCTCGCCCTGGACGATGGTGAGCGGCGTCCTTAGCTCGTGCGATGCGTCCGCGACAAACCTCCTGGAATTCCCAAAGGCGTCGTCGAGACGCGTGATCATATGGTTGAGCGCGATGGACAGGCGCTCCAGCTCGTCGCGCGTCTCGGGAACAGGGAGGCGCTCGCTCAGGTTGTGTTGGGTTATGATCGCGGCCTTTCGCGCTATCTCCTCGACCGGGACAAGGGCTCTCCGCACAAGGATGTATCCTCCACCGGCAGCGACCAGGGCGACGAAGGGCAGGCCCAGAGCAAGAAGCGTGAGGAGGTGTCTCACGAGCTGGTTCACGGGCTCGCCCGACGTCCCGACCTCCACAATGTATGACCCGCCGCCGCCCGCCGCCATTTTTTGCGAGGCGACGAGGAGCGTCCTGCCGTCAGGCAGGACATCCATCCGGGTCCCCTGCTTATGGCCACCCGAACCCACAGGAGCTACGCTCGCCGGATCAAAGCTCTGGTCGGCGGGCGCCCCAGACCGGTAGAGAACGCTTCCGTCTGGACGTGTTACCCTGATGAAGCGATCGCCCAGCTCGGGCGCATAAAGAGTCTCGATTTGCGATGCCAGGTAGGCCTCGCCTGTGCTAGGTATTTTCGCCACGAGCGTCTCGGCGATCTGCCGGGCCCGCCGGGACTGGGTCTCTAGGATTGTAGACTTAAGATAAGCCCGTACCTGCACGAAGAGGAGGGTTCCGAGGAGGATGAATATGGCCGCGGTAAATACCGCGTGCCAGACGGCGAGCCGGAAGCGGATGGACCGGGTGTTCATGCGGCCTCCCCTTCCGCCAGCCGGTAGCCGACACCCCTTACCGTGCGTATGAGTTTCTCGGGGAATGGATCGTCTATCTTGGCGCGCAGGTGCCTGACATAGACATCCACGATGTTTGTCAGGCCCTCGAAGCTCTGGTCCCAGACGTGCTCCATGATCATCGTGCGAGAGACCACGCGGTCGGTGTTCGCCACCAGATACTCCAGCAGGGAATACTCCTTGGGTGTAAGTTCAATCCGGCGCCCAGCCCGCTTGACCTCCTGGTGAAGCTTGTCGATCTCGAGGTCGGCGATCCACTGAGTCTGGACCAGGCTGGCCGGACCGCGGCGCAGCAGGGCCTTTACCCGCACCACGAGCTCGGCGAGAGCAAAGGGCTTCGTAAGGTAGTCGTCGGCACCCGCCTCGAGGTTCTCGACCTTGCTGGCCGTCGAGTCTCGTGCCGAAAGGATCAAGACCGGCATGTTCACCTGCTCCCGGCGCAGGGCCTTTAGCAGCTCAGAGCCGCCCATGCCCGGCAGGCCGAGGTCCAGCACCATGAGGTTGAACTCCGAGGCCCTCGCCAAGCGCCATGCCTCTTCGCCGCTCTCGGCGATGTCGACCGAAAGATGCTCAGCCCGCAGGCCCCTTGCGACCATCTCCGCCACCTTCCTCTCGTCGTCTACAACCAGGATACGCATTCGCTATTGGATGCCGGAGCTTACACCTCGAATATTAAGATTGGGCGTAAGGAACATTAAAATTGGATAATCCAAGCCGCTCCGCGTCTCACGCGCTGCCCAACGGAGTCCAAGGAAGAAGCAGCGTTTGAGTGGCTGCACACCTGCGGAACCGCCGAACCCAGGCGCCGGGCGATCCGAAAGATCCAGACGCTCGCCGTTCCTGCAACGACGTGGGTGGGGTGCCATCTCACGGGTTGGACGCGACGTCCATATGACACACGTACCTTGAAAGAACTTCTTGGCAGCCGGCAAAGGAACAGACTAGCTTAAATCATACTAATTTAATGTGCATTGAATTAGATATACCGTGCCGCCTTAAAGATTTCCCGCGTTTTTCTCCTGACTTCGCCTTTCGTTAGATTTGTAAAACATTAATTATAAATTACTTATTATATTTTTGCCAGACACCTACACCCAACCTAAACTCACATGCACCTTCATTTCTCCACGAGATTCTACCGGATCAGAGCACTCGCGATAATTGCCGTGTCTGCGGCCTCTATTGCGGCGGTGGGCCGAGCAGATGATGCGAGCGAGCCGGCACCGGCGGTTCCAAACCCAGCGCTTCTTCCTTCACCCGCGCTGGCAACACCCACCCGCAGCACTCCCCTGAGCGCCTCGCAAACCAGCGCCACGCCGAACAACGGACCCGTGACGGACACCAGTTTGCCTGGCTTTACGGGGTGGAGGAAGCCGTCATGGCTGAGCGACCTGTCGTTTGGTGTAAAAGTAAGTTATGATGACAACCTGCTTAGGGTTTCCGGGAATGGCCTGCCAACCGAGTCCTCGTGGGTGGACGTACTTTCCCTGAAGCTTGGCTTCGACTTGTCGTCCTGGTTGGCCGCAGCCCCAGGGACCATTCAGACGTTCTCGGTCGTGTACCAACCCGACAGGGCCATCTACAACGAGGCCCCGAGCGAGAACTTCACGGCACACCGCGTGAACACCACGCTCAGGGGCAAGTCCGGCGACATCACTTTCAGCTTTGACGATGCCTTCCTTTATAACGACGGAAGCAAATTCGCGCCGACCTATGCGCTCAACCAGCTTTCAGGCGCGGAGGCCAATCAGAACGACAAGTATCGCAACGTCCTCGCCCACGCCCCCGCCCGTGAGCGGCGCAACCAATATCAGGACCGCTACACGGCGTTCCTCCAGTATGATACCCGCCTTGTCTTCTTCCGTCTGATCTCCTCGTTGAATTACCTCAACATGGACACGTACCTGTTCAACACATCGCTGGCGCCCTACAAGGGCTACCAGGATTACGTTTCCCGCTACGACGTTAACGCGGGCGGCGACCTGGGCTTCAAGGTGGCGCCCGACTGGGCCATCACACTCGGATATCGGGACGGCTACCAGTTCCAGCAGCAATTCTCGGAGTCTATCAACAGCGACCAGCACTATTCATCCAACCACTACCAGCGGCTCCTGCTGGGCCTGGAGGGCAAGCTGGACTGGCTTACGGTCAAGGTCACTGCGGGTCCGGACTTCCGCGATTTCAACCCAAACACCCCCATCAGCGACCTGCATACGACCCGCTTTTATGGCGAGGCTGCGGCCGTCGCGAACATTTCGAAAAGCCAGACCCTGACTGCGAACTTCAAGGACTACGTCTTCGTCTCCAGCACGGGCCTGGTACCCTACGAGGAATACACCTATTCCCTCGTCTACCATTGGAGTGCGACCAAGAAGCTTGGAATTGATCTGGGCGCCAAGACGTTTGAGCACAACTACACCCTGGGCAATGACCTGGCGGGTTCTGCGCCAAGCCTGCGCCTCGATTACGACTACGAGGGAATCAGTGGGATAACCTACGCCATTACCCCGCACCTTATTGGAAGCCTTACCTTCAACTACGACGAAGGCCGCAATGGCTTGAGTTCGCTTCCGGCAAAATACGCACCCTCCTATCGCAGTTTTGAGGAGGAAGTGTATGCCGCTGGTCTACAATACCGGTTTTGAGAAGGAGGTGCAGGAACCCACTTCATCCATGACGCACTCCTCGCGAAGGCCCAGGAAAGGCTCAATGCGCAGGGGCGTCCCCAACCGAGAGGACCTCGAGCGAGGTCAACATCCTCAACCAGCGAGCAGGGCGTTTATCCCCAGGCGCCACGAGCCTTATTGGACCCTGTCCTGGGACCAGCGCTAGGCCATCCTGTTTATCGACGAGCAGGATGGTCCGATCGTTGAACGCTTCGTCAAACTCGGTGAGAGCGTAGACGACCCCATATCCATCCTTTGACCGCGCCACCACGGCCAAGCGCATGCCGGGCCCCCTGAGCTTTTCCCCGAAGGGCGCGCCGGCTTGGGCAAGCACGGTGCGCACCGGCACGCCCGAATAGGTGTGCCGTTGCTTCTCATGGGCGTCCATAGCGCTCACGTCCTGGTGGGTCATTGCGGCGATCTCAGCGGAGGTAAATAGGAGCGACTTCCCCGCATAAGACACCCGAAGAACAGGGTCATA
>Ga0302319_10017592_pt1 | contig 13081 bp, 14 predicted proteins | sample Bog_T0_2_FD_203319 | JGI IMG/M metagenome (GOLD analysis project Ga0302319, IMG submission 203319) | Peat permafrost microbial communities from Stordalen Mire near Abisko, Sweden - Bog_T0_2 | ecosystem: Environmental > Terrestrial > Soil > Wetlands > Peat | place: Sweden: Abisko, Stordalen Mire...
GGCCTTCAGTCATGCCGAGGTCGCAAAGAGCGACGGGAAGCTCCTGACGGCCCGGACGGGACTTCTGTTGCGGATGCCGGTGGCGCATGGGGAAGGGAATTACGTCGCCGACCCCGAGACCCTGCGCAACCTGGAGCGCAACAAGCAGATCGTCTTTCGGTATTCCGATGCACGCGGCGCCATCACCGATGGGGCGAATCCCAACGGCTCCGCGGATAACATCGCCGGCATCGTGAACCGGACCGGGAACGTCTTCGGCCTGATGCCGCACCCGGAGCGCGCGTGCGATCCGCTGCTCGGCAGCGAGGATGGCAAATTGATCTTCCAGTCCGTGATCGAGAGCGCCGGGAAAAAGACCAAGGTCTCCAGCCCAATCAGCAAGAGGAATTGATGAACAACGAGCCTGCCATTACCCCGGAGTTGATCGCGAAGCATGGGATTACCCCGGATGAGTTCGAGCGCATCCGTTCGATTCTCGGCCGCGACCCGAATTTCACGGAGCTCGGCATTTTCTCCGTCATGTGGAGCGAGCATTGCAGTTACAAGAACTCGAAGCCGGAACTGCGGAAATTCCCGACCACCGGCAAGGGCGTGCTCGTCAAGGCCGGCGAAGAGAATGCTGGCGTCATCGACATCGGCGATGGCTGGGCGATCGCCTTCAAGATGGAGAGCCACAATCACCCGAGCGCGATCGAGCCCTTCCAGGGTGCGGCGACCGGAGTCGGCGGAATCATTCGCGACATCTTCACCATGGGCGCACGGCCCGTGTTCTCCCTCAATTCCCTCCGGTTCGGCCCGATTTCCGGCAACGGTGACGACACAAGAAAAGCGGCGATCGCCCACAACCGCCGGCTTTTCGCCGGCGTCGTCTCCGGTATCGCGCACTACGGTAATTGCATCGGCATCCCGACCATCGGCGGTGAGATCTACTTTGACGAAAGCTACGAGGGGAACCCGCTGGTCAACGTCTTTTGCCTCGGTGTCCTGCGGCATGAAGAAATCGCCCGTGGTGGCGCGGTCGGCATCGGCAACCCCGTCTTTTACGTGGGCGCCGAGACAGGCAGGGATGGCCTGGCAGGCGCGGCGTTCGCTTCCCGGGACTTGACCGAGGAATCGAAGCAGGATCGCCCCGCCGTCCAGGTCGGCGATCCCTTCCGCGAAAAGCTCCTCCTCGAAGCCTGTCTCGAACTGCTCGCCAGCGGCGCCGTGGCCGGCATCCAGGACATGGGCGCTGCGGGCCTGACCTGCTCGACTTGTGAGACCGCCAGCCGCGCCGGCACCGGCGTCGAGATCGACCTCGAGAAAGTCCCGAAACGCGAACCCGGGATGACTCCCTACGAAATCATGCTCAGCGAGTCCCAGGAGCGGATGCTGATCATCGTAACAAAAGGACAGGAGCAGACCGTACGCGACATTTTCGAGAAATGGGACCTCCCCTACGCGGAGGTCGGCGTCGTCAACGACGACGGCATGATGCGCGTCCGCGTCGGCTCCGACATCGTGGCCGAAATCCCCGCCCACAAGCTCGCCGAGGACGCCCCCATCTACTCCCGCGAGGCCACCCCCCGTCCCGCCCCCGCCCCGCTCGGCCCGCTGCCCGACGCCGACCCGATCGCCGCCCTGCCGGCCCTCCTCGCCCATCCCAGCATCGCCTCCAAGAACTGGGTGTACCGCCAGTACGACCACATGGTCCGCGCCGGCACCTGCGTCCTGCCCGGATCCGATGCCGCCGTCTTCCTGGTCCGCGAAGCGAACAAAATCCTCGCAGCTTCGTCGGATTGCAACGCCTTCTACACCAGCCTCGACCCCCGGGAGGGCGCCAAAATCGCGGTGGCCGAGTCCGCCCGAAACCTCTCCTGCAGCGGCGCCGTACCGCTGGCCGTGACGGACAACCTCAACTTTGGAAACCCGTACAAACCCGAGAACTTTTGGCAACTCCGCGAATGTGTCGAGGGTCTCGCCGAGGCCTGCCGGGAATTTGGAACGCCGGTCGTGGGCGGCAATGTCAGCCTCTACAACCAAAGTCCTGCCGGCGCCGTGGACCCGACACCGACCGTGGGCATGGTCGGATTGATCGAGCAAGCCAGTCATATCACGACGCAGGCATTCAAGGCCGCCGGTGACGCGATTCTGCTGCTCGGCGATGTGGGGAATGAATTGGGCGGATCGCACTACGTGAAGGTTGTCCATGGCCGCAAGGCGGGTATCCCGCCGCGCCTGGATTACGCGAAGGAAAAGGCCGTGCAAGCGGCCGTGCGGGCGCTCATCCGGATGGGCTTTGTGCGGAGCGCGCATGACTGCTCTGAGGGTGGTCTTGCCGTGGCGCTGGCGGAATGCTGCATGAGCGGGGAAGCATTGTTCGGGGCGGAGCTCGACCTTTCAGCCGCGTTGAACGGGCGCGCCGATGAGTTGCTGTTCAACGAGTCGCAATCGCGGATCGTCATTTCCGTGCGAAGGGAAAATGCCTCGGCCGCGCTTTCGCTGGCTCACTGGCAGGGTGTCCCTGCGCGGCGGCTTGGCTTCATCGGCGGCGAGGATCTGCGGATCAAGGCCGGGGATCACGCATGGTCGTGGCCGGTCAGTGAGCTACGGGAGAAGTGGTGGGGCTCGATCCGGGCGTCGATGGAACAGGGTTGATCGCCGCGAGCGAGTCGGTGCGGAATGGCGGGGCCGGAAGGCCGGCGGCGTTGTAAAGGTTGCAGCCTTCGGGATAATTGTCCCAAGCATAGCGGACCGAAACGGGCGCGGGAACGGTCGGGCTGCTGACCACGACCGTGTCGCCGTCAATTTTTGCATCAGCGGGGACGAACGTATTGTCCGCCCCGGCGATGACGAAAGTCTTCAGCGGACCGCCCTTGGCGACGAGGCCGCCGCCGAGGTGGGTGAAATGGATGCGGATGCCGCCGTTCTCCGGCTGCGCGGAATCGTACATCGGGCCGGAATACTCGATCTTCTGTCCATACGCATTGGCGAGGGCAATGCGGGTGAGGCGGTCGCCGACATCCTGCTTGTCCTTGGGGTGGACGTTCTTCTCATCGCCGATGTCGATGGTGATGGCCATGCCGGTGTTGGGGAGCTTGAGGACGGTGGCCTGGGCTTCGCGGGTGGCGGGGGTGTTGCTCGGAGCCTTGAGGGCGGCAAGCTGGACGATGTAGAAGGGGAAATTGCCCTCGCCCCAGAGCTTGCGCCAATCGGTGATGAGTGCGTCCTGGACGCGCGGGTAGAGGGCGCGGCCCACTGCGCCGCCGACGATGGACTCGCCTTGATACCAGATGGCGCCGCGGATCGCGTACGGGATGATGGGATTGATCATGCCGTTGAAGAGCACGGTGGGATTGTGCTGGTCATGGACCGGATCGGGATCACGCGGGCCGCGGCGCCCGCGGGGAGCGGGAGCGGCGGCCAGGCCGGTCGAGGGCATGGGAGGCGGAGTGGCCATCGGGGGTGGGGTCGCGATGGGGGAAGGAGCGGAGACATCCTCGGAGGGAGGCGGGGCCACGACGGGATGGGGCATGGAGCGAAATTTTTGGACCGCTGCGTCGAAACGGGCGAGCATGGGGCTCAACTGGGGATCGGCGGCGAGGGCGTCGCGGCGAATCCATGCCTCCGCGGTGCTGGCGCCAAAGGCCATCGTGATGATTCCGACCGGGACATTGAGTTGCTTCTGCAAATCGCGGGCAAAGAAATAGGCGACGGCGGAGAACGCGGGGACGGTCTGGGGGCTGCACACTTCCCACTGGCCGGGAACGGAGGACTGGGGCTCGTAGGATTTGGTCGCGGTGCCGGTGAGGACGCGGATGTTTGGATAATTGGCGGCGGCGATTTCCTGGTCCTCGTTGGCGACACCGGCAAAGAATTTGACCTTCTTTGAGATGCTGAAGTCCATGTTGGATTGGCCGGAGGCGAGCCAGACCTCGCCGACCAGGACGTCTTCGAGATTGATGGGTTGCGCGGATTTTGACCCGGTGACGGTGAAGGTGCGGCTTTTATCGGAGGCGGCGAGGGGATCGAGATCCACGCGCCATGTGCCATCGGAGCCGGCGGCGATGGTCTTTTTCTGGTCTGCGAAATCGACGGTTACGACTTCGCCTGGAGCGGCGATGCCCCAGACAGGGACTTTCATTTCCCGCTGGAGAACCATGTGCGGGGTGAATGGGCTGGCGAGCTTGACCTCGGCGCGAACGGGAAGGGTGCTGAGGGCCAGGAGGAGAAGGGCGGTGCGGAGGGGGGACATAAGGGGGGAGGGGAATTTTTACAGAAGGAAGCAAAGGAAGGAGGCGAACAGGATTTTAACCACGGATATATCTCGCAGTTGCGGGAAGGACGGAAGGGGAGGGGGAAGTTAAGCAGAAGGGCGTCATTTCGACAGGCTCAAGGGAGCAAAGAGGGGAAGGGAATGGGAATGCCAGGGTGGTTAGAATGCTCTGAACGCATTAATCGGCGGGGGAGGAGGGGTTCAGGTTCAAGTGCATGTTCAAGTCGTGCCTGAGGCAGATCCGTCCATAGGCGGATACACGCTGGCGCGCCGGCGTAGGCGTGACGGACACAAGTTCGATTAAGCTTTTTTAGAGGACGGCCTTGCGGTGGACCCAGACGCTGTTGACCAGGCCGAGGGCGAACATGACCATCAGGACGAAGGATCCACTGTAGGAGATGAGGGGGAGGGGGACGCCGGTGATGGGGAGCATGCCGATCATCATGCCGACGTTCTGGAAGACGTGGGTGAAGATGAGTGCGGAGAAGCCGACGCAAAGGAGGACGCCGATATCGTCTGCGGCGCGATAGGCGACGATGAGACAGGTGATGAGGAGGAGAGCGAAGGCGCTGATGAGGACGACTCCGCCGAGGAAACCCCACTGGTTGGCGATGACGGGGAAGATGTAGTCGTTCTGGACTGCGGTCTGGGGCAGGGACTCGATCTCGACCTGGCTGTTGACGGACTTGAAGCCGAGACCGGCCCAGCCGCCGGAGCCGACGGCGTTGAGGGCCTGGTTGATGCCGTAGCCGGAGTTGAGGGGATCGAGATCGGGATCGACGAACGCGGTGATGCGCTGGCGCTGGTAGGTCTTGAGCCCGAAATTGATCATGATCGGGATGACGATAATGATGAGCAGGAAGATGCAGATGAGGTAGCGCTTGGGCATGCCACCGACGAAAAGCATGCCAAGGATGACGGGAACCCAGATGATGGCCTCGCCGAGATCGGGCTGGAGAAGGATCAGCAGCATCGGCGCGCCGCAGATGATGCCGCAGAGCAGCAGGCGAATGGCGGGATGCAGGTTGCGGAACTGGCTGAGCAGGATGGCGAGCACCATGATGCCGGCGATGACGGCTAGCTGGGCGGGCTGGAAATTGACGGGCCCGACCTTGATCCAGCTCCGCGCGCCATAAACGCGGGTGCCGATAAACCGGGCGAGGATGAGAAAGGCGATGCCGCCAAGGTACATGGGGAGGGCGCCCCATTTGACCCAGCGGTAATCGACGAGGCTGGCCACGAAAAATGCGACCATGCCGATGCCGACCCAGCCGGCCTGGCGACGCCAGAAATCGAGAACGACGGGATCGTCGCGCATGTAGGTGGCGCTGTAGATGGCGAATACGCCAAAGAGGGCCAGCGCCATCATGATGGCGAAGATGAGCCAATTCATGCCGAGGAATTTGCGAAGGAGTGGTGTCATCAGACGAATGCCGGGATGGCGGCGATCAGCTTGCGGGTATACTCGTGCTGCGGGTTGTTGTAGATGGCCTCCGCGCTGGCGGATTCGACGATCTTGCCGCGGTACATCACGAGGACATGGTCGCTGATGTGCTCAACGACGGCGAGATCGTGGGCGATGAAGAGATAGGTGAGGCCGAGCTGCTCCTGGAGATCCTGGAGGAGATTGACGATCTGGGCCTGGACGCTGACATCGAGGGCGCTGACCGGCTCGTCGCAGACGATGAAGCGGGGTTTCACCGCGAGGGCGCGGGCGATGCCGATGCGCTGGCGCTGGCCGCCGCTGAATTCGTGCGGGTAGCGGTTCATCATGTCGGGCATGAGGCCGACCTGGGTGAGGAGCTCGGCGACGCGGGCGCGCCGGTCGTCCCTGGTCATTTCACGGAAATGGATTTCAAGGGCCTCGCCGACGATGGCGAAGATGGTCATACGGGGATTGAGGGAGCCGAAGGGGTCCTGGAAGATCATCTGGATTTGGCGGCGCAGGGGGCGGAACTCGCGCTCGCCCATCGGGAGGATGTCCTTGCCCTCGAAAAGGATCTGGCCGGCGGTGGCGGCGGCGAGCTTGAGGATGGTGCGGCCAATGGTGGTCTTGCCGCTGCCGCTTTCGCCGACGAGGCCCACGGTGGAACCGGCCTCGACGGTGAAGCTGACGTCGTCAACGGCCTTTACGTCGTCGATGTGGCGGCGGAGGATGCCGCCGTGGACGGGGAAGTAGGTTTTAAGGTTTTTTACCTCCAGGAGTGGCATGTGCGGGACGGGATGGGACTTATGGGACCGATGGGACGAATAGGACTTATAATGGGCGGTTCATCCGTCAGCCAAGGAAGGCAGTCAGGGGGCTCGTGGGGGAGGCGGTCAGGATTGGGGTTGGGAGGCCGATTTCCCAGGCTTCGCGTCCGGCTTCGACGGCTTTGCGGAAGGCGCGGGCCATGCGGACGGGATCGGCGGCGATGGCGATGGCGGTATTGACGAGGACGGCCGAGGCGCCGATTTCCATGGCGAGGGCGGCATGGCTGGGGACGCCGATGCCGGCGTCCACGATGACGGGGATGTTGGCCTGCTCAATGATGATTTCGATCTGGGCGCGGGTCTCGAGGCCGCGGTTGCTGCCGATAGGGGAGCCGAGGGGCATGACCGTGGCGGCGCCGGCATCCTCCAGGCGCTTGGCGAGGACGGGGTCGGCGTTGATGTAGGGCAGGACGGTGAAGCCCTCGGCGGCGAGGATCTCGGTGGCCTTGAGGGTCTCGACGGGGTCGGGGAGCAGGTAGCGGGGATCCGGGTGGATCTCGAGTTTGATCCAACGCGGCAGGCCGGCCGCGGCGGCGAGATGGGCGAGCCGGACGGCCTCGGCGGCGTCCATGGCGCCGCTGGTGTTCGGGAGGAGGAGGTACTTGGTGGGGTCGATGAAATCGAGGATGTCCGCGGAGGGATCGTGGCGGCCGGAGAGGTCCGCGCGGCGGAGGGCGACGGTGACAATTTCCGCGCCGCTCGCCTCGATGGCGGCAGCCATGAGGGCGTTCGAAGCGAATTTACCGGTGCCGATCATGAGGCGGGAGGTGAATTCGCGTCCGGCGATTTTTAATTTGTGCGGCTTGTCGGCCATGGGGCTGGGATCCGGGAGGGAGTTTTTGACAGGATGGACGGGATTAACAGGATGAAATTGGGTGGGGCGGGGCCCTTTTGAAAATGTTTTGGGGGGGAGGGGGGGTATATGGTTTTGGTCAAATTGAGTCGAATTTGGTCAAATCTAGTCAAAATCTCAGACTTTTTCCGGGAGGAGAAAAGCACTCAACGGTTGATGTATCATGGAGCGAGATGATTGGGTTGGGAATTGAATGTGAATTCCATATAATTGCTCACTTTTTAGCATATGCAAGGAGAACCTTGGTGGCCGTGCCAGAGGCCGGGCAACTTTCCATGATTCGGGTGGAATTCCAAATCGGGGGAGGAGATTATTAACGCAGACCCGCCCGCATCGCTGCGCGAAGCGCTGCGGGCAGGGGACGCAGAGACGCAGCGGGAAAGCGGGGTGCAAGCGAACGAATCGAATGCCCTTCCCATTTAAATCTGGGTTCCCTAAGGTGGACGGAATGACTGTATGGCGGTGCATATTGACCGGGTTGCTGGCGCTGACGGGCGTGCATGCCTGGGCGGCGGATCAGCCCGTGCCGAAGCTCGCGCCGGCTGTGCTTGCGCAGGCGGTGACGGACGACTCGTTTTCGGTGCCGACACCGGGGGAATTGCTGGCGGCGTTAAACAAGGTGGGGAAGCCGAACTGGCAGGCGCAGTACCGGCCGCCGATCCCGACGGCTTACACAAGCAGGCCGCAAATTGCGCTGAACCTCGGGGGGCTGATCGCGGACGGGTACCTCGCGGTGGAGGCGGAGGACAGCCAGCAGGTGAAGAATATCGGGAAGGATATCATTACCCTGGCGAAGACCCTTGGGATCAGTGAGAACGTGCTGAAACGGGGCCGGAGTATCGAGGACTTTGCGGAGAATAACGAATGGAGCACGCTGAAGGAGGAACTGGATGCGACGCAGAACGAGGTGAAGCTGGCGATGGACGAGCAGCAGGACGAGGAATTGACGACGCTCGTGACGCTTGGCGGGTGGATTCGCGGGACACAGGCGGTGAGCGGATGGATCGCGAGCAATTATACGGAACCGGAGGCGAAATTGCTGAGGCAGCCGGGGATCCTGGCATTGTTGCGGGCGAAACTGGCGGCGCTGCCGGTCCGGACGCGGGAGGATGATCTGGTGAAGGGATTGGATCCGCGGTTGCAGGCGATCCAGGAAATGGTGTCGTTCCCCGTGACGGCGACGCCCACCCAGGCGGACGTGAAGAAGCTCAATGACGCGGCGGGCGAGCTGGTTACAAATATCACCTCGAAACGATGAAATCGATTCTGCTGCGGGCAACTCTGATGTCGGTAATGGCGCTGGCCCTTGGGCCAAGGGTCGGGTACGCGTCGGCGGATGCCCCCACCGATGCGGAAGTGGAGGCGCACAAGGATGTGCTGGACCTTGCGGGAGCGTTCACGAATGACGGATTCAAGCTGCGGGACGGGTATTATGCCGGGACGCTGAAAACGGGGCAATTGGTGGTGATCCAGGTGAACCTGTACGCGGGGAACGAGTATTGGTTTTCCGTCGCGACGGCGAAGCCGGAGAGCGCAGTGACGATCGCGGTCTATGACGAGACCGGCAACCTGGTGAAGACGAATCCATACACGGACGCGCACCGGGCGGCGGCGGGTTTTTCGCCGGACAACAGCGGCCCATTTTATTTAAAAATTGCAGACACGGGAGCGCCCGCGACGTATTGCACGATCTACTCGTATAAATAGCACCATGCCTGAGACATCCAAAACTACCGAACGGACCGATGGACCCCGGGTCCAGCAGTTCTCGATCTTCCTTCAAAACAAAGTGGGGGCGCTGGTGGACGTGGTGAAGATGCTCAATGAGAACGCGGTGGATGTGCTGGCGTTGAACGTGCAGGACTCCGCGGACGCGGCGATTGTGCGGATCGTGGTGAGCGACCCGGAGGCGGTGCGGGACCTGTTTGTCTCGCACGATATCGCATGCTCGACGTGCGACCTTGTGGTGTCGGAGTTGAAGGAGGGCGCGAGCGGGCTGAGCAAGCTGCTGACGGCGCTGCTGATGGCGGAGGTGAATATTCATGGATGCTATTCGCTGCTCAGCCGTCCGAGCGGGAATACGGCGCTGGCCCTGCACGTGGAGGATAATGAATGCGCGGCGGCCGTGCTGAGGAGCCATGGGTTCCGGTTGCTGGACCAGGGAGATATTTCCAGGTGATTTTAGATTGATGGTTTGAAGGTTTGGGGCGCGGGACGCAATGAGGGGAAAGAGGGAAATTTTTAACGCAGAGACGCGGAGGCGCAGAGAGGGGAGCAGACAAGAAGGATGGGGAAATTGAGGTTTGAGGTTTCGTTCCTTGCAGGGGAAGGCGGGGTGCTTGTAGCATCCGCGGCGTGCGCCGATATTCCGTGCTGCTCGGGACTCTGATGGGGTTGCTGCTTGTCATCATGCCGAGGCTGCTGGCGCAGACTGATGAGGAGAAGCAGCAGGAGTTTTTGAACGCACGGGGGGATGGGGACTCGGCAAGTCCATCGCCATCGGCTCATCACCGGAAGCATGCGGAGGAGGAGGCAACGCCGCGGCACCATCACTCGCCGACACCGGAGGAAACGGCTACGCCCGAAGGGCACCGGCACCATCACGTTGCGGAGGAGGCGGTGACGCCGGCGCGGCGGCGGCATGGGTCTCCGACTCCTGAGAGGAGCGCCCGGAAGCGGACAGATGAAGAGGAGGAAAGTTCACCTACGCCCACGCCGACGCCGATGCCCGTGGAGACGCCTCAGCCAGTGGTGGTGACACCGTCGCCGTCGGTTACACCGCCACCGCAGGCCGTGCAGGTGCGGCAGCCATATCAGTCCACGAGAGTTTACACGGCGCCGGCGGTTGCGGCGCTGCCGCAGGCTACACCGGCGCCTACGCCGGCGCCGGGGCCGTGGGGGGCGCAAATCGATATCCAGAAGGAGGGATTGGAGGAGCAGGGAGGGTATGAGCCGCCGCCCCCGCCGCCGGTGCGGCATCATTGGTGGCAGTTTTTCGGCGGCGGGCCGGAGCCGCAGTATCAATACCTGACCCGGGAGGTGCGGGAGGCGATCGACCGCGCGCCGGTGGCGCGGAACCGGTGGCGTTTCATCGTGGTGCACAATTCCGGGACGCGGCAGGGGAATGCCCGGATTTTTGATTACTATCACCGGTATGTCCGGCATATGCCGAACGGCCTGGCGTACCAGTTCGTGATCGGGAACGGGACATCATCGGGGAATGGGCAGATCGAGGTGGGGAACCGGTGGGTGCGGCAGATCAACGGCGGGCATGTTCACAGCGATTATTTGAACAATATCGCGCTGGGCATCTGCCTGGTGGGTGATTTCAACCGGGACCTGCCGACAAAGGCGCAACTGGAGGCGCTGGATGAATTGATCCGGTACCTGCGGATCCGGGTGGGGAAGATCGACGGGAAACCAGCGATCGTGAAGGCGCACAAGGAGATCAATCCGCCGCAATGGCCGACGGATTGCCCGGGGGACCGGTTTCCGTATCATTGGTTGCACAGCCGGTTTGATTAAGGCGTGGAGCAGCCGTTAATAGTGGCGCGGGGCAGGCGCCACGTTTTCGCCGGGATGGCGTCGGATTACCCGGGATACGCGCCGATGATCCTCCGGGCGTACCATGGGAGCGCGTACCCGGTGAGCCTGGAGCTGTTTGAGGTGTCGGTGAAGGGGATCCGGTCGACGGGATCGTTCCCGGAGGAGCTGGATATTCCGCCGTAACCGGGGCGCAGCAGCAAGCGGCGCCGGAGGAGGAACCGCTGTCTAGTTTCCCTGCGGCATCGCCGTAGGGAGGGGGGTAAGGATGCCCGGCCAGGGCCGTCACTGCCGCGGCGCGTCCGGACCCGGCAATGCCAACGCCAACAACCGCGGCGCCGACTGGGAATGCGCGATCGCCGCGATCCGAAAGGGATTTTGCCGGCCGGGTGTTATGAATCATTCAACGGATTAAGGAATACACCGTCGACGTCAAGGGGGCGGGGCAGTAATGTCATGCTGTGGCTTCCCATTGCACGTGAGAAACTCATCCACCCCAAGACCACATGGCTTCACATTAATCGAACTCCTCACCGTGATTGCGATCATCGCCATCCTGATGGGACTTCTGTTTCCGGCGCTCAATTCGGCCAAGACCAGCTCGCGAAAAGCACAGGCGAGAAGCGATGAAACGTCACTCGTGACGGCCTGCATGGCATATAATAGGGATTACGGGGTTTACCCGCTCAATAGCACCAACGCAAATAGTGGCAGTCCCGCGGGAGGCGGTTGGGACACTTGCTACGGTGACCCGGGTCCGCACCGATTGTATTCAAGTGCCGATTTATGCAATATTTTGCGCGCCGTTGCCGATACCGCGTGGAATACAAACAATCAGCTTAACACCCGGCAGGTTGTTTACTTCGAGCCAAACATCGCCAGGAATGCCACCAATCCGCGTGGCGGTTTAGTTACCGCCTCGAACGGTGTAACCGGCCCCGCTGGAAACCAGATTCCGTATGGAGCCTTTGTTGACCCTTGGGGAGAGGAATATATCGTCTTTCTTGATGCGAACTATGACGGTTCGCTATCTATTCCCCCTCCCAATGAACCTTACACCGAGGCGGCCGCCTATTGGTTTTATTCGAATTCCCCTCCAAATTCAATTAACGTCAACTCTGGAGTAGCGGCAGTTTCGCTTGGCGCGGATCTTCAGTGGGGCACAGCGGGCAACTCAATCTTCCAGGGGTCGGACGACATCGCATCGTGGCAGTAAATTACTGGGCTACAGAGCATAGGGAGGGGGGTCATGTCCCAACACCGAACAGTGCTCTTGATGGTGATCGTCCGGAAACTCTTTGTTATCTCGCGATGGCAGGAGCTCCAGGAATCTCAGATTCGCGTATGCAGCAAAAAAGGGGGGAGCAAAAAAGGGGGATCGCATCTCAACACGACCCGTTGCGCTTGGGGGGGCTGGCGGTAGATCGTCGGCAAGCGCGCGTAGGAGCGCGTGCGAACATTCCAGGAGGTGGTGGCAGTAGTCGAAGGGCGCCGGAGGCAGAGGTGGGAAGACTTCCGGGATCGGCGCATAGATTCGGGCCGGGAAATAGTCTGGTGGCTGGCCTGGCGACACGCGGGGATGGACGCTGAGGGAATTGGGAGAGAAAGCGGGCCGCGCGGATTACGCCGCAGTGGGGATGGCGTTGAAACGCTACGAGTTGAAAATGAAGAAGGACCCTGCGTTGGAACGAGAACTGTTGAAGGTTGAGAGACGACCTTAGTTTTTCCTAATTTTTCGTCCAGCCTGGGCATCCACGCCATGAGCGTCCACTACGAGGCGCTGGTGCATCGACCCGGCGAGGTTCCGCCGCTCATTGCCACCTTCCTCGGCGCCACCGGAAAGATCGATGCCATGCGAGCCTGTATCGATCCCGCCCTCCACCGCGCCCTACGCGGGCGCTTCGGTTTGATTGCATTTCTGCTCGGTTCATGCAGATTCGTGTTATGACTTTTCACCGCATCACTTGTGATCCCAGACGGATGAACGGTCAGCCATGCGTCCGTCAGCTTCGATTGACGGTGCGCCGCGTGGTGGAGGCCGTTGCCACTTATCCTGACCGCAGGGATTTGCACCGAGAATTTCCCGAGTTGGAAGAGGAAGATATCCGCGAGGCCCTGGCTTACGCCGCTGCCAATCTGGATGACAAGGTGATCGAACTGGTCACCCCTGCATGAAG
>Ga0302319_10017593_pt1 | contig 13081 bp, 16 predicted proteins | sample Bog_T0_2_FD_203319 | JGI IMG/M metagenome (GOLD analysis project Ga0302319, IMG submission 203319) | Peat permafrost microbial communities from Stordalen Mire near Abisko, Sweden - Bog_T0_2 | ecosystem: Environmental > Terrestrial > Soil > Wetlands > Peat | place: Sweden: Abisko, Stordalen Mire...
GGTAATTGTTCTAAGGTGATTTTGGGGCAAATGGGGCTATCTCGGTTCTCTAGGCAGCAAATTCAGAGATCGGCCAGTCGCCGCGGCGACGACGTGTCGATCATCCGGATCGGGCAGGGTGACAGCATCGATATGCGCCCGGTAGCCGGCGACGGTTGCGTTCGGCAGCGCGTCGTTCATGAGCTCGCGGGTGATCTGCAAGCGCTGGAGGGGAATGCCCGGCACGCGGGTGGTCAGATTGCGAATCCATTCGTCGTGAATCTCATCCGTTTTGCACGACGATGTTCCTCAGATTGCGCATTCCGGCGATGGCGACCATGCATTCCGACGCATGGCGACCAGTTGATCCGGTCGATGACGGCCAGGGCGGCGCATGAGCTGGATGGCGCCGTTGGATGCAGATTTTGATTTCAGTATTTGCGGTTTCGGTCAAGTTCAGGTGGAGCACTCTGTAGGGTTTGCCGTCGCGCGTCCGCCACCCAAGGGCGGTGGAAGGCGGCGTGGGTAGGGCGGCGTTTCTATTCCCGGCAGGTTCGGTGGTGATTGCGGCTGGCCCGAAAGGCCGCCCACGCGTCAGCGGGAACGCCCGTATTGCCGGCGGCGCGCAACCATTCCGCCCGGTCGCGCTCACTGAGACTGTTCCACCAGATCATGCCGATTTCGTCGTCGGCGGTTGCTCCGTCGTCGTGCTCGGGTAGCCGTTGCGCCGCGCGGAGTGACCGCGACGAGTGAGACGCAGCGCCGCGCGCGGGCGGGCGGTTAGTGACGGGGGTCATTTTTTCACCGCCTTGATCGGCTTTGTGGCCGTCGCGTCCGCCATTTCGACGACCGGACCCGCCGTGTCGGACTTGGTGTCGGACTTGACCGTTTTTGGATCGCGCATCGAGGGGCCATCGAGCGCGAGGGGGTCCGGATAGCGGCCCAGGTAGATGCGGCCGAACCGAGCCCGGCCCGTGATCGTCTGGGGCGATCAAGCACTAGGAGGTGTGGCTGCCCACTCACGATCGAAGTCTCGCTGCGTCATTTCGCAGCGCCCTACTAATAATCGTAACTCGTCATGCCCGGGTTGTCCCGGGCATTCACGCCCACTTTTGTCGATGCAGCAAAGACGTGGATGGCCCGGCCTTCGCCGGGCTAAAGGAGCTTCGGCCCTCAGTCGGGCCGAATCCCGGCCATGACGGCGGATCGGTCATTGCCAACGGACGCGGCTATTTTGCTGCATTTTAAATGTCGAACGCGTCTTCGGGACAGAGCCCACGGATGAAACGCTCGAAAGTTTCGGCGAGGAGTGTAATGCGATAATCCAACTCCTGATCGACATGGACGACCGACGGCTCGCCATGTGGACCGCAGTTGCGGTAGTCGAGACCTACCATGTCGTGGCCAGCGGATGGGCAATCGGCGAAGTAGACCCCGATGTCCGGGTAGCCCTCTTTCACAAAAACCGCGCTGCCGCACTCACCGCAGAGCGAATATGTTTTTCGGCTTCCAATTGAATAGATTCCGGTAATCGCGACGTGGTCCTCGGCCCACGTTGTGGGGGAGGGACTGCGGATGCTATTTTTACGCAGTATTCCGCCATTCTGGTGACGAGAGAGTTCAATGTAAGCCGCTGGCAGCCTGTAACCTAAACGCGCTTGCACCGCATCTATCGTCTGTTGGTCGGGCGGCGCATCGACATATTCGCGGTTCGCATCGTCGGACTCTTCCCAAAAATCGGTGAGGTCAAAATCCCCATAAATCTGCGGCATGGTTGCGCAATCCCCGTCCGTGAATCCCAATTCAGGTTGAAAGTTGGCAGGCGACCAATCGACAGAATACATGTCGCCAGCGCTCCCGTCCACCTGAGCGTTCTAGCTGGTGCCGAAGGTCACGGTCGGAACTGCGCATCCAGCCTGCCGTTGGCGGCGCGGATGGTGGGTGTGTCCCCGACATTGGACACCACCGCGACCGCGCGCTTGACGGCCAGGGATGATTGTCGGGGCGATGGCGACGTCGTAGGCTCGCGCGCCAGGCGACCGGCGACATGACGCGGACCTCGGTTGTTGAGGACCTATGACGGCGCGGATATCACGGAGAATGGTTGGTCTGATGGCCGAGGACGACCCGAGCGTACTGATTTCGCGGCTCGAGGTGCTGCTTGAGGAACTCGCCGAAGAGGCCGAGCGGTGCCGAAAGATTATCCTGGTCTCGAAGCTGGCGATCTCTGTCGGGGGCGCATTGCTGCTTGGCGCGGTGCTCGGCCTGCTCGGGTCCAATGCCGTCGCGGCCATCGTCGGGGCGATGACCGCGGTGCTGGGCGGCATCGTCTCGCTGGGATCGAACGTCAGCACATTGCAACAGACGACGGCAGCGATGGCCGCCGCCGAGAAGTCTCGTTCGGAGCTGATCGGCAGGATCAATCTTCGCCTGGTTGGTGACATCAGATGAAACGGATCGCGGCTCGCGCCAGGATAGTGAACAGCTCAACAAAAAAATGTTGGTTTACCAAGCCCCTGAGCATGGATATCAATCTAGGAGTTTTGGTTGATGGGGCGCGAGCCAGTGCGTGCATCAGTTTGGTTTGGCTGCCGACATCAGGTCTTTCATAACTCCCGGACGGAGATAAACCACCATCCGCGCGATCTTCCCCGAACCATCGACCGTGAAATGGTCGATGGCCGGCGCGCATAGCCTGGCGAATGAGGGTCAGGTGTGGCGAGCCGGCTCCCACGCATGGTCCCGCATGCCGCTGGTCGCCGCGACATCCTCCATCTCCTCGGGCAACACGGCGGTAATCTTGGCGAGCGCGTCGCCGGCGGCCCGTTCCAGCGCCGGGTCGCCACGTTCGGCCACCAGGCGCAAGCCCAGGATGAGTGCGTCGACCTCATCCTCACCGAACATGAGTGGCGGCAGGAAGAAGCCGGAATTCAGCACGTAACCGAGCCCGGCCTCGCCCTCGATTGGCGCGCCCTGAGCGATCAGCGTGGCGATATCGCGGTAGACGGTGCGAAGGGATATTTCCAATTCGTCGGCGAGTTGCGCCGCCGTCACGGGACGCCGCCGACGGGGGAGTGCCTGAATAAGGTCAAGCAATCGGGCGGAGCGGGACAGTCAAACCTCCATCCTGGAATGTGAGAGATGCCAACCCAGGTGATCGGCATCCAATCATGAAGCAAATGGGGTCTGAATCAAACGAGTCGATTTTGAATCCAGGCAGGCGCATGGCGCGACATGCCGGCCCGAGAGGAGCGGCTTATCGTGGTGGTCGCGGCCTTGTCGGCGTCGCTCATCGCGCGCCGGTCGCATCAGTGCATCCCCGGAGTGGCGGCGCGTCCAGTCTGCGACAGCGCGAGACGCGTCCCGCCTGCATGTTGAACAGCATTCAATGCCGGGCTGACCGAGGAGCCCGGATTTCACTTCGCTCCATCCAAGCTACAGGTTACTCATATACCTTAAGTTCAAGGTTACCCTTGAAACGTCGGACGCCGGCCTGCGGAGACTCGACCGCTGGATCGCGCGATACGGAGCGTTCCTGGCCGTGCGAGAGACCGGCGGCAGATCATTCGACACTTTTCTGCCAGCGTGGCGGGACGAGCGCCTGGGGCAGAACGTCATCTTCGACCTGGCGACCTTCATTGGAGCTGCCTTGCCTAAGGAGTCGCCGACAAGAGCGGTGACGTACATGGTGACGCAAGCGAGCGAGACCGCCTCGGGCTCGTATTCCCCCGAGGAACTCGAAATGCTGGCACGCGCCGGCCACATCTGAGATTTGCGGCGGGGCGTGGTGCGCGCGTTCAAGTGAGCACCATCGACGCGCCGGCCCGCGCAAAATCTTCATCGATAAGTCAAATCGACTCTGACCCCAATTTTCCCTGCATCGTCAACAAACAGCGGCGATCGCATCATCAATGACTGGCTGTTGTCCCGCCATCCGGCCCACGATTGCGCAGCGCCCTGGTCATCGGCTCGAGATTAGCCCGAAGTAGGCCAACCGTTTTCGCAACCGGCCTTCGCGTCAGGCGATCGATCAATCCCGCGGTAGCGAGGCTGTAGATCGTGCCGACTTCCGGTATCGGAATTGGCACGGCGATTGCGCCCATCCCGATTTCCATTTCGTCCCAGCACGTCGCATATCCGTTGTTGCGGACATCCTCGTAATCCCGATCGATGTCGCTGCGACGCGTCTTGGTTTTTACGGTGAGCTTGGGAAGCTCGCCCGCGAGCGCCAGATCGATCAGCTCCTGTGACTGAAACGCAAGAATGGCCTTCGCCGACGCGGCGATATGCGGGGCGCAGGCGTGACCAGGGACGACATAGCCGCGCAGCCCTTCGCTGGGAGCAGCCCAAGCCACCGAAACGACCTCATGGCCGACCAGTCGGGCCAGATAACAGGTGTCGGCCAATTCATCGGCCAGTTTATCGAGAATGGGCTGCGCGGAAATCGTCAGCCAAGCGCTGTCGGATCCCGCGTGCAGCAACCGAAGAAGACGTTTCCCCAGCCGATAATCCCGGCGTTTGGCGCCGGTGCTCGCGACCAATCCCGCCTGGTGAAGGTTCTGCAGCAGACGATGCGCGGTCGCGATTGGAAGATCACAGCTGGCCGCAATCTCCGATACGCTCCGTCCATCTACGGATGCCGCGATACTTTCGAGCGCGCTGAAGTAGCGCTCCAGCGGTGTATCGCTATTGCGGATCAAGGGGATCTCCCGGCGAAAGACGCATCAAAGGCGTTCTTGACAATCCACCTACCTAAAACTAGCCTTTTCAATAATCAAGAATTTTTTCCGATTTTCGAGAAGATGGAAGGGTGACGATGTTGCATCTTGATGGCTCGGGCCGATACAGCCCGAAACGAACATCGATCGCGCTCGCCGCGCTGGCGTCCGCTCTGGTCTTGGTGTCGACGCCAGGTCACGCCGCGGAGCCCGGCGTGACCGACAATGAAATCAAGGTCGGCATCCTGGGCAGTCTCACCGGACCGGCCGCGATCTTTGGAACCGGCAATCTCGCCGGCGCCACGATCGCCTTTGAGGAAATTAACGCCGCGGGCGGTATCAACGGCCGCAAGGTCGTAGCCATATCGCTCGACGATGAGTCGTCCCCGCCGAAGGCCATCGCGGCCTACAAGCGCCTCGTTGACGGGGAAAAGGTGTTCGCGATCTTCGGTCCCGCATCCAGCGCGGTCGGCCAGGCGCTGGTTCCCACATTCAATGCCTCCAGCACGCCCACCTTTGTTTCGATCTTCTCGACGCCCGCCGTCACCGAGCCGCCAATCTCGATATTGTTCCGCAGCGGCGTCATGAACGATCGCCAGCAAGGCTCGGCCATCGCCGACTACGTTGTCGACAGTCTTGGAGCCAAGAAGATCGCGCTGGTAAGCCAGTCCGACGAGTACGGAAAGCGCGGCGGTGAAGCCGTCGTCGCGCGGCTCGCGGAACGCAAGATCGCGCTGGTCAGCAACGAGGTTTTCAATATTTCGGACACCGATTTTACGGCGCAGCTTGCTCGCGCGATCGCGGCTGCGCCTGACGTGTTGATCGTCTACGGCTACCCAAATCCATCTGCGATCATTACCCGGCAAGCCAAGCAACTTGGTCTCAAGGCCAAGATCATGGGAGCGAATTCCGCTGGTAGCCGGAAGTATCCTGAAATCGTTGGCGAAGCCGCCGCCGGCACGCAAAACGTGCTGGCGCTGAAGGTCCTCCCCGAAGGAGACGATCCGGCGGCGGTCAAATTTCGCACCACCTTCGAAAAGCGTTTCCCGGATCTGGCGCGCCAGGGGCGGCCGGATATCGGAGATGTGCTAGGTTATGGCGGCGCGCTGGTTTTTATCGAAGGCTTGAAGCGAGCCGGACCGCAATTGACCCAGGCCGGATTTGTCAAGGCGCTGGAGACGCTGAAGGACTTTGATACCGGCCTGATCCTTCCGACCACTTTCGGTCCAACCGTTCGCGAGGGCAATCAGTCGGCGAAAATTGTTGAAATCCAAGGTGACCTGACCCGCAAATTGCTCCCCGTGGTGGTGCAGGCCAAGGACGAGAAAGCGAAGTGATCAAGCGCGCTGCGGTCCAGATCTTCGCCGACGATTTAACCATCGGGCAAGTCTTCGTCGGGAAACCGCGCACCATTGGCGACGATCAGTTCAGGTTGTTCGCGGATATCACCGGCGACGATCATCCGATCCACTACGACGACGACTATGCGGCCAAAACCCGCTACGGCAAGCGCTTAGCGCATGGCCTCCTGGTGATGTCGATGACCGCACTCGGAGCGACGGCGATGTCGGGGCAGATCGAGGACGCGATGATTGCGTTCGTGGAACAGAGCGCGAGATTTCTCAAGCCGGTATTCGTCGGCGATACGCTGACCAGCCGGTTCGAGATCGCGGCAATCGTTCCGAAACCGGGACGGGGGGCGCTGGTTCGGTTCGGCGTCAGCCTGACAAACGACCGAAACGAGATCGTGCTGGAGGGCCACCACTGCTATCTGCTTAAGGTGAAGCTGTCTTCAATCTCGCCGGGGCCCGCGGATGCCGTCTGAACCATACAGCGAGGCCGTTCAGGCATTCGACTGGCTGACCGTGCAGCAGGCGCTTGGCTGGAAGCCCGGCGAGAACGTGTCGCTCGGGACCAGCATCGTCGATCGCCACGCCAGCAGCGAACGGATCGCGTTGATCTGCATCGACCGGGATGGCGGCGAGCGACATCTGAGCTACCGCGAATTGTCCGAACAGAGCAATCGCTTCGCCAACCTGCTTCGGCAGCTCGGCGTGGAGGCGGGAGACCGCGTCGCGGGTCTGATGCCGCGCGGCGCCGAGGTGATCATCACCATTATCGGGACGCTCAAGCTGGGCGCGATCTACGTGCCGATCTTCACCGGTTTTGGCCCTGATTCGATCCGCTTCCGGCTGGACCATTGCGAGGCCAAGATCCTGGTCACGCATCAGGACGTCAGGAAACAGCTGCCGCCCGGCCTGAGAATCCGGACGATCTGCGTTTCGCGGCCCGATGTCGCGCTGCCCGATGACGATGTCGACTTCGCCCGCGAGCTTCGGCAACAGCCCGCGGAGTTCCCCTGTGTGTTACGCGCGCGGGAAGATATCGCGACCCTGATCTATACGTCGGGATCGACAGGTCAACCCAAGGGCGGCGCCATCGCCGTCAACTTTTTGGCCTCGATATGGCCCTATGCGGTGTACGGCCTCGACCTCCGACGCGATGACATCTTCTGGCCCACCGGCGACCCCGGCTGGGGTTATGGTTTTGTCTGCTACCTCATCGCGCTGGCCGCCGGCGCGACCGTGGTCTCGGTGCAGCAAAACCCGACGGCCGAACTCAGCATGGCGATCCTGCAACGCTACCGCGTCACCAATCTGGCCACAACGCCGACGCTGTTGCGCAGCATGTTGGTGCTGGACGATGAGGTGCTGCGTGCCGCCGACGTCAGGCTGCATGCGCTGTCGAGTTGTGGCGAACCGCTCAACGCCAAGGTGGTGGAGTCGTTTCAACGGCTCTGGGGTGTCACGCCGATGGACCATTTCGGCGCCACCGAATTAGCCATTCCGGTCGGAAATTTCAATGCCATCGCCATGAACGTGAAGCCGGGCTCGATGGGCCTGCCGTTCCCGGGTTTCAACATGGCGATCGTGGACGACGACGGCAACGAACGCCCCGCCGGCGAAGTCGGATATATCGGCAAACGAATGAGCGTGGATTGCCTCTATTGGACGGGTTACTGGCGCGATCCGGCCGCCAGCAGTGGACTGCTGCGTCGCGGCTGGATCGTGACCGGCGATCTCGGGCGCCGCGATCCGGATGGCTACTTCTGGTTCGAGGGCCGCGCCGGCGACATGATCAAGAGCGCGGGCTATCGAATCGGTCCGTTCGAAGTGGAGAGCGCCTTGCTCAAGCACCCGGCGGTGGCGGAAGCCGCCGTCGTGGGAAAGCCGGACGCGCTGCGCGGAGAAATAGTCAAGGCCTTTGTCGTGCTGCGGCCCGGCCTATCAGGCGATGACGAACTGGCGGAAGAGCTCACGCTTCTCGTCAAACAGGCGGTCGGCGGTCACCAAGCACCGCGGGCGATCGAATTCGTCGATAGCCTGCCGAAGACCGAAACTGGAAAGATTCAACGCTTCGCCCTGCGCGAGCGGCCCTGAGGAGGAGGATGAAAGCAATGCCGACCTACCAATCGGTTGTCCCAAACGATAAATGGCCGGCGCGCTACACATTTTCACCGGCGACGCGCGTCGGAAATATGGTGTTTCTGTCAGGCACCACCGGTACCGACGATAACGGCATCATCGTCGGGCCCGGCGACATCGTCGCACAAACCCGCCGTATCTTCGAGAAGTTCTCGTTGATCCTCGCGAGCGTCGGCGGCAACCTCAGCAACATCGTGGAAACCACGGATTACGTGCTTTCTCTCGATGAATATCAGAAGACGGCCTCGCTGCGGCGCGAACTCTTCAAGGGGCCGCCCTGGCCCGCTGCCACTGGGGTTGTCGTCAGCGGGCTGATCCGCGAAGGGGCATTGATCGAGATCAAGGGGATCGCAGCGCTGTGAAAAACCATGCTCGCGCAGGTTCTCGTTAGTTCGGCCACGGCTGGAGCGGTTTATGCGCTGATCGCGCTTGGCTTTGTGCTGATTCACAAGGGAACCGGCGTCGTCCACTTCGGCTATGGCGATCAGGTGATGTTCGGCGCTTATCTTGTGCTGATCGGCCGGGTGATGCTCGGGCTGTCGTTCTGGCCGGCAACGGTTTGCGCGCTGCTGGCGTCGGCGCTGCTGGGCGCCTTGATCTATGGCGGTTTCATGTGGCCGCTGCGAAACGCCTCGTTGCTGGCGCGTATCATCGCGAGCCTGGCGCTCGGAACAGTGCTGCGTGAATTCGTACGCGCTTATATGGGGCCGAATGCATGGCCGTTCCCGTTTTTGCTGTCACCGACCGCCGTCCCGGTTGCGGGCGTGTTGCTGGTGCCGGCCAATCTCGCCATCATCGGCGTATCGTTCGGCGTTCTGGGTCTATTATTTTTGATGTTCGAGAAAACCATTTACGGCAAGGCCATCATCGCGGCCTGCGACAACCAGATCGGCGCCGGCATCGTCGGTGTGCGGGTGTCGTACGTCTTTCTCGCCATCTGGATCCTTGCCTCGGTGCTCGCGACGCTGGCCGGTATCCTGGTTGCGCCGCTGCTTACGCTTTCTCCGGACATGGGGCTGATCGGCATCAAGGGTTTTACGGCGGCTATCCTTGGAGGGTTCAGCAGCCTAACGGGCGCTGTGCTGGGCGGCATCTCGCTCGGGATTCTCGAAGCGCTGCCCGGCACCTATATTTCGAGCGCGCTAAAAGACATGATCAGCTACAGCATCCTGATCCTGGTGATCCTGATCCGGCCACAGGGGTTGATGGGCGCTCTTATGATCCGGAAAGTGTAGCGCAATGATCGCCCGCTTCCTGATCTATGGCGTCGGGATCGCCGCCTTTTTGGCGGCGCCGCATCTGTTCGCCGAGTATCATCTGTTCCAGTTCTGCCTGATCGCCGCGACGGCGCTTGTCGTGCTGGGGCTGGTGGTGGTGACGGGACTGGCCGGGCAGATATCGCTGGCGCAAGCCGCCTTCGTCGGGCTTGGCGGATACGGCCCCGCGATCCTTGCAACGTCTTGGGGCGTGCCGCTGTGGGCCGCCATCCCGCTGATGGCCCTGGGGGTCGGGGCGGCCGGGTTCGTGCTTGGTCAAATGACCCTGCGTATTTCCGGCCATTATCTCGCCTTGGCGACCATGGCTTTCACGGCGATCGTTCAGCTCTCCTTCATTCATTCCGACCCGGTCACCGGCGGGGCCGCGGGGATGCCGGTGCCGCCGCTTCGTCTGTTGGGGGTCACGCTCAGCAATGGCGGACAGCTCTATTACGTCATTTTGCCGACCACGGTGCTGCTGTTCGTTCTGGTGCGAAACGTGCTGCAATCGCGCTTCGGTCGCGCGCTGACGGCGATCAGGCAAAGCGAGACGGCGGCGGAGGCCATGGGCCTGAACGTTCTCCGCTACAAGGCTGCGGCGTTTGCCTCGAGTGGATTTCTCGGTGCCATCGGCGGGGCCTTGCTGTCGCTGCTTTCGACTTATCTCGATCCAGGCCAGTTCGGAATAACACAATCGGTTTATTTCCTGGCGATAGCCGTTGTCGGCGGGATGACGTCACCGCTCGGCGCCGTCATCGGCAGCGCGATGTTCATCCTGATCCCCGATTTCCTGCAATCGTTTCAATCCTATCTCGGCCTGGTATTCGCCCTGCTGCTGCTCGGCTTCATCGTTTTGCGGCCCAACGGGCTGGCCGCGATGGGCCCGCGCCTGGTCGAATGGGTCTCGCACCGGCATCGCGTGGTGCGGCGATGACGCAAGCGCTGCTCAGGATCGACGATGTCGGCGTCCGTTTCGGCGGGATTGTCGCACTCGATGGTGTGTCGCTGGAAGTGGCACGAGGATCGATCCGGGCCGTCATCGGGCCTAACGGCGCCGGCAAGAGCACGATGCTCAACGTCATCACCGGCATCTACCAGGCCGACCGCGGAGCGTTGATCTTCGAAGGTGAGAAGATCAACAGCCGCGCCCCGCATATGATTGCCCAAATGGGCATTGCGCGAACCTTTCAGAACACCGAGCTGTTCGGCGAGATGAGCGCGATCGAAAATGTCATGGTGGGTCTCGATCGCTATCTTTCCTACGGTCTCGCCGGCAGCATGCGTCACGGCGGCCATTTTCGACGCTGCGAAACAACGGCGCGACGCGAGGCGCAAGCGCTGCTGTCGCTGGTCGGTCTGGCCGACGACGCATCAATCCCCGCGGCGGCCTTGCCGTTCGGCAAGCAAAGGCGGCTTGAAATCGCCCGCGCGCTGGCGACACGCCCAAAACTTCTACTGCTTGACGAGCCGGCGGCCGGACTGCGCGCCGCTGAAGTCGAGTCCCTCAACACTATTTTGCTGAAGCTCCGCGCTGAACAAGGTCTCACGATCATGGTGATCGATCATGTCATGGCCTTGGTCATGGCGATCTCTGACCGGATCACCGTGCTGAATTTCGGTCGAAAAATAGCCGAGGGAGATCCGGCGACAGTGCGCCAGTCACCGGAAGTCATCCGGGCCTATCTCGGAGAGAAAGCTGCTGCACATGCTATCGGTTCGTAATCTGCATGCCGGCTACGGCGGCAAGAACGTTCTCCACGGCGTCAGCCTGACGGTGCCGCGCGGCGCGATCACGACATTACTGGGCGCCAACGGCGCCGGCAAATCGACTCTGTTGAAAGCCATCGTTGGGCTGCTGCCGCGAACCGCGGGCATGATCGAAATTGATTCCGCCCCGCTTCCGAACGCCACGCCCGACCGGGCCTTGAAGGCGGGCGTGGCGCTGGTCCCTGAGCAGCGCGAGCTGTTCAAGGAAATGAGCGTATTAGACAATCTGCGGCTCGGCGCATTCCTGCGTCGCGGCACCGCGCAGATCTCCGCCGATTGCGAGCGGCTACTCGACGTCTTCCCGATCCTGCGGCAGCGGACCTCGCAACTCGCGCGCACGCTTTCCGGCGGCGAGCAGCAGATGCTTGCCATCGCCCGGGCGTTGATGGGACGTCCTTCGATTTTGCTGCTGGACGAACCATCGCTTGGTCTGGCGCCGAAGATCGTCGAGGAAATCTTTGCGATCATCGGGCAGATCAGCGCCGATGGCACCGCGGTGTTGCTGGTCGAGCAAAACGCGGCGCTCGCGCTCGACGTCGCCCAATACGGCTTCGTGCTGGACCTTGGTGAGATCACGATGGAAGGCAGCGCGGAAACGCTCAAGCGCTCCTCAACCGTTCAGGCCTCGTACCTATGACCAGAGGCGTGGTTTTCTCTGTCTGCTTCATAGCAACGCTTCGAAAACCAAAAGGAGATGAAAATGGCGAAACCTGAACTCGAATTCTTCCCCACCGACAATATTCCCTGGGTCCCCGTCGAGGGCGGACCTCCGGGCCACTATCAAAAAATCCTCACCGAGGGTCCGGAAAAGATGTTTATCACCAGGATGCTCAAGGTCGATCCGGGCGGCGCGAGCACGGAGATATTCGTCCATGATTTCTGGGAAGAGGTCTACATCCTCGAAGGCAGCCAATGGGACGGCGATCAGTTCTTCAAGAAGGGAATGTATGCCTGCCGGCCGCCCGGCATGAAGCACGGCCCCTACCGCACCGACGAAGGCGTGGTGACGTTCGAGGTCAGATACGCCCGATAGATACATCATGCGTCGTACCAGGAATTGGAATAACGACATGGCTAAATCCGGGTACAGCGTGACGGCCAATATTGATCGGCTCAACGCGCACATGGACAGGCAAGCACTTACCGCAGACTTTGCGGACATTCAGCCGCATGACAAAAAGCGGCCGGGTCCGAACCGTCTTCAGAACTTCGGGCCCGCGCGGGACCGTGCAGTGTCGCAGCAGGAGCGGGCCAAGAAGCGATCGCGCACGAGCGAGGAGTTGGTGTCGAATCCCATTCGGACGGGCGTCCACCTCTTGACGGTCTTTTGCTGCGGGCCGATGATTGTCGGACTATGAATCCACTGGTCAGTCAGGTTCACGGCAAGGAGAAACGCTGGAGCGCCGAATTTGCGGCGCTTCGCCAACTCTGCCTCGCGTCCGGACTCAACGAAGAGCTGAAATGGGGTCAAGCCTGCTATGACCTCAATGGCGGAAAGGTGGTTTTGATCCATGGCTTCAAGGAGTATTGCGCTTTGCTGTTTATGAAGGGCGCTCTGCTGAAGGACCCCTTGGGCATCCTTGTTCAGCAAACCAGGAATGTGCAGGCCGCGAGGCAGATCCGGTTTGCCGCTGTTGCGGATATCAACCAGCGGAAAGCGGCAGTCGAGGTCTATCTTATGGAGGCCATCGCGGTTGAGAAGTCCGGCGCCAAGGTGGCGATGAAGGGCGCGGCCCAATTCGATGTAGCGGAGGAGTTTCTCAAGCGCTTGAATGATGACTCCAGATTGGCCGAAGCCTTTCATGCGCTCACCCCAGGAAGGCAGAAAGGGTATTTGCTGCATTTTGCGGGAGCCAAGCAATCGGCTACGCGTGCC
>Ga0302319_10017595_pt1 | contig 13080 bp, 6 predicted proteins | sample Bog_T0_2_FD_203319 | JGI IMG/M metagenome (GOLD analysis project Ga0302319, IMG submission 203319) | Peat permafrost microbial communities from Stordalen Mire near Abisko, Sweden - Bog_T0_2 | ecosystem: Environmental > Terrestrial > Soil > Wetlands > Peat | place: Sweden: Abisko, Stordalen Mire...
CGATCTCGAAATCCTGTTCAGGAAGCGCGACGAGCGGTCCTATGGCTTGAGCTTCCGCTACAGCAGCCCTGACGACGAGGCCGACCATCCTTCGCAGTCTGAGCCGGTGATCGTTCTCGACCCCGCTGCGCTGAAGGGCGACGATCTCAAGTCTGTATCCAGGGCTCTGAGCTCGGCATTCTTCACTGCGGAAGTGCTGAATGAGTTTGCGCGGTTTCGTGCGCTTACGCAACAGAAGTCCGCAATTCTAAGAGTGCGGCTTACCTTCGACCAGAGTGCTCCTGAATTGCATGCTGTCCGCTGGGAGACGCTGCGCGATCCCGCCCTGCCATCGGAGCAGGAGAATGCTCATCTGTTCACCGGCGAACAGATCATCGTCTCCCGCTTTCTGACCAGTGGAGACTGGCGTCCCATCCGGCTGCATCCCAAGGCGCAACTGCGGGCCTTGGTCGTAGTGGCGAATCCCGGCAGCGCGGCAGACTACCAGCTCGCGCCCATCGATGTTGCAGGCGAGCTTGCGCAGATTCAAAAAGCGCTGACAGGCATCTCCGTAACGGTGTTGGCGCCAGGAGGAGCGGTCTCGCTCAACGACCTTGCGGCAAGGCTCCGCGAAGGCTTCGACATTCTCTACCTCGTTTGCCACGGGCGGCTGGTGGACCAGGAGCCATACCTTTATCTGGACGAAGGCAGGCCGGACCAGGGCCTCAACCTGGTCCAGGCCATTCGCGAACTCGATCAGCGCCCGCGCATGGTTGTGCTGGCCTCGTGCCAAAGCGCAGACCAGGGTGAAGTAGGCCTTGCCGGACTGGGGCCGCGACTATCGGAAGCTGGTGTTCCAGCCGTCATTGCGATGCAGGGCAATGTCTTCATGACGACCGCAGCGGCGTTCATGAAGCGCTTCTTCACTGAACTGCTGGTGGACGGCCAGATCGATCGCGCCATGTCCGTTGCCCGCGGCGAGGTCCGCAACGCGCCGGACTACTGGATGCCGGTCCTGTTCATGCGCCTGCGCAACGGCCGCATCTGGTATGAGCCAGGCTTCGGCGGCACTGCGAGCGAGGAGTTCGATAGCTGGGATGCCATCTGCATCAAGGTGCGCGAGGGAAGATTCTTTCCTATTCTCGGCCCTGAACTGGGCGAAGGATTATTCGGCACGACGCAGGAGCAGTCAAGCCGGCTTGCAGAGAAATTCAACTTTCCTCTCGCCGATCACGAACGGCTCAGCCTGCCTAAGGTCGCCCAATACATCGGTGTGGATAAGAGCCGCGAGTTTGCATGCGAGGCGTTGGCAATCGACTTTGTCGGGCGGCTTGGCGGAGGCCACGACCCCGGTGAGCTGCCGGGCTTGCTACAGGCTTCAGTCGATTCCTGCCGGGCAAATCCGGACAGCCCTTACAAGCTGCTGAGTGCGAAAGAACTCGCTGCTTCGATCTATTTGAATGCGAGCTATGAGACCATGCTGCTGCGCGTTTTGAAGGCGGAGGGCAGAATGCCGGAGCCGGTTTTCGGAGCTTGGCGAGGCGCTGACGTGGTGCAGAAACCGCAGCCCAAGAACCCTAGTCCAGGACCTGACGCGCCGTGGGTTTATCACGTCTTCGGTGTCTTCGGAAAGCCGGACACAATGGTCCTTACTGAAGACGATTTTTTCGATTACCTCATCACTTCGTCGCGGCTCAAGCTCCTGCTCGACACACTGCTCAGCAAGCTCATGCAGAGTTCTCTCGTCTTTCTTGGTTTTCGGCTGGATGATTGGAGATTCCGCGTTCTATTTAGACTCATTGTCACGCAGCCGGGAGCAGCAGCGCTCAGTGACAGAACGCATGTTGGGGTCCAGGTCAACCCCGGCGAGCAGAGCGTGGGGGATGTGAACCGCGCAATTCGATATATGACCAAGTATTTTCAGGGAGGAACGGGCAGTCACGCTCCCAGCATCTCGATTTACTGGGGCAGCCCATCGGATTTCCTGCGCCAATTGCAGGAACGGATGGCGGCAACCGCAGGCCAGGCTGGAACCAAACCGATAGCGAGGGATCCCGATGACTGGCCTTGATCCAGCGGCAACCCCCTCGAATCCATTCGTCGGACCGCGCCCGCTTGAAAAGGGCCAACCCATCTTTGGCCGCGACCTTGAGATCGGGCAGCTCTTTGACATGCTTTGCGCCGAGCGGATTGTACTGCTTCACTCTCCATCCGGCGCGGGCAAGAGCTCGCTTATTCAAGCTGGGCTGCTTCCTCGCCTCGCCGATCAGTTCGATGTGTGGAAGCCTGTCCGCGTCAATCTTGAGCCGGAACAGGGTGCCGATCCAGCCATCAACCGTTTTATCCGCAGTTGCAATCTTGGATTCGAGGCCGGCGTACCAGAGCGGCTCCAACGCAGCAAGGATGTTGTCTCCGCAATGTCACTGGCGCAGTACGTGGCCAGCCGCCCACTGCGTCCCTCAGCGCCGAAAAACATTGCGCTCATCTTCGATCAGTTTGAAGAGATACTTACCGTCGATCCACTGGGAACCGAAGCCAAACGCTCCTTCTTCACCGAACTCGGCAGGCTTCTTCAGGACAATCCGCGCATCTGGACTCTGTTTGTTATCCGCGAAGACTACCTCGCTCCGTTTGACCCGTATGCTGACCTGCTTCCCAACCACCTGAAGAGCCGTTTTCGTCTCGACCTGCTGGGGCGTGACGCGGCGCAGGAGGCTATCCAGAAGACCGTCGAGTCCGCAGGCCGATCCTTCGCTCACGGAACTCCGCCACAGCCTGGACCGTTGGCCAAATTGGTCTCCGATCTTGCCATGATGCAGGTTCAGCAGCCGGGCGGGGAATTCAAAAGCGAGCCGGGGCCCTATATTGAGCCGCTGCATCTGCAGGTAGTCTGCCGGAACCTCTGGCAAAGCTTGCCGCCGGAACAAACCGTCATTGAAAACGACGACATTGAGTCCTTCGGCGATGTGACCCGCGCGCTTGCTGAATACTACGAAACTGAGATCGCAAGATCATCGGGAGCAACGGAGCGGATAGAGCGGTCGATCCGCGAATGGTTTGGCAAGAAGCTCATTACTACTGGAGGCACACGCGGCCAGGTTCTGCGCGAAGCCGGCAAAAGCGGTGGGCTCGACAATGCTCTCATCGCACTCCTTATCGAGGCACACCTCATTCGCGCCGAGCATCGCGCCGGAGCGGACTGGTATGAGCTTTCGCACGATCGCATGATCAGGCCGGTGCAGGAGAGCAATCGCCGATGGTTCGAAAAGCACCTTACACAGATTCAGAAAACCGCTTCGCTGTGGGAAGAGCAAGGCAAGCCGGATGGTCTGCTCTTGCTTGGGGCCAACCTGAAAGAGGCGAAGGCTTGGGCTGGCAGAAATCGCCCGTTGATACCTGTTGAAGAGGAGTTTCTTCAGGCGTCCGCCGCAAAAAATCGGAGCAAACAGCTTCAGTTCGCAACTCTCTGTGTCGTAGCTTTATTCGCCATCGTTGCTGCTATTGGCGGATTCGGCGCATGGAGAGAGAGCATCCAGGCACGCAAGGCCTTGGCCGAATCTGCCGTTGATGACGTTGGGCAATCTCTCAAACTGGCTGGAGGGCTGGGACCGCCAATTGCTCTCGCGCATCTGGCCATGGCCATACGCTACGACCATGATTCTCTCGGTGCGCGCGCCTGGATTTCCAGCCTGCTCGCCCGGAAGGGTTGGTGGTTGCCCCATGTCTCTTTTGATCAGAAGGATTTGACCATTGCCGACCTCACCCGCGATGGGAAGATGGTGCTCACCGGTTCGAAAGACGGATCGGTTCAACTATGGGATGCCGCTTCAGGGCACAAGATTGGTCCACCCCTCGAAGGCCCGAGTCCCGTGGAAGTTGCTATGTTTTCTCCCGACGGCAGCCGCGTGCTGATCCGATCAGGCAAGTCGGCGCAGATATGGGATACGAAGAGCTTCAGCAAGGTGGGCAAGTCGCTTCAGAACGACGACAAGATCGATTATGAAAGCTTCAGTTGGGACGGCAAGCTTGTTGCAACCGTGGCCGGCAAGATGGTCACTGTCTGGGATGCAAGCACGGGCCAAATAGTCGGAAAGCCACTCATTCATCCGGACTATGTGACCTCTGTTGACTTCAGCCACGCGCTCAAGCCCGACCTGGTTGTGACGGCTTCGGACGACGGGGTAGCGCGAGTATGGAACACGGCAACTGGCGATCTGGTTGGCTCAACTCCCAAGGTGAAATACCGAGGCTCAATGAGATTCGCCACTTTCAATCAACCAGATGAATTGATTGCCACGGCTGGACCGGGAGCCAAAGTTGAAGTATGGCGTTTCCCGCTCAGCAGGGACCCCGATGCGCAACCGATAGGCACTTTGACCCACAAGGATGACGTTCGAACCGTGCAATTCAACGAGAAACTTCCGAACGAACTCGTCACCGCATCGTACGACAACACGGCGAAGATCTGGGATGTGACTGGGTGTCCCAACGGTGACCAGCTTGAAGAATCGGCGAACTGCTTCCCGGAGCCAACGACGCTGAATCATGAGGGAGCCGTGTTTTGGGCGGGGTACAGCGAAGACGGCTCTCGGATTTTGACAGCCTCCCTCGACCAGAATTTTCAGGCTTGGAGCGCGACGCCGGGCCGCAAATCAGGCACACCGATCGGAAGTTCTATACCGCACACCGGCGACATCCTTGGTGGCGCCATCAGCATGCACGGCAGGCGGGTGCTCACAGCGTCACAGGGTGGAACGGCCCAGATCTGGGAGCTTGAGGATCCGGTGATGGGAGCCGGGCAATCCGGAATTGTTCCCGGTCCTATGCTATACAGCGCGACAATGACAAACGATGGCCTGCACGTACTGGCGCAAACTCAGGAAAAAGGCCAGGATCTGTTCGAACTCCTCAACGAAAAAGGCATAAGGGTATTGAAGCCTCTCGCAATTGGTAGTGCGGGGAATTTCTACCCTGCCCCTGACGGCCGGCATCTCCTCCTTTACAACAGCGGTGATTCCGAAGATACATTCAAGAACGTTACTTTTTCCAATGCTCAGGTTTGGGACTTTTCTACCGGCCAGCCTGTTGGTGCGGGATCGTCCATCTCCGGGATCGGGAAGCCATTTCTGAGCCCGGATGGCGGGCGCATTCTTGTTGCGGCCCGGGATGCAAATGGAGATGTGGAGCGTATCTACGACGCCGCCAGCGGCAAGGTTCTGGGACAATTCGAGCGAAAGAACGTCACAGGGCATGCCTTCAGCTTTGACGGAGCCAATGTGGTCACCGAGTTTCAGGACAGTGCGCAGGTTTGGAACGCAGCCACCGGACAGACGGTGGGAAGCGAACTCAAGCACAGTCTGTGGGTCAACGACGCTGAGTTCAGCCAGGATGGCAAACGGGTCGTTACGGCCTCCGATGACTGCACGGCCGTTGTCTGGGATGCATTTACAGGAACCATGATTGGCAAGCCGATGAGTCACGGCGGCAAGGTTATTCTGGCGAAATTCAGCCCGGACGCCCAAGGCAAGTACATCCTCACCGAAACACAGAATCACCTGGCGCAGGTGTGGGACGTAGCCACGAGTAAGAGAGTGGGCGCTGCAATTCATTTTGGAGAATTCGATGGCGACCCTGTTGAACTCGATTTCAGCCCCGACGGCAAGATGATTCTGACGCATACATCGAAGATTGCTCAGGTATGGGACGCAATGACCGGCAAGGCTATCGGCGGCCAGATCGGGCCGGGTGAATTAATAGAACAAATGACGTTTACCTCGGACGGAAGGGAGGTCGCAACTTTCGCTCGCACCTATTCAAACCAGGAACTAACCGCACTTGACCCTCCAGGAGCAAAGCCGGACGAAAGAGACGACACAGGCTTGAGCAACCACTTCTATACGGTCGTTCTGGGCTCTGGGAGCCACCAGGACAACGAACTGCTCGCCACACTGGCCGAAGTGGTGGGCGGCTACAGGATCGACACCAAGACCGGCGCACCGGAAGTGATCGAGCCGAAAGAGCGCCTCGCCACCATCCAGAAACTCCGCAAGCAATACAAAATCCCGGACGATCAGGACTTTCTTCAGTTCTTTATAAAGAAGCTTTCCGAACCGACCGAGTAAGGCTTCGCTCAGTGGAAGAAGACGAAGCCTTCCGGCTGGTTATCGCACAAGAATTGATGGACGCGCAGCGGATCAAGTCCTGTGCGGTGTTTAACGGACTCCCGTCAGGGTTGCGCGTAGTATCCGGTTGAAGTGCGGACGGTAACGTCGGGTCGGTTGACCTTGACTTCGATGGAACGGAACTCATCTGGCGCCTTGGAAGGGAGCGAGTCGAACGACAGCACATAAAATCGATCGGCATCGGCCACGAGCGTGGCGAACGCATCGGAGAAGTTCTTGATTCTGGAAAATGCCTGCCCTCCGCTCAGACGAGCAAGCGCAGGGAGTGCCATGCTTTCTTCGGCGAGCTGATCCGGCGTGGACGGAACGCTGGCATCCGTGGTCACAATCGGCTGGCGAGAATTCTTTGGATGTTCGAAATCTTCCCAGGAAACCGCGTCCAAGGTTAGTTGGGCAACACGAAGGTTCGTGGCGAGTTCAACGAGCACGTCGCGGTAGTTTCCTCTAGGTTGCTCGGGGCCAGGTCCGGCGCCGTAGTCTGCGACCATAGGCCAGCCTGGGCCGGCCCAGACGAGAATGCCCCGGCCAGCCACATTTTGCTGTTCGCCAAGGATGCTCCTCAGCGCTTCAATGGACTGAACAAGGCGCGCGTTTACGCAACTTGCATGGTCATTCGCCCGACTTCCAATTGCACCCCCAGGCTGCTGGGAGATGCGGCTCCCCTCAATTGAGGAGAATCTATCATCGCAATTCGAGCTATGCGAATTGCGCGCTAGCTGTGCAAGCTGGCCGGCAATTACGCCGCGATCGGTGGTTGGCTTCGATTCAGCGGCTCCCGCGTCGGATATGTAAACGAGCGAGAGTGGGAAGGGCAACGGTCCCTTACCCTCGGAAAGGTATTTCCCAAAATCTTTTTTCAAATGCCCAATTCCAGATCCGCCATCGTTGACGGCGTCCAGCACAACCATCACATGCAGGTCCGCCTTGAATGCCTGCCCATCAACTTCGCGAAACGCTGGTATCGTTTGTGGCTTCCGGTTGTCGAGCACAGTAAAGTCATTCGCCTTCAGCCCTGACAGCGGCTTGCCGGCCGCATCGGTCACCTGCACTACGAGTGAGATTCGTCGAGAGGCCTGCTGCTGTTGATTGCGGTCTTCTTTTATCCGCGGAATGAGTTGGACTGGGGAAGTCGAGGATTGCGCATCTGCGGCGGTTATGCCGCTTCCAATCCCAACCAGGAGAAGCGCAAAACAAGCAATTCCAGCATTGACCCAACAAAGTTTTGGCATCCGGCAGATCCTTGAGGGAAGATTTGTTGCTCCAGTGTAAAGGAATTGAGGCGCTCTCGGTCGTTGCGGAGATACCTCGAGTTCATCACGAGGGGATTCGGCTGCATTGGCCCGTCGCCGGTTCCGAAGGAGCCACAAGCGAACCGGGATGTTCAAGTCTGTTTTTTGCGGTCCTGTTTCACCCACACGGATCGTCGGCATATACTGACCTGTCTCTACCTCGAATCTCTGAGCCGGCCTGGGGATCCGGTCTTCGAGGAGAGCCGGCAGAATGGTTCGGCTCAAAGTAGTTGAGCCGCGGAGGATGAATCCCAAAAACTCCAGCCGAAAGCCGTGCTGGAATACGAGAAGCGGAGGCTGACCATGGAAGTGGAGTTCACCGCCAGGCAAGTGAAAATCTCCAAGGCTTTGCGCGCGCAGGCCGAGGAGGGGATGGAACGTATAGCTCAGATTTTGGGCAAGACAGCGCGCGCCAGCATCACCTTCGGCGCACAGAGGCACCTTCAACTCGTGGAGATTACCGTGCAATTGCGATTGCAGACGATTGCCGCCACAGGTAAAGCTGACACCCTTGACGCCGCGCTTAAAGAGGCCATCGAGCATGCCGTAAACCAGGCCCGCCGTTACCGTGATCGGAGACTGGAGAGCAAGCGACTGCCCAAGGAAGAAAAGATGATGACCGCGCCTCCAGTGGCCCGTCCCAAAGCCCGGGCCGCGCCGCCATCCGCCGACGCTGCAGAAGGGAAGCCAACCCGGGCCAAGGCTCGGACATCCATCGCTGTTCACTCGTTTCCCAACCGAGCTACGGTGGTTGAGCCGCATATTCTGAAAAGCGCCGAAGCCATCTCGCTGAAGCCGATGACCATTGAGGAAGCAGTCAAGGACGCGGAATTTCGCGACCGGGATTTGCTGATCTTCCGCAATCCCGCGGGGGAGATGTTTGTTCTGCATCGCCGCCGTGATGGGCAGATGGAATTGGTGGAGGTTTCATAAGCGGCTTACACAAAAACTACGAATCCAATTGCCGATCGAACTGTGGCATCCCGGGCCTCAAAATCGAGATCCGGGATGCCCACTTTCCCGCCAATCCTCAGACTTTTCCCTTTTCCGGAAATGCCGTCAGGGTTGCCTCGCGATTTGGGTTGTATCGGTGACGGAAGTTCATAAAAATGCAGACTTTGGTTGCAAAGTATACCCGGTTTAGGGGATGGAGTCCGGGCTGCGCCCATAATACGATCGATCCATGGCAACACCTATCTGGAGAGCTGCGTACGGACCGGTCGGCAAGCACGCAATGGCGGAGGCTGCGGCAGAAACCTGCAAGACAAGCGGTCTAAACCTGCCTGAAAACTGCGATTCAGCCCAGCAGCAGGAAGTTCTCGACGCACTGCCGGTTCTGGTTTTCCTTGAGCGCGAAGGCAAGGTGGTGTATGCCAATACCGAGGCTCGGCTGACGCTTGGCCTGGCGGATGGCGAGTGGGTCCACCGTCCGATTGAAGACGTTTTGTGGGGATTGTTTCCTGGAACCGCAGAGCCGCAGACGCAACTCATCGGTACCCGCGGGGCAAGCCCGTTTCACGCGACTTTACCGGCTCGCAACGGCCGCCTGTTGTCCGTGGAAGGCACCTACAGCATTTTGAATGCGGAACGGCGCGAGGCCATCATTGTGGCTCATCCCAGCGGCCGTGTGAAGGCGCCCAAGTCGCGGCTGATGGAAGATGTACTGGCCAGTATCCCTGAGGCCGTCGTGATTGTGTATAGCAACCATGTGCTCTACACCAATCCTGCATTCACGCATATGTTCGGCTACACCGCCGAGGAGGCCAGCGGCGGCAACCTTCGCGAACTGATCGTGCCGGAGACGCGCCAGCACGAGTTGGCGATGCTTGAAAAGGAAGTGGATCAAAAGGGCCGTGTTGCCACTGAGACCGTGCGCATGACCAAGGACGGAGAGCTGGTAGATGTTGCCCTGGTCACCGCACGACTGCGTGTGGATGGCGCCAGCGTGGGCTATGTACTGAGCTTCCGCGATATAGGCGATCGCAAACAGATTGAGGCCAGGGTGCAGCAGGATGCCCTGTTTGACGTGCTCACAGAACTGCCCAACCGGGCGCTGTTTCTCGACCGGCTGACACTGGCGCTCAAGCGCCGGACGCGGCGTCGTAATCAGAACTGCGGCGTTGTGCTTCTGGATCTGGATCGCTTCGAAGAAATCAATGACGCGCTGGGTCACGCAGCGGGCAATGAACTTTTGACCGTCGTCGCGGACCGGCTCCGAGCTTCCCTGCGCGCGGAGGATTCAGCTTCCCGTCTGGCGGTTGACGAGTTCGCTGTCTTGTTTGAAAACATTCTCGACCAGGAAGATTTGGAAGCGGTTTCCCGGCGGGTCCTCGCAAAAATGGAAGAGCCGTTCGAAGTCTTTGGAAACTTTGTCCGTGTGAGCGTCAGCATGGGAATCGCCATCGCAGGCCCCGGGCATACGTGCGCGGAGTTGCTCCTTCGCGACGCAAGTTTTGCTCTGAATCGCGCCAAGCTTTGCGGTGGAGGCTGCTCTGAAGTCTTCAGCACGCAGCTTGAAATGCCTTTCAGGAAAAACCATCAGGACCCGGAGCGGGAACTGCGCCGCGTTTTGGAAAAGCGCCAGTACGAGGTGTGGTATCAGCCCATCTATCATTTGAAAAGCGGCAAGCTGGAAGGATTCGAGTCTTTGCTGCGCTTGCGCCGGGCTGACGGCTCGGTAGATAGTTTCCTCGATTTGCTGAGCGTGGCTGAAGACACCGGCCTCTCCATCACGCTGGGACGGGAAACCATGGATACAGTTTGCCGGCAGCTGCAGAGCTGGTCTGAGGACGACTCGCAGCCCGGCCTGACCCTCACCCTCAATCTGTCCGAGCGCCAGTTTTACCATCCGGAGATGATCGCGCAGTTGAAGAAGGCGTTAGCTGCGAATGTGGTGGATCCTTCGCGCCTTCTGTTTGAGATCGCCGAGGGCGCGCTGAACCAGAATCCCGACTTGGCTGCAACCATCCTTAACCGCATGTCAGAGTGCAAGGTGCGCCTCGCGGTCGATAACTTCGGTTCACGCCTTGCGCCTCTGAATCATCTGTCGCGGCTGCCCATTGATGTTGTGAAGATCGCCCCCAAGCTGATTGCGACCTCAACTGGAGAAGGCCGCCAGGCAGCTGTATTGCAGTCGTTGATTCACCTGGGACACGCACTTGGAATACAAGTGGTCGCGCAGGGAATCGAGACGCAGGAGCAGCTGGAAGCTCTGAAACAAATGGGCTGCGCACTTGGCCAGGGTCACCTGTTCTCCTATGCTCTTGAACCCGCGCGGGCCACCAAGCTGGCAGGGTTAGGACGCTGGCCGGTCGCCGCCGGAGCGTAGCGCGGGAACGCAGCGCAACCGATTTCTGTGCCAGGAATCACCACAATTCCTGCACCGCCAAAGACACCTACATTGATAGTGCTGGAAATATAGCATTCAGTGTAGGATGGTGCTCATGACGTCCCCAAAACCGGCTACCCCGGCGCGAAAGGCCGCCAAGCAAGCCAAGCTTCTCAACAAACAGAAGGAACTGGTCATCGTGACCGGAATCTCCGGTGCGGGCAAAGCATCGGCGCTCAAGGCATTCGAGGATCTCGGCTACCACGCGGTGGACAACCTGCCGCTGGAACTGCTGACCGAGTTCGCTGAATTGGTGGGCAAGTCGCGGGAATTGGCACGTGCCGCAATTGTCGTCGATGTCCGCGAAGGTTCAACACTCGACCGGTTGCCTGAAATCCTGATCAGCGTGCGCAAAATTCTGCCCACCCGCGTAGTCTTTCTTGACGCGCAGGATCCCGTGCTGGTGCGGCGATACTCTGAGACACGCAGGCCGCACCCATTGGGCCGGACCGAGACCGTCTCTCGTTCCGTCGTGGAAGAGCGGCAACTGCTTGACCCAATCCGCAATGTTACCGACACCCTGATCGACACATCCACCTTCAACGTGCACCAACTGCGCGCCCACATTCTCGACCGCTTTGGCCATGAGGACCAGAGCAAGCATCTGTTAGTTTCCTGTCTAAGTTTTGGATTCAAGAACGGCGTGCCGCTGGATGCGGACATGGTCTTCGATGTGCGCTTCCTTCCCAACCCGCATTTTGTGCCTGAGTTCCGCAAACTCACCGGCCAAGACCCCAAGGTGGCGGCCTACGTCCGCAAGTTTCCGCAGACCGGGGAGTTTCTAGGCAAGGTGACCGACCTGATGCTCTACCTGCTTCCGCATTACGTGCAGGAGGGCAAGAGCTACCTGACAGTAGCCTTCGGCTGCACCGGCGGCCAGCACCGCAGCGTAATGATGGCCGAAGAGATGAACAAGCGACTGAAGAAGGCCGGCTATCAAGTAAAAGCCGTCCATCGCGATATGCCGCGATAGGTTTAGATCTGCGGCTGTTCTTCGTGCTCTATGCCAGGAACTTCAGACTCACCACACTAGCAGTGCGGATGAGGGTTCTTGTACACAACCTCGATCGGTAGCCAGTCTGAGAGGCGCTTTGCGGTGAGTTCTGCATCTGCTGCCTGGTTGCTGAGGGACGACCGCGCAATCGCGACGGTAATCTTGATCTTTCCCTTGACGCAGTACGCTCCGAGGAACTTCGCCAGTTCCTTGTCTGCCAAATCCATGTAATCAGGGGGCAGCGAGCCATCCGTTCCTGAGATATCGACCGGCGCCATGATCATCTGGTTCGCAACAGGCCCGTTTTTCGTAATTCCTGAGGCATCGAACCGCACCACGAGTACGATTCGTTTCTCCACCATCTCGGGATTTGCAATGTATTTGATCGTCGGAATTGTTACGCCCGAAGCGTTCGGCTTGGGTACCTGTGTGTCAAGCGCGAGGTGGTAGGGCGCGCCCTGCCATTTGGGCGTTGCAGGAACGGTGGATGCCTTGTCCCCATGGTTGCCGCACCCCACCAAAAGTGCCAGTCCCGCGATCATCAACACGATGCTTTTTTTCAAGTCATCCTCCTCGTTCTCTTCATGAGACGAGCCAGAATATCACTCCAATGCAGGATTGGAATGTGATCGCGAACTCAGAGAAGGCGTAGCGGCGCTTACGGCAGAGGGTGCGCGTAATAGAGAACGCCGTCAGGCCAGGCGCCAGGATGGTTTTCAAAGCCGATTCTGACGTTGATCCTGGTGTGGTTATGTTGACCGGCCTGAATGACCTCGGGCCCGTTCTCCGCGAGCGTTTTGGCGGACTTCTCAGATGGGCGAACAATGGCGATGTGTCCGGGGACATGCTTGTCAGGGTTCTGGTAGATGACCAGCACAAGGGTTCCTTCATTTGCCAGATGCTGTGCCTGTTCCATCGTTGAAACTCTGTGCCAGCCCGCCTTTGCGCCAGCGCTTCCCGCCAACCAATCAGCCTGGGCATTAGCCAGCAGCGCCTGGCCGTGCTCGGGCGGACGCAAAAGGTAGACGCCCAGCCGCTTGGCCGCTGCGGCAGCGAAGGCGCTGCAATGGGTGTGCGCACCCGGCCCTTCGTATTCGGCTCCCCGGTCCGGCTCTCCGGTCTCCCAATTGACATGTTCCTCTGCCATCCACAGGGACTCCACATTCATGCCATCCAGCGTGGCCGCGAGCCGATCGCCCGCCGGCGTTATCGGGCCGCAGCATGGGTTATGGTGTTTCTCTACCCCCT
>Ga0302319_10017599_pt1 | contig 13079 bp, 11 predicted proteins | sample Bog_T0_2_FD_203319 | JGI IMG/M metagenome (GOLD analysis project Ga0302319, IMG submission 203319) | Peat permafrost microbial communities from Stordalen Mire near Abisko, Sweden - Bog_T0_2 | ecosystem: Environmental > Terrestrial > Soil > Wetlands > Peat | place: Sweden: Abisko, Stordalen Mire...
CCGAGCCGCGCGAGGCGCGCGCCGATTTCGTCGATGATGACGTACATCGCGGGAACGACGATGAGGTTCACGACCGTCGAGACGAGCATGCCGCCGACGACCGCGGTGCCAAGTGAAATGCGGCTTGCGGAGCCGGCGCCGCTCGCGAACACGAGCGGCATCAAGCCGGCGATGAATGCGACCGACGTCATCAGGATCGGCCGCAGTCTCGTCTGCGCGGCAGCGATGACGGCCTCGATGGGACTCTTCCCACCCGCGCGCTGTTGGATCGCGAACTCGACGATCAGGATCGCGTTCTTCGCGGCCAGTCCGATGAGCATGACGTATCCGATCTGAGCGTAGACGTCGCTCGTGATATGCCGAAGCAAGAGCGAACCGATCGCTCCGAGCAACGCGGCCGGCACGGAAAGCAAGATGACGAGCGGATCGCCGAGGCTTTCGTAGAGCGCCGCGAGCACCAGGTAGACGATCGTCAGCGCGAGTGCGAAGATGATGAGCGTCGTTGCCCCCGATTGCGTCTCGTCGAGCGAGATGCCGGTCCACTGAAAGTGGAAGCGGGACGGCAAGAGGTGGTTCGTCAGATTTTCCATGGCGGCGATCGCCTGGCCCGAACTGTGCCCGGACGACGAGCTGCCCTGGATTTCGACCGACCGATAGAGGTTGTAATGGGTGATCGACGGCGCGGCCGTGCCCCGGGAGATTGCGACGATGCTCGATAGCGGCACGGTGGCCGTCCCGGAGCCGATCGAGGCCGCAGTCGTCGTGCCCGTACTCGGGTTTGTCGATGTCTGGCCCGTGGCCGCGACGGAGTTGGCGGCGACGTTCGGCACCGCGATGCGCGAGAGGTCGAGCGTTTGGCTGCGGAACTGTGCATCGTTCTGCACGTAGACGCGGTAGGTCCGGTCGTTGTACGTGAAGTCGTTGACGTAGTCGCTGCCGATGGCCGTCGAGATGTCGCTAAACACGTCGGGGATCGAGGCGCCGAGCTGCGAGATCTGCGCGCGGTTTACGACGGCTTCGATTTCGGGACCCGAGGCGCGAAACGTCGTGAACACGCGCGAGAGGCTCGGGTCGCGGTTGGCCGCTCCGAGCAGGGTGCCGGATGCCGCGCCCAGCTCGGCAAGCGGGCCCGACTGATAGTCCTCGAGTTCGAAATCGAAGCCGCCCGTCGTGCCCAGGCCCGGAATCGAAGGCGGGTTGAACAGAAAGACGGAGGCCTGCGGGATCGCGGCAGCTTGCGGCGCGAGGTCGTCGATCACGCCCTGCGCCGAAGCCGCAGCGCCTTTGCGTTCGCCCCAGGGCTTGAGCTGTAAGAAGACGATGCCTTGATTCGTCGCGGCGCCGGCAAACGAATATCCGGACACCGCAAAAACGCCCTGCACGTTCGGATTGCGGAACGCCGCGTTCTCGAGTTGATGGATCGCGTCTTCAGTCACGTTGATCGACGCGCCGTCGGGCGCTTGGAGCGTCGAGATCAGAATTCCCTGATCCTCGTCGGGTAAGAAACCGGTCGGTAGCGCGATGAAGAGCAGGTATGTGAGCAAGAGCAGCGCGGCGAGGCCGCCGGCCACGAGATAACGCAGGCGCACGATGGCACCGAGCAATTTCCCGTATAATGAGGTCACGCGCGCGAGCCCCGCATTGAACGCACGGAAGACGAAGAATCGCGGCTCGCCTTCCTCGCCCATCAAGAGTGCGGCGAGCGCTGGCGTCAGCGTCAGCGCGACGACGGCAGAGATGGCAATCGAAAACGCGATCGTGAGCGCGAACTGCTTGTAGATCGCGCCCGTCGTTCCGGGGATCACCGAGGTCGGGATGAACACGGCGAGGAGGACGATCGAGGTCGCGATCACGGCGCCGACGATTTGGCTCAGGCCTTCGACCGTTGCGTCGCGCCGGTTCATATCCTTCGAATCGCGAATGACGCGTGAGATGTTCTCGATGACGACGATCGCATCGTCGACGACGAGTCCCGTCGCGAGCGTGATGCCGAAGAGGACGAGCGTGTTGATCGAAAAACCGAAAACTTTGACGAACGCGAACGTGCCGATCAGCGCGATCGGAATCGTGATGACCGGAATCAGCGTCGTACGCCAGTCTTGCAAGAAAAGGTAGATCGTAGCGATGACGAGAGCGATCGCGATCCCCAGCGTGATGAGAACTTCGCGCAGCGACTCGCTCACGAAGAGCGTCGTGTCGTACGGTACGCTGTACGAGACGCCGGACGGAAAGGTCGGTTTGAGGCGATCGAGCGTCGCGCGGACGGCTTGGACGACCGAGAGGGCGTTGGCGCCGCTGTTGAGCGTGATGCCCATGCCGAGCGCCGCCTTGCGATCGAAGCGGAGGTCCGACGCATAATCTTGGGCACCGAGGTCGATCCGAGCGACCTGCGACAGCCGCACGATCGAGCCGTTCGCGCCGTGCTTCACGACGATGGCGGCGAACGCGGCCGGGTCGGCGAGTTGCCCCGGCACGTGCACGTTGATCGTCTCTCGCTGCCCGGCCGGGGCCGGTTCGGCGCCCAATTGACCGGCCGGCACTTCGACGTTCTGGTTCGCCACGGCCGTGGTCACGTCGCTCGCGCCCAGCCCATAGAATTCCATTTTCCGAGGGTCGAGCCAAATCCGCATCGCGTAGCGGCGTTCGCCGAATATCTGCACGGCGTTGACGCCGTCGACCCGCAGTAGCGGGTCCTTCACGTTCCGATCGAGGTAATTACTCAATATGAGGGGCGTCACGCTCGCATCGGTGGACGCGAAGGCGATGGCCATCACGAACGTGCCGCCGGATTTCGTGATGTTGATGCCGCTTTGCGTGACGCTCGACGGCAGTTGCCCCTGCGCGTCTTGCACGCGATTCTGCACGTCGACCGCCGCCGCATCGACGTCGCGCGAGGGGTCGAACGTGATGACGATTGTCGAGACGCCCGCGTTCGACGACGTCGAGGACACGTATTGCATGCCCTGGACGCCGTTGATCTGTTCCTCGAGCGGATTGGTCACGGCGGACTCGACCGTCGCGGCGTCCGCTCCGATGTAGGTGCTCGTAACCGTGACTTGCGGCGGCGTGATCGTCGGGTATTCGTCGATCGGCAACGTCGGGATCGAAACGGCGCCCGCGAGCAGGATCAGGGCTGCGATGACACCCGAGAAGATCGGGCGCTCGACGAACGCGCGCAGGAACAATTATTTGGCCGCGACGTGCGCGGTCGCCGGGGTAACGACCGTGGCGCCGTCTTGCAAACCCGTTGGTTGCGACGTAATGACCTGCGACCCCGGGGTGAGGCCGGGCCCGCGGACTTCGGTGAGCGCGTCGGTCTGCAAGCCGACGGACACCGGAATTCGCTTCGCCTTTCCGCCGACGATCGTGAAGATGCCTTGCCCTGCCGTTCCCGAGACGACCGCAGCGTTCGGCACGCGGAGCACGTTGTCGCTGTGCGCGCGCACCGCCGTTACTTCGACGAGCATGCCGCCGCGTAAGAGCAGGCCCGGATTTGGTTGTAACATCCGGACTCGGTAGCTGAGCGTGCCCGATGTCGGCGTCGTGTTGACGTCGAACACGCGGCCGTGGAACGTGCGCCCCGGCAGGCTCGGCGTCGTGAACGTCATCGGCTTCCCGAGAGCGACGAACGGGAGATCGACGTCGGGTACGTTCGCGACGACGTACACGGTCGAGACTTGGGAAATCTCGAGGATCGCCGTATTGGCGCCGGCGTACGCGCCGGGGTCGAGCAAACGCTGCGTGACCTGTCCGTCGAAGGGCGCCACGATCGACGACTGTACGATCTCGGCCTGCAGCAGTTCGACGTTGGCCCGCGCCGCATCGAGACCGGCTTGGTTTTGCGCGATCGTCGCTTGATCTTCCGCGCGCTGGTTGGTGTTTGTAATCGCGGTCTGCACGGCGGATTGCGCCGCCGGCAAATCCTGGAGGTTCGTGCGCAGCGTTTCTCGCGACGAGACGTAGGCTGCGACGGCCTGCTTGTACGTGGTCTCCGAGACGTACCCTTGTGCCGCCAACTGCTGATCGCCCCGCTCGGTCAACTGCGCGCTGAGCATCGACGAGCGCGACGTGTTCACGGCGTTGACCGCGGTCTGGAGATTGTATTTCGCAAGGGAGACGGCCGACGTGTATTGCTGCGAGTTGACCGGGGCGGCGACGTTGCTGTGGACGAGCTGTGCCGCGTCCTCTCGGACCGCTGCCCCGTTCGCCCGCAGTTGCGCCTGCAGTTGTGACGTGTCGAGGGACGCGAGCAACTGGCCGGCGTGAACGAACTGGCCCTCGGTGACCGCGATCGAGGCGACGGTCCCGGCTTCGGCCGTGCTCAAGGTCGTCTGGTAGAGCGGCGAAATCTGCCCATCGAAGGTCACGTAGGTCGAAAGATCGCCGCGCGTGACGATGCCGGTAGCGACGCTGACCGGCGGGGGACCGCTCGGCGGCGGCGCGTGCGACGCGCAACCGCACAGCAGCGCCCAAGCGAACGTGGGGACGACGACGCGACGCCGATATTTTGGGATCACAACGGTCCTTTGCGCGGTCGCTCCACGGTAGCATCGCCCCAAACTTCGCAACACCGTTGAAATCATGGATGATCTCCCGTAATCGGAGCTACTTCGTCGACGTTAGAGGCGATGACGTTCCCGACGACGCTGCAGCCCAAACGGCACGCTTTGCGGAGCTACAGGAACCGAACGGCCGTGAGCGCGATGTCGTCGCGGCGATTACCAAGGCAAAATGCTTGCACGTCTTCCATGATCGTGCGCACGATTTCGGCCTCCGGCAACGTGCGGTTCGCCACGGCGGCGGCGACGAAACGTTCCATACCGAAGAGGTCGCCGGCCGCGTTGCGCGCTTCGGTGACACCGTCGGTCGCTCCGACGAAGAGCGTACCGGCCGGCAGGTCGGCGAACGATTGTCTGAAGAGATGATGCTCGTCGTCGAAAACGCCGACGAGGGGCGCGGTCGGGATAAGAATTCTCGAGGAACCGTCGGGGAAAACGAGCACGACCGGCTCGTGTCCCGCGTTCGTGTACGTCATCAGCCGCCGGGTGGGGTCGACGATCCCGAAAAACACGCTCGCGAACGAATCGATCTTTTCGAAGGCGTTGTTCTCGAGATAGAGTCGATCCATTGCGCGAATGACGCGCTCCGGCGTCAACCCTTCGGATGAGTAAGCGCGCAGGCCGAACTTGATGAGCGCGGCGTTCACGGCGGCGTGAGGACCCTTCCCGGAGATGTCGGCGATCGAAAACGCGATCGAATCGTTGTCGTACTGATAGAGGTCCACGATGTCGCCGCCGGTCGGTCCCTCGGCCAACTTGTAGCTCACGGCGTACGAGATGCCGCTAATCACCACGTCGTTCTGAGCGAACAGATGCTCGACGAGCACCTTTGCCGCCTCTTCGGTCGTGGCTTCCGGAAGGCTACCGTCGCGAACGATGACGCTGACGGTCTCCGCGCCTCGAGGCTGCGTGGAAGGCAACGCTTTCGCTGCGACTCCGCCGATCCGCGTCGTCTTCGGCTCCCGCACGCCGTTGGATGAGCCGCGCGCGTTTCCCACTAAGCAAGCCTACAACAAACCACGTCAACTGAATACCGTGAGAGTGAGGGATGAGCGTACTGCTCGTTCGTAATCCGTGATTTTCCCGGTGTTGCGCACTCGCGATCGATGCTACGGCAGAGTGTCGGCGGGCGAACGTTACCTTGGTGCGGTCGGCGCCCTCGACGCGAAACACAACGGTGGGCTCGGGCGTTTAAAGCAACGACCCGGCGGCACCGTCTGCGGCTGGATTCCCCGCGAGGCTGGTTTCACGTGGTTTTCCGTGGATTCTCATCACTGACCGGCGAAGGCTCGCTGCGGCGGTTTGTCGTCGCTACCGCTTTCTTGACGATGCTCGCATCGGTCGCGTTCGGCGGCGCGCCGGCGCTCGCGGCACCGGACGGGCCTCCGCAGGTGTCCGCGGCCGACCAAGGCGCGCGGATCGACGACGTGTCGATCGAAACGTACGGCGTCACCGATCGCGAAGTGGCGTCACGTTACCTCTCGCTACACGCCGGCGACGTGTTGGAACAGACCGCGGTCGACCGCGACTTTACGAATCTCGCGAAGCTTGCGGGGCTACGAACGCGTCTCGAGATCCGACACCATCCCGGGTCCACGAGCGTCGCGCTCCACTGGATCGTGCTGGGCAAGTTTTTCGAGACGACCGACCATCCGTTCTACGGCGATCAGCCGCTCACGATCCCGATCGAAGGCTTCGGTTGGGTGTTCACGTCGCGTCCGCTCGATAGCAGCGGCGCTACGCTGTCGTCGTACTCGCAAGTCGCGCTGCGCGCGCAACTCGCGCGGATCGTCTACACGAAACCGCTCTGGGTCGATCCCACATCCGGCCGGGAGGGCGATCTGATCGTGAACACGGTCGGTGCGCGCGGCGTGTTTCGCGCGAGCGAGCCGGTGACGGAGGACGTCTACAGCTGGCTCACCGGCAACGAAGTCGTCTATCTGGTACGCGGGAACAACGGGACACAAGTCGAGTTCGGTCTCAAGAATACCCGCTCGACGAGTGCGCACCCCACCTACATCACGGCCCCCTCGCTCGACGACACGTTCTACCACCCGGTGCGAAACACGACGCTCGAAGCCGGCGTTTCCCACCACTGCCCGGTATCGCCAACGGAATGGTATCCGCCGCACTGCTATCTTCAATATCGCGTCGAGGCCTTCGACTCGATCGGCGGGCTCGGCGCGTCCACTGAGTCTCGCTCGATCATCGCTGACGCGGCGCAATATAACCGCATCGGTTCGTCGACCCTCGTGTTTCACGGAGCGCTTACGCGAACGGGCGGCGTACTTCCAACGAGCAGCCTCCTCTGCGCTTACACGTTCGGCTACGCCAAAGCCACCTGCGGGACCGACACCGATCTGATCCAAGGCGAGTTTCGCATCGCCGACGGCCGCCCGGGCCCGCTAAAATTCATCCTCTTCAGCGAGACCGCCGCGAGCCGTGTGCGCGGCGGAAACCAACCGTTCGCCCCAGCGAGCTTCGCGTGGCGTGCCGACTCCGGAGCCGGCATCATGTACAAGGGCTTCCGCTTCAACCTCGCCTACGGCAACCAAGGCGGCCGAATCACCTACGAGATCCTCGGCCAACTCTTCTAGCGCGCGGGCCGTTCGGCGATCTTCAGAATGATGTCCCATTCGCGTTTGTGCACGGGCTGCACCGAGAGCCGCGAACCTTTGCGCAACAAGACCATCGTCGCAGCGATCTTCGGTTCGGCGCGAAGTTCGGCGAGCGTAACGTAACGGGGCAGGCGCCGTTCGAAGGCCACGTCGACCATTTCCCAGATCGGGTTCTCGAGGGTCGCTCGCGGATCGAAATAGTCGCCGCCGCGTTCGCGCGCGGTGAAGTCCGGATAGGCCGTCTTCACGACGCGCACGATGCCGGCGATACCCGGCTCCTTCGTGCTGCTGTGGTAGAAGAAGCCGAGGTCGTCGAGCTGCATCGCCTTCATGAAGTTGCGCGCCTGGTAGTTGCGCACGCCGCTCCACTCCGTGCGTCCCTCGCGTTCGAGGCGGTCGAAGCCGAAGGTATCCGGTTCGCTCTTGAAGAGCCAATACTGGATCATCGTGCTGGTCTGCTACGACCGCGGGCCGCGCAAACCCGCTGCAACCGGAGCGCGGCGCGCCCGGTCGTACGTTCGGATATGGTTGTGGTCAAGAACGCAGTGGGTTGGGACGGCGTCGAGCGCGAGGGCTACGTGCCCGGCGAGCAGACCGCCGTGGTGCGGCATACCCTCGTGGGCTCGCGCAAAGACGACCCGTGCGAGCCCGGCCCGACGAGCGAAGTGCGCTATTTCGAAGTGCCCGCCGGCGCCGTGACGCGGCTGGAGAAACACGAGCACGAGCACTTCGTGATCGTCGGCCACGGGGTCGGTCACGCGATCGTGGGTACGAGCGTCACGGAGATCAAGCAGCACGACGTGGTCTACGTCGGGCCGTGGGAGCCGCACCAGTTCGTGAACCGGGGCGCGGAGTCGTTCGGATTCTTCTGCATGGTGCCGGCCGCGCGCGACTATTCGCAGGAGCTCTCCGCCGACGAACTCGACGCCGTGATGCGTTCGCCGGCCGGCGCGTTCGCCGATCCGCACGGCGCGCCGCCGCCGCGCAAGCGCGCCCCCGTTACCGCGTAAGCGCGCGCTTCTCGAACCGTTCGAGCGCCGCGCGTTGCGCGTCGGTCCACGGCGCGACGCGGCCCTCGCGCGAGCGCACGAGCGCCATGCGCGCGATCGCGCGCAGCGTTCCGTCGGCGCCCACGATCGCCTGTTCCATGGTCGCGCTCGATCCGCCGAGCCGCGCGAGGCGCGAGCGCACGTCGAGCGGCTCGTCGTAAAAGCACGCGGCCAGGTAGCGTAGCTCGAGTTCCGCCGTGACGTGCTGGAACGCGAAGTCGTGCGGCTCGGGATCGTTCGCCGCCTTGAAGAACTGCAGCCGCCCGAGTTCGAGGTACGCGGGATAGACCACGTTGGAGACGTGGCCCTGGCCGTCGCACTCGCAGTACCGCGGCCGGACTTCCACGGAAAACGAAAACGAGGCGAGCCATGCCGCCTCGTTTCCGGGTTCGAAGAGCGTCAGCAACGCGTGTGCTAGCGCAGCTTGATGACCGGCGCGGGCTCGGGTTGGCCGGCGAAGGTTTCCGCGAGCACCGTCTTGAGTTCGCCGCTCTCGTGCATCGGGCCGAGGATATCCGTATCGCCGTAGAACTTGCCGCCGATGAACACCTTGGGCAGCGTCGGCCAGTCGGTGATTTGCGCGAGCACTTCGCGCTTCGGCATGTTCTCGAGCACGTCGAGCACTTCGTACGGATAGCCGAAGCTATCGAAGAACTGGATCGTCTCCGCGGTGAAGCCGCAGCGCGGCATGTCCTTCGTGCCCTTCCCGTAGACGAGGATCTTGTGCTCCCCGATTTCTCTCTCGATTTGCTGACGGATTTCGTCGACTGACATCGTGCTCGTTACTCCAGGATTTCGGTGCGTAGGGACATCGCGTGCAGGCGCCCGTCGTCACGGGCTTCTTTGACCGCGGCTTCGACCATGCGGTGCCGGTCGAGCAACGGAACGCCCCGGAAGGCTCCGCTCCGGACCAACACGCTCAGATGATCCATGGTGCCGGTCATATCGAAGATTTCAACCTGTGCGTCCGGCAGGGTCCGCCGGATCAGGCTCGTCATGGACTCGTTGTCGATCATCGGTCCCTAAGATTCGCTTTATGCAGCTATAGTTTCTTTGAGATCGGGGCGGCACGGCCCCCTTTAAGATCGGGGCGGCACGGCCCCCCGATGCCCCCCGGGCCGGCACTCGCCGGCCCCTGGCGCGTTCTAAGGTCTCGCCGCGTGATTTTAGCTGAGTGCGTCGCGGCGTTCGGTTCGGACGGCTAGCCACAGCAGCCTCGCCTCGCGTAGGGTATCGGGCAGCACGACGGCCGCGCGCCGCATCGCGCCGGCCGCACCGGCGGCCAGCACGATGACGGCCGCTCCGCACAGGATGGCCGGGACGCCGCGCGCGTGGAGGCGGCCGAAGCGCAGGCGGCTGGCGAGGACGACCGGCCGCGAGTCGAGGATGTCGAGGAACGAACGCTGGTGGTCCATCAAGAGCGTCCCGCTTCGGTCTCGGTGCGAACTGCCCTGGGGAACGTGCGCCTCCGAAGCCGTATGGCTCGCGCATGGAAACGTTTTCGTGGGACGTCCCGCCGGAGTTCAACTTCGGGCGCGACGTGATCGACGTGCTGGCGCGCGAGGATCGGCGCGGGTTGTTATTTGTGGATGCGGCGGGCGCGCGCACGGACGTCTCCTTTCCTGCGATCGCGCTCGCGACGCAACGTTGGGCCGGCGCGTTCGAGCAACTCGGCATCGCGAAGGGCGAGCGCGTCGTCGTGCTGTTGCCGAAGATTCCCGCGTGGCTCTATGCGATGACGGCGCTCGCGCGCCTCGGCGCCGTCGTGGTACCGTGCTCGGAACAGTTGCGCGCGAAGGACCTCGCGTTTCGCGCGCAACACAGCGAAGCGACCACGATCGTGGCGCACCGCTCGAATCGCGCGGAAGTGGAATTGTTGCGGCCGCTCGCGCCCGGCGTCACCCGCTATCTCTTGGTGGGCGAGCCGGACGACGTCCCCGGCTGGACCGCGCTCGACGCGCGCGTGGAACTCGCTGAACCGTTTGCGGGCAACCCGACGAGCTCGAACGACATGGCGTACATCGTGTACACGAGCGGCACCACGAAGGACCCCAAAGGCGTGGTGCACGTGCACGGCTACACCTACGCGAAGCGCATGCAAGCGCGCGTGTGGCTCGATGCGAAGCCGACCGATCTCGTGTGGAGCACCGCCGGCACCGGCTGGGCCAAATCGCTCTGGAACGTGTTGCTCGGACCGTGGTCGTGCGGTTCCGCGATCGTGCTGGATGAAGGCGGCTTCGAGCCCGCGGCGCGCATGGATTTGATCCGCGATCTCGAGGTGACGGTGCTCTGTCAGGCGCCGACCGAATATCGCCTCGAAGCCAAACTCGAAGGGCTCGGCGAGCGTTGGTCGCTTCCGAAACTTCGGCACTGCGTCTCGGCGGGCGAGCCGCTCAATCCCGAAGTGCTCGCACGTTGGAAGGACGCCTTCGGCCTCACGATTCTCGACGGCTACGGGCAGACCGAGAACTCGCTCCTCGTGGCCAACGTGCCGGGCATGGACGTACGTCCGGGCTCGATGGGCAAGCCGACGCCCGGGCACGACGTGGACGTGGTCGATCCGGATGGCCGGCCGTGCGCGCCCGGCGACGTGGGCGACATCGGCGTGCGCGGCGACCCGCCGACGCTCTTTCGCGGCTACTACAAGAACGACGAGGAGACGCGCGCGTCGCGCCGCGGCGACTGGTATCTCACGGGCGACCGCGCGCAGAAAGACGACGACGGTTACTTCTGGTTCGTCGGTCGGTCGGATGACGTGATCTCCTCGGGCGCGTACCGGATCGGTCCGTTCGAGGTGGAGAGCGCGTTGCTCGAGCATCCGGCGGTCCTCGAGTCCGCCGTGGTGGGCAGCCCCGATCCCGACCGCGGCAACGTGGTGAAGGCGTTCGTGGTGCTGCGTGCCGGCCAAGCCCCGAGCGCGGAACTGGTCCGCGAACTCCAGGAGCATTGCAAGCGCGTGACGGCGCCGTACAAGTATCCGCGCGAGATCGAATTCGTGGCGGAGCTGCCGAAAACGCGCTCCGGCAAGATTCGCCGCGTCGAGTTGCGCGCGGCGGAACTCGCGAAGAAGGGCGCCACCGCGGCCAGCGGCTTCGTCTGAGCGCGAAACTCCGGGCGGGCGCCCGCGTATGGGACGGCAGATGAACGAGCCTCCGTTCGATTCCGATCCCGGCGCCACCCAACCGATTCCCGTCACGCCGATTCCGCAGGCGCAGGCGTCGCCGCCGCGGACCGCGCCCGCGGTCGTGCCGCGCTTTGGGAACGTGCCGCTCTATTTGCTGGCGCGGCTCGCGGCGTTCGTTGTCGACGTGGTGGCGATCGCGTTCGTCGTCGCGGCGTTCGGCTACAACGCGTTCGAGCGCGGCTTCGTCACGCTCGCGGGGCGCGATGAAGGCGGATTCGTCACGCTCGCGGCTGTGTCGCTCGGCGCGGCGCTCTTCATCGCGTTCCTCTGCGAATCGCTCTTCGGCAGCACCCTCGGGAAGGCGATTTTCGGCCTGCACGTGCGCCGCAGCGGCGGCGGGCACGCGGGCGTGGCGCGCGTGTTCTTGCGGTACGTGTTGCGGCCGATCGATCTGCTCGCCATCGGCCCGCTTCTCGCGCTCGTGACGCCGCGCCATCAGCGGCTCGGCGATTTCGTCGGCGGCACCGTCGTGGCTCGCGCGCGCTACGGGCCGCTCGCAAGCATCCTCGGGATCGCGGTGCTCGCGGCGCTCGTCTACGCGCAGGCGGCGTTCGGCGGGGGGCTCGCGGCCGCGCTCGGCGTGAGCGTGGAAGCCGCAAACTTCGGACCCGATCTGCTTGCGAAATCGGCGGCGATCGCGGGCATCGTGCTGCCGCACGCGTCGGTACCCGCATCGTTGCCCGTGCCGTTCGCGTCGCCGAGCGCGTCGCCCGCGCCGGCGGTGGAGGCGTCCGAGGAGCCGGTGGTGGAGTCGTCGGCCGCGCCGGCGGCCGAGGCGTCGGAAGCGCCCGCGCCCGAAACGAGCGACGAGCCGAATACCGAATCGAGCGACGCGCCGACGAGCGAACCGAGCGACGCGCCGTCGAGAGTTCCTTCGATTAACTAAACTTCGCATACATCGAATCGAGTTCGACCTACGATTAAGGGAATTTCGACGTTCGTTCGTCGAGCGGTGAGAGAGTGCGTCGCACTGGGTAGAGCAGAGAACCCCGGATGAAAGGCGCTCTATGTTGAAACGTAATCGGTTATCGGTGCCATGAATTCCGGCGACGAGCGCTACACGTGCTGTGCGTGCAAGGACGGTATCGAGCAACCGTTTCCGTTCAGCATGGCGTTCCAACCGATCGTCGACGTGCGGACGGCGCGGGTCTATGCGTTCGAAGCGCTCGTGCGCGGTACGGACGGCGAATCGGCCGACTCGATCTTGGGCCGCGTCGATCAGCAGAATCGGTACGCGTTCGATCAGAGCTGCCGGGTCAAGGCGATCACGCTTGCGGCCGAGCTGGATCTTGCGGAGACGGGGGCGTTCCTCTCGATCAACTTCATGCCGGGCGCGGTGTACAGTCCGGCCGCCTGCATTCGACTGACGCTCGACACGGCGAGCAGCGTCGGATTTCCGTGCGAGCGTCTGATTTTCGAGATCACCGAGGCCGAGCGCATTCGCGACATGAAGCACCTGCGCCATATCATCGATGAGTACCAGCGGCGCGGCTTCAAGATGGCGATCGACGATTTCGGCGCCGGGTACGCGGGACTCAACCTGTTGGCCGACTTTCCGGCGGACATCATCAAGATCGACATGGCGCTGGTTCGCGACGTGGGGCGCCGGCCTGCAGCGCTCGCGATCGTGAAGATGATCGTCGGCCTCGCGCGGTCGCTCGGCACCGAG
>Ga0302319_10017600_pt1 | contig 13079 bp, 10 predicted proteins | sample Bog_T0_2_FD_203319 | JGI IMG/M metagenome (GOLD analysis project Ga0302319, IMG submission 203319) | Peat permafrost microbial communities from Stordalen Mire near Abisko, Sweden - Bog_T0_2 | ecosystem: Environmental > Terrestrial > Soil > Wetlands > Peat | place: Sweden: Abisko, Stordalen Mire...
GTTCATGCTGATGAAGCCTCCGACAGTAGAGATGTGCCAGTCGGCGAGGGAGAAATTCGACCGGGCGGGAATCCACTGTACGTCCTATTACACCGCGACCATCAAAGATGATCGTGATCTCGACTATGCCGTTCGATATGCGCAGATTTTGGGAGCAAGTAATGTTTCAGGAGACGCGACCGGTCCGATTTTGAACCGTATTGATGAGCAATTTACTCAACACGGGCTCACGTTCGGCATACATAACCACTGGTTTAAAGGAGGCTTTCCCTACCAAAGTGTGGACGATGTCGAGAAAGCCTTAGCCGGACTTTCTAAAACAGTAGGTGCGACACTGGACGTCGGCCAAATGGCTGCTTGCGGGTACGATCCGGTGGACGCCGTCCGAAGGCTCGCCCCACGGCTGCGGGTGGTGCATCTCAAGGATGTTGCCGGATCGGGCGCAGAGCACAACGTTCTTTTGGGCCACGGAATCGCAAGAATTCCACAGGTCATGAGTGAACTGAAGAGAATCCGCTATACAGGTCTGGTCGCCATCGAATATGAGAAGGATGGCAATTCAAATGAAGACATGAAAATCCTGATTCAGTACGCGCGTCAATTAGCCTAGGACCTACAAAGAGTGTTCGCCCAAGATATCTATCTACACATCCGAAATCGATATTTCTGCTATTGAACCAGTGGATGCGTAGCGGTGCTGCCATCCACCAAGCCCAGTGCCCACTTAATCGCTTCCGCATACATTTTTCGAAAAGAAGGGCTATCCCAGTTCTCGTCCACATGCCCAAGAGTGGAATAGAAGACTCGTCCTTTGCCATACATCTTGGCCCAAGCCACGGCAAAGTCTCTGTCCTGGCGGTGGACCCGCGGATTGTCCAGATTCAGCTTGCTGGCATCCAGGCGCATCAACACGTTGCACTTGTCGCGCGAGAACAATTTGATTTGATAAATCTCATCCCTGATGGTGAATGAATGCGGCCACTGCGACATGCCAGGAAATGCGGGCGCCTCCACAATGATGGGCGCATCAAAGGTCATCCACGGGTGCTCGTCGTAATAGCCGCCAATCATTTCGCCATATTCGGGCCAGTTCGTGAATGTAATCGCAGCGCTGTGTATCCCCACGAAACCCTTCCCGTCGTCATGAACGAATGAGAGGAAATCCGCTCTTTTCTGGTCGTCCATCTCTAGATTCCCGCCACTATAGAAGACCACAGCATCGAAGTCATTAAGGTTTTTGGCGTTGTACTCGAGCTTCTTTTTCGTCAGCGCCTCCGTATCGGTGCGAATGTATGTATCCCACAATCCTGATTCGCGGCCCAGTTGCTCAATAGTGCTCAACGCGTGGGTAACGGCTTCGTGACGGTAGCCTTTCTCCTCACCGATGGCGAGCAGTTTCTTCCTCACTTGCGGCGAAGCTTGCCCGGCAGACAGGCACGTGGTGGCTGTCAGACAAATCAAGCTGAGTCTTGTGTAAAGTTTCATCCTAATAAGTATCAGCGGCTTGCGATCTCGGCCTTATTCTTTTTCTGGGGAATCAAATTCCGAATCGGCATCTTGGCATCGAACACCAGATTAAAGAATCCAACCATCATTTCGTCCCAGCTTTGTTCACCCCAAATGACTGTTTTCGTCGGGTCGGCATTGTCGGGGTTGTTGGCCGAGTTGTCGAAGTGCGCCACACACTCAATTCTTGCGCCCTTCGGAAGGTCAATCGGCTGTTCCAGCGTATACCAATTCTGCCAATGCCAGTTGAAGTGGGGAATGCTCAGTAGCACTCTCTTTTCGCCGTTTGGATAGACAACTTGATATTCAAAATCCTTCCCGCGGCCATGCATATGCGGATGCAGACCGGAGAGTTGGACAGGCGTGTTGATTTCAAAGCTGGCATCTACCCGATAATTCGGGTCACCAGGAGGTATTTTGAAGGTTCCGTTGGTCGCCGACAACGTCAGAACACGCTCTTTGGGTGGTTCCTTCGCCAGCACAAGTCCGAGCTTGGTCTGATCTCTGGTGGCTTTGCCGTTGGGCGTATAGTGTACCTGAAAAACAAAATCAGAACCGGCTTTGATGAGCTTGGCCTGGCCGGGGCGCAGGATTTCCGCGGGCTGGCCCGGCGCATAGCCCACTAGAAAATCGCTAGGTAGAGAACTGGTGTCGGGTTCCTGGTCAGTCTTGACTTGCGGAGCGATGAAAAACACGCCCGCCTTCTGTCCTTTAAACCAGTTGGACTGCGGTTCGCGAACAAAGGCAATAATGTGGTGAACAACAGCACGATCTGTCGGCCGAACCTCGGCAGCCTGCACCCAGGTGTCTTGCGTGAAACCCGACGGAACAATGACGTGCTGATAGTCAACCACTCCAGACGCCGGTACATCAAATGGCTCCGGCAATTGGAACTCAAGGTCGGGTTTGCCTATCTGCCATCCCTCAACGAATTTCTTCGGCGGTGGCAAATCTTTGGGATCGCCTTTAGGGGCGCCCGCGTCGGCCCACGCGGCAATGGCAGTCACCTCGGCCTTCATCAGCGTGTTGGAGTTTGAAAATTCTCCATAGCGGATATCAGCAAACCAGGGCGGCATCTTCCTGCTTTTTACAGCTTCCTTTATAGCCGCAGCCCAGGGCCGCGTTTGTTCGTAGCCCAGCATCGAGAAGGGTCCTGCTTCCCCGGGACGATGACAGACTTGACAGTGATCCTGCAGTATCGGTGCGATGTCCTTGCTAAAAGTGGGAGTTCTTGCATTTTGTCCGGACACCGTAACTCCAAGGCACAGCAGAAGCGCCTGCAAAAAGATGTTGTTTCGAGATGTCATGCCGAATTAATTCCTCCTCCACTGTTTCACGGCAGCCTTTGAAATCGGACCAGTAAACCCCCTAAGGATAACTGGTCCTGAGAACGGGTCGCGGCGCCAAGGTCGCTAACCGGTCTGTGCTCGCTTCGCTGGACCTACAAACCATTGCGTACCCGTTTTTGCCAGCCCCGAAAAAGAATGCTGCGCAGCTCGCTGATTAGTCCTAAACTGCCGGTTGCGCCGGCGTGCAGAACAACGTAACCGATAGCCCGAAGAGAATCGCGATTGAGCGCCTGAACAGTTGCGTTAATCGGCTAGGCCAAAACACAGGAATGAACTATTTGACAGCACTGCAATTACCACCAAGGTATTGTGACCCAGGACCTGCGTTGTAACCAATCTCCAACCCTGGATGAGTCGAGACGATGTAGTCGATCTGTTTAGACCGACTGGGACCCGCCTTGATTCGCCACGCTTGGACCGTTCCTGATGGAGCGCTTTCCCGGTGCTGATCCAATGCGTCGACAAAAAACATCCCAAAGCCTGAATCGTACTGGTATGTGGGCAGAGTGATGGACAACCCAGCTTTCAGTGGCAGCGCCGCGAACGTCTCACCCCAAAGATTACCGTCCCACACAGGCCCACTCAGCTCTACGTCGATAGGCATCTTAGTCGTACCCACCATCTTCCAGCCCGAGATGTGCCGATCGCTGTAGTCAAGATGAACATGAGGAAACCCATTCCGGTCGGTGTCGAAACGGATCGGGCGCAGGTCGTCGCGCCGGAGCAGAAAACTATCCCGCACATCGAATTTTCCATTTAAAGTGTGCTGGTGGACAACGATGGCCAGCGCATCGACGCCCTGAATCCGCTCTCGCGAGATGCTCTGGAAGGTGACCCCTATCGGCTTCGTTATTCCGTCTTTAGAAGTCGTCAGTGTGTAGCAGTACTGACCGAGCTCCAAGAGTTTGCCGTTGGGAGCGACTTGTCCCGCTGATTGGCCCAAGAGAGCTGAAGTTGCATACAATAGACAGGCTGCCGCGATTTGTTTCATCCGAGTTCCAAGCCTCATTTCTAATGGTTGTTCCCCGTCGCCGCTATCGCTCCAAGATCTTGTACCGCGTTCATGGCTGCAAGTGCGGCTCTGGGGTCGAAGTAGGGGTTCTGGCTAAGGGCCTCGTATAGCTCTTTGCGGCCGGAAGCGATATCCCCAGCTTTGGCCAGGATCATACCCCGATGATAGTGGAAAGCTGCTTCGGGGGTGTTTTGACTGAGGGCCTTTAGACTAAATTTGCGAGCTTCTGGAATGCGACCGGCTTTGTAGTAGCACCAAGCGAGAGTATCGGCGCCATAGACGGTGGGGCGGGTTTTGTATTCGGCTTCCGCTAGGCGGAGAGCTTCCTCTATGTTGCGGTCGTGATCGGCTAGGAATTGCGCCATCTGCAAGTCGCCGATGACGCCGTTGGCCTTGTTTAGTTTGCGGATGAAATCGACGAGGGCGTACTGTTTGGTGGCTTCGTCAGTGCGGCCTTGAATGGTGTAGATGTCACCGAGAGCGACGACTACGTCGTGCTGGGGTACGATGGCTTGCGCTCGTTTGTAGTATTCGATTGCCGCTGGATAGTCTTTGAGGGCGGCTTTTACCTTTCCCATGGCAGCGAGCAAGTGATAGCTGTTGGTGCTCTGTTTCAAACCTGCGGTTAGAAGTTGTTCGGCCGGTACGTAGCCGCCCTGCGCGAAATCGAGGAGAGCTTTCTGGGCAATGCACCAGGCCGCGTTTTCGGAGTAAGCGCCACCGGAACCGATGGCTTTCGACATCAGCAGATTCGCTTTCTTGAAATCGCCGGTAATGAAGAGGAGATGCGCGGCGCGGCTGTAGGAAGCGATGCCGGGCTTGAGGTCGAGCATCTTTTGGTAATGCTCGAAAGCCATGTCGTAATCACCCATTTCGAGAGCGGCATCGCCCAGCAGGCCGTAGGCGTCGGCGCGGTTCGGTTCCGACTTCAGGGCTTTATTCGCCCATTCAATACTCTGTTCAAATTCGTGGCGTCCACTCAGGACCCAGGCCATTCCAGCCTCGGCATTGGCATAGTCTGGGTCGATGGCAAGTGACTTGCGGTAGGCGGATTCAGCGCGGCCATAATAGGACAGGTCCATGGTTTCGCGCGCTTTTTGCATAAAGGCGTCGCCCAACCGGGACCAGGCCGCGGGCGTAGGATGCGTGCTCGCGACTTCGGAAGCTTTGGCAATTTCGTTGTCACTGGTGATAGAGATTGGGGATTGGGCCGGAAGGATAACCGGCCCAATCGACAACACCACAACCAGTATGAGACCACTGGGATGGCGCATAATAATTCCTAGTTAGTAGACGGAGTAGATCCGACTGGGTCTTTTGAATTGGCCGTACCCGAGTTCGGGGTGGCCGCGTAGGGGAACACGAAGTTATAGGTCTGGTCGTTGTGGTTGACGTTGTCGCCGAAGATGGTGATCGGCGAGAACTTGGGACCACTGGCGATTGCGGTCAAAGCGATGTCCGCGACGTCGTCACCGAGGCGACGGCCATTCGGCCATCCGCTCCACTTGCCGTTCGTGGTGTCTCCACCGAGGCCGCTTAGACGGTTTCCGCCTTGTCCGATCAACGGCACGGGACCGGTGGTCATATCGAAGCGAAGGACGTCGGGGATGAAGACGGCGGCGAGGTCTGAACGGTTTGAAGTGGCGAAATTCACTCCAAACACGGCGTTGAACAAAGCGGCTGCTTCGGGATTGGTGGCGTACTTGGCATACTTGGCGGCGTCGTTAATGGGAAGGTCGCGGTTGTAGTTGTCCTTGTCCTGAATGGCAACTAGCAACTCGTTGAAGAATGGATTGCCAAGGCGGTTCAATTGAATCCAGGGACCGGAGTTGGTGTTGTCGCCAGTGGAACTGCGGAGTGTGATGCGCTGGCGGCTGACCGACGCGTAGATTCCGAGGCCGTGCGAGGTTCCGGTGAAAGCATCCGTATACGCGATAGGCGCGGGGAGGTTGGCGAGCGGAACCTGGATGGCGAAGGTGAGGACGTTGAAGCCCTTAAAGCCATCGACGCCGGTTCCTGTTTGGCCGTGTCCGTCCGGACCAAGAATGCGTGGATTGAGCAGATCGAAGATACCGGGGATGTCGCAGTAAAAACTATCTTCGCGAGGGCCCGCGAAGATCGACTCTCCGGTGGGCGCCGTAAAGATGGCCTGACTTGTGTACCGGTCCAGCGAAGCCCGACTGCTGGCGCCAGAGATGGCGAATCCAGTGGTTGAGTCATTATAGGCGGGCGTCACGCGCGAACCTACATTAGGCGGAGCGGAAAGCAAGTCGGAGCCGAGCACCGTGGATGTGCCGGTGGCCGCGTCGACCATAGTTACCGAGTAAGTCTGGGTGAAGTTCTGGTTGGAGTCGCCGATAGTCTGAATGGCGCCGACGGTGGTTCCGACGCCATAGGAAAGAGCGGTGGCTCCGTTCTTATAATTCCCGGCGTCCGAGGCAACGGGGCTAAACCGAAAGTTATAAGAGCGGATCAATGCACCGGTCACAGGGTTCGCCACGTTGATGGTGTAAAGGGCATCGTCGGCGAAACGATCGTAAATCACGCCGTCGCCAGGCTCGGAAAATGGCCGTACGTTGACGACGAAGTTGAGGTTACCGTTGCCGCCGATGAATGCGTAAACATCAGTGAGATTGGTCTGAGGATCCTGTTTACTTAGCGGCGCATCGCTATGGCTGGAGGCAAGCATGTTGCCACAGAAGAGAGAGAGTGCGCAAACGATTGAGGCAAAACGGCAAAGTGTTCTGTTCATTTTTATTAAGTTCCTTTTGTGAATGGGTTGATAAGACTGATTAGAGACGGGACATTGAGGATCGCCCGCGCAAGAAGAGAAGTGCGGGAACACCAAGGATGCAAAGCGCTAACGACGCGGGTTCCGGGGCCACAGGTCCCGTAATGCCGCCTGCATTACCGGTAGTGCCGTCGGCGAGAGTGATGCCAAAACTACTGGCTGCGGGAGCGGTTGAGCTATCGAAGATGAACCCGGACTGCGGGGTGGAAGAGAAGAATCCCTGATTTTCGACGAAGGAGACGAACTCCTCAGTTCCGCTGCCAGTGTGCACTGTATCGGTGACCGCAGTGAAAGCGCTGCCGGGCGTGTTAACTCCGCCGGGAGCGGCAAAGTTAGTGATACTTACACCTGTCGGAACGGCTATATCGAGGTCGATAAGCAGCCCCGTTGCATCCCCAACTGAGTAATTGTATTGGAACAATGGGCCAATGGGAGTAACTACATCTGTAACAGTGATGGTTCCGTCAACAGTGGTGAGAGCTGATGCGTGAGCCATACATAAGGGAGCTATGGAAAGAGCCAAGGTCCGCAACATCCGGACCGCTCGAAGCGTTGACACGATTTTTCCTCCTTGAATTACACTTGCTCGCTGCCCGCTGTGTTTACAGACGAACATGTATTCACAACGCGCAGCGAGCGTTTATGTACTCGTCTCAATCTACGGAAGAGTTCTGAGAAATGGATCAGATCCGAAGAAATTTTATTGATCCTTGCGCTCAGAAGCCGGTTGAATGACTGAGAATCGTAGTGATCTGAAAGTCCGAATCGTTCGTACAAATATCACGTGGGATTTTTCATTTTCACCGTGTTATCACAGCCGCATTGCTACTTGTCTCCGCCCGGGTTACATCTGGCGCAAGGATATGAGCGGACTTTTCAATCGTTGCCGCCAACGCCAGATCAATGGAGCTGTCTAGTGGAATCGAGTAACCCGCCGGAGAAGGCCGCAGAGCCGAATGCAGAAAACGGAGTGTATCTTGAGGCGCTGAAACCGTTTCTGCAGGCTCATACGGCCATAGCTGGTTCGGGCCTGATTTTCCCAACCCAAACAATTTACTGAAAGCAATACCCGTGAATTTACCCATGGCTGAAGAGTATTGGGCTGACCACATCAGCGGTGTCGCGCGCGGTGACGAACGTGCGCTCGCAGCGTTGTACGATTGCAGTGGAGCGCTCGTATTCGGTCTTGCGCTCCGAATCCTCGGAAACTATGAAGACGCCGAAGAAATTACGGTGGATGTGTTTGCCCAAGTTTGGAGAAAAGCGGCGGATTTCGATTTGAAGCGCGGCAACCCCGCAGCGTGGTTGACGGTTCTTGCCAGAAGCCGGGCTATTGATCGGTACTGGTCCAAGCTGAACCGAACACGGCGTGAGAAAGGCTTCAGCACGTTGGATTATGAGCCACTCGCACCTGGAGCGGCACCCGAATTGAATAGCATCCTGGAGCAACGGCGAAACTCAGTTCGCTCGGCGTTGCAACAACTGAGTTCGGAGCAGCGGCAGATACTGGAAATGTCGTTTTACCTCGGGTACTCACACTCCGAACTTGCCAGAAAATTGGGGATTTCTCTTGGAACGGTGAAGGGTAGGATTCGCGCCGGGATCCGAGCGTTAAGAAAACGATTGGACGTGGAATTTATGTCGGAAGGGTTCAGCGGATGAAGCGTAAGGGCACAAGGAAATCGAACACGTCAGTTCGTACGCGATGGGGCTACTAGCCCCCGGTGGTCATATCCCGTCGTGTCTGTTTACGCGCCTCAACGAATCCTGCCCGCAAACACACAATCTTTCTGAAAAAACGTTCAGCTAAACAACTCCGGCTACGCGTGCTAAACCATGCACCTTGGAAACAGCCCCTGACGCGACAGCCCCAGATGGATCGGTCTTGGGGTTGACCGAAACAAAGAGAACCTGATCCTCGCGGCGCGCGAACACATTACTTACAACCAACGCCCGCATCATCCAGATTGCTGTCTTGACGCTCGGGCAAACCGCGCCCACCCAACCGTCGCAGCGAACGTGCCACGGTATCAGTCCGGTCGTCTCAAAGATCTTCGCGGAGATATTGCGGCCAAGCAAATGATCCATCTCAGCCTCAAAGTCATGGCCATCGACCGCGGGTTGGATCAACGGCGATTCCAGCGAAATTTTTGCGAATAGGGCTTTGATCACGTTTTGCCGGGCTGTCCACACGTGTTCCTGCCAATAATGAGCAGTCTTAGCGATGGCGGTAATTACATTCTTGATCTCTTTCTCAACTTGGAACCCGGGTCCGGCGGGTAGATCGAGTGCGGCGTCTTCGCAACGGGCCGACACATTCTCCATGACGATCGCGCGCGCCAGCCATCCGGCCGCCACCGCGCTGTCACACTGGATCCGCACCCAACCGGCAACTGGCGATGGCCGCGCCGTCAAGCCCGTGACCAGCCGGATCCCGCGGCAGATCTCAGCCGTTACCTGGGCATAGCGCGCCGGCTCCGCTTCAACCTCTTCGCGGGTCGCCGACATGAGCAGTTTGCCTTTGTGAGGAGGGCCCCCTGCCATGGCCAGATCGCAGAAACTCCCCCAGACGTCGTTCCAGGCCACCCTGCCATCACGTCCAAACGTCAACCCCGCCGACCCCATCGAAACGGGCTCAACATCCTGGTAGCTATCCTGATATTCCTCCGGAAGAATCGTTCGGATCCTGTGTTCCAGCACACGCAGTGCGCGCCGTTCTTCCAAGGTCGACATCAGTCTTTTCCCTCGCGACAATGCGCCATCCAAGAGCGATACTGCGAATCCCATCTGGTTCACCTCCGGCTAATGGCGATAAGCGACCGCCACTTTCCAATACGAGCGCTCGAGCGAACCGGATTATTTCTTTCGTGGCTTTAGACCCATTCGTTTGATGACCGCGTCAAACCGCGGATCGGACCAAAGCCGGGCGTACTTCGGATCGATTGGGAGATACACCAACCCCGCATTGTGGGCTTCGACCGCCCTGTCCAGCCATGCAAATGCCTTATCCATTTCTCCCGCTCGCATGGCCAGGATTGCGATCCGCAAGGGCGACACGTAAATCTTGGCTGCGCGCTGCTCTTCGGATTCGAACCAAAGGCGGACGGCGGCTTGGTAGCCCGATTTGCGGTAGCCCGCCTCGACGGCCTCCGCTAGCTCGTGCTGACCGCGCGCGTGCAACAGGAGGATCGACTCTTGCATCGCCTCTTGCTGCCGGCCCTGGCGTTCGAAGTAAGTCATCAGATCTTCGAGTGCCGCAGCGAAACCAGGGGAAATGGCCAGGGCTTGCTGGGCCGCCTGAATGGCCGATTCAGTGCGACCCTCAAAGCTCGCCGGATACCCGCGGCACAAAGCGATGATTGGAGATAAGGGGTCGAGTTCCGCTGCCTGATCGAGCTGCGTTTGAGCCTCTTGCAGGCGCCCCTGCGACGCCAGAAATACTCCGTAAAAGAGCCGTGTGGTGGGGTAGCCGGGGTCGAGATCCAGTGCCCTGCGGAACCCGTGTTCGGCGGCCGCGAAATTCCAGTCGTACACATTGCTCATCATTGCCAGCGAGGCGTGGGCCTCGGCGAGATTATCGTCGATAACGAGAGCCTTCTCGGCTGCGGCCTTTGCTTTGGGGACGTATTCGGGCGTTGGCGCTTCGTCGCGTCCGAGAAAACTATAGCTGTCCGACAAGCCCGCATAGGCACGAGCGTAAGAAGGGTCGCGTGCGATGGCTGCCTGAAACAGTTCGATCGACTTGAGGTAGCCTTCCTTCGAGCGCTGGTTCCAGAAGAAACGTGCTTGCAGGTAGAGCCGGTAAGTCTCGGGGTCGTCTGGATGGGAAGGCGAAAGGCGCGTGCGATCATCGCGGCTGAGCGACACTCCCAGGCCGGTGGCGATTCCCGTGGCAATCCGGTCCTGAATGGAAATCAGGTCCTTACGGGACAGCTCATATTGATTGCCCCAGATCCTTGTTCCCTGGGGGACCTCCACCAGTTCGGCCGATACGTGGAAGTTATCTCTGTGTTTGGTGATTGTGCTAAGCAGAATGGCTTGAACCTTCATTTCAATCGCCGCAGCCATGGGTTCCATTCCCTTGGCGCGGTAACTATAAACGGTGCTCCGGGCCATAACCCGCACTTGGCGTAGTTGTGAGAGTTCGTTTATAATGCTTTCGGTGATTCCGTCGGCGACGTACTCGAGTTCCGGAGAATCGTCCCCTGCTGTCAACGGCATGATCGCGACAAACTGTATCGGCCTGGCGATTCCCAGAGGCTTGCTGTTTGCAAGGGATCGATATGCTGCCAGCGCGCCGGCACACAGCAGAACAACGGCGGCCGCGACAAGCCATCGCCGGGACAGTGACTTTGGATCCTGTTGCGCCCGAATCTGTGGAGTCTGGATAGCGGCTGCCGGAACGGCGGAAACCGCGGGACTGTCGGTCCCGCCTGGCGCCAGGCCGGAGGATACGGGAGACCCTTCGCTTCTAGCGCCACCCAAGAGCCACTCGTACAATTGGATCGTTGCGGCCTCAGGCTCCGCTTCCAGGTCACGTTGCAAAGCTTCCTTACAAATGCGAAATTGCTCGAGTGCGAGATGACGCTGTCCACTGGCAGCCTGTAGGCGCATCACGCCCCGGTGGGCGGCCTCATTGCAGGGGTCGGAAACAATGAGTTGCCGGTATGCCTCAACGGCGGCCGGGAGATTGGCGGAAGCCTCGCAAACCTCAGCCAGCTTGAGGAGCGCCTGCCCTTTGATGGAGCGCAAATGTTCGCGCTGTACCGCTGTCCAATCCTCGTAGAGATCCTCCGGCAGCAGGTCGCCCTCATACAGCCTCAGCGCCGACTCTAATTTGGCTCTATCCGCAGTTCTGATAGCATCCTCCGCCGATAACTCGAAAGCCGAGACGTCCACGGATACTTCGCCCGCCAGTTGGACCAACTGATCCCTGGTTTGGAGGAATCGTGAAGCACGACCTGCCGTGAGACTTGGTTCCAGGGAGCGGCGCGCCGCATGAAGCGCCTTGTTGAAATTGTTGAAAGCCGGCTCAGGTTCGAGATCCGGCCAGAGCAGCGCTATGAGCTCTTCGCGGTGCATCTGCCTGAAGCCGTGCCGCAATGGCTGCAGCGCTAGCAGTTTGACGAGAGTTTTGGATTTCCGTCGTCCCCATCGAGCGTCTTCAATAAGGACACCATCCACCAGCACTCGAAACCGCCCGAGCAAGTGAATCGCGATTATCACTGACGCCCCCGCCGCTGTTTAGTTTCGCACAGACGTCTGGCGATTACGCTGGAAGCGCTTCCTTGAGCTGGTGAAGGGCTTTGCGGATTCGACTCTTAACCGTGCCGATCGGAATCCCAGTCCGCACAGCGATCTCAGAATGGGTAAAGCCTTGGAAAAATGCCAGATCGATAAAGTGCTGTTGTTGCGGACCCAGCTTATGAACACCCTCGCGGAGGCAGTTGTATGGCCAGGATGTTTCAAGTTTCAGGCCGGACACCTCCAGGTTAGAACTAATTTGCTCGTCGAATTCCATACAGACGCTCTCCCTCTTGCTACGCCGGAAGCTATCGATGGCGCGGCTGCGGCAAAGAGTTGAGAGCCAAGCCAGGGGCTGGCCCCGGTCGGGGTCATACTCGGCAGCGCGGATCCAGACATATGTATAGACATCCTGCAGGATCTCCTCGGCCGTCCACCGGTTCTTCACGATTCGCAGGATGCTTCCAACTAACTTCGCTTCAGTTTGGCGCCGCAGCTCGAGGAGTGCTGCCTCGTCCCTTTGGCCAATGCGCATGATGAGTTCCAACAGGGCTGATCTCACAAGATCTCCTCCTCGGGCGAGGTTGAGGAAGCGGCGATTGCTTCGGTTAGGTAGCGCAGGTTCTGTTCGGCGATCCATTGGGAGATCTCGGCGAGGGTAGCGGACCTGAACTCTACGCCGGTCTGGACGTGCTGGATGTAGAACGGCCTTCCAGCGCGCGTCTCGGCGGATGGGCTGAGTGCGCAGCGGATGAGAAATGAACTGTGAACGAGCATGGATGAAAGTGTGCCGGCCGGGGTTTCCAGGGGGTAGGAAGATCTGTGGCGAGCGGCTTCCAGCGAACTTCCAGTCGGTGGAAGTCGTTGAATTCACGTGATAAATAAGTACGATCTTTATTCATTTTTGGACGCACAGATGCAGTGGATCAGTGATTTGGCCTTCACGCGTGTTAGTCGGCGGTGCGGAGGATATGACCGTTAACGGTTCTCGCACCATCTTGATACGGATAGTGCAACCGGCAAAATGGTCAACGCTGCAGCGCAGGAACAGGCGGGTCGTTTCGGCGGACGTTCGCGGAAGGAAAACATTGCGCGCTGGTGCGAAAGCCGCTGAGCGCTACCGTCGCATAGGTTTTGTAGTGCTGTCTCGATAAGCCAGAGAGCTCTGATGAAAGGA
>Ga0302319_10017602_pt1 | contig 13078 bp, 12 predicted proteins | sample Bog_T0_2_FD_203319 | JGI IMG/M metagenome (GOLD analysis project Ga0302319, IMG submission 203319) | Peat permafrost microbial communities from Stordalen Mire near Abisko, Sweden - Bog_T0_2 | ecosystem: Environmental > Terrestrial > Soil > Wetlands > Peat | place: Sweden: Abisko, Stordalen Mire...
TGATCCACGGTGGAGGTTGGATCGCGGGATCAAAGGAAGAGGCGCTGCCGTTTTGCGTGCCATTCGTGGAGCAGGATTTCGTGGTGGCGGACGTGGAGTACCGTCTGGCGGGCGCGGCTCCGGCTCCGGCGGCGCTACAGGATGTGCTGGCCGCGGCCAAGTGGTTCCACGATCACGCGTCGGATTATCGGGTGGATACGAAGCGCATCATTGCAGTGGGCGATTCCGCGGGCGGCGAGCTGGCGCTGATGGCGGCGATGCTGCCCGCGGAGAATGAGTTTGGGTCGGTGACGAAGATTGCGGCGGTGATCGATTTTTATGGCGTGGCCGATGTGCGGGCGCTCCTGGAAGGTCCGTCGAAGCGCGATTTCACGGTTCAGTGGGTGGGGACCGGGCTGGACGCGGGGGATTTGGCGAAGAAGCTGTCGCCCCTAACCTACGTTCGTAAGGATGTGCCGCCGGTGCTGGCGATCCACGGCGATGCCGACCAGGTGGTGCCGTATGGGCAGAGCGAGCAACTGGTGGCGGCTTTGAAGCAGGCGGGAGTGAAGGCGGAACTGATTACAGTGGCGGGGGCGGGGCACGGATTTTCGAATCAGCGGGCGGCTGAGATCTGGCCGCGGGTGTTTCAGTGGCTGAAGAAGATAAAGGTGAATCGTTGATTTGAGACAGCAAAACCGAAGGTTCACCGATTGGGTCAGGCAGGGGCATCGCGGCCCCAACCTCCCACACCACCGTAGGTACCTGTTCGTAACGCGTGGGTATTTAACGACGAAGGATCCTAGTTCACTTTGGACGAGAGAGCCTGGGCGGGCTGTGAACCCTGGGTTCGGAACTCGTACTGCTGGATCTCCATGGCAGCCAGCCCTTGTTCGTAACGGACGATGCGGCCGCGCGCGACCAGTTTTAGCGCGACTTTGCTATTCAGTTGGGCCGGCCAACTGATGTTGAGTTCCAGGCGCCGGCCCGGGACCAAAAGCTGATCGGTGGTGAACAGCACTCCGTTGCTGCTCATGTTCACGGTCTGCCCCAATCCCATCTCCTCACCATGTTTCTTACTTAAAATCTTGTACCGTACTTCTCGTTCGATTGGGAAACGATCCGAGGCACGGCGGTCATTTTTGTCTTTGACTGTGCTCACGATAATTTTCGGTCCTTCACTCTGGCTTTAGACTCACCTAGATAGAGTGCCCGAACGACCCTAGATGTAACAATAGCTGATTCGGGTCATTTCTGGCAGTACCAAAAGCAAGAATCGAGGTACTACGATGGACGCCGCCGCCGAATTTCCTCGAGACGTTCCGAGATACGCTTCTCAGTACCTCTATCGGTAGGTTCATAGAATTTCTTTCCAGTCATTGATGGCGGAAGGCAATCCATTTCCGGAATAGCGTCCTCAAACCTGTGGGCGTGCTGGTAGCCCTGGGAATAACCCCAGTCTTTCATCGATTTTGTGACGGCGTTTCGCAAGTGCATGGGAACGGCCTCCGCTGGATGGGAGTGAATTTCGTCGACCACGCGATTCAGGGCTTGATAAGAAGCGTCGGATTTGGGCGCAACCGAAAGATAAATAGCGGCTTGCGCCAGAGCCAGATCCCCTTCCGGGATGCCCAGGAAGTGTACCGCCTGCATGGCCGCCATACTCTGTTCAAGCGCCCTGGGATCGGCCAGACCGATATCTTCGATGGACATGCGGACCAAACGGCGGGCGATGTACATGCGGTCTTCCCCGGCTTCGAGCATCCGGGCCAGCCAATACAGAGCCGCGTCGACGTCGCTGGAGCGCACCGATTTGTGCAACGCCGAAATCAAATTGAAATGTTCTTCGCCGGATTTGTCGTAGAGAAGTACTTTTCTTTGCAGCGAATCCTCAATCGCTTCGGTGGTAATGGTACCGTCGCGCGCTGTGGCGGCCGCAAGTTCCAGGATATTGTAGGCCGTGCGGGCATCGCCGTTCGAATAGATGGCGATTTGTTTTAACAGATTTTCATCGGCCTGCACACCTAATACGGGAAGAGCCTTAGTCAATAATCCGATAATCTCGGGCTCGGTAAGCGGTCGTAGTGCATAAACCTTAGAGCGCGAGAGCAAGGCAGAGATCACCTCAAAGGAAGGATTCTCCGTAGTTGCGCCGATCAGGATGACGTCGCCGCGCTCGACGTAGGGCAGAAAGGCGTCCTGCTGGGCCTTGTTGAAGCGATGAATTTCGTCGACAAAGATCACGGTGCGGCGGCCTAAGCGCCGGTTGCGCTCAGCATCGGCCATCACGGCCTTGATTTCTTTGATCCCGCTGAGGACCGCGCTGAAAGCTATGAAATCGCAGCGGGTCATGACAGCGATCAACCGCGCCAAGGTGGTTTTCCCCACGCCGGGGGGACCCCACAAAATAAGGGAACTTAATTCGCCGCGATCGAGTTGGGCGCGCAGCGGTTTGCCGGGACCGAGAATGTGCTCCTGGCCAACGTAGTCGTCGAGTTTGGCCGGACGGAGGCGCTCGGCTAGAGGCCGTTTGGAATCGACCTCGGTAGATGCCAGCGCGTCCGGCTCAAACAGGCTCATTACAGCCCCGATTTCTCGCGATAACAATCGAAGTGCATCGGTACGCCGTCGACCGTAGCGGATTGCTGCCATGGTTCGATGGGGAGGGCACAAAACGGGCAGATGGGGCTGGTTGTTTCTTTGGCTTCTGTTTCCATAGGTTCTATTTATATTCTCCCAAAGCGGGGACGGCGGATTTCAGGAAATTGCGATCACGCACTTCTTGCGCCGCAATGTGCCTTAGGGTCAATGACTTCCGGTGAGCAGCCGGCTTCACCTCGACAGCTCTGCGCTATCTTGAAGCGGGAGGAGAGGCTGGGGTGGCCGCCACTGGGCGTGCGCGAAGAGTCTGGAACACGGCCCGTCCGTTGCGGTCGTAATAGAGGGCCACCAGCTCCGTCTGATAACCGTTCCGCCGGGCCAAGGCGGCGAACTTGGCGTTCGTGCCGGAGAATTGCTCGTTGCCATCCGTATGGCTGAGCCACAACACCTGGGAATCCGCCAGCAGATTCGTATCGCCTTGCGCCACCAGATCGTAAGACCAGACCAGCGGCAGCCGGCCGCGATCCAGAACGTCAAGGGGCGCCGTCATGCCCCAGTCAAGCACGGCGATTTTGCTCGCATGGGCGCGGGCCAGTCCCTGCGCCAGGGGATAAATGGCGTCCGTCCAACTGCCGGGGGAGCCGTTGCGCGCCATCTGGTAGAAATATTGATTCGTCACCAGCAAGTTGGATGCGACCAGGCCAGCCGTCACCGCAAGCGGCAACCACTGGCCGAAGTTACCCCACTGCTGCTTGGCTTGCGCCAGCACCACGCCGATCAGAATCATCGGTAGCGGCCAGAGGAGCACGACATGATGAGCGGCGCCCCCGGCTTCGTAGGTGACGGCCATCTGACACCAGGCGGCAATTAGCGCGATGAGACAGAAAACGCCTGGGCGAAATGCCGGCGTCCGGAACAAGAAAGGAAGCAGCAGGATGCACGCCAGCGATGCCAGCCACAAAGCGTCGTACCGCCGATCGCCTGCGATCGCATGAATCGCAAAGGAGAGACGCTCGATAGCATGCTCCGGTTGCCGTGGATTCTTGGCGCTGTCGGCCGCGGCCAGGTAGCCGAACAGAGAACTTCCGTTGAAGTTGGAGAGTAATTCCGCGAGCTTCTCCGGATAGATGTTCCTCGTGCTGAATCCAGCGGTCGAATGAAACGTTCGAAAGTTTGCTGTCACGTTAAAAGCGATCAGAGGCGCGGCGCCCAGGCCAAAGGCCACTGCGGCCGTCGCAACGTTTCGAAGAGAAGCCACGCGGAGGACTTCCCGGCTGTAAACCACCACCGTGGCCACCAGCAACCCTCCGAACATCCAGATGAATAGTGCCTTGTCCCAGAAGCCAAGGCCGAAGCAGAAAAATCCCAGGGCGAGATCGCGGACCCGCGGCCGTTCGTGGAACCGCACCAGGAAGATGAGTCCGGTAATGGTGAGCAAATGTTGTAGAACCACGGGACCCCAGTCGAAGGTGGTCGTCAATACAAAGACGGGATCTGTGGCTAGAACCAGAGCGGCGATCCAGGCGGCTTCTCCGCTATGGATTCTATCGGTGAAAAGAAATAGAATCCACACCGTGGCCGACCCAATCAGCAGCGCCGGCAGGCGTATGGAACTGTAAGAAGGTGCGAAGAGACGGAACACAATGGCGTAGATCCACGTCTTTAGGCATCCGACGTAAGCCATCAGCATCGTAGGAATGTCGTGTCCAAAAACGCTGACGTGGTTAATAGCGTTGGTCAACCGGAATAAAGCGCCGGGCGCAAGTGCTTCATCGTTTTGGAGACCGGGGTAGGAAAGAAAAGTGAGACCGATGAGAAATAAAATGAGAGAACAGAAGCCGGGTCCCCACCAAGTGGGTTTAAGATTGACTCCGCCCAACCTGGGCCAGCGAGAATTCTTCACGCCTGTTGTGGAATTCTTACTTTCGCCGCGCACCCCGGCTCCCACGCATATTTTTTGCGGACATCAACCAGAACTCTTAGTTTATGCGTAAACTAATCTGAATCCGAGGTCGATATGAGAGAAATGTCGAGCAGGTGGACGGGACGAACAGACTGGGTCAGGGGACGCCAATTTGCGCCTTTTGGGATGGTGCTTGAATTGCTCGCTGGATGTGGTATGATTTCATGTGCTGGTTTCAAGATCTCGCCAGACTCTCCCCGACTCGGTGAGTTAAGTCCTAGCAAAGATTACACTTTAGCAATCTTAGAAAGCTTGAACCTTTCTGCGCGAAAGCGCGTCTAAAGTGCTTGAATCGGTACACAAGAAGAAAAAGAGAAAGAAAGAAAGAAAGAACAAGATAGAAGGAGATAACCCAAATGACGAAGACCGAAGTGAACAAGTACAAAGAAATTCTCGAAACGAAGCTGGCCGAACTGGCTCAAGTGTTACGCAACCGCGACGGCATCACGATCGAAAAAAGCCCGGATGCCCTGGACGAAGTGCAAAACGCCGCCGAGCGAGAGCTCGCCATCCGCAACCTGGACCGCGAGTCCAACCTTTTCCGCAACGTCCGTGCCGCCCTGCATCGCATTGATGAGGGGACCTACGGAGTCTGCCTGCACTGCGAGGAAGACATCAGCCCTAAGCGTTTGAACGCTGTGCCGTGGGCGCCCTTCTGCATTCAGTGCCAGGAGATCGCCGATAAGCATCAAGAAGAAGGCAACGAAGCTCTGGACGATTTTCTCGTCAACGCGGCCTAATTACGCAGCAGAGAGTCACCAAACCTTCTTGTTCAACCGTCTTTTTCGGCGACAGGGTTACTATCAGGCGCGAGTTTCGGCTCGCGCCTTTGATTTGCCACACGTGTGTCCATACGCACTCTCACGCCACAATCCCTATCGCGCTCAGCATTCGCCCGGACGCTTCACGATCTCGCCGAAACGAATGGTATCTCTCACTTCCGCAGCAAGTGCATTCCTCCACCACGGTAATCTGTTGAGCCGGAACTCCGGCTTTGGCAAGCTGACGCAAATTTGCGCTGGCTAGATGAATATTCGCTCTTCCCTCTAAATCGTTCCGCTCCGGAAAAATCGTCCCAAATTGGCTCGCTACTTCCGGTCCCACTTCGAAACAACACTCGCCGATCCCTGGACCGATCACAACAATTAAATCCGCCCTATGGGAGCCGAACTGGCTCGCCAGGATCTCGATAGCATCTGACGAAATGTTGGCGATCGTTCCCCGCCATCCGGCGTGAATTGCGGCCACCACGCGCTGGCCCGGGTCCGCGATCAGTATCGGCAAACAGTCGGCTGTGCGAATCGCGACCAGTGTGCCAGGCTGGCTCGTGATCAGTGCATCGCCCTCTCCGATCAACCCAGCGCTGTCGCCATTCGCGATCAGGACTCGATCGGAATGAACTTGCCTGGCGGCGATTACCCGACCATCCGGCGGCCAGTGGTCAGACTGCCGGGTTCCAAAGCCATGTTGAAGCCAGTGTAGGCCGTCAAGGGCACAAGCCCGAATCACCTGGCGATCGTCGATATGGAAGGACGCCGGCAAACTTGGTCTACGGTATCCAAAAAGCGAGCGTATTCGACGCCGACGTAAAGAACTGTGGCGGCCTGGTGAGATCGCTCAGGTCGTTCAACGGCTTCGTCCAATTGCCCTCCGGCTTGTAGCTCGGATCGTGATATACCCAAGCTTCCCCGCGGTCGTTCTGGGTTAGAAACGCCGATCGGCCCACGCAGTCGTACGTGACATTATCGACAGTGAACTGCATGCGGGCATGATCGAACCAGCCCGCCTCAACGAATTGTTTACCCGGCACCGGTTCGGACGAGAAGAAATATCCACCCTGGCCCGGAATGTAGAACATGGCATAGCGCCCCGAGACGCTGCCAACGGCGGCGGGGGCGGCCAGCGTTCGATTGGCGTAGACTTTCAAGCCATCGAAGCGCAGTGCGCCGGTGGATGGAGCGGACCCCTGGTCCGACAAAGTCAATTCGATGGTGTCCACGACGTCGATGCCCGCTCCGGGAATGTGGTAAACCGGAAACGTAATCGGCTGGCCCGGATGCAGCACACCCAATTCGCGAGTATCGGGCACGGTTGGAACAGGCTTTCCGCCATCCGCATTGGGCTCCGCCAGTGAGAATCTATGTGCCACTGGGCGCACCATCAGGTGAAACTCGTCGCCGCCATCGGGGCGATCGAGGACCAGTTCGTAAGCGTACACCGCGAGGTTGTTTTGGTCGCGAAAAACGCGGAAGAAGCTGTCGCCGCTCGCGGGAACCATGGAAGCGGTCGCGGTTGCCGTCCCGTTCGGCTGGCCGAGAGAAGTCTCGATCCGGAGATGAACTCCGTTATTGAGAGCGATCGTCGACGCTTCCTGCGCCTGCGCCAAAAAAGCAAAGGCGGGCACCAGTAGCGCGAGCCGTTTAATAGGTAGTAGGTTCAATAACGGGTTCAAGAATTTCTCCCCAGATGATCTGATAAGCTTCCACTTCGTCTTCGAGGTTCTTACCCGCGCGGATGAAGACGGGGGTATTCACCGCCAGGCTGCCGCAATCCTGGCCTTGCCCCTCGCCCAAAAACCGGGTGTCCGGGCGAAGCAGAATCAGCTTACGTTCGTTGGACCTGGTGCGCAGCAGCAATGCTCCGGCGCTCACCTTAACTACCACTCCAGCCAACGTTAAGTCGCCCCTGGCCGTGATCAGGTCCAGTGCGATGCCCGAACGGTCCGGGCCTTTGAAACCTGTGGTGATCGTTCGGTTGACGCGCGAGGACGTGAATCGCACAGACCTTGCGTAACAAGCGGGAGGCTGCGGAAATGCCGCCAGAACTTCCACGCGCGCTCCTTTATCGCCGGAGCTCAGCGTAACCTGCCGGCTGCCACGCTCAAAGTATGTCTTGTCATCGAACGAACACTGGAATACCTGGCTATCCGCATTGCGGAACACCAGTTCGCCTCGATCGGTTTTGCCCATCCAATCCAGCAGATCGCCCTGCACCGGACTGGCCGGGACGGCGGCCTGGCTCCAGCTCAGTGTCACCGACGCGACGCTAAATGCGGCTGTCCGCCAAAGTCTGGTCAACATGCCACTACCCAAAGTATAGAAGCTTTCCCCGCCGTTTCATTTCGAATGTTAAAATCAGGGACTTTGGCACCCCTCGTTGCGGAAGATGCGCTGGAACGCGCCGGTGATTGGTTTCTGTGCTCAGGAATACAGGAACCGAGCGGCGGCGTGGCCCGTTATTATCGATCCGATTGGGGCCGGAATGCCAGGATCTCGACGGAGATTACGGGCTATGCGGTCACCTTTCTGATGTACGTTTACCGGCGCACCGGGCAGGCGAAATACCTGGACTCCGCGCTTCGTGCCGCCCGATTCCTGACTCGCCAGACCTGGGACCGTGAGTTGCTCCTGTTCCCGTTTGAGCTTTCTCCTGAGCTTTCAATGCCCGGCGCGGCGCCAACTCCGCCCGCTTATTTCTTCGATTCGGGCATCGTCGCGCGAGGCTTGCTGGCAGCGTGGCGCGTCACCCAGGACGATGAATTCCTGGATGTCGCCATCTCCACCGGACGGGGGATGATCGAACATTTCCGTGTCGCGAACCAACTGGCTCCCATCTTGCTTCTTCCGTCTCGCCAGCCAATGCCGTATGAACCGCGCTGGTCGGCATCGCCGGGGTGCTATCAACTGAAGTCGGCGATGGCCTGGCAGGACCTCTTCGAGATCACGGGCGACTCCGCATTCCACCAGGCGTATGAGGACGCACTGAAGTCCGCGCTGGCGAGTCATGCTTCGTTTCTTCCCGGCGATCCGGTTCCCGAGCGGGTGATGGACCGGTTGCACGCGTACTTGTATTTCCTCGAAGGTTTGTTGCCGGTGGCGGATCGTCCGGAATGCCGCGCCGCCATGCAGCAAGGCATGGTTCGCGTGGCCTTATACCTTCGAAAGATCGCGCCCCAATTTGCTCGGTCCGATGTTTACGCTCAGTTGCTGCGCGTGCGCTTGTTCTGCTCGTCCCTCGGAATCGTAGCCATGGATGCGAGAGCGGCGGAAGAGGAAGCGTCGGCAACCGAAGGCTTCCGTTTCTACACTGGAGGCGAGCGCTTCACGGGAGGGTTCGGCTTCGGACTTCAGTCCGGGCGTGAGATGCCGTTTGTGAATCCAGTTTCGACGGCTTTCTGTGGGCAGGCTCTCGATATGTGGCGTCAGTGCAGAGCCGGTGGCCTTACGCTGGATCGTCACTTACTTGTTTGAAATCGGGAGATGCCCAAGATAAGGCACAGCGGGCTGGGGCGGCTGGTGGGATTCGAACCCACGACATCCAGAACCACAATCTGGCGCTACTACCGACTGAGCTACAGCCGCCGCGTGTATTCTCAGTCTAACATTGCGACCGCAGTGACGTTTTGAGGCCCGGTCCTAGCGCTCGACGTTGACGTGAAGACCCTTATGGATAGCGTAGAGAGCCAATTCCAAACGGTCCGAAACACCCAGTTTATCGAAAATGTTGTGCAGATGATTCTTCACCGTCTGCTCGCTGATGAACATCTTCTCGGCCATTTCTTTGTTCTTGAAGCCCTGCGCGACCAGTTGCACGATCTCGCGCTCACGCTGGCTCAGCGGCGATCGCTCCCGGGATTTCGTCGTGCCATTCGACGGACCGCCTGGTTCGCCGGGTGACGCAAACTGCCGCATCACCGCCGCCGTGGTGTGCGAATCCAACCAGATTTCGCCGCCATTCACCTTACGGATGCTTTTTACGATCAGCTCCGGAGCGGTCTGCTTCAATACGATCCCGGAGCACCCGAGTTTCATGGCCTGCACGAACTCGTTCTTGTCGTCCGATGCCGTCAGTACAATCACCTTAGTCCGGTTGTTCTGCTGCTGGAGTACCGATAAAGCTGCCAATCCATCCAGATGGGGCATCTTCAGGTCGAGTAGCAAAACGTCCGGATCGAGTTCCTGCAATCGCTCCAGAACTTCGCGGCCATCGCCCGCTTCCCCCACAACCTCGAAATCGTCTTCCAAGCTCAATAGCTTCCGCAATCCGTCCCTGACTATCGGATGATCGTCGGCGATTACGATCCTGATCATCGATTTCCTGCCTTCTGGGGGGCCTGGTCGAACCGAAGGTTCCTGGGATATCGTAAGAGCTTCATTCATAACTATCCATCGTCCAATTGGTGGCTTCGTTCTAGTAGGTACTGGTACGGAATGTCATCTCGGTTTTACTTAGACCCGAGCCGTAAACATCTTAGGGCCATCGGTGCATCTCATACCAACTCAACCCGACTTGCCCCATTTAACCTTAATTCAGGATCGACACCCTACTCTTGTTCTGCGACAAATGACGGCTTCCCAAAACAGCCTCTGTCATGGTAGTACTCTGACGCTTAAGGTGCAAGTTTTATGGATAAAGAGTACCACGACTGGGCTCTTTCGTCGAGACAAAGTTTGTTAAAATTGCCGAATTTGCCCATGGTCTCAGTGGATTGGCGGAGAAGCCTCCGTCAAAATGACATTGTTTTTTAGCTTACTTTTTGTCCCAAACAAGTTGATACCAGAGTGGAGCGTCGCCAGTCAACAGTCCCATGGTCCGTGGCGCGGGCCGCTTGGTCTTCGCTGTAAAATGATCGCATGTCCGCCGCCCCCGCACCCAACTGGAATCCGCTGCACAGCATTCTGGAATCCTTCACCGTCAACGAAAAAATCAATCAACTGCTCCTGTCGAATGTCCCGGAGGCCGCATGGAGCGCTGAACCTCCCACCGGAACTGGCCGCACCATCGCCGAAATCTTCGCGCACATGCACAATGTCCGGCTGATGTGGCTGAAGGCGGCGGCGAAGGATACGGACATACCCGAAAAGCTCGACGGCCGCACCTGCTGCCCCCAACAGGCGGGGGTGGCCCTGGCAGAAAGCGCTCAAGCCTGCTCTCGGTTAATTGAGTCCGCAGTAGCAACCCCAGGTGCGAAGGTCAAAAACTTTAAGCCCGACGCAGTCCATTTCGTCGCCTACTTGATTTCGCACGACTCCCATCATCGCGGTCAGATCTCTCAGCTGGCCCGGCAAACGGGCCATCCTCTTCCCAAGAAAGTCAATTTCGCGATGTGGGAATGGGGTACGCTGGCCAAATCGATCTAGCTTCGTGCTCGCCGCTCAGCTCCGGTGCAAGAGTTCCCCGAGCCGGGCCAGCGTCTGCTCCGCGCCTTCGATGGCCCCATGCTTTTCCACTACCCAGGCCCGTTCCTTTGCCGCTTCGAACACCATGCGCAGAGTGAGCTTCGTTCTACCGTCTAGCTCGTCGAAAGTCACGATGCTTTGAAAGACCGGGTCGGATACGTGATCGTAAACGATCCGCTCCGGCGGCGCCACCTCACGGTAAACGACATGGTTCTCATAATCGGTCCCATCCGGTCCGTGCATGGTGTGACGCCATCTCCCGCCTGGCCGCACATCCATCTCATAGGTAGTGGTGGTAAATCCACGTGGACCCCACCATCGCGAGATGTTCCCCGCATCCGTCCACGCCGCAAAAACCAACTCCCGGGGCGCGTCAACTAGCCGGGTCACGACTATTTCCCGCTCGGGCGCACCACCCTCAACATGACCGGTGAGCCGTTCCAGGCTTTGCGTCCATCCCGCCTCCATTCCGGCCAGCATGCGCGGAGCGAAGGGCGCCAGACCTACCATACGCGTGATCAGAGTGAGTTCCGTCTGGCCGGCATGCTCGGTCAGAACCACCGTCGTCACGCCCTCGGCCAGGTGATTGCCGTCCAGGTCCATCGCGATATTGGTGAACACCAGGCGCTCGGGTGGCGCGATCTCAACGTAAACGCCGCCGCAGGGATAGTCGCCGCCATCGGGAGAGCGCATCACGATTCGCCACCCTCCGCCCACCCGCACATCCATTTCGCAGACGGGGTTGGTCCAATAGCGAGGTCCCCACCACTGCCGCGTATGGCTTGGGTCAGTCCAGGCTTTGAAAACCAGCTCCCGCGGAGCACTGAAAATCCGGGCGAGAACCACTTCACGCTCCATGGGATTGCTCGAAAGGTCACTTTTTGCGGCGCTTGCCGGCATGTTTGGTCTCCTTTGTTGGCTCTGTTTTTTTCAACTCTTGCAAATAACCGTCGAGGCGATCGAAACTCTGCTCCCAGAATTGGCGATAGTGTTGCACCCAGTCGTCGACCTCCTTCAGCGGGGCTGCTTCCAGCCGGCACGGCCGCCATTGGGCTTCCCTACCGCGTGCGATCAAGCCTGCCCGCTCCAGCACTTTCAGGTGTTTGGAAACGGCAGGCAGGCTCATCTTGAACGGCCCCGCCAGTTCGGAAACGGAAGCTTCACCGGAGGCAAGACGGGACAGGATGGCGCGCCGCGTAGGATCGGCGAGCGCCCCGAAAGTGTTCGAGAGTGGATCGCTTTCAACCATTTGGTTAATTAACCACTGAGTTAAATATAACCTGGGCTTAAAAATCAGTCAAGACGAAACCGGGCGCTAGAATCGAAATCATGGCATTCACCATTGACGAGGCGTTTCTGCCCGCGATCCTCACCGCGCAGCCGATGACGGATGAACAGTTCGCCACGTTCTGCTCCCAGCACCCCGACCTGTTTTTCGAGATGTCCGCGGAAGGAGAACTGATCGTGATGCCGCCGAATTACACCCTGACTGCCTATCGCCACCGCGCCATCCTGACGCAACTCGACCGCTGGGCTCAGATCGACGGTCGCGGCGGAGTTGCCGATGCAGCTGGTGGATTCGTCCTGCCGAATGGCGCCCGTCGCGCGCCCGACGCCGCCTGGACGCTGACCGCGCGTGTTCGCGCGCTCGCCCCCGAAATGCTCGAACGCTACTGGCATCTCTGTCCCGATTTCGTCATCGAAGTTCGCTCACCGACCGATCGTTGGCGCACCCTGCGTGAGAAGATGCGGGAGTGGATCGACAATGGAGCACAACTCGCCTGGTTGATCGATCCCGAAACTCGCACGGTCGAGATCTATCGACCGAACGGCGGCGTCGAAGTCCTGACCAGTCCCGAATCGCTGCATGGGGAAGGACCTGTCGAAGGCCTGACCTTAGACCTTCTGCCGGTTTGGGATCCGCTTAACCATTGATTACCCGATCACGCTTGCGTACGTGACGCTCACGGCTCGGAGGAGTGTTATCGACTACCAAAATCACGTTAACAGATTCTTTTCACCGCAATCTCCCTTAGAATCATCACGCTTTCCACTTCCCATGGTCGGTCCCCATGCCCCGTCCGCTATTCTCACGGCAGGAAGTATATGAAGCATCCCACTCATTCGCGCAAACCAGACGCCGATCCTCTTCGCACCATTGCCGGAGCCGCCGTGCCCTTTCAATCTTCCCTTCACCACGCCTGCATCAGCGTTCCCACCGGACCTGCATCGCAACAAGTCTTCGCCGTGCGCTCCCCGCAATGCAAACAGTGGCTGCGCACCGGTTACGAAGACGAATTCGGCCGGACGCCCAGCGAATCCTTCCTGCGCACATCTCTTCATCGCCTCGAAGCCC
>Ga0302319_10017605_pt1 | contig 13077 bp, 13 predicted proteins | sample Bog_T0_2_FD_203319 | JGI IMG/M metagenome (GOLD analysis project Ga0302319, IMG submission 203319) | Peat permafrost microbial communities from Stordalen Mire near Abisko, Sweden - Bog_T0_2 | ecosystem: Environmental > Terrestrial > Soil > Wetlands > Peat | place: Sweden: Abisko, Stordalen Mire...
TCCGTTGCAGCCTCGCATTCCAACCCTTCGCATTCGTCCTCCAAGACCGCCGAGATCGGCTCCGTTCCCCAGACCACCGGCTCCACCCCGTTGTGCGTTCCCAGCGATCCCAGCCACTGCGGCATGGACTAATCGAGCGAGTCTCCGGTCGCAAGGCCTGGCTTGCTGAAGCAGGCACGTGGACAGGGGATCGCAACCCGTCTCTCTACTCCATTCGCGTCCCATTTAAGGGCGAAAATCCCTTTTCAGGGCAGCAGTTCGCGTGTAACATCGAGTCGTGAGGCCTCGATGAATACGAAGCTGCTGCTGGAGTACTCTGACATCCTGACGGCGCTCATCAGCGTCGCTGTTTTGTTTGCGATGTATCGTCGCCGTGCTCTGAGGGACTTTGCAATCCTTGGGGCATTTTTGGCCACGGAAATTGTGAATCAATCGATTCAGGTGCCTCTGCTGTTCTTCCGCAAATCCCTTGGTCTCAATATTGATCTGGCGTACAGCATCTTCTTTTACAGCCACATCGTCATCTTTTGTGTTCAATCGCTGTTGATCATTGGCGTCATCTACAGCGTGTTCCGCCTGGCAATGCGGCCTTTGGTAGGCCTGCACAGGATTGGTAAGGTCGTCTTCCGCTGGGTTGCGGGGGTGGCTGTCACGTTGGCTATAGCCTTTGCGCTCGGTCCTCACCTGTTATTGCCGGGTTACGCGGCCACCTCTGAATTTACGAGGATAACGGGCCAGTTGCAGCAGGGCATCAACGTCCTCACAATCTGTCTGCTGCTCTTCGTCTGTTTCTCGGCCAAGCCGTTAGGACTGACCTATCGCAGCCATATTTTTGGGGTCAGCCTGGGACTCGGAGTCTTCTCGACAGTGCAACTGGTTCAGGCGGCGTGGTTTGCCACCGCCCAGGCACACTCGCTCTATGCCCCTGTATTCTTGCTTGGCACAATCGGCGGCTGTGTCGCTTATGGAGTGTGGGGTGTTTACTTCGCCATGCCGGAGCCCAAGCGCGGCATGGTTCTGCTGCCCACCACCTCGCCTTATTTCCTGTGGAACCGCATCTCGGAGGCTCTGGGCGACAACCCCGGCAATGTAGTCGTGGCGGGCTTCAAGCCGGAGATGCTGCATCCCACCGAGTTGCAGGTTCTTACCGCACTGTCCAAAGTAGCGCAGGAGAAGCAGCGTCTGGCTGACTCGCAGGCGGAGGCCGCAGAGTCCGATGCCATGGAGTCTGAATTCTCCTCCGTGCCCCTGAAGACCGCCTCGATGCGGTAGTCCCCCGGCGCATGGAACCAGTCACCCACATCCTTACAGGCGTCTGTCTGGCGCGGACCGGCCTCAACCGCCGCGCGGCCTATGCAACGCTCACCATGGCGGTGGCGGCCGAGTTTCCTGATATCGATACTCTGTGGGGCCTGCGCGGGCCGGTGGAGGGCTTTGCCCACCATCGCGGCATCACGCATACCTTGGTGGGGTTGCCGGCGGAAGCGGCCATCCTGGTGGTGGCAGTCTACGGCCTGCACCGCTGCCGATTGGCAAGGCAGAATCACGCCCATGCCGTGCGGCCCCAGAACGAGCAGCGCCTTCGCAGACCGCTCACCGCGGCACCAGTGCGATGGGGTCTGCTCTATGGCTTTACACTGCTGGCGTTGCTCAGCCATCTGCTGCTGGACTACACCAACAACTACGGGCTGCGGCCCTTCTTTCCGTTCAATCCCCATTGGTATGCTGCTTCGATCGTCTTCATCTTCGACCCCTGGATATTTGCAGTCCTGGTGGGCGCTCTTGTGGCTCCGCTGATCTTCAGGCTGGTGGGCTCGGAGATCGGAGCGCGGCGGCAGCCGTTCCGCGGGCGGGGATGGGCGATCGCAGCGCTCCTGGGCATCGTGGCGTGGTGGACATTCCGGGAGGTGCAGCATGAGCACGCGGTTCAGTTGGCCATGGCGCAGTCCATCGCTGCGCCGCAGGCACCCGGCCCGGCGCTTCCGCAATGTGACACTGCGGACTGTGCGCCTTCCGACGACGCGCCGGCACCGTATCTGGCAGCACAGCGGGCACTCGTGAGCCCGGACCCGATCAACCCATTCCACTGGTCGGCCGGCACTGACTTCGGCCCGGTGGTGCAGTTGTCCGAGATCGACACCCGCAATGGAGCCGTCGTCGCTGGCGCGAACACCTACCCCAAGGCCCCACACACGGCTCTCCTGCAGGCTGCCGAGGCCAGCCCGCTGGGACGCGCCTACCTGGACTGGTCGTCGATGCCGATCCTGACTGTGGCCGATCCTATGGATGGTCCTGCGGCTGCGGTCAGTGGTGACCCCGGTGCCGAAGGGCTCACAGTGGTCACCTTCCGGGACCCGCGTTTCATGGGCGGATGGATGCGCGACAACAACCGCTCGGCGCTCATAGGAACGGTAGGGTTGAATGTAGCCGGGCGCGTGGTGCGTCAGACGATGGATGGCCGCATCGAACCACGGCGCTAGTCCGAACGCACTGAGCCCTGCGGCACTAACAGGCAGTTCCATTACAATTCAAGTAGCGACGAATCCGGCAAACCCGGCCTTCGCGATTCCTCTTCCATCAAGGTTGATGCCATGACAGCTTTTCTGGTACTTCTGCTGGCCGCACTGAGCCGCCTGTTCCCGCACGTGATGCACGGCACGGGGTATAACTTTACCGCCGTGGGCGGCGGTCTGCTGTTCTTTGGCTCGCGCCGGCCACGCTGGCAGGCGCTCATCGCCATCGCTGTGCTGGCCGTGACGGACATCTACCTCACCACGCAGGTCTACGGCTACCCCTTCCACGTACGCGGCTACCTGGTCACGTGGGCGTGGTATGGCGGAGTCTGCCTGCTGGGCGGCGCACTGTTGCATAAGGTAACTACGCTGCGCGTCGCTGCCGGCGTGTTGTGTTCGGCGACCAGCTTCTTCCTGCTGAGCAACTTCATGGTGTGGGCGGGCGGTGAGATGTATCCGCACAGCCTGGCCGGCCTGGGAACCTGCCTCGCCATGGGCCTGCCGTTCTACGCCAATGATCTTGCATCCACCGCGCTGGTGTCGGGCGTGCTCTTTGGGCTGCCGGTGGTCGCGGCGCGCCTGGTAGACACGATGCGCGCTCCGGTCAACCGCGGCTAGCGTTCCTCGTCATCCAGCAGCACCAGCCCCTTGTTGCGGTCGAAGAGCCGGCGCACCACCAGAAATATCAGCCACAGCCCCGCGGCGATAGCCACCCCGACCACAACGCTGAAGTGGCGGTGAATCTCGTGCGAGACCGTATGGACGATCGTCGGGCCCAGCCAGATCGTCGCCAGCGAGCACACAATGTATTGCACCAGCTTGCCGCTGAAGGTCGCCAGCGCAAACGGCAGCAGCTTCATCTCGAAGACCCCGGCGGCAAACTGGAACAGCTTTAGCGGCGTCGGCGGAGGTCCCAGTGACGGCACAAAGATCGCGAAGAACTCCTGCTTCTCAAACCGGTCGCGCATCCGCTCATAGCGTTCGCGGTTGATGCGCTTCAGCAGGAAGAGCTCACCGCCCGCACGCCCAACGGAGAACGGCACCAGCGACCCCAGCGTGGAGGCCGCCGCGGCCATCCCGCAGTACACCAGGAACAGGCGCGGCTGCACGTGAACATAGCCGATAATCACCCCGTCCATCGATCCGGGAATCGGAATCAGCGCAGAGTCAATGAGCGCCAGCCCCCCCACGCCCCACACTCCCAGCGGCTTCAGAAAGGCGAACAGGACCGCCGACAGATGATGCAGCAGCGCGATGGGATGCAGGTTCACGAAGGCTTCTTCCCCAGGTTCATCCTCTTCATCTTATCCCGCCCGCCGCTCCGGCTCAGCCGCCGTGCTCGGTCCGCCCGGCCAGCAACTCCAGCGCGTGCGGCAGCAGCGCCATCACCGCGCTGAGCGAACTCTCCGCGCCGCGCGGGCTGCCCGGCAGGTTCACGATCAGGCTGCTGCCGCAGATGCCCGCCACGCCGCGCCCCAGCGCCGCAAAGGGGGTCTGCCGCGCGCCCTCTTGCCGTATCAGCTCGGCCAACCCCGGAACCATACGGCTGCACACGGCCAGCGTGGCCTCCGGCGTCACATCGCGCGGCGCCATGCCGGTGCCCCCGGTGGTGACCACCAGCGCTGCCCGCCCGGCGGCCTTACGCAGCGCGGCGGTCAGTTGGTCCACTTCATCGGGCACCAGCACGATCTCCAGCACCTCTGCGCCCGCATTGCGCAGCATGGCCGCCACCGCAGGCCCGGAGAGATCGGTCTGCGTCCCGGCAAAGCAGCGGTCGCTGGCCGTCAACACCACGGCGCTGCGCCCGGCGAGTGGAAGCTCCATCCCAGCAGGATAACGGATTCGCTCTTCGGAGGAACGTAGGGCTTCAGCCCGCCCCGTCCTGTAGGGCGCGGAAGATGAGAAAATAGAACTGCCAGCATCCTTCGCCCTGTAGTTGTATTCCAAAGGGTATCCGGTCTGGAGATTCGCCCAGCTCAGCCGCAACCTTCGCTGTGGTGCATCCGTCACAGACACAAGACTTAATGCCGACAATTACCCCTCAAACCGATCCCGAGCGTTCGCTCGAACCCGAAGATCCCCACTCCCCACGCCCTGCGTTGGAGACTAGCCCCGCGCTGGAAAATGACGACGCGCCGGTCGCTCCCGAGGCGCCCACGCCCGGCGCTCCGCTGACCTTTGTCCCGCACGACCCCAAAGGCTCCAAACCCATCCGCACCATCCGCACCGGCCGCTACGGTGAGCTGGAGGAGCACGAGCTGATTCGTCTGCTCGACACCATTGAGGATGAGCGCGCCCGCGGCCGCTTTCGCGAGTCCATCTACATCTCGCTGTTCGTCTGGATGGCCATCGCCTGGGTGGTGCTCTACGGCCCGCGCTACCTGTGGCACGCGCCTCCGCTGCTCAACCCTGCGGACGTGCTGAAGCAGCGCGAACTGGTGCAGTTGAACGCGCCGCGCCTGCCGCACGTGCCCGCACCCACAGCACACCCCACGCCCAAGCCCACGCTGGACAACAAGACGCTGGAGCACCTGCGCGCCATGGCACCTCCCGCGCCCGCGCCGCCTCCGCCGCCCACGCAACCCATCCCTTCCAACGCCGCGCCCAGCGTGCCCGCGCCAGTGGCACCGTCCCCCACGGCAACGCGCCCCGCGCCGCCCATCGCGGAGGCGCCCACACCCCAGCCCGCCACCAAGCCCAACTTCAACGTGCCGGGCTCGGCGGGGGACGCCATCCAGCAGGCCATCCAGAATTCGGCCAGGCATCCCGGCGGCGGCTCCATCAGCACCGGCGGCTCCGGTGGCCCGCTCAACATGGGCGGCGTGGACATCCTCTCGGACACCCAGGGTGTCAACTTTGACCCCTATCTGCGTCGCGTCCTGCGCCAGATCTACCAGCAGTGGCTGCCGCTCATCCCGGAGGAGGCGCGGCCGCCGCTCAGCAAGCAGGGTGTCACCCAGATACGGTTCAGCATCAGCCCGGACGGCAACGTCTCCGCGATGTACCTGGACGGCTCCACGCATGACGACGCTCTCAACCGCGCGGCCTGGGGCTCCATCAACGGGCAGCAGTTCCCGCCGCTGCCCAAGCAGTTCACCGGCCCCAGTCTGGAACTGCGCATCCACTTCCTCGTCAACCGGACAACGGAATAAGTCCCCACCCCAATGTGTCCTCTCGACGGCATCGCACCACCAAAGAATTGTCATCTCGACCGCAGCGCAGCGGAGTGGAGAGACCCGCAGCTCCGCCCTTCCCACCGCCCTCCCTCCTCTCCACCACAGCGAGGAGTTTGCCCACCAACCCCACCCGGTCAAGATAAGCTAACTCCATAGATCCGGCTTGGAAGGGGACGAGCTTCAGCTCGTACATTCACCGCCCTCCTCTTCCTGCGGCTTTAGCCGCGGAGGGAATATCATGAACGCGGAGGATCCATGCCCAATCCCGACATGCCCTCCGAACGCCGCGCTCAGCCGGTTCGCCTTCCCCCACCCACCCCGGACGTCGAACGCCTCCGCGCCGCCGAAAAGCTCTACAAGGAGGACCGCGAGCGCGAGCAGCGCCGCAGCTTGCTGCGCGGTCTGCTCTGGTTGCTGCTGGCGGTGATGGTCTTTAGCATCGCGCGTGCCGGCCTCCATCAGGTCTTCCTCCGCGGCTGGTGGAGGCCTTAGTGCCGGCACAACCTCCGCAAGCCGAAGTTCCCCTGATCGTCATCGCTGGTCCCACCGCAAGCGGCAAGACGGCACTGGCCATGCTGTTAGCCGAACAACTGGATGGTGAGATCGTCAGTTGCGACTCCCTCGCCGTCTACCGCCTCATGGAGATCGGCACTGCCAAGCCCACCCCCGCCGAGCGTGCCCGCATCCCGCATCACTGTCTGGACCTCTACTGGCCCGACCAGGCCTGCACCGCGGGCGACTACGCGCGCGCCGCGCGCGCGGCAATTGCGGATATCCGCCGGCGCGGCCAGCTGCCCATCGTCGCCGGCGGAACGGGCCTCTACCTCCGCGCGCTGCTCGAAGGTCTCGCCCCCACGCCTGCCCGCGATGAGGCTCTGCGTGAACGGCTGCGCGAGTCCGCCCGCCGCCGCGGGACAAAGTGGCTCCATCGCATTCTCGAAAGACTCGACCCGCGCGCGGCCGACCAGATCCACGCGAATGACACTCCCAAGCTGGTCCGCGCCATTGAGGTCACGCTCTCCGCGCGGTCGCCGCAGACCAAGCAATGGCAGGCTGGCCGCGACCCGCTACAGGGCTATCGAGTTCTGCAACTCGGCCTCGGACGCAACCCGGAGGATGCACGCGAGCGGCTCTACGCGCGCATCAACCAACGCGCCGCCGCGATGTTTGAGCGCGGCCTGCTGGAGGAGACCGCCATTCTTCGCGCGCGCTACGGCGATGCGTGCCGCAACCTTGCAGCACTCGGCTACGCGCAGGCCAGCCGCGTGTTGCGGGGCGAGATGACCCAAGCCGAGGCTGTCCTCGCCGCCCAGCAGGGCCACCGCAACTACGCCAAGCGCCAGCTCACCTGGTTCCGCCGCGACCCCGCCATACACTGGCTCTCCGGCTTTGGTGACGACCCCGCTACGCAGGCGCAGGCGCTGCAGCTCTGTCGCGATCTACCCGTTCGCTACAATATTGGCATGGACTCAACCACCGCCACAGCTCCTGCCGCATCAGGCCATGCTTCCAAGTACAGCCGCAATCAGCCCTACCACTCCAAAGTCCTGACCAATGAACGGCTCACCGGCCCGGAATCGGAGAAGGAGACCATCCACATTGAGCTGGAGTTGGAGGAGGGCATGACCTACACGCCCGGCGATGCCGTCGGCATCCTGCCGACCAACCGCGAGCCGCAGGTGGAGTCCGTGCTGAAGGCGCTGGGCTTTCGCGGCGACGAGCGTGTGCTGGACCACTACAAGGTGGAGATCAGCCTGCACGAGGCGCTGAGCACGCGGCTGAACATCGGCAGGCTCGGGCGCGGCAGCATCAACCAGTTCTCCAAGCTGTGCGCGCCCACGGTGCCGGACGGGCCGCCTGTGCCGGCGGGACTGGCAGCGCTGCTGGGTCCGGAGAACAAGGCCTTTGCCGAAGAGTACGTCTGGGGCCGCGAGTTCTACGACCTGGCCATGGAGTTCCCGGGCATCGTCACCGACCCGCAGCAGCTGTTCAACATCCTGTCCCGGCTGACGCCGCGGATGTACTCTATCGCCAGCAGCCAGGCCGCGCACCCACTGGAGGTTCACACCACGGTCCGCGTCGTGCGCTACCAGGCGCATGGGCTGGACCGCCAGGGCGTGGCGTCCGGGCATCTGGGTGAGCGTGCGCCGGTGGGCTCGACCATGCCCATCTTCCTGCATGAGAACAACGCCTTCCGCCTGCCCGAGGACACCAACGCACCGGTGATTATGATCGGCCCCGGCACCGGCATCGCGCCCTTCCGCGCGTTTTTGGAGCACCGCCAGGCCCACGGCCATACGGGCCAGAACTGGCTCTTCTTCGGTGAACAGCGCTCCGTCTCGGACTATCTATACAAGGAACAGTTCCTGTCCATGCACGCCGACGGCCTGCTGACGCAGCTGCACACGGCCTTCTCTCGCGATCAGCACAACAAGGTCTACGTGCAGGACCGCATGACGCAGAACGGGGCGGAGCTGTATGCGTGGCTGGAGCGCGGCGCGTACTTCTACGTCTGCGGCGACGCCAGCCGCATGGCCAAGGATGTGGAATGCGCGCTGCTGGATGTGATCGCGCGCGGCAGTAATGGAACGCTCGAACAGGCGTCCGAGTACCTGGCGGAGATGAAGAAGCAGAAGCGCTACCAAAGGGATGTCTACTAGCAATCGGGTTGATTTTTGGTCGCAGCATATTGAGGCAGCCGTCATGGAGACTCTGCATCAGCTAGTCGAAATAAGAAAGATTGGCCTGTCGGCCTTCACGCTCCAGTGCCTGGCTCTGGTGGTTGATCTGTTCGCTGTCAGCCTGGGTAATATCGACTGCTTTACGCCGCAGAAGCAGACCCACACTCTAGCGTGGCAAGTGTCAACCGTTTGCATATGGACACTCTTGGCTGGCGGATTGGGAGGGGTGCTTGCGCTCTTCCTGGACCGGAAGCGCGCCTTTGGTATCGCCGCAATCGGCGTTTTTCTTCCATTCCTTCTGGTCACGGCCCTGGCTGAAGGATGCAACTGAATTTGGTATGTACCCAAAAGCTACCAAAGAGACGAAGACCGTCCGATGTGGAGCGGCCTTCGCAATTCTCTACGCTCAACCCCCTAAACTCGGTAGTCGTCAGCCTTCCAGTTCACGATGGACTGCTTGATCTGCTTCTCGGTCAGGCCCTCGGCGACGGCGCGGGCGGCCAGTGCTGGAGCCTCGGCGTCGGAGGCAAAGCGGAGTCCGATGAACTGCCGGAGGCTGAGCTTTTCGATGAGGTCCAGCTGGGACTCCGGCAGCAGATCAGCGAGCCGGAGCTGCTCTTCCAGCCGGATGGTGCGGTCCTGTGCCTTGAGGGCCATCGCGCGGGAGCTGAACGCCAGCAGGATGAGGGCGATAGACATGACAATCCACCACAGAAACAGAAGGTGACCGTGCGGCCAGTGGTGCACCGTGGCCATAATCGCCACGATGACGTTCGCCAGCAGAAGCGGCATCACCACGAAGTGAAACGGGGGAAAGAATCGGGCGTGGTTTTTGAAGGATTGCGGCTGGGCCATGACGTCCTCGTGCATTAAATTTTTCGCGGAGATGCGACCCGCCGATTATAGTCCGGCGAGGTGACTACGGTAGGCTGAAGGTCATGGCCCCCACCCGGATGAAGAAGCGGATCGGCGTCCACGTAGGCACCAGTGGCGGCGTATGGACGGCGGTGGAGCGCGCGGTCGCCGCCGGTGCGAATACGTTCCAGATCTTCTCGGCCAGCCCGCGGCAGTGGAAGGCCGCGCCCGTGAAGCCCGAGGACGCGGCGAAGATGCGCGCGCTGCGCGCGGAGAACGACGTGAATCCCGTCGCCATCCACGCCAGCTATTTGATCAACCTCTGCTCTCAGACCGAGAGCGTGCGGGTGAACTCCATCGACGGCTTCCGCGGCGAGGTGGAGCGCGCGCTGGCGCTCGGCGCCGAGTTCCTCGTCCTGCACCCCGGCAGTTGGAAGGGTCTCACGCGCGACGAGGGCCTCAAGCTCGCCGCGCAGGGCATCGAGCGCGCCATTGACGGTCTGCCGTGGCAGGACCACAACTTTCGCATCCTGATTGAGAACACCGCCGGCGCGGAGTTCTCCCTCGGCGGCAGCTTTGAGCAGGTCGCCGAACTCGTTTCAACGTTGCAAGCCTGCGCTCCGGTTGGCGTGTGCCTGGACACCTGCCACTGCCACGTCGCCGGCTACGACCTCGTCACCACCGAAGGCTACGAGGCGACGATGCAGCAGGTCGGCGCGACGGTCAGCTTTGACGCGGTGCGCGTCTGGCACTGCAATGACGCCAAAGCGCCCATGGGCAGCAAGCTCGACCGCCACGAACACATCGGCGAAGGCACCCTCGGCTCTGCTGCGTTCCATCGCCTGCTGCACGACGCCCGCTTCGACCACGCGGCGTTTATCGCGGAGACGCCTGTCGACGAACCCGGCGACGAGATGCGCAATGTAATGGCGCTGCGGGCGCTCTCGGCGGGGTGATTTGCATGCCGATTCCCAGCATATGAAAACGCTTCGAAGAGAATTTCTGTTGCTATCGCACTATGCTGGAGCGACAATCGTAGCGATATCGAGGGAGCGTTCCATGGCGTTTCGAATAGCTTTACTCGGTATTGCGCCTTGGTTCCTTTCGGTCGCCGTTCTCACCGCGCAGACCACAACACCGGGCGCAGTGAATTTGTCTTCGCCAATAGTGCAGGCGCATCCTGCTCCTACTCTGATCGGGGGTGCGGTATTAGGCCTCGCAGATCAAATGGCATCCCGGCCATTGCCTCCAGCGGTCAAGGGCCAACCCTACTCCCTAGTGCGGACGACCACCAATGTACAAACGCTTGGCGATGGTACGAAGATCACGCGTGTTGTTGAAGAGCATGAGATGCGCGACTCGGAAGGCCGGACGCGGGACGAGCACGGTCACTTGAAAGACGGTCAGTTCAACGCAGATAACGTCTTTCTGACGGATCCTGTTGCACAAACGAGAACGAGTCTGATGCTAAGGTCCAAGATGGCAATCGTCACTCACTCACCCGAGCCCAAGCCGCTTACGCTGGAACAGCAAGCGACGCGCAATGCGTTGCGTAACCAGGCGGCTACCCGCAGGCAGATTCAGGGCGTAAGCGAACGGCCGGAGGTTGAAAAGCTCCCGCCCCAGACCATCGCTGGTGTGTATGCCGAAGGGACACGGATGACCCACGTCATTCCTGCGGGTTCCGTAGGAAACGACCGTGATATCACCACGGTCATGGAGACCTGGTGGTCACCGGATCTAAATATCATGTTGAACACCTGTTTCGACGACCCGCGAACTCCCAAGAACACGACGGTCATTACGAATCTCCAACGGATTGAGCCCGCGTCGCAGTTGTTTGAGATACCTGCGGACTTCAAGGTGACCACGAGGCCGGTCTCAGCAACAGAGCCCCCGCTTCCGCTCCAGCGATAGCTTCCTCTATCGCGCGCGATGCTATTCTGGGCACCATTCCCCTTTGCCCTACCGGGCTAACAGGACGTGCTATGAATCGCCTTTCCTCCGCACTTGCGTTCACTCTGAGCTTCGCCGTTCCCCTCGCTCACGCGCAGAACTTCCCCGGCAATGACATTCCGCCGAGCTTCAAAGCTCCTGCCGGCCCCGCACCGGACTACGACAAGCGCGTGGTGATGGTGCCTATGCGCGACGGCGTGAAGCTCTACACCGTGATCGTGGTCGCCAAGGGTGCGACGGATGCGCCCATCGTGCTGACGCGCACCTGCTACAACGCCGCCGCCCGCGCTGAGCGCGCCAAGTCGCCCAAGATGATCGAGACGCTGCCGCTCAGCGATGAGGACTTTGTGCGCAACGGCTACATCCGCGTCTACCAGGACGTGCGCGGCAAGTACGGCAGCGAAGGCCCCTACCTGATGACGCCGCCGCCCGTCGGCCCGTTCAACTCCACCGGCGCGGACGACACCACCGACGCCTACGACACCATCGACTGGCTGGTGAAGAACGTGCCGGAGTCGAACGGCCGCGTGGGCATGATCGGGTCTTCCTATGAGGGCTTTACGGTGGTGATGGCGCTGCTGCATCCGCACCCGGCGCTGAAGGTGGCCGCGCCAGAGAGTCCCATGGTCGACGGCTGGATGGGCGATGACTGGTTCCACTATGGCGCGTTCCGGCAGCCGAACCTCGACTACCTGCTCTCGCAGACCACCGAGCGCGGCGCGGGCGTGCACGTCTCCCACGGCGGGCGCGACGACTATACGAACTACTTGCTGGCGGGTTCGGCCGGCGACATGGCGCGCAAGCTCGGTGAAGACCAACTGCCCTACTGGCACATCATGGAAGACAACGCCGCATACACGCCGTTCTGGCAGTCGCAGGCGCTGGACCACCTGATCGCGAAGCAGCCGCTCACTGTACCCACCATGTGGGAGCAAGGCGAGTGGGACCAGGAAGATATGTGGGGCGCCATCCACAGCTACCGCGCGCTCAAAGCCACGGGCACGCCGGACGCGATGAACCACATCGTCATGGGGCCGTGGTTTCATTCGCAGATTAACCGCCCGGGTCGCTCCCTGGGGCCGTTTGAGTGGGCGACGGACACCGCCGAACAGTGGCGTCGCGATGTGCTGGTGCCGTTCTTCAACCAGTATCTGAAACCCGGCGCGCCCGACGCGGGAACGCCCAATGCGTGGATCTATGACGCCGGCGCGGACCGCTGGGACACGCCGAAGGTCTGGCCCGCGGTGTGCGAGAAGGGCTGCCCGGAGACCTCAAAGCCGTTGTACCTCACCGCTGGCGGAGCGCTTTCGTTTGAGGCGCCCAAGAGCACGGGAAAAGCGCCTGCGGCAAAAGGAGATTTTGACGAGTACGTCTCTGACCCGGCGCACCCAGTGCCATTCTCGCCGCGCCCGTACGACGGCAGTAACTGGCGCACGTGGCTGGTCACCGATCAGCGCTTCGTCGACGGCCGCCCCGACGTTCTGACCTATGTGAGCGAGCCCTTGAAGCAGCCGATGAAGCTTGCCGGCGAGCCGGTGGTGCATCTGTTTGCGTCCACCAGCGGCACGGACTCCGACTGGGCGGTGAAGATTATTGATGTGTATCCGGAGAGCGCGGCAGCGGCGGGCGGGCCTGGTGCGCCTTCGACCGACGGGCCGAACGTGAGCGGCTACGAGCTGCCCATCGCCACGGACATCTTCCGCGGCCGCTACCGCACCAGCTTCGAGCACCCCTCCGCGCTCACGCCGAATGAGCCCGCGGAGTTCACCTTCGGCCTGCCCATGATCAACCGCACCATCCCCGCCGGCCACCGCCTGATGGTGCAGGTGCAGAGCACGCTCTTCCCGCTCTACGACCGCAACCCGCAGACCTTTGTGCCGAACATCTTCGACGCCA